>ERZ1026892.69-NODE-69-length-47379-cov-9.818506_pt1 | contig 47379 bp, 28 predicted proteins | sample MGYA00380176_ERZ1026892 | MGnify/ENA primary metagenome ERZ1026892 (study PRJEB33269, sample SAMEA4719812) | human gut metagenome | biome: human-associated habitat; feature: organic feature; material: feces | place: Cameroon | collected 2013-10 ... | reverse complement strand
GGGCACACTCGTGTTGCCGTACTCATTGACGCTGACTGGCGAGGAGTCTTACCGCTTGTATGCCATCGACAAGATTGATGGCAACGAGCTTGTGCTGAGCCGCATAGAAGGAACAGTGGCAGCCGGAACTCCATGCGTGGTAAAGCGCAACGGCACCGAAACAGATCTGACATTTGGCGCTAACGATGCAGAGTTGAACATGGCAATATCAGATCAAAACGTGGGCGGCATGACATTCCACGGCACTTACACTACAAAGGAAGTCAACAGCGGTTATGTGATATCAAAGGACTGCTTCTGGAATGTGGCTGAACTGATGAGTTCGAATCATGTGAAAGGCGCCAAGGTTAGTCCGTTCCGCGCTTGGCTCGACGGCAATGCGGCAAGCGGCCCTGCCCGACTCGCAATGCGCATTGACGGCTCAACAACTGGCATCAACACTCCCGATGCGCTCGACGTGCTCAACGATGCCGAGGCGGAATACTACGACCTCAGCGGTAAGCGTCTCCATGAGCCACAGAAGGGTGTGAACATCGTGAGAATGAAGTCGGGAAAGACTAAGAAAATTATAATCAAATAAAAACAAAAACAATTATGGAAAAGAAGGAATATCAAAAACCACAAATCAATGTTATCGCTATCGATACTGTAGGTATGATAGCTACATCGTCGACGCAATACATCCAAGCAGGCAAAGCGGAAGATATCAGTAGTGATGATGTAGATGAAGACGGATTTTTTAAGGTAGATTAATTGAATTTTGAGTTTTGAGTTTTGAGTTTTGAATTGTCGGCTTTGGAGTTTTGAGTTTTGAATTTTGAGTTTTGAATTGTCGCCGTTGGCGATTTTGAATTATTCAATTTTGAATTGTGATTTAATAATTCAAAACTCAAAACTCAAAAACTCAAAATCGGCTTGCCGACAATTCAAAATTCAAAACTCAAAACTCAAAATCGGCTTTGCCGATAATTCAAAACTCAAAATTCAAAACTCAAAATTCAAACTCTAACTGTTCCCGGACTAATACCAAACTCATCCTTAAAACACTTATTGAAATACGACGGCGAGGTGAACCCCACTTCGTAGGCTATTTCCGACACTGCCTTGTCGGTTTGCTCAAGCATACGGCGGGCCTTCATGAGGCGTGCCTTGCGCAGAAGCTCCACGGGGGTCTGACCCGTGAGCGCCTTCACCTTGCGGTAGAGCTGCACGCGCGACAAGCCTATCTCCTCGCCAAGACGCTCGATAGTGAAGTCGGAGTCGCCGAGGTTGCTCTTTATTATCTCGCGCAGACGTGACACAAAGCCTTGGTCGGGCTGTCCGAGACGCTCCTCCTCCACTGCCTCCTGCTTGCCGCCCGAGAAGATGGAGCGGAGCATGACGCGCGACTTGAGCAGATTGTCGACACGGGCGAGCAGCACTGAGCCTGAGAAGGGCTTGGTGATGTAGGAGTCGGCTCCTATGGCGTAGCCCTCCTCGCGCTGCTCGGTGAGCGAGCGTGCGGTGAGCAGTATCACGGGGATATGGCTTGTGGCGGTGTCGTCCTTCATCTGCCGCGTAAACTCCAAACCATCCATCACGGGCATCATCACGTCGCACACCACGGCTTGCGGCACAAAGCGGCGCGCCTTGTCGAGACCCTGCTTGCCGTCGGATGCCTCCACCACATTGTATTTTTGCGAGAGTATGGAGCGCAGGTATGTGCGCATACCGTTGTTGTCGTCGATGATAAGCACTAAGGGGCGGTCGTTGTCGAAGTCCTCGGCGTTGACGATGCGCTCGGCAAGCGCCTCTGCCTCGGTGTCGGAAGGGGCGTAGCTGTCGTCGACGAGTCCCTTGTCCTGCTGTGCCTGGGTGTTGGCGGCGGTGTCCTTCGATGGGTCGTAGCCCGGCTGCGAGTCGGGCAGGCTGAAGATGAATGTAGTGCCCTTGCCCGGCTGGCTCTCGGCGTGTATGTCGCCATGATGCAGGTCGACGTAGGCCTTGACAAGCGAGAGACCAATGCCCGTGCCGCCAATGGAGCCTTGCGCCTGATAGAACCGCTCGAAGAGTCGTGGCAGTTCCTCGGGGGCAATGCCCTTGCCGGTGTCTGCCACGGTCATGGTGTATTGGCCGGAACAGAGCTTCAGGCGCGTGGTGATGGTTCCGCCCTCGGGGGTGTACTTCAGGGCGTTGGACATGAGGTTGAAGTAGATGTGCTCCAGCTTGTCGCGGTCGGCAATGAGCAGGGCGTCGTGGGGCACACCGGATGTGTCGACATCAATCGAAATCTTGCGTCGGGCAGCCACGGCACGGAAGTCGTCGGCCCATTTGCCAAGCTCCTCCTGCAGACGGAAGCGGTTGAGCTGCAGAGTGGCCTTGTTGTTCTGCACCTTGCGGAAGTCGAGTATCTCGCCCACAAGCTGTATGAGAATGCGCGTGTTGCGCTGCACCATCTCGAGCATGGAGCGCTGCTGTCCACGCACGGCGGGGTCTTCGAGCAGCTGGTCGGTAGGTCCGGCGATGAGGGTGAGCGGTGTGCGCAGCTCGTGGCTCACGTTGGTGAAGAACTGCAGCTGGGTCTGGGTCATGCGCTCCATGTCCTCGGTCATCTGCTGCTGCTGGCGCATGGAGTCCTTGAGCTGTAGGTTGATGCGTGTTCTTGCCACGTAGGCCTTAATGGCCAAGGCGCAGGCAACGATGAGCATAGTGATGATGACGAGGAGCACGAGCAGATAGTTGCGCTGGGTGTTGAAGTCGTTGGCAGCCTTGTCCACACGCGAGCGCAGGTTGAGCAGGTGGTCCTGCTGGCGCACGGTCTCGTCGTTCTGCATGAGCAGCACGCGGGCGTTGCCACTGGTGACGAGGGCTGAGGAGAGGCGGTTCTCGCGGTCGTACTTTCGTCCCTTGAGTATGTTCACGGCAAGCTGCATCACAGCGTCGCCTCGCGTGGGATAGATGTAGGAGGCGAAGAGAGTGCCGTTGTCGACGAGCTGCAGTCCGCCACCCTTCTGTGGCATGGCGTCGATGCCGCAGAAGCGTATCTTGCTCACGTCGAGACCGTGCTTCTGGGCAGCGCGGCGTGCACCCACAGCCATGCGGTCGTTGTGGGCGAAGAGGCAGTCGAAGGCGGGATGCGGACGAGAGAGCAAGGAGTCGATAACGCGGTAGGCTCCCTGCTCGGTCCAGTCGGCACTCACGTCTGCCACAATATTTATATTAGGATGCTTCGACACAACGCTGTCGAACCCCGCGCTGCGCTCGATGGCTGGCGAGGAGGAGGAGAGTCCGCGCAACTCAAGGATGCGGCTGCCGTCGGGCAAGGCACTGGCGAGATATTCGGCATAGGTGGTGCCTATCTCGCGGTTGTCGGCTCCGATGTAGGCTGTGTACTTGTCGGAACGTGTGCGGCGGTCGAAGATGATGACGGGTATGCCCTTCTCGTAGGCACGGTCGATGGCAGGCGAAATGCCCACCTGACCAGGGGCAACGATGAGGAGGTCGACTCCGTCGTCGACAAATTTCTCTATCTGTTGGGTCTGCAGGCGCACGTCGTCGTTGGCAGAGGATATGCGCAGGTCGACATCATTATAATAGTAGGCGGCGATGCGCAGCTCCTCGTTGAGTTTCTCACGCCACACGTCCTCGGAGCATTGCGACACTCCGACCACATAGCGTTTGCCGCCAGCTGAGCATCCCGTGAGGACGACGAGGAGCGTGAGCATGATTGCGCCGACGGACATTCGTAGGAATGAATACTTGTTAGATTTCATTATTGAGGATTTTCTAAAGGTTTGTTGCGACGCCAAAATTACAAAAAAATATGCGATTATAAAGGCTAAACACGTCGTGGATGTTTAATTTCATTGCAAAAATGTTGCATGAAACAATATTGTAAGCGCAAGAACGAATATTTAAAGCCTTAGTCTTGATTAGTTGGTAACTTTGCAATGTCAAAAAGAAAAAGTAAGTTTCATCAGCATAGTTAGATAAGTAGTAAATAGATTGTTGTTTTTAGTTTAGTAAGATTAATAGATTGTTGTTTTAGTTTGTAGTAGGTTTTAATAATTGCAGCCAAAAGAGTTAGTTAAGAAAATACCGGATAACACAAGAAAAGCGAAGGACGTGGAGATAGCTCCATTTCCTTCGCTTTATCTTTTTTATACCCTCCTACTAAGTATGTGGTCATATTTATCGTTATATATGAGTGGCAATCTGTAGGAGGAGGGTGTGTCAAAACTCAAACAAAAGCGGGCTGAAAGCCCAATATCTCCATAGCCCAGGGCAGCGCCCTGGGTATATAGCATTCATTTAACAACGCGCCCTGTAAGGGCAACTCTAACATTCCATTGTTTTTTACAGTTGCCCTTACAGGGCGCGTTGGTTGTTGGTATCCGTTTACCCAGGGCGATGCCCTGGGCTGTGGAGATATTGGGCTTTCAGCCCGTCAGCCCCTACTCATATTCTATCACTCCATATTCCGAATGGACCATAGATTACTCTATTGTCTTTGTGTGGCAACTTTCACCACAGTGACGTAGGATATCGGCTTGCCTTCTTTCTGCGCTGACACAAGCAGACGGATCTCTCCGTCCTTGATGCGGCGGTCGGCCTTCACCGTGGCTGTGTAGCGCAATCCCTGACCAGGCATTATGTTCTCCACACGCACACTCGGCGAGATATAAATGCGCTTGTTGGCCTCAGCCTCAACCACCGAGGGGTCGAAGTTGTAGATGGGAGCGTCGGTTTCGTTGTATATCTCAAACGACACACGACCTATCTCGTCGCCCGAGAGCATTCCGTCGCCGTTGCTGTCGGCAAAGCGCACGTTGCGGATAGTGAGCTTGCCGTCGCTCTTGGCATTGCCGTAGATTTGCTCCACGCGGCTTGCGTCGACTGATTGGCTTGACGGGGCATTGGACATCGGGGCGTTAGCCATCGGGACATTGCCCATCGTGGCGTTGGCACCCGAAGAGGATGGTGCACCGAAGTCAATACGGTCGTCGCCCGAATTGCTGTTGTCAACCATTTGCGACGGGTCGAAATCATCACCAATGTAATTGGCGCTGTTGCCGCTTGCATACGTGTCGTCGTCGTACTGCTGTGTGGAACGACGCTGTGCCTTCTCGCGCTGTATGCGTTGGTTGCGACGAGAGAGAACCTCGTGCTGCTCCTGGGCTTGCTTCTTCTCAGCCGCATCGCCAAGGGCACCACCCACAACGGCTCCACCCGCCATTCCAAAGATTGTGCCAACGTCGCTGCCATGAGGTCCGCCAACAATGCCGCCTATTGCGGAGCCAAGCACCGAACCAAGCGAGCTTCCGGCGTAGGCCCCTGCGCCTGCGCCCGTGGTGCAGCTGCTCACCAAGAGAGCCGCACCCATCATTATTACAGAACCCTTTTTCATAACTCTATTTTTTCAAGAATTCTCAACTCTTAATTGAACAATTCAAAATCGGCTTTGCCGATAATTCAAAATTCAAAATTCAAAATTAAAAATTACTTCTTTATTCCCATGTTCCACAGGATGAAGCTCAGCACGTCGGCCTGCTCCTCAAGACGCATGGCAAGCGGTTTGCCACCACCATGACCCGCCTTTGTGCCGATGCGGATGAGCGTAGGAGCCGAGCCAGCCTGGCACTCCTGCAGACGCGCAGCAAACTTGAACGAGTGGGCTGGCACCACACGGTCGTCGTGGTCGGCTGTGGTGACGAGTGTTGCGGGATATTTCACGCCCGGCTTGAGGGTGTGGAGCGGAGAATAGCGCAGCAAGTACTCGAACATCTCCTTAGAGTCCTCGGATGTGCCGTAGTCGGGTGCCCAGTTCCAACCGATAGTGAACTTGTGGTAGCGAAGCATGTCGAGCACACCCACCTCGGGGATGCACACCTTGAAGAGGTCGGGACGCTGGGTCATGCAGGCTCCCACGAGAAGTCCGCCGTTGCTTCCGCCCTGGATGGCGAGATAGTCCTTGGAGGTGTACTTCTTGTCGATGAGATACTCGGCAGCCGAGATGAAATCGTCAAACACGTTCTGCTTCTGCAACTTTGTGCCTGCCACGTGCCAATCCTCGCCATACTCGCCACCACCACGCAACACAGCATGCACATAGATGCCGCCACGCTCCATGAACGGAATCATGTTGGAGAGGTAGAAGGGATAGTAGGAGACGTTGAAACCACCGTAGCCGTAGAGCAGCAACGGGTTCTTGCCGTTGAGCTTAATGCCCTTCTTGTAGGTGATGAAGAGCGGGGCGCGTGTGCCATCCTTGCTTGTGTAGAACTGCATCTCGGTGGTGTAGTCCTGCGAGCGGAAACTCACCTTGGGAGCGTAGAGCACGCTGCTCTTGCCCGAAGCCATGTCGTAGCTATAGACAGAGGTGGGCACGGTGTAGGAGGTGAAGGTGTAGAACACTTCCTTCTGGCCACGCTTGCCGCTGACCGAGGCAGAGCCGAAGGTGGGGAACTGAATCTCGGAGAGACGCTTGCCCTCGGTGGTGTAGGTGTAGAGATGGGTGCAGTTGTCCTTGGCATACTGCAATATCATGCGGTCGTCGGCAAACGTCACATCCTCGAGCACACTCTCACCCTCGGGCACAACCTCGCGCCACTCATTATAGCCGGGATGCTTCAGGTCGGCCTGCATAAGGCGATACTTGGGAGCCTCGGCGTTGGTGAGGATATAGATTTTGTCGCCCACGGTCTGCACGGTGGAATAGATGTACTTGGGGTTGGCACACATCTGGATGAACTGCGAGTTGGGCTTGGTGAGGTCGCGCACAAAGAGATTGTTGCCGTTGTCCATGCCCGATTCGGTGAGGAACATCACGGTCTCGTCCTTGTTGACACTCACCCCGTAGAAGCGCAAGGGCTGGGTGGGGTTCATGTAGAAGAGCTGGTCGTCGGCCTGCGGAGTGCCAATCTTGTGATAGTAGATCTTCTGCACAGAGTTCTTGGCAGATGTCTCCTTGCCCTTCTCGGGAGCGTCGTAGGCACTGTAGTAGAAGCCATCACCAAGCCATGTCACGTTGGTGAACTTAGCCCAGAGGATATGATCCTGCAAGTCGTTGCCCGTCTGGCAGTCCTTGACGTAGATTTCCTCCCAGTCGGAACCGCTGCGCGAGATGACGTAGGCCATATAGCGACCGTTGTTGGAGAAGTGAGTGCCCTTGAGAGCCACAGTGCCGTCGGTGCTGAGCTTGTTGGGGTCGAGCCATACGCGCTGTTCCTTGACGGGCGAGTCGGGGCGGTCCATCTGATAGAGCACATACTGGTTCTGCAGTCCGTCGTTGCGGTGGATATACCACTTGCCGTTCTTCTCGAAGGGGATGCCGAACTTCTCGAAATTGGCGGTCTCCTTGAGTCGCTTCAGGATTTTGGCACGCATGGGGATGCTGTTGAGATAGTCGCGTGTGAGCTTGTTCTCAGCCTCAACCCACTGGGCAGTCTTCTCGCTGGTGTCGTCCTCGAGCCAGCGGTAGGGGTCGGCAACTTTCACACCGAAATACTCGTCAACGGTGTTATCCTTTGGAGTAGACGGATAATTAATCTGCGCCACAGCCGATGTAGACACAAACAGCGCGGCGGCAATAGTAAAGATTGTTGATTGTTTCATATCATTGTATTGTTATATAAATCAAAAAATCCGGTTGATTCAACAAAGACAATGCAAAGATAAGAAATATATGGGAATAAAAGATTAAAATAATGCCAATTTTGACAGGAGGAGTTAAGAGGAAGTTAAGAGGAACTTCTTCTTAACTTCCTCTAAAAACTATTTCACTGCGATGCACTCCACCTCAACGAGAGCGTTCTTGGGCAATGTCTTCACAGCCACTGCAGAGCGGGCTGGGAACGGCTGAGAGAAGAACTCGGCGTAAACCTCGTTCATAGCGGCGAAGTTGTCCATGTCGCTGAGGAAGACAGTGGTCTTGACAACATGGGCGAAGTCGGTGCCAGCCTCCTTGAGGATGTTCTGGGCGTTGGTGAGCGACTGACGAGTCTGCTCCTTGATGCCACCCTCGGCGAAATTGCCTGTTGCTGGGTCGATAGGAAGCTGACCTGATGCGAATACCATGCCATTAGCCTCGATAGCCTGTGAGTAAGGACCGATGGCTGCGGGGGCGTTGTTTGTACTGATTTGCTTGTTCATAATAGTTGTATCGTTGTTAAAATTAATAATTGAAGTTGTAGTCAACAAGTTTGAAGCCGCGCTTTGTGAGGGCATCCTTGAGCTGGTTCACGTGCTCGGCATTCTTGGTCTCGGCCTGCAGGCGGAGCACACACGATGTAACCTTCTCACTATCCACACTGCGCTCGTGGTTGACGCGGATGACATTGGCACCAAGCTCGGCAAACACCTTGCTCACACCAAGCATCTGGCCAGGCTTGTCCTCAAGCTCGATGCACAGCGAACAGATGCGGCCGCTCGTTGAGAGACCGCGGTTGATGACACGGTTGAGGATAGTTACGTCGATGTTGCCACCACTCACCACGCATACGGTCTTCTTGCCCTTAATAGGAACCTTGTTGAACATCACGGCAGCAACACTGGCGGCTCCTGCTCCCTCGGCAATCATCTTCTCGCTCTCGATGAGCTGGAGAATGGCAGCGCAGATTTCATCCTCGCTCACTGTCACGATGTCGTCGACATACTTGCTGCAGGTGTCGAACGTTATCTTGCCAGGCTCCTTAACAGCTATGCCATCGGCAATGGTAGACACAGTGTCGAGCATCTCCTGCTTCTGGTCGTGGATGCTCTGCACCATGCTTGCGGCTCCCGCAGCCTGAACACCATACACCTTGACGGCAGGATTCAACGACTTGATGGCGAAGGCAATGCCCGAGAGAAGTCCGCCACCACCTACAGGCACCACAACAGCCTCGATGTCGGGCAGCTGGTCGAGCAACTCAAGACCGATGGTGCCTTGTCCGGCTATCACATTCTCGTCGTCGAAGGGATGGATGAATGTGTAGCCATGCTCGTCGCGCAAGCGCAACGCCTCGTTGTAGGCATCATCGTAGACACCGGGAACGAGATTGACTTCGGCTCCGAGCTTGCGGGTGGCCTCAACCTTGCTTATAGGAGCACCCTCGGGCAAGCAGATGAGCGACTTGATGCCCATAGCCGTGGCTCCGAGAGCCACTCCCTGGGCATGATTGCCAGCCGAGCAGGCTATTACACCCTTCGACTTCTCCTCGTCGGAGAGTTGCGAAATCTTGTAGTAAGCACCGCGAATCTTGAACGAGCCGGTAAGCTGCAAACACTCGGGCTTCAAATAAACGTCGCACTCGGGGTTTATCTTAGGGGCATGAATGAGGGCTGTCTTGCGTATCACCTTGCTCAGTACGTAGCGTGCCTTGTAGAAATTGTCTAAATTCAACATCGTTTTATGTTTTTTTCTCAAAAAATTACTTATTGTCTTGTTTCGAGCGCAAAAGTAATCATTTCTGTTAGAATATGCAAGACGCTGCTATATTTATTTCGGTGCAGGATTAGCCTAAAAAACTACTTGAGCAGACATCGGGCATATTCAATGATTGTATCCTCGCCACGAAGGAGGTCGGATTGCGAGAGGGCGACATTGTAGTCAGGCTCGATGCCGAACTCTGTCGACTGCTTGTCCTTATCATACATGGGACATGCCGAGAAACGTATGCTCCAGCCGTTGGGAAGCTCGCTGGAATAAGGCATTCCTGCTCCTCCACCAGTGCGGTCGCCCACGACGTAGACATTGGGACAGCACTTCATGTATTTGACAAACTCGTTGGCAGCACTGTAGACGGAACGGTTGGTGAGCACTACGGCCTTCTTCTGCCAACGCACTCCCTTGCCTGGCTTAAGACGCTGCTCCTGAAGCTGGGAGAAGTCGGCATGACCCTTTCCTGTCTTGTGCTGCATATAGCCCACAAGCAATTCCTTGTTGGTGAAGCGTGCTGCAAGCTCCTCGGCAGAAGAGAGCAGACCGCCGGAATTGTCGCGCAAATCGATTATCAGTCCGTTGCACGGAGCAAGATAAAACAATATGTCGTCGAGATTGCCGGCTCCTATGCCATTTTGGAACGAAGAGCAACGAATGTAGCCCGTGTTGTCGTCGAGACGGCGGTAGCGCATACCTGTGGCAATGCGGTAGTCGGTGCCGAGATACCGCCTCAACAATGTGTCGCTCACATTCGAGGGATAGTCCTCATGCCACGACCAGTTGCGGGCCACATCCCATGAGGAATACATGTTCACATGACCGTCCCTCAACTCGGCAAGCATGTTGCCAAGCACCTCAAAGAGTTGGGTGTCGGTCATGTCGTCGGCTATCTGTGCCGAGTACTTATCATGGATTTTATCCCAGTCGAGTCCGTACTGCTCCCTCTTGTAGTCGAAGAAACAATAATGCTCGTCGATAGCCTTCCACAAAGCCTCGAAATTGCCACGCGGATTGTCGGCATACTCATCCTCGTCGACACACGAGGCGAAAGCAAACATGGATAGCAATAACACAAGAAACGATGTATGCCAAAGTCTATTTCTACAATGCATATACTTTTTTATTGTATTAATTTCTTTACTTCCGCTATGTTCAAACCTGTGCCTTGCGATACTTGTTCTACAGAAAGTCCCATAGAAATCAAGCGCTTGGCAGTTTCAAGTTTTTCATTCTCTATGCCCTCCTTACGGCCTTCTTCACGGCCTTCTTCACGGCCTTCTTCACGACTTGTCTCCAACACACTCTTTTGGGTTCTTACTGCTTCCATGTGACGCAGATAGGCACGTCGATCGGCAGCAGACAACTCATCAAACTGCATACACTTACGCGCACGGTCAAGACCTGGAGCTGTGGCTGTATCACTTATATGACCAGTCTTAAGAAATTCAATCCACTCGTCAAGCGGAGTCTTTGCCACTTTATCGAAATCATCAACACGCAACACATAATATTCAGGAAAGATGTCGCCCGCTGGCTTGGATTCCTTCTTGTCCTTAGGAACGATGCCGAAAAACCGCTGTGCCTGGTATCTCGAAAGGCGCAGTGTATCGTAAGGTTCATGCATACCCTTGAATATAGTTTTACCGTGGTAAACATAATCCTCACCCTGGCCGAGGTCGAAATAGACGATGTTGATAGAGTATACCTTCCTTACCTTGTCGTATTTATCACCAAGTCCGATATAGTCGGTTATAGCTTTCGACACACCATACAACATGCGCTGGAAATAAGCCAGTTCACGCGTGTTCTGAATTTCTATGATAAGCAATTCGTCACGGTCGTTCTCAGCAAGAATATCAACACGGTTGAACTTGTCGTCCTCGTATTTCTGATTACCCTCGCTTTCAAGAAACTCCTTTATCGTCACCTTCTCACCAAGCAGCGATGTGAGCAATCCTTCTATCACCTCATGATTAGCCTTGTCGCGCAACATGCGCTTCATGGCCCAGTCGAATCGAATGTAATTTGTCATAGCTATTGTAGTTAAGGGGTTATTTTTTATTTATTGCTTACGGATTTATTGCTTCAGCGTCCTGAACCTCTTCACAATGCCTATCATTAAGGAGTGTGTGTAGACATGAGTCTTGAGGTTGTTGACGTGCGACTGCTCGATAGTGCCCAAATAACCTATGCGCCACGTGGTGCGGGCAAGGCGGAAATCGATAGTGAGCATCTGGCGCAACGAGGGGGTGGAGCCGAAGGTAGTAGGCACACAGTTGTGGTCGTAGTTGCCACGGTTGAATATCTCGTAGTAGGACTGACCGTAGTTGGGCGAGAACATCATGCCAAGCAATGGAGCTGAAGCCTCGTAATGGAGTATCACGGGGAAATGGGCACATGCTCCTGGGGTGAACGCAATGCCACGGGTATGGCTCGCTCTGCCTATGGGATAGTCGAAGCCGACGGTTGGCTCGATGTGCAACGACAATCGGGCGTTGGCAGGATTGTTGCCATTGCGAGTGTTGTAGATAAAACCTAAGTTGGTGGATGCTGTACCTCCGGCAACAATACGCAGCGGACTACGCCATAACGACACTGTCCACTTATGCAGCAACGAATAGCGGAAGGTGTAGCCACCAGCCATAGTGCCACCATTGCCCGAACGGTTGTCGGCATAAGCCACGTTGCCCTCATGCTGAAACTGGTTTATCCACGGTGACTGCTCTTTCTCACGACGTGTGTGGGAGAGGAAACGAAGGTCGATGCCACGGTATTTCTCGGGCGAGAGGTAGGTATCGAGGATATTGGTGGAGCCTATGCCTATCATAAGCGAGTTGGTCTTCAACTGCAAACGATGGATGAAACCGCCAATATCGTTATTTTTGCTTCCGGCATCATTATTAATATATATGGTGTCGGCAGAAGGACATGCGCCCCCATCTGTGGCAGCCTGCATAGCACTGCTGCCACAGATGAGGGCGCACATAAGGATTATGTTCTTAAAGATCTGCATTCTCGGTGAATATGTTGAGTTGTCCGGTCATTTCGTCTATCACTTGCTGTTGACTCTTGCCTGCATCAGGGTCGAGGTTTTCAGGTTCCTCCTCAGGGGTGTCGTCGGAGTCATCATCGTCGGGGTTGGGGAAACGAGTAGGCTCAAGTTCCTTAACGGCCTCAACGTCAAGTGTCGTAACACGCTTGCCCTTTGCCTTGAAGCCCTTGACAGCAATAAACTCATCGGCATCAATCTCCAATGGCGGACGCTGGGTCATAGAACCGTCGGGAGCCTTCACGGGAGCGTAATCCACCTCTATGCGGGGATAGGCAGTGTCGGTGAGCAGCATCAACTGACTCTTGGGATTTTCACCAATGTAGTTCTGCTGACGCTTGATGGCCTCCATGCGGAATCTCTTAAGATAAAGATTGCCTGAATTGTCGGCATCAAAGAGGGCTGCAGTCCATATCTTGTCGGGGTCCCACTTCTCAATAATCTTGATATTATCCTCGTAGTGGTTGTTGGCATCGAACGATGAGATGTAGAAGTTGCCGTCGTCGAGGACAACAAGAATGGAATCATCGTCGAAGAACTCACCAAGCAACCGTCCGTGCTCGTCGTAGTTGAGACGGTTGACATCGGGGTCGTACCACACCTTGCGTCCACCAAGAGTGGAATGACCGTGGCTCTTGAGACCAATGCGGTGGATAGGATTGCGCGTCACAAGATTACCCTTGGATGTGCGTCCCTTGATGCCCACCTCCGAGAAGTCGCGCTCTATGAATATCTTCTTGAGCTTAGGATTGGCCTCAAGCGTAACCTTTATCACCTCAGCCTCACCATTGGGGTTGGCTGTGAAATAGAGAACACGAGAGCCTTGTGTGCCCTGAGTCAGGTCGTACTCCTTGCCTACGGTCATGGTAGGAACGAAGAAACGCTTGATGTAGGCAGCTCCTGCCTTGCCGTCGCGGTAGACAACATTATATATAGTGCGCTTGTCGTTCTTCTTGAACACCTGCACGTGGAGGATGTTCTTGCCCACAAATATCTTGTCGGCGGCACGCACCATCTTGTATTTACCGTCCTTGAAGAACACGATGATGTCGTCGATGTCGGAACAGTTGCACACAAACTCGTCCTTCTTAAGACCGGTTCCTATGAATCCCTCCTGACGGTTGATGTAGAGTTTCTGGTTGGCCTCAACTACCTTGGAAGCCTCGATGGTGTCGAAACTCTTTATCTCGGTGCGACGCGGATGGTCCTTGCCATACTTGTCGCGAATGAACTCAAACCAATGTATGGTGACTTCGGTCATGTGAGCCAAGTCGTACTCAATGTCGGCAAGCTCAGCCTTTATGCGTGCGATAAGCTCATCAGCCTTGTCCTTGTTGTACTTCAGGATGCGCTGCATCTTTATCTCAAGCAATCGCAGGATGTCGTCGCGGGTTATATCGCGGTGGAACGAGTATTCCACCATCTCCTGCTCCACTTTTCCCTCTGCCGTTGTCTTGTTGGAGGGCACTCGGAATATCTGATCCTTGAACGGCTGCAACTTGGAGTCGATAAAAGCAACTACCTCATCCTGAGATTTCGACTGTTCAAACTTCTTCTCCTTGTATATGCGCTCTTCAATGAAAATGCGCTCCAATGACGAGAAGAATAGCTGCTCCTCAAGTTCCGACTTGCGTATCTGCAATTCCTTGCGCAATAATCCCATGGTTGTGTCGGTGGAATGGCGCAGCACATCGCTCACAGTGAGGAAACAAGGCTTGTTGTCCTCGATAACGCAGCAGTTGGGCGAGATGTTTATCTCGCAATCGGAGAAGGCGTAAAGGGCGTCAATGGTCTTGTCGCTCGACACTCCAGGCGCAAGGTGAACTTGTATCTCCACCTCGGCAGCAGTATTGTCATCCACTTTCTTTGCCTTAATCTTGCCCTTGTCGATGGCTTTGAGGATGGAGTCGATAAGCGTGGTTGTGGTCTTGGAGAAAGGAATCTCGCGTATGACGATAGTCTTGGAGTCGAGCTTCTCTATCTTTGCACGCACCTTAACCATTCCGCCACGCTGACCGTCGTTGTAGCGTGCCACATCAATAGAGCCACCCGTGGGGAAGTCGGGATATAACTGAAACTCCTCACCACGCAGATAGTTGATGGCAGCGTCGCAAATCTCAACAAGGTTATGAGGCAGAATCTTAGAACTTAATCCCACGGCAATGCCTTCGGCACCCTGTGCCAGAAGGAGCGGGAACTTAGCCGGAAGGGTTATAGGCTCCTTGTTGCGTCCATCATAAGAGAGCTGCCATTCGGTGGTCTTAGGATTGAACACCACATCAAGAGCAAACTTCGACAGACGCGCCTCTATGTATCGAGGAGCGGCGGCACGGTCGCCAGTGAGTATATTTCCCCAGTTGCCCTGACAGTCGACAAGCAAATCCTTTTGTCCCATCTGCACAAGGGCGTCGCCAATAGAAGCGTCGCCATGGGGATGAAACTGCATGGTGTGGCCCACGATGTTGGCCACCTTGTTGAATCGTCCATCGTCCATGCGCTTCATTGAATGGAGAATACGTCGCTGCACGGGTTTCAGACCGTCCTCTATATGGGGGACGGCACGCTCAAGAATTACGTATGAGGCATAATCAAGAAACCAATTCTGGTACATGCCGCTAAGATGATGCACTGCCGAAGCGTCGAAGCGGTTCACGGGCTTGTAATCGGAATGTTGGGGGGAAGCCGAAGCCTCTGCCGAAGAATCTGACTCAACAGAAGAGTCCGACTCGTCGGAAGAAACAATCTCATTGCTATTGGATTCTTCGTTCTTCAATCTTTGTTCTTCACTATCTTTTATCTCGTCGTCCATAATATGTCGTGGTGGGTTTAAAAAACATGTTTGCCTTAGGGAAATGTCAACTCGCAAAAGTACAAAAAAAATGCGACATTGCAAAATTAGTTGCACTATGTTTTTTATGCACAAATCAATAGGTTTGTGCATAAAACCATACTACTTTTGTTAATAACAATTAAAACAAATGGTTAACTAAAGGAAAAACCGAACAATTCGCTTACCTTTGCAACCAATTTTTTAAAGGTAATTAAGATGAACAAGTTAAAAATGGCTTGCTTGACAGCAGCGATTGCATCGAGCAGCGTATCGTTTGCAGGAGGACTACTCACAAACACAAATCAAAACGTGGCATTCAACCGTATGATGAGCCGTGAGGCTTCAATAGGTATCGACGGTGTATACTACAACCCTGCCGGTGTTGTATTCTTGGGCGAGGGCCATCACCTGTCGCTTAACTGGCAGTTGGCTTATCAGACACGTACAATCAACAACAACTATCTGTTGTTCAATAACAACACCCAAAACCCCACTACTCCACGCGATTTCAAGGGCGATGCTTTCGCTCCTGTAATTCCTTCATTGCAGTATGCCTACAACAAGGGCCGCTGGTCGTTCCAGGCTAATCTGGCACTTAACGGTGGCGGTGGCAAATGCACATTCGATAACGGACTCGGATCGTTCGAGAAAATCGTGAGCGAGACTGCTATGGGAGCATGTCAATTGGCACAGGTTGTTGACGGTGCAGCTGCTGCTTATGGTGTGCCTGCAATATTCTCTTCAGACAAGGTGTTTGGCAAAGATGGCAAATATAGCTATGACAGCTATATGCACGGTCGCCAGTACTACTACGGCATATCTATAGGTGCCGCTTATAAGTTCAGCGACAATTTCAGTGCATTCGCCGGTGTGCGCACAATATATGCTTCGTGCAACTACTATGGTTATGTGCGCGACATAAAGGTGGGCAACATGCCTCTCTATCAGGTGCTTGACGCTACAAAGAAAGATGCTGCCGACATAGAACTTAGCTGTGACCAGAGCGGACTCGGATTCACTCCTATCCTTGGTGTTGACTACAAGGCGGGACGCTGGAACTTCTCTGCAAAGTATGAGTTCAAGACACGTATGCGCCTTAAAAACAAGTCGGTGAACCGTGCTCCTTCTATCGGCAACCTTCCTGAGAACCTTCTTGGTGCATACATAAATAACGGTGTGCCTGAGACAGCTGCTAAGGCTATTCTTAGCAACGCTACAGTGCAGGGTGCTATGGGACAGCTCAAGAGCCAGTTTGACACAAAGCTCAACGAGGCTATTGGCGAATATGAGGACGGCAAGAAGATTGCAGGCGACATTCCCTCACTCCTTACAGTGGGTGTTGGCTACAAGCCTGTTGACGCTCTGCGAGTAAACGTTGGCTTCCATTGGTTCGACGACAAGAACGCTACAAGCTATAACAACCGCAACAAGTCGCTCGACCGTGGCACATTGGAGTGGAACGCTGGTGCTGAATACGACATCAACAAGAAATTCACTGTGAGCACTGGCTGGCAGAACACCAACTATGGCATAAGCGATGAATACATGGACGACAAATCATTCGTAGTAAGCTCCAACTCTGTGGCTGTGGGTGGCGTAGTGCATCTCTCGGACAAGATGGACCTCAATGTGGCTTACTTCCACACTTTCTACGACCACAAGAAGACATCGAAGAATGTAGAGGCTACAAACATCACCTATAGCTCGGATTATACACGCAACAACAATGTGTTTGCTGTAGGACTTGACATTAGCTTCTAAGTCCAAACATTAGAATAAGAATAAGATAGAAGGTCGGGCAAGTGATCGCCCGGCCTTCATTATATAATTATATGTTCATATATATCTTTATATATGAGCGGCAATCTGTAGGAGGGTATGGCAACTTATATAAATATATCAACGTCTGCGTTTTGAAGACTTCTTCTTCGATGTTGATTTCTTTTTCTTGGATGTTGACTTCTTCTTGGATACAGATTTTTTCTTGGATGTTGTTGTGTGTTTTTCCACAACATTCTTTTTAGATGATGAAGCAATCTTAGTAGAGTCATTATCATCGTCGTCATCCACAATCTTCACATACTGCTTATACTGCTTGCCTTTTTTAGGGAAATGTAACACACCATTTTCTGGTAACGTGTATTCTGTCACTTCAAAATCAATTTCAGGAAACTCCTTTTCATCCAAACGATAAGGAATATTAGAATCGTGATAGCGTTCTACCCTCACTGTGGCCACACCCTGATTGATGATTCCTATCCTGTCGGCGGCAGCATGAGAAAGGTCGATGATGCGTCCACGAGAATGAGGACCACGGTCGGTGACACGCACAACAACCCACTTGCCGTTGCGCTCGTTAGTAACCTTTAGCAAGGTGCCAAATGGATATGTGCGATGAGCGCATGTCAAACTGTCATGGTGTAGTCTCTCACCGCTACTTGTACGCGCTCCGGTAGCGCGTTTTGAATAGAAAGAAGCCTTTCCCTTCTGAGTCTGGGCATGGACGGGAAAGACCAGAAAAGACGCTGTAGCTATTGCCAGCACAAAAATTATCCTATAATATATCACAATATAAAAACATTTGGTTATTTTTCCTATTGAAGCGGGGTGTAGAGGGCGTTATAATTATGGGGTGATATTGTGTTTGACAAGGTTAGAAAAAGCAATTAGGAGGATAAGAATTAAAATGCCAAAGCATCATAATCCTTACCCTCCTAATCTATTCTATGCTATACAATTCCTTGTGCCATCATAGCGTTAGCCACCTTCATGAAGCCTGCGATGTTTGCGCCCTTCACGTAGTCGATGTAGCCGTCAGCCTGCTTGCCATACTTCACGCACTGCTCGTGGATAGAGTGCATGATATAGTGAAGTTTCTCGTCTACCTCTGCCTCGCTCCAACTCAAGCGCATTGAGTTCTGAGTCATCTCAAGACCTGATGTTGCTACGCCACCTGCGTTGACAGCCTTGCCAGGAGCGAAGAGCTGCTGGGCAGCAACAAACTTCTCAACAGCCTCGGCTGTACATCCCATGTTGGAAACCTCGGCAACACACTCAGGATGCTGTGCCAAAATCAAGTCGGCGTCAGCACCGTTAAGCTCGTTCTGGGTAGCACATGTCAGATAAACATCTGCCTTAACCTCCCAAGGTTTCTTGCCTGCTATGAACTTAGAGCCTGGGAACTCTTCCTCATAAGGCTGGCAAATGTCGTTGCCAGAAGCACGAAGCTCAAGCATATAGTCAATCTTTTCGCCTGCGATGCCTGCCTCGTCAAGAATATAGCCGTCAGGACCAGAAATAGTGATAACCTTGCCACCAAGTTCTGTAGCCTTCTTAGCTGCACCCCAAGCCACATTACCGAAGCCAGAGATAGCAACAGTCTTGCCCTTAAGGTCGAGACCTCTTGTAGCGAGCATTTGCTGTACGAAATACAGAGCACCGTAACCAGTAGCCTCTGGACGTATACGTGAACCACCAAACTCAAGGCCCTTACCTGTCAAAACGCCCTGATACTGATGGGTGAGCTTCTTATACATACCGAAAAGATAGCCAATCTCTCTGCCACCAACACCGATGTCGCCTGCGGGAACGTCCTCATCAGGACCGATATGACGATAAAGCTCTGTCATGAAAGCCTGGCAGAAACGCATCACCTCTGCATCGCTGCGTCCGCGGATAGAGAAGTCGCTACCGCCCTTGCCACCGCCCATAGGCAATGTGGTGAGAGCGTTCTTGAATGTCTGCTCAAAGCCGAGGAACTTCAAAATAGAAAGATTTACAGAAGGATGGAAACGGAGACCGCCCTTGTATGGACCAATCGCGCCATTAAACTGTACGCGATAGCCGATATTAACATGCACTTCACCCTTATCATCAGTCCATGGCACGCGGAACGTAATGATGCGCTCCGGCTCTACCATTCGCTCAATGATCTTGGCCTTCTCAAACTCAGGATGCTGGTTGTAAACATCCTGAACAGAGATTAAAACTTCGCGAACTGCCTGCAAAAACTCAGCCTCGCCTGGGTGCTTAGCCTCAAGGTCGTGCATAATTTTATCAACATTCATAGTAAAAGGTTTTTTAGTTGTTTTATATAGATTAACTTGTGTCTCTCTGTGGTGCCACTATGACAACAAAAATGTTTCGTTGTGTCACTTAGACAGCGCAAATATAGCTTTTTTATGCGTTATAGCCAAAAAAAAATCATGGTTTTTCGGGTTTTTAAATTACTTTTAGGAATAGTCCCAAATGTGTGCGTGAACACAATGCCATGCAACTGCATTGCAACAGACAATAATAGAAAAGGCTGCTCCGGAATGTTCCGAAACAGCCTCGTTATATTTTTTCTATGTTTCCTAATTTTAAACTAAAGACTTCATCGCGTTCGACTTCCGCTCCGTCTTTCTCTTAGGGGGTTGCAAACGAACTATTTATCGTTGCCCTCACCCCACATTCCTATTGCAGCACTGGCTGCGAATAGGGTCATCATCATTGTCATCAACATAACCTTCTTACCTTTTAAAAACCATTTTAACCTAACTAAATTCTAATACCTTATCAACCAGCTACCTATTGAAATCCTTACCTATTGACAATCTACCTTTAACCTATTGCTTGTGTTATCCTAATCTTCTTTACCTTCTCTTTGTCATCCTAATCTTTTCTACCTTCTCTTTGTCATCCTAATCTTTATTACCTTCTCATTGTTTGTTATCTGAATCATCTTTACCTTTGACTAATTAACCTTCTTTGCGTGTTGTTATCCATCAATCTTTACCTTTCGGCTTTGTCATCCTTTACAATCTTTTTGTTTACCTCTCAAGACTAATCTGAAGCCTATCGAATTCTCTCAAAATTTCTAATACCTTTAACTTATGTTGTCTTCGGTTGCCTCACGGTTCCCTTGTTTTGACGATGCAAAGTTACGATTGTTTACGCACACAACAAAGCAAAGCAGCTGTTTTTTTCATTATTCACTTTCATTTTTGATATAAGTCAATACAATTGTGTTCGCACACACTATCTGAAGCTACTTTATGGTCTATACTAAAGCAAAATGGACAATCATGATTAATACAGGTAATCATAATTGTCCATTGTCTATGAATTTCAAACTTGAAGAATGCTTATATACATTATTATTCATATATCCACTCTCCGCATTTCTGTGCCTCACCGCCTTTGGCAGGAGCCTTGCTTGCAGAATGGTTGGCATGATAATAAGCTACAAGCTCTACGTCGAAAACGAGTGTAGAATAGGCTGCACCCGGATTTGTGAGCGAGCCATAACCCAACTGGTGAGGAATGTATACACGCCACTTGTCACCAATATGCATATACATAAGAGCAGTAGAGAATCCTTTCACAACAAGCCCCATTGAGAATGTCGCAGGTATGGCAGTTGCCTCATTAAACTCATCGCCGCTCCACGACTTGTCGAACATATAGCCATCAGGATAGCTGGTTGAAGGCAAGAGTCTGCCACTGTAGTGCACCTTCACCGAATCGGTGTAGATGGGACAGCCTGAACCTTTACCCTCATTGAGCACGTTGACGAGCACATGGTCGTAGCTATGTGTAGCCACATTAGCTTCAAGATTCCACGTACGCAGCACCTTCCACTCTTTGTTGCCTCCATCAACAAGCGACTTCACCTCGGCATACTTCTTGTCGAAGAAAGCCTCGTTGGTTGCTTGCCAGTTGGGAAATTCCTCAACCTCGTTATCGGTCTCACTGCACGACGACAATCCCGCTGTCAGCACAGCCACGAATGCGAAGAGGATATATATACTGAATTTCTTCATCTAAATGTTTATAGTATCTATATATATAATGTATAGTATGGGCTGCACGGGGTGTTGATGCAACTTTACTGGAGCTTCTTCAGCAAGCTTGTGATGCTCACCTTATCCTCAATGATGCTCTGGAGCTGGTCGATGCTCACACGCTCCTGCTCCATTGTGTCGCGGAAACGCAGAGTCACGGTATTGTCCTTCAATGTGTCGTAGTCTACAGTCACGCAGTAAGGAGTACCCACAGCATCCTGACGACGGTAACGCTTGCCGATAGTATCCTTCTCATCATAGTGAGTGTTGAAGTGGAACTTCAGGTTGTTCACAATCTCGCGAGCCTTCTCTGGCAATCCGTCCTTCTTTACAAGCGGCATAACAGCGAGCTTTGTAGGAGCCAATGCCGGCGGCAGGAGCAATACAACGCGTGTCTCGCCATTCTCAAGCTTCTCCTCCTTGTATGAGTGACACATCACGCTGAGGAACATACGGTCTACACCGATAGATGTCTCGATGACATACGGAGTGTACGATTCCTTGGTCTGAGGATCGAAGTACTTGATTGAGCGGCCAGAGAACTTCTCGTGCTGTGTGAGGTCGAAGTTGGTACGGCTGTGCACACCCTCAACCTCCTTGAAGCCAAACGGCATGCGGAACTCGATGTCGGTAGCCGCGTTAGCATAGTGAGCGAGCTTCTCGTGATCGTGGAAGCGATAGTTCTCTGCACCGAAACCAAGATTCTGGTGCCACTTCATACGAGTCTCCTTCCACTTCTGGAAGTAGTCAAGCTCTGTGCCAGGCTTAACGAAGAACTGCATCTCCATCTGCTCGAACTCGCGCATACGGAAAATGAACTGACGAGCAACAATCTCGTTACGGAAAGCCTTACCAATCTGGGCGATGCCGAAAGGAATCTTCATACGACCAGTCTTCTGAACATTCAGATAGTTTACAAAGATACCCTGTGCTGTCTCCGGACGCAGATAAACCTTGCTTGAGCCATCAGATGTCGAACCCATCTCTGTAGAGAACATGAGGTTGAACTGACGCACGTCGGTCCAATTCTTTGTGCCGCTGATAGGGTCTACAATCTCCTCGTCTATGATAATCTGCTTCAGCTCTGCGAGGTCTGGTCCCTGCATAGCCTGAGTGTAACGCTCATGCAAAGCATCACGCTTCTGCTGATGCTCTATCACGCGAGCATTGGTAGCGCGGAACTGAGCCTCGTCGAAGCTCTCGCCAAAACGCTTGCGGGCCTTGGCTATCTCCTTCTCTATCTTCTCGTCATACTTTGCAATCTGGTCCTCGATGAGCACATCGGCACGATAGCGTTTCTTTGAGTCGCGGTTGTCGATGAGAGGGTCGTTGAAAGCGTCAACGTGTCCGCTGGCCTTCCATATAGTGGGGTGCATGAAGATAGCAGAGTCGATGCCCACGATATTCTCGTGGAGCAGAACCATGCTCTTCCACCAGTATTCCTTGATGTTGTTCTTGAGTTCAACGCCATTCTGACCATAGTCGTACACTGCGCCGAGACCGTCATAAATCTCACTGCTTGGGAACACGAAACCGTACTCCTTACAGTGGCTCACGATTTTCTTGAAAACGTCTTCTTGTGCCATTTTTTATGTGTTTTGTTATTCCTTAATATCTTTATTAATATGCCCTCTTCAGGCTATACTATACAATTAGAATGCAAAGTTACGCTTTTTTGGCTGATTTTATAACGTTTAGGGAGTTAAATGTTATAAAACAGCAGTTATCGCAAACACTCTATAGCTTATACATGCCTTTATCCACACGATTGCCACAAATAACAATCGTATGGATAATGATGTAGATATGTAATGTTGGCGTTTATTCATATAATATATGGCAATAAAAAAATCATTTCTTCTGCGCTTCTTTTAGCACGTTGTTCACAACACCCAACAATTGTTCGGTATTTTTGAGAATATGCTTATAAAATTCAGCTTTCTGCTCCTTGGTATAATTAATATGGCTATCGGCAATGAGCATTGCAAAACCTGTTATTGAGTCGAGCGATTCTTTCACATTACAGCTCATGCTCTGTATTAGTGTTGTCTTCACTCGGTTGGCTGCCTCAGCACGGTCGCGGGCTTCAACAAGCTCTTTGTGATTGCGCTCGAGTTGTGCATGAGTTTCGTTCAGATGCTTGGTCACTTTCCTATGGAAGCGCAAGTACCACAGCAACAATACCAATATGAAAAGCATGGCAGTTGCCACAAGTCCTACACGTACCTTCTGAGTTTCGTGCTTTGCTCGTTGGTCAGCAATCTTTATTTTCAGCCGGTCGGCCTCGAGCTTTTTATTTGAATATTGCAAATGCATCATCTGTGTCCTTGTTCGCATACGGCCTAATTCGAGCGAAGAGTTGCGTAGCGAAAGTTGCGAATTGGCAAGTGCAAGATTAGTGTTGTCTATTTCTGTCTGGCGAGTCTGGTTCTGCAACAGTTGGCGGTTGAGCATAAGGTTGATGTTCTCTATCTCGTTTTTTCTGTTCACAAATGCAGCGTTAAATTTTGCCAACTCATGAGTGTTAAAGAAATCCTTTTCACGCAACCATGTCCTATAAAAATGTTTCTTCTGCTGAGCAAGAGACGTATAATCATACATTGCCTCACTACACATCATCTCCAGACGTAGACTGTCACGATTCATACGCAGAGAATTTCTTATACGCCTACGTGCCTCATCATAGTTGCCATCCAATATCTCCCACATTACACACATCTGTTTGTCCGCAGACATCATTTTGGCAGCGTTTTTATCCACATTATACATTTTGATGTATTGTTTGCAATGCTCACGTGCCTCGTCGTATTTGCCAAGCTTCATCTCTGCAAACACCGCATTGAATAACAAGCGCTTACGAGTGGATTGAGTTTTTGCAATACGGAATCCTTCCTCGGCCGTCTCCTCCATGCGCTTATAATCAAACATAAAACTGTAGTTGTCACACATCTTGCGGTATACTGTAGCCATGTCTTGATTATGAAGATACGTATTACCTACATTCAAAGCCTCCTCAAGCATCTTGTTCGACGAGCCGAACTCAAGAAAGGCAGTGTACACCTGCGAAAGACATGTGAGTCCATAGAAAAGTCCGAGCATATCGTTCTTACTGCGTGCTTCTGCTTCCAACTCTAATACATACTTGTACACTTCAAAGTGTCTATTTTTTGATAAAAAATAAGTAACGGTATTGGTAATGCCAAAATAATAGTACTGTCGATAACCAGTAGCAAGAGCCTTGTCCTGCATAGACTTCACAGCTTTCAAGAACTCCCCCTCCTTATCATCTTCATAAAAATAATACAGCATCGGAATGCTTAGTGCGAGGCATTGAGCCTTGCCGTCGTTCAAACGCACAGCATCGTCATACAGTTGCTTCGCCAACACCAATCCCTCGTCGGTTGTACGCTTTTTGTAGGCATTGTTGTAGAGCGGATATAGTTGGTCTTTTATGCCATAAGGGTTGTTCTGGGCATGGAGCAATGACCCTAAAAGAATGCACGACATTAGGACAAGAGTGCGTAGCACCACACCCCTACCCTTATTTCTGCCGTTAAGCAGAACATATTTGCCATATTCTTGTAGCTTTATCATTATTTCTTTTTATAATTTCAATATACCATTCACTATTTGCAGCAGAGCGGCATTATCGGCTTGTATCTGTGTTATCATCTCCTTTTTCTGCTCCGTTGTCAACGTCCTGCCTTCGTTGGCAAGACGACACGACAGCGAGGTTATGCTGTTGAGCGGACTGCGTATGTCGTTGCTCATATTGTTGATGAAGTCCGTCTTTACATTATTTGCCTTCTCGGCATGATGCTTTGCCACAACAAGCAAATCGTGGTTGCTCTTAAGGTCGCGGTGAGTGTCCTTAACATCAGCAAGCAGCGAGGCACGCGTCTTGAGATAAACACCCAATCCGAAAACCATTGCCAAACCAAGTCCTGCTCCAAGTATGGAAAGCATACTTCTGAAGTCATTGTGTGCCTTCGCTACAACAAGCTTGTTCTTAAGACGCGAAGCCTCAAGCTTCTTACGGTTGTAAGAAAGACGCATGATGTCGGTTTCAGAACAAGTGCGAAACAGTTCAAGCGACGAGTTGCGCAATGTCAGTTGGGCATTGGCAAGCTTCAGGTTTGCATTATGCAATGCTGTCTCCTTGCGTTTGGCATCCTCATCCTGTCGTATGGCAAGCAACTTCTGGTTTTGCATATTTATGCCCATGTTGATGATACGCGCATTAATGTCGCCAAAGTTATAAATATTCCACTTGTCAATGTCTGCCATTTGAGCACGGTAGAAACTATCCTGTGCGGCAGCAAGAGTAGTATAGTCGCCCTTAATGCGATAGCATTCATGCAGGTAGCGTTGCACCATGTCGGTCTGGCGCATTCTCTTGAGATAATGGATAGCACTGTCTGCATCGCCGTCGTGCATATATTTCAGCATTGCCATGGAACGTTCCTCCGCATCGCGTGATGTTGGGCTCACGTTCTTCTTTAGCTCCAAATAAGCAGAATAGTACTTATTAAAGACATCGCTCTTTTTAAGCATGAAAGCAGCCTCGCATATGACACAGATGGTGCGCTGCTTTGTTATAACAGAGCTGCTATGCTCATAGCCCTTTATGCCATAAAGCAGCATGTTGTCGAAATCATAAACCTCATTATAGCATTCGGCGAGCTTGCGGTAGAGATTGGATTTCTCCACATCAAGTCCTACCCTGTCGCGCAGCTCCAAAGCTTTATGATAGTTGTCGATGGCAAGATATGTATCGCGTGTTGCGCGGCTCACCTGTGCGAGGACATTAAGTACCGAATAGATACCGAAATAGTGGTTGTGGCTGCATGCAAAATCGGCTACTTCGTGAATGTATGTTATAGCATCGTCTATTCGCCCCGTCACCAAAAGAAAGTTCACCTTGTTTGAGAAACCATAATAATAGTATTGCTCAATATTGCATTCCAATGCCTGCTTTTGCAGTTGGTCCACAGCATTGAAAAATTGTTCGGGATGTTTGCGTTGATAATACCAATAAGTCACGGGCAATGTAAGTGCCATACATTGTGCCTTAAAGTCGCCCATCTGCACAGCCTTACTATACATGTCGCGAGCCATGTCGAGCGATTGTGGTTTTGTGCCGACACGATAGGCCTCCACATATATATTATATAGACTGTCATTGATGCCATAGGCATTTGTCTGCCCCTTCGACGGACACACAATAGCAAAAGCGACAGCTATCAATGATAGCAGTCGCCAAAGACTTTTAGGGCAATATTTATTTAAATGTGTATGTCCTGTCATTCTATTTCTATTAGCCATTGAGGCACTATGCCTTTATCGAGAACAAGAATCTTGCCCCACCTGTATATGTGGTGTCGAGATAAATGCTGCCTCCAAGCAAGTCGGCGATAATGCGACAAATATGGAGTCCGAGACCCAGACCTTGCTTAAACTGGTCGAGTTTCGTGAAGCTCTTGAATATCTCCTCTGCCTTGTCCCTTGGCACACCAATACCGGTGTCGGTGACGCTGAATGTCACCATTCCAGGAGTCGACTTCGTTGAGCATCCAAGCGTGATAGTGCCATTAGTAGTATTCTTCTCCGCGTTAGACAGCATATTGACAAGCACCTGCACCACACGTTTCACGTCGGTGTGTATCTGCATGTTGTCAAGCTCGTCGGTTTCGAGTTGCATTTTCACCCCAGGCAACTTGTGCTGTCCTGACAGCGACATAGCCTTGAGGCATATCTCGCCTATTGTCACGCTGCGATATTGCAGGTTGTAAGTGCCACTCTCAAGCTGTGCCGTGTCGAGCACATCGCCCACAAGCATTATCAGGTTGTCGGAATTGGTCTTGATGCGCTCACCGAAGTCGTTGCGCATGTCCTCGTCCATCGAGCCGTCGTCGCCGGCTATAAGCTCGGAGAATCCCACTATGGCATTTAGCGGAGTGCGTATCTCATGACTCATGTTCTGGATGAACACCGTCTTGACACGGTCGGCAGCCACAGCCTTCTCCTTTGCCAACAAGAGTTCGTCGTTATTGCGCTCAAGTGTGTCGTTGGCACGTTCCAGTCGATGCATAAGCTTGCGTCTGTTCCATATATATATCGCCACAGCAATAAGCAAAAGCACTCCTATGGCAAGTGCCGACATGAGCAGCGCGTCGTGCAATCGTTTCTGGGCCTTCTCGGCATTAAGCTCATGTTGCAACTTGTCTGCCTCAAGCTGTTTGTTGTCGTACGACAACCGCAACAGATCGGAGTTTGACTTTGCCTTGCGCAACTCAAGCGACGAGTTGCGCAGCGTGAGCTGGGTGTTGGCAAGCTTAAGGTGGGTGTTGGTAAGCTCTGTGGTCTGGCGTTGGGAGAGCAAGTTCTGTCTATCCATCTCAAGTCGTTGGTTCTCATACTCAAGTTTCTGGTTTACAAAACGGGCGTTCATCTCCATGAAGTTGTTCGAGCGCACACTGTCCTGTGCCTTTATACGCGAGCGATAGAGCGTTGTCTGCGCATTGGTCATCTCAAGATAGTCACCCACAAGACGGTTGTACTCTATCCACAGACAGCACTTTCGGTACATTCCCTTTCCTGGGAAATTGGCAATGCAATTCTTTGCCTCATCATAGTTTTTGTTGTACAGCAGGTTCAGGATGCCCATCTCACATTCATCAGAATCCGTGGCTCTTGGATTAGCCTCACGGTTCAGAAGTGCAATGTATCGGTCGTAATATTCCTTAAACTTGTCATACTTCTCAAGCACGAACGAGGCATAGGCAGCATTGCGCAACAACTGTTCCGTCTGGTCGTTGTAGTGCGAAACCTTCAAACCATTCACAGCATAATCAAGCATCTCCTGAAAACGGAAAAGGTCCTCATAGCAACAGGAGATCTTGTAGTATAGAGGTGCCACATTCTGCGATGGCATGTTCTTCTGTGCATATTCAAGGGCACTACTGTATTTTTCAATGGCAAGTCCTATCTCCATACGCACCTTATGCACCATTCCAAACATGTTGAGCGTTGAATACACCCCATACTTATGGTTGTTCTTCTTGGCAAACTCCGACTTGCTTTGTATATAGGTAAGAGCCTCGTACATACGGCGATGCAGCAAGAGATAGTTCACACGATTGGCCACTCCATAGTAGTAGTATTTCTCCTGATGATACTGCAGAGCCTTGTCGAGCAACTCATTCACAGCCTTCTCAAACTCAGCATCGTTGCGCTCTTTATAATAATAGAGCATAGGTATGGTGAGGGCGAGCACCTGTGCACGGTGGTCGCCAATGGCATTGGCACGACGATACATTTGCAAGGCAAGGTCGCGTCCCGTCTTTGTAGTGCGCTGACGGTACGCCTGGTCGTACATCGTATATAACTGGTCGTTGATTTTAAACGGATTGTTCTGCGCGCGGCACGGCACGGCAAATGACATGGCAGCCATAATAATGAGCAACCGCCATGACATTTTCGTAATGTGTCGTATCAGAGCAAATTCGTTTGTCATATAGCTTTTCTTAATTTGTGATATTAATTATTCCCCTCGCTTTTCTTTAGAAGGTCCTTAAGTCGCATACGGAGTTGTGGCATACATACCGGCTTGGCCATGTAAGCGTCCATTCCCGAGGCAAGAATCTTCTCCTCGTCAGCACTTGTGGCATAAGCAGTGAGAGCAAGTATCGGTGTGTTTGGCGACTTCTTCTTGATTAGAGCAGAGGCCTCATAACCATCCATCACTGGCATGTTGATGTCCATGATAACGAGCTTCGGCTTGAAGGTATCGAAGGCTTCCACCGCCTCCTTGCCGTTCCATGCATGGAAGAGATTGTACTCGCGCGAGAGTATTGCACTTACGAGCTTGAAGTTGCTCTCGTTGTCCTCAGCCACAAGTATGCGCACCTTCTGGTCCTCAGCAATCACCTTGTGCGACATTGGCTGTATTGGCTGTTTGGGTTCCTCCACTACTGGTTCCGAATCCTCTTTCTCTTTTGCCGTTGAGTCGTAAGGAATGGTGAAGAAGAATGTTGAGCCTTTGCCCAACTCCGACTCAGCCCATATCTTTCCGCCAAACTTAGTCACGATACTCTTGCATATCGAGAGTCCGAGACCGTTGCCTTTCATGAAGGCGTTGAGCTTGACAAAGCGGCCAAATATGTCTTCGAGGTGGTTGGGGTCGATACCCGAGCCTGTGTCCTTGACATAGAACTCAAGCATATTGCCCTTCTGTCGGTAGCCCATAGTTATGGTTCCGCTGTCGGTATACTTTATGGCGTTGGTCACAAGATTAGTGATGACCTGCACCATACGGTTGCGGTCGAGATTAAGCGTACACTTAGGCAAACCCAGCTCACATCGCAATGTGACAGGTTTATCCGGGTCAAGGCGCAGGCGCAACGACTCCTCGGTCTCCTTTAGCATGGCGTTCACATCGAAGTCTTTGTCAATAAACTCCATGTTGCCAGCTTCTATCTTCGATATGTCGAGGATGTCGTTTATGAGCTGCAACAATTGTCCGCTGTTCGACTGGATTATACGCGAGTATTCCTCCTGTTCCTCCTTTGTGTCGGCTCCGCACAATAGTTCTGAGAATCCCACAATGGCATTTAGCGGAGTGCGTATCTCATGGCTCATATTGGCAAGGAACGCCGATTTAAGACTGTTCAGTTCTTCTGCCTTCTTCTTGGCATCAGTAAGCACCTTCTCCATATGCTTGCGCTTGGTGACAAGTTGTATAGAGCCTTCGAGCGTCTTAAGGCGACCGTTTGCATCGCGCTCGCCCGGAACCACACGCACCTCATACCATTCGGTTTGCACACCGTTGCCACGGTCCTCACTACACTCCATGTCATACTTCACTCTCTCTATCGAGCCATTAATCAAGTCGTCGAGCAAATGGCGCAATTCATCGCGCGACTCCTGCGAGAATTTCGCAAAAGTCTCGTCGCAGTCTGTGGTTACATATTTCAAGGCTTGATCAGAAGCCCCCTCACGGTCGAGTTCGAGTCGGGTGATAAGTCGTGTGTCCACATATATCTTTATAGGAGTGATATGGCTTATCTCAAGTGCCTGCTCCATCTGGCGGCGCAGTCCTTGCAATGCGTCCTGCGTCTTGTGAAGGTTGGAACAGTCGATAAGGAAGTATTCCACTAAGTTAGTGTTAGGGCGTATCTTTGCCACACAGTCGTAGAAGATATTGGTGTCTTTCTCAAAATACTGGAAGTTGACAAGATTGCCAAGCTGTTTCGCCGAGTTGGCTGCACCAAGAAACGCCGACTGTCCGCCCGGGAAGAAGTCGCTGCTGTATTTGCCAACGGGCGACACTCTGCCAGGTATGAAGTCAAGGCAACGCTTGTTGATTTTGCACACCTTCAGGTCGACAACGGTGCCATTGTTGTCGCATACCATCTCTTCGAGATAGTAAAGGATTGGCAACGAGTCGATGATGTCGTCAACACCTTTGTTTTCATCAGTTTTCTCCACCTTCTTAGCATGTCTGAAGGCGAAATGATAGATTAGGATACACGCGAGTGCTAACGCGATTGGTAGGATTACATTGTAAAGAATCATAGCTATCATATTTGTAAAAGTATTTGAAATTGGCACATGCCGTTGCTGCCACGCTCACACACCACAGCCCCGTTCATCTTAGAGGCCAACTCAAGAGCTATCTCAACGCGCATGTCTGTTGTTTCTGTGTCTTCGTCAGCCGTGCGTGTGGCTATTACGATATTGGTGAGTCCGCCGTCTACACTGGCGTTCACCTGCACGTCGCCAGTACTCAATCTGCATGCGTAGGATATGAGATTTGTGAGCACGGCACGAAAGAGAGCAGGGTCGGCCGACACACTTGCATCATTGTTTAGATTGATGCGCCATGTCACTCCACGAACTGCCGTAGCGGGTTTTATCAGACTTATTACATCGGAGAGCGTGTCGTTCACCGAAATCTTGGCGTTGCGCACATAATAGTTTTTCATACGTCGCACAGTCCAGTTGATAAGTCCTCGTGCCGAATGGTCGCTCTCGTTCAGCAAGTCGTCGTTCACAAGTTCTATTGGCACACAAAGCGCCATCTCTGTGAGCAAACGCGACCACTTGTCCTGTTTCTGGCAAGCCACAAAGGCAAGCAGACGCATAGTGTTGTCGTAGTGTGCCGAGGGCGACACTGTGTTTTCTTCCTCCTCACGCTCCCTGCGATTGGCAGCAAGCGTTATTTGCGATTGTATTGTGGATATAAGGCGATCCTGCACGAATGGTTTCGTGACAAACTCATTGGCTCCTGCATCCAATCCCTCCTTTATGTCGGTATCGGAGTTCAGCGCCGAAAGCATTATTATAGGTATGTCGCGTGTCATAGGGTTGGCACGCACGGCACGTGTAGTCTCAAAACCATTCATGTTGGGCATAAGAATGTCCATCAAGATACAGTCGGGCTTTTCGTGTGTCAATATATCAAGAGCCTGCTGTCCACTACTCGCGCTGATGACTTTGAACTTCTGCTTGGCGAGCATTCCTTTCACCAGCAACACGTTCACAGGCACATCATCAACAACGAGTACGGTACATTGTGAATTATCTGTAGCCATAATATTGTTGTTTTGTCTATTGTTGATTGTTACACTTTGTCAGAACGTTCTGCACAATTATAAAAACGGCTTGTCGTTATTTCAAAAACATACGTCCCAATTCTTTGCAAAGTTAGGAAAAATAATTGTCATTATATCACTTTTACAACGATTTATTTTCCATATCGTAAAAAGAAAAATAACTTGGAATACAGAACAGATATAATGCTACATTTTTCCAAATTGAGAAACAGATAGTTATATAACTTCGGAGCGTTAGAAATAACATTTTTGAGCAATTAAAAAAAACAAGAAAACAGACAATACTTAGAGTGGTCAACTAAAATCGTCAAACCACATGGTAACAAGATTTACCGCTTGGCTTGTATTTCCGTTTTCTCGGGAGGTAAATTTTGTTTCCTCGGGAGGGAACAAAATTTACCTCCCGAGAAAACTAAAAAATGATTACCAAATTTGTGCTCTCTTCTTCTTGTCCAGGAAGAGCTTGTCGCCCTTCTTCACATTGAACGCCTTATACCAAGCGTCTATCTGTGGCAAGGCGGCATTAACGCGAGCCTCAGCAGGTGAGTGAGGGTCGGTCTTAATCTGACGGTCGATAAACTCAGGACGTGCGTTGCCTGCCCATACTGTAGCCCATGAGAGGAAGAAGCGCTGCAATGGAGTGAAGCCATCGATAGTCTTTGCAGCCGACGGATTCTCCTTGAGCACATTCTCAAGAGCGCGGAGTGAAATGTTAAGGCCACCATTGTCGCCGATGTTCTCGCCGAGAGTCAACTTACCGTTGATCTTCTTGCCAGGCAGAGCCTCTACATTCGAGAAGTAGTCTACGAGCACCTTGGTGCGAGCCTCGAAGTTCTTCTTGTCGGCTGCTGTCCACCAGTCATGCTGGTTGCCGTTCTTGTCGAACTGCGCGCCCTGGTCGTCGAAGCCGTGCGACATCTCATGACCAATCACACCACCAATACCACCATAGTTTACAGCCTCGTCAACATTGGGGTCGAAGAAAGGAGGCTGAAGAATGGCTGCCGGGAAGCAGATTTCATTGGTGGTAGGATTATAGTAGGCGTTGACAGTCTGCGGAGTCATTTGCCACTCTGCCTTGTCCACCGGCTTGTTCACCTTGCGCGAGATATAGTCCTTCGAAAGGAACGCTGAGATATTCTGCATGTTCTCAAGCAACGAGAGCGACTCGTCAATGTCAAGTCCGCTGTAGTCCTTCCACTTGTCAGGATAGCCAATCTTCACGATAAAGTTGGCGAGCTTGTCCTGGGCCTGAGCCTTTGTGGCAGCCGACATCCATGTAGCCTCATCAATGCGCTGCGAGAGGGCTGTCTGCAGGTTCTTCACAAGTTTAATCATCATTTCCTTGCTTGATGCGGGGAAATACTTCTCTACATAGAGCTTACCGATAGCCTCTCCAAGCACACCGCTTACAAGGTTGGTGGCACGCTTCCAGCGTGGACGGTCCTGCTGAACGCCCGACATTACACGGCTCAACTCGAAATCGGCCTTGCGGAAATCATCGCCAAGATAGCCTGTCTGGCTTGCCACAGCGTGTGCCTCGGCATAAGCCTTGAGGTCGTCGAGCGGCTCGTCGGCAAGAATCTTCTCCACTTCGTGGATAGGCTCAATCTGACCAACGTCGATGTGAGAGAATGGAGGGAATCCCTGAGCGAGGAAGAAGTTGCCCCAGTCAATGCCTGGGAAGTCCTTCACAAGCTGGGCGTAAGTCATCTTATGATAGTTGGCCTGCACGTCGCGAAGCTCCACCTGGCTCTTGCTTGCCTTTGCAATGCGGGTCTCTATGCGCATTGTGGCATCAGCCTTGCGCTGAGCTGTAGCCTCGTCGTTGCCTGCGAGAACAAGAATCTGCTTGATATATTTAGCATAAGCATCGCGCACTGCCTTCACCTGAGCGTCATCAGAGAGGTAGTAGTCGCGCTCGCCAAGTCCGAGTCCACCCTGACCCAAACCAACGAGATTGTTGGCTGCATCCTTCATGTCGGCTCCGACACCGGCACCGAACATCAAGCATCCTACGCCACGCGCGTCAAGCTGGGCTATAACAAGCTGATACTCGCGACGGTCGCCAATGGCGTTAATCTCCTTGAGGATTGGCTGCAAAGGAGCAGCACCCTCGCGATTGAGGCGCACGCTGTCCATGGCAAGGTTGTAGAGCGAGCCTATCTTCTGTCCGAGCGAGCCTTTAGGCTGCTGCTTAGACGAATACTCGTTGATGAGACCGAGAATGCGCTTCTGGTTCATCTCGTCGAGGTCGGTGAACGAACCATTGCGAGCATGCTCCGCATCAAGCGGATGTGCCTTGCGCCAGCCACCGATAGCATACTCATAGAAGTCGTTGCCGGGCTTTACAGACTTGTTCATGTAGTCTGTGTTGATGCCCTTCGAGGTCTGCGCACCTGCCGACACGGCTGCGGTCAGCGAGAGTGCAAAAAGAATTGTTCTTACGTTCATTATTATTAATTAATGTTTGTTGTTTCGTCTTACAAATTGACTACATATTTATTATATTGAACTGCAAATTTACGGATTTTACTACACACTAAGGCTTTTTATTAGGAATAGTTAACAACGAATTGACATTCAGGAAACCATAATGAAGATATTGCTATCTACATCACAGCGGGTCAACGTCAAAGAACACCGTCATTGCTGCATAGCGTTTGTCCTGCAGCAAGGCGGCACGGGCTGCTGCCATGTGCCTACGGGCAAGACTTAGGTCGATGCCAAGTTCAAGCTTCAGCACAATCTTGCGTATCGACTCTGTCTTGACTCTTGCCACAGAGGGTTTGTCTGGACCAAGCACTCGCTCACCAAACGACTGACGCAGACGTGACGCCAACTCAACTGCAGCCGACTCCACTGTAGACTCATACTTAGAGCGCAAATAGACATAGACGAGATGGAAGAAGGGTGGGTAACTGAACATGCGGCGTTCCTCAAGCAAGTCGCGCGAGAAGGAGGCGAAATCGCCCGTCACTACCTGATGAATCACAGGCAAATCGGCACTCTTCGTTTGCAATATCACCAGTCCTTGCTCTCCTCTTCGCCCTGCCCTGCCACTCACCTGCGACAGCATCATGAAGGCATGTTCGTAGGCACGGAAGTCGGGATAGTTGAGCATGGTGTCGGCATTGAGAATGCCCACCACGGACACATTGCCAAAGTCGAGTCCCTTCGAAATCATCTGCGTGCCAATGAGTATGTCTGTGCGTCCGTTGGAGAAGTCGTTTATGATGCGCGAATAGGCATTGCGCGAGCGGGTGGTGTCGAGATCCATTCGGGATATTCGGGCTTCTGGGAACAGCTCCTTCACACGGTCTTCTATCTTCTCGGTGCCATAGCCACGCCCTATAAGTTCGGTGCTCTCACAGTTAGGACATTGCCGGGGCACGGCATAGGTGAATCCGCAATAATGGCATGTGAGCACATTCATCGAGCGATGATAAGTGAGCGACACGTCACAATTCTTGCACTTAGGCACCCATCCGCACACCTTGCACTCCACCATCGGGGCAAAGCCACGGCGGTTCTGAAACAGAATCACTTGCTTGCGGTTGCTCAGAGCCGAGCGCATAGCCTCAAGCAAGTCGGGCGAGAACGCTCCGCGCATCATCTTGCGGCGGTAGAGGTCCTTGGTGTCAACCACCCTTATCTCGGGCATTGCCACATTGCGATAGCGTGTGGTGAGCTGCACATATCCGTATTTACCCGTTGTGGCATTGTAGTAGCTCTCCATCGAGGGCGTTGCCGTGCCGAGCAGCACCTTTGTTCCTTCATACATTCTTGCAAGCATTATGGCAGCCGAACGCGCATGATAGCGCGGGGCAGGGTCTTGCTGCTTGAAGGATGTCTCATGCTCCTCGTCCACTATTACGAGTCCAAGGCGTGTGAAAGGCAGGAATACCGCCGAGCGCGCGCCGAGAATCACGTCGTAAGGTTCATCCGACAGCTGCTTCTTCCATATCTCCACACGCTCAGCGTCGCTATACTTTGAGTGATAGATGCCAAGACGCGAGCCAAACACATGTTGCAGCCGGCGTGTCATCTGCACCGTCAGAGCTATCTCTGGCAACAGATAAAGCACCTGCCTACCCTCGTCAATTGCTTTCTGAATAAGATGTATGTAGATTTCTGTCTTGCCGCTCGACGTCACACCATGCAGCAACACCACGTTCTTGCTCATGAACTGCACCCCTATCTGGTTCATGGCATCCTGCTGTGCCTCGCTCAACGGCTGTATGTGTTCGGGATGATACTCTCCTCCTCCACCTATACGCCCCACCTCACGGTAGTAAACCTCAAGAAACTTTCGGCTTATGAGTTGGCGAAGCACAGCGTCCGAGGCACCTGAGGCGTTGAGCAACTCGTCGCAAGCCACATCTTGTATATGGTCGGGCGGCGTATCGCCGTCTATCTGGTCCCAATACGACAGTTGCAGATAGGTGTTGAAGGTCTGCTGTTGCTTTAGTGCCTTGCCAAGTATGGTCAATGCAAGATGCAGGTTCTGCTCTGTGCGCAGATTGGCAGGCAGCGTCACACAGCGCACAGTCTTTGGACGATAGTTCTCCTCTGCCTTCAGTCCGGCAGGAAGAGCCGCCTTAAACACATCGCCAAGTGCCGACATGTAATAAGTCGATATCCATTGCCACAGCCTTAACTGCCGCTCAAGCAACACAGGCTCCTGATCTATCACCTGCAAGATGTCGCGCGTCTCGAAGTCGGGCTTCACGTCATGCGTACGCACAGCCATGGCGGTGTAGGTCTTCGACTTTCCCAATGGCACAAGTACGCGCACACCAAGCCTCACCCCTCCGGCAAGGCTCGCCGGAAGAGAGTAAGTGAATGTGCCCTCCAAGGGCAATGGAAGTATTACGTCAACGTAGTGCATAAGTTCCCTATTTCTTAGGCTCAGGATAAGAGATTCGCGTGTGATAGATAGCCTTAAGGCGTTCGATAAGCACAAGCTTGGCAAGTGCTATGTCGCGGAACGTGATGGGACACTCGCGGAAATAGCCTTCGCTCACGTCGCCATCGATTATCTTGTTCACGAGGTTGGAGATTGTCTCCTCGGTGTATTCGGGCAACGAGCGCGAGGCTGCCTCCACTCCGTCGGCTATCATTAGTATGGCCTGTTCACGTGTGAAGGGATTAGGACCTGGATATTGGAATGAAGCCGGGTCTACATCCTCGTCGGGATGCTCGTTCTTATATTTAATGTAGAAGTACTTGGTTATTCCCGTGCCATGATGGGTCACTATGAAGTCGCGTATTATCGTTGGCAGATTCTCGCGCTCTGCTATCTTAGCCCCCTCCACCACATGGTTGATGATGATACGCGCACTCTCACGATACGACATGTTGTCGTGTGGGTTCACGCCTGCCTGGTTCTCGGTGAAGAACACGGGGTCTACCATCTTGCCTATGTCGTGATACAGAGCGCCAGTACGCACAAGCAGCGAGTTGGCTCCTATCTTGTTGGCTATCTCGGCAGCAAGATTTCCCACAGTGATGGAGTGCTGGAATGTGCCTGGAGCCACCTCCGAGAGATTGCGCAGAATGCCTCGGTTGGTGTTTGAAAGCTCAAAGAGCGTCACACTCGACACGAAACCAAACATCTTCTCAATAATATACATCAGTGGATACGACAGCAGCAGGAACACTCCGTTTATAACGAAATGATAGTACATGTCGGGATCCATAAGCGTGAACTCACTGTCTTGAACAAGCTGCAACGCAAAATACACCAAGGCACTGCCGAGGGCCACGAGTATGCCTGTCTTGAACACCTGGGCACGTCGGGTAAGCTCGCGCAAGGAGTAGATGGCTATAAGTCCTGCCACAATCTGGATGATGATGAACTCATACTGGTACTTCACGGCTATGGTGCAAATGAGTATCATTGTTACATGCGTGATAAACGCCGTGCGCGAATCCATAAACACTCTCACGAATATTGGAGCCATGGCAAAAGGCACGATGTAGACACTCATGTAGTTGTGGCGCATCATCAGCGACACTATCACGGGGAATAGCGTCATCAGCGTGTAGAGCATGGCTATGGCGCGCGGCTTGTTGAAGTAGTCGCGGCGGAAGAGCGCAAGATACATGGTGAAGAGCACAAGCATGAGCGTCACGAATATCACCTGTCCTATGAAGGTGCTCGTTATCTCGTTCTGTGTGGCTGAGCGGCGTTGCATCTCTCGCTCGAAGGAGTTGAGCACACGATAGGTGTATTCATCCACTATGTCGCCACGGTCAATCACCTTCTGTCCGCTCATCACCATTCCGCTTGCGGGAGGTATCGACGACAGCAGGTCGTTTTTCTCCGTCTCCGACCTTTCCTTGTTATACACAAGGTTTGGCTCTATATAGTTGTTCAGGTTGCAGCGTTGCAATATTGGGCGCTGCTCTGCCACATAAGGGTCGGCGAACAGTTGCTCGTAGGCCGAGAGTGTGGAGTAGAAATCTGTAAGAGGCGTGCTCTGAGCGTTGTTGCCTATCACCACACGCACCATAGTGGAGGAGTCGTTGTATATCTCGTTATACTCAGGCGTGTCCATGATGCCTGCCTGATAGAGCCTTTGCAGGCGCTTGGCAATGATGCCCACATACTCATGTGGCAAACCGGGGATTCCGTTGCGGAAGTCGTTGGTGAATTTCTCCACTTCCTTGGCCTCCACTGTCTGGTCGTAGTTGTAGTAGGGCTGATAGGTCTCAAGCAGCGAGTCCTCCTGTTCCTTCATGGCCTCGTCGGTCTTGTAGATAGGAAAATCGAACTTGGCTATAAACGAGCCATACATCCACGGCTTGCCCACATCGTAGCGGAAGCGTTGGCTTTCGTTGCGAGGCAAGAACCACACTATGAGCGTCACGGTGACGACAATCAGAGCCATTCGGCTGAGAAGATTGCGCCAAAAACGGCGGTTGTTATTGTCAATTCTGTACATACCTTAGTGTATTTAAATAATTCAGACTGCAATATTACAAAAAAAATGTGAATATCGTGGAAAAATGTACTACCTTTGTATCGAAAACAAAAAAACTCAACATATTATGTCAGATAGAAAAGTGAGGGTGCGCTTCGCACCAAGTCCTACAGGACCCCTGCACATCGGTGGTGTGCGTACAGCATTGTATAACTATCTCTTCGCACGCCAGCATGGCGGCGATCTCGTTTTCCGTATTGAGGACACCGACTCCAACCGTTTCGTTCCTGGAGCCGAAGACTACATTATAGAGTCGTTCCGCTGGCTCGGCATCAAGTTCGACGAGGGCGTAAGCTTCGGTGGCGAACATGGTCCTTACCGTCAGAGCGAGCGCCGTGCCATCTACAAGAAATACGTAGAGCAGCTTCTTGCCGACGACAAGGCATACATCGCCTTCGACACTCCCGAGCAGCTTGAGGCTAAGCGCAGCGAGATTCAGAACTTCCAGTACGACGCTCACACCCGTATGCAGATGACCAACTCGCTCACTCTCCCCAAGGAGGAAGTGGAGCGTCGCATCGCCGACGGCGAGCAGTATGTAGTGCGCTTTAAGGTTGAACCGGGCATCGAGGTTCACGTGAACGACATGATTCGCGGCGACGTGAAAATCAAGAGCGACATTCTCGACGACAAGGTGCTCTACAAGAGTGCCGACGAATTGCCTACTTATCACTTGGCAAACATCGTCGACGACCACCTTATGGAAATCACCCACGTCATCCGTGGCGAGGAGTGGTTGCCTTCGGCTCCGCTTCATGTGCTCCTCTATCGTGCTTTCGGCTGGGAGGACACCATGCCTACATTCGCCCATCTGCCGCTGCTCCTTAAGCCAGAAGGCAAGGGCAAGCTCTCTAAGCGCGACGGCGACCGCCTTGGTTTCCCAGTATTTCCGCTTGAGTGGCACGACCCTAAGACTGGCGACATATCTTCAGGCTACCGCGAGAGTGGCTATTTCCCCGAGGCTGTAGTCAACTTCCTCGCCCTGCTTGGATGGAACCCAGGCACAGAGCAGGAGTTGTTCTCGCTCGACGAGCTCGTCAACCTCTTCGACATCCATAAGTGTTCAAAGGCAGGCGCACGCTTCGACTTCCAGAAGGGCATGTGGTTCAACCACGAGTACATGCTGCGCAAGTCGAACGAGGAGATTGCCAACCTCTTCGCTCCCATCGTTGCCAACAACGGTGTGGACGAGTCGATGGAGCGCATCACTCAGGTTGTTGCCATGATGAAGGACCGTGTGAGCTTCGTCAAGGAGCTTTGGCCATTGTGCTCGTTCTTCTTCATCGCGCCTACAGAGTACGACGCAAAGACAGCTAAGAAGCGCTGGAAGGAAGACTCTGCCAAGGTTATGGGCGAGCTTGCCGACGTGCTTGAGTCTATCGACGACTTCTCTATCGAGGGCCAGGAGCCTATCGTGATGAAGTGGGTAGAAGACAAGGGCTACAAGCTCGGCGACGTTATGAACGCCTTCCGTCTTGCCCTCGTGGGCATCGGCAAGGGTCCGGGCATGTTCGACATTTCTGCTTTCCTCGGCAAGGAGGAGACTATCAAGCGTCTGCGCAAGGCTATCGAGGTGTTGGGATAATTATCCCACACCTTCATTAAGGTGCAAAACTTTTCGATTATGTATAACATTGCAATTTACCTGTATCTCATTGGTGTTGCCATAGCAAGTCTCTTCAACGAGAAGGTGCGCAAGATGTGGCGTGGCGAGCGGCAGGCTATAAAGATACTTAAGGAGAAGGTCGACCCCACAGCCCAATATGTGTGGTTTCATGCTGCCTCGCTCGGCGAATTTGAGCAGGGCCGCCCATTGATGGAGCGCCTGAGACAGGAGCACCCAGAATATAAGATTCTGCTCACGTTCTTCTCGCCCTCAGGCTATGAGGTGCGCAAGGACTATAAAGGAGCCGACATCGTGTGCTATCTGCCCCTGGACACCATACGCAACTCACGACGATTCCTGCGTGCCGTGCGTCCCGTTATGGCTTTCTTCATTAAGTATGAGTTCTGGTACAACTATTTCCACATACTGCAACATCGTGGAGTGCCTGTCTACAGCGTGTCGTGCATATTCCGACCTAACCAGATCTTCTTCCGTTGGTATGGCAAGCAGTACGCCCGTGTGCTGCATTGTGTCACCAAGTTCTTCGTGCAGAACGAGGAGAGCCAACAGCTTCTTCAGGGCATAGGTATCGACCGCTCCGAGGTTGTGGGCGACACTCGCTTCGACCGTGTATTGCAGATACGCGACGCCGCAAAGCACTTGCCTATAGTAGAGGCTTTCCGCTATGGCTCTGTTGGAGGAAATGCAGAAGGCACACCCATCAAGACATTTGTTGCAGGCTCATCATGGGGTCCCGACGAGGATATCTTCATCCGCTATTTCAACGAGCGTCACGACTGGCGACTCATCATCGCACCTCATGTCATTAACGAGGAACATCTTCAGCAGATTCTCTCCAAACTGCAGCGCAAGACGGTACGCTACACTCAGACCACTCCCGAGGAAGCCGCCCAAGCCGAATGCCTCATCATCGACTGCTTCGGTCTGCTATCCTCTATATATAATTATGGTGACGTGGCTTACGTTGGCGGAGGTTTCGGTGTAGGCATCCACAATGTGCTTGAGGCTGCCGTATGGCACATGCCCGTGTTCTTCGGTCCCAACAACAAGCATTTCCAGGAGGCCCAATGGCTGCTTCAGTCAAAAGGTGGCATAGAAATCATGTCGTTCGACGACTTCAAAATTCAAATGGACCGCTTCATCGCTGCGCCTGAGCTGATAAGAGAGCGAGGCAACGCTGCGGCAAGAGTTGTGGAGGAACACACTGGAGCCACCAAGCGAGTGATGAACGATTGCTTCTGAATCATATAAAAAACACAGACAAAAGTAAAATCATTGCTTTACTTTTGCCTGTGTTTTTTTTATTTTCAAATAGCAAGCCGTATTAAGGTTGCTATATATTCTCATTTATTTCACTACTATCTTCTTTCCTTCCACAACATATACACCAGGCTTGAGCCCACCCATATTGTTGGTCTGCGTCTTCATGCGCACTCCATCAATGGTGTATACGTCAAACTTATGTCCATTTGACACAATCTCGCCTATTCCAGTAGGCTCGCTGTGAAGTGTGGCAGGTGCCGATTCGTTGTCGTCGGCATAAACAGCTGTCACCTGATAGAGATAGTATCCGTTTGCCGTACCCTCGTCGGTATAAGCAAGCTTTGAAGTAGAACCGAGCAACTTACCGTCTCTATACACATTGTATTTTACTGGCTTACCACCACCTACATGATAGGTCACATCATCAATCATAAGGATATAGGCAGTTTCTGCCGGTGTCACATTGCGTATGGCAAAATGCTTTGCACCCTCTGGCAAGTCGGCTGTTATCTCCTGCCAGCTACCACCAGCCACCTCTACAGTCTTCAACAGTTCGAAGTTGTTGATGTCGGTGTCGCTCGTTGAATAACGTATTTCCACCTTCTGTTTCAAATCTACCAATTCGCCTGTCATCTGGTTTGTGGCAGTCACATTGTTGGCATAGAAGCTGATAGTCTGAGCGTCGCCGGGAAGAGCAGGACTGATGAGCCAGTCGTCATTATCCACAGTCTCCATATCAAAGGTGTAGATATTCATTATTGTACCGTGAACAGATGCGAGGAACTGGTTGCCTCCATGAGCATTGAAGGTGTTGATGCCACCCGATGTCAAATCCACCCCACCGAAGTCATGCGGATTGAACACAATATAGGCAAATGGCTCACCCTGGTTCTCATACATAATCTCATTACCGTTTCCGTCGTATACAAAATCACCTGCCGAGAGGCCTTCGTCGCCATCAAATGATGTCCATTCTCCAAAATCATAGAATTCCCACGGTGTGTAATCCTCGAAACCTTCGGTCTTGGCAGTCAAAGCCAACGGTTCGTCCCAAGCAATCACAACATTCTCACCTATTGTCTCGGCACGTAAGTTGCGCACTGGTTGCAAGTCGGGGGCTTCCACAAGCAGAATCTTCACAGCCTCATTGTTGCCTGCCATATTGTCGCCGTCTGCCTCAACAACAGCCTTTATAGCCAATTCGCTTGCTTCCTCAAGCTTGTCAACCTTATAATCAAACTCAAACACGCGCACGTCCAACGCATTGATAGGCTCATCCTGCTTAAGCTCTTCCACCTGACTGCCGTTCACATAGAGCTTCAGCTTATATGTGTCTACTGTCTCACTGCCTACGTTAGCTACTTTCACACGTACCTTTGTCGATTCATTTCGCTTCACCTTCTTATCCGTCTCAACCTCAACAGCAAGGTCCTTGGCCGCAAAGTCGCCAATGCGTATATTATCCAAGTATAGCATCTTCTGTTCTTTGACATCCGACATATCCGTCAATGTGAATATTATCTGCACATATCGCTCACCCAAGAAAGCCGAGAGGTCGTGCCAATTGGTTGTCCAGTGGTCGTCTGCATCGCTGATTTTCTGCTTTTTGAGCACTACCGGCTCCTTGCCAGGAGCTTTAGCCAAAACAGTGAAGGTTCCCGACTTTGTGCTTGTCATCTGCTTATAGGCAAGCATCGGATGCGTTGTCCCTGCCAATGATATCTTGAATGTATTCACACCAACAGAGTCATTGCAGAATGTTTGCAGATACAGACTTCCTCCATCCTCGTCGGCAGCCTCATCTACGGAACGTCCTGCGCCCGCCATTCCGAATGTTACGCCTTGTCCCTCGCCGAAAGGTATCAGGACATGACTCTCCTTGCCACCGGCAAAACTCTCGTGATATGGCACAGTTTCGGGCTTGCCCAACAATATAGCGTTAGATATATTGGCACTTGTGCTTATACCTGTTGCGTTTTCAGCTGTAACAGCCAATTCTATCTCCCTTGGATCTCCCTCGTCGGCTCCGAATCCCAAGTCGAAGTTCGTAACACCCTTTTCTGTCTTTGCCAACTCTTCTGCCAACTTTGGTTCTCCATAGTTGTTGTAGGTGACAGACGATATATGGTATACAACATCATTGGGGAAGAAAGCACCATCATGAGCTGCTTTTGCAGCATCCCAAGAAAGCACCACCTTAGCAGGATCATCCGAAAGTATCGGATTTTCTGGTGCTGCAGGCAGGTCAAGACCTATATACGTCGAAGTAGTGAATGATTCACCATCACCCTCGTCGTTGTAAGGAATTAGAGTGAAAGCGTTAATGCCTGCTGCAGGAATGTCATCCACTGCCACTGTGTTTATGCTGCCTAGCTTGTCTGTCTTTACGTCAGCCACCAACTTGCCGTTGAGCATGAGCTTTACACCAGACAAAGCCGCCAATGCCGAACCATCGAATGCCTTTTCCGGAGATTTGAACTCCACAGTTGCCTTTAATGCAGCCGAGGCATCAGGAGTCACCTTCACATCTGTCACCATAGCTGGAGACTTGGCTTCGGGTGCTGCTGTCACAGAAATATCATCCACATAGAGTGCTATCGTGAACGGGTCGCTGATTGCGTGGAAACCTATATAGAACACTCCATCTTCAGCAGGCTGTATCTTCTGCACATACGACTTATATTCCGTATTCGACACATCCGTAGATTCGAGAACAGTATGTGTCATAGCCTCAACAGTGGCATCTGTGCCGTATTTCACCTCTATGCGCTCAGGATAAGTATTCTGCACACAGCGCAACTTGAAGTTCACATAATAACTCTTGCCTGCTTTCAGGTTCAGTCCTGGAGTGATGAGCCAGTCATCTGCTTGGTTTTTGATGTTGTAGACATACATGGCAGCACCCTCACCATCATGCAAGGAGTGGTTCCACGTGCCGCTCTCGCCATACTGACTTGGTGCTCTGTCGCCATTGACATCAATCACAGTGAACTGTTCCCATTGGTCGGCCGTATTAAAGTCGGCACTCCACCCTGCATCAAAGACAGCAGGAGCCGACTTATAAGACTTTGCAACCAAAGCATTGCCAACAGCCTTACGATGTTTCTTACCAGTTGTCAAACATGGTGTCAACCGTTTTTCCACAGCATTGTCCCTAACCTTCAGGGATGTTGCTTCACCATACTTTTTCGCCAACTGCTCAGTGCGATGTCCTTGAACGAGCTTTCTGTCAGTTGTATTCTGGGCATTGGTCAACGGAGTTGCCAACAAGAATCCAATGCCGAGGAACAAAGTCTGTTTCTTGTCCATAAATTTAAGTTTAATAAGTGAAGTAAAAAACAATAGCACAAGCCCCTTTGCCTCCATGTCCTAAACAAACGGCATTCAGCTGCAAACGAAGCAATTCGTTGCAAAGATATAACAAATATTTTATATTGTGCAAATTATATGTATAAAAAGTAGGCAATTTGAAGTTTGCCCTGCAATGGTGTAGGATGCAAACCTATCCACAAATCGCCAAACCACTCTTGAAACTTGTCCTTTGTGCAACAGTCGTAATATGCATGGAGCACACTAAGGAATTTGAATAATCTGTTTGTTAAGCACTCTCAAAAGCAGGACACTAATAAGCATTTTTCGGTTCATACTTATTATGATATTTCAAAAAAATACATTACTTTTGTGGACGCGGAAACACGAAAAATACATAGTAATATATCATTTAAACTAATATTATATTGCGATGAAAACAAGAATGGCACAATGCACTATTTTATATGAGACATGGCAGATGCAATGTTGTGGTGGCCCTATACAGGTAGGACAAATAGTCAGTTTGCCCTGCATAAAGAAAGGGCCATACACTTGTGCATGCGGTATAAACATTGATTTTGATGAAGAGCATCACAATGAAGATGCCAATTGCCTGATACGTGGCAAAGTAACAGAGATAAGATCGGTGTTTGTAGACAGTTATGCTAACGGGAAAAGTGACACCAGGTTAGTTGATGACCCAAACAACACTTTTGCAGTCATTGAGGTAGAGTATATAGACGGATGGGAGGAACCTGATTGTTATGAACACAGAAAAGGCAACAATCCCTGTTTCTACATCATCACTCTTGAAAATGCTGTAGAGTGTGTGCTTGACAGTTGCAACCTTCCATTGAACCAAGGAGCATATGTGAATATTGCGCCTGATGATGACTCAAAAACTCTCTTTTGCGATGAAGAAGGTTCTGAAATTGGAACTGTTGACGATCTGACGATATACAAGGACGAGAAATCTCAGAAGATAGACCTGACGGCTTATAGCTGGCACAACGACCTACTCGCATGGCACAAGTTCTTTCAAGCAAACATCCATGACGGCTATAAGAATGTTGATAATACTGAATGGCTTAAATGGTGGGCTAAAGGTTGGGCTCTTGCCAAGGAAATACGAGAACTTCTACCCTTAGACATCGGGGTAACATACGGTCATCGTAGTCAAAGTGTAAAAGTTTTAAACGGGGATGATCTTAATACCGAATCATTCCGCATATATCTCCCCAAGCATATGCAAAACAGAATTGACGAAGGATTATACATTCCGAAAGCACACGTCAACAGTGAGACGAAGGATGATGAAAGCCTCAACTATATGTTTAAGCTGAACGAATCCGAACATAACATCCACCCCAACGACCGGGTTATGCTTGGCGTATCCGACCGTAAACAATATCAAACAGGAACAGTAATCCAATGCTCAACTAATGAACTGCTCATTCATACAGACTGGCCCTTGGATATGGCAGAATATTATTCAATAGAATTGATTGTATAACCATTTTTGACTGCTACTCATCAATGGTATTACCAAACCAAAGATTATAACTTTTTACTAATTCATTTTTTCGTCCATACTCGAAATTTTCCACATATGTAGTGTTTTTTTTCGAGTATAGACGAAAATATTCAACATTAAAAACATTTATCGTTTACCGTTATTCCTTTGTTGAACCTTCTATCATACACGTATTATTCTCGTATTGATTTCCTATCATTCTCCGCTTCTCGAACGAATGGAGATACATAATCGATACAAAATCAATACGGGTTCGATACCCTTGCCTTTCGCCATCCTCTCCACCACCTTATTATATATAATAGGACCATTGACTCTGCTCACTATCCTTTTCTTCAACCTGAGTTTCGTGGCTTTGGGCTACAAAGACACCACAGTAAACATGTTCACCCTATCACGCTCGCTGAACATCTCCAAGAACGAGTTGTCACGCTACTTCACTTCATGCCTTAATTCCACCTTCCGCATCTGGCTTGCCGAGGTACGTTTCGAGGCGGCAAAGAAGATGTAACCCGACAAAAGGCATATAAGTATATGGTGATGTTGCGATAATACCGCCCTAACTATATAGAAACAGGTAGTTAGGGCGGTGGTATCACTTATAAGCCCGCCCTAATTATATTAAAAAAGGTAGTTAGGGCGGTGGTATCCTTGCAGAATTCATTTTTTTGTTTATCTTTGCACCGGTAAGATTGAGTATAAATGGAATAAAATCAGAAATTATGGATGCAAACGGAATAATAGGACGTGAATATGAGCAGAAACTCATTCTGGAACGTTGTAATAGCTGCAAGGCAGAACTGATAGCAGTCTATGGTCGTAGGCGTGTAGGACATCGCAGCCTTCAGCTATTTTTGGAATTCATGGGCCTCTATGGTTCCTCAGCTGAAACTTATCGTCTGTGGTTCTTCTACCACGTGGATGTTGGCTAAGT
>ERZ1026892.68-NODE-68-length-47408-cov-12.395667_pt1 | contig 47408 bp, 41 predicted proteins | sample MGYA00380176_ERZ1026892 | MGnify/ENA primary metagenome ERZ1026892 (study PRJEB33269, sample SAMEA4719812) | human gut metagenome | biome: human-associated habitat; feature: organic feature; material: feces | place: Cameroon | collected 2013-10 ... | reverse complement strand
AGGCAGTTAATCCGGAATTTAAAGCCGATCCTGTTGTCGATATATACCTGGTCGCCTCAGGTACCGGAACTCAGTCAGCCGCAATGGGTCTGGCCGAGCAGGTGCGTGATGCGTTACCGGGCGTGAAGCTGATGACGAACCACGGCGGCGGCAACTTTAAGAAGCAGTTTGCCCGCGCGGATAAATGGGGGGCTCGTATTGCCCTGGTTCTGGGTGAGTCTGAGGTTGAGCAAGCCACCGTTGTCGTGAAGGATTTGCGCTCTGGCGAGCAGACAACCGTAACGCAGGAAGGCGTTGCCGCGCATTTGCGCACTATTCTGGGTTAATCTCCAGGACATCATTATCAGGAGAAGGGCTGCGTGGAAATTCATAACGAAAACGATCAGGTTGAAGCGATTAAAAACTTCTTTGCCGAAAATGGCAAAGCGCTGGCCGTTGGGGTAATTTTGGGGATCGGTGCGCTGGTTGGCTGGCGCTACTGGAACTCTCATCAGGTAGACTCGGCCCGGGAATCTTCCATGGCCTACGAAAATGCCGTTTCTTCTCTTAGCTCAGGGAAACCGGAAGCGCTGGCCTCGGCAGAGAAATTCGCCGCCGAGACCAAAAACACCTACGGGTCGTTTGCTTCTCTGGAACTGGCGCAGGTCTTCGTTGATAAAAACGATTTGGCACAGGCGGAAAAGCAGCTGCAGCAAGGGCTGGCCGCCGCTTCTGATGACAACCTGAAGTCGGTTATCAACCTGCGTCTGGCGCGCGTTCAGTTGCAAATGAAGCAGGCTGATGCGGCGCTGAAAACGCTGGAAGGCGTGAAGGGCGAAGGCTGGACGGCGATTGTTGCTGATTTACGCGGGGAAATCCTGCTCAGTAAAGGTGACAAGCAGGGCGCGCGTGCAGCGTGGGAAGCTGGCGCTAAGAGCGATGCATCTCCGGCGCTCAGTGAAATGATGCGCATGAAAATTAATAATTTGTCCGTCTGAGAGGGACCCGATGCAATTGCGTAAACTACTTTTGCCAGGACTGCTTTCTGTCACTCTGTTGAGTGGTTGTTCACTGTTCAGTGGCGAAGAAGACGTTGTGAAAATGTCTCCGCTGCCGACCGTAGAGAACCAGTTTACTCCGTCTACCGCCTGGGACGTTTCCGTCGGTAGCGGGATTGGTGATTTCTACTCCAACCTGCATCCGGCCTATGCGGATAGCGTGGTGTATGCCGCCGACCGTAAAGGCACCGTGAAAGCGGTCAACGCGGACGACGGTAAAGAAGTCTGGTCCGTGAATCTGGCGGAAAAAGACGGCTGGTTCTCCCGTAAACCGGCGCTGCTCTCCGGCGGCCTGACCGTTTCCGGCGGCCACGTGTACGTTGGCAGCGAAAAAGCGCAGGTTTATGCGCTGGACGCGGGCGACGGTTCTATCGTCTGGCAGACCACCGCGGCGGGTGAGGTGCTGTCTCGTCCAACCGCGAGCGATGGCCTGGTGCTGGTTCATACCAGTAACGGCCAGCTGCAGGCGCTGGATGAAAACAGTGGCGTCGTGAAGTGGACGGTGAACCTGGATATGCCAGCGCTCTCTCTGCGCGGCGAATCTGCTCCGGCTGTGGCCTACGGCGCGGCGATTGTCGGCGGTGACAACGGTCGCGTGAGCGCGGTTCTGATGCAGCAAGGCCAGCTGATTTGGCAGCAGCGTATTTCCCAGGCGACCGGCACGACTGAAATTGACCGTTTGAGCGACGTGGATACCACGCCGGTCATCGTTAATGGTGTAGTTTACGCCTTAGCCTACAATGGTAACCTGACGGCGCTGGATCTGCGCAGCGGCCAGATTCTGTGGAAACGCGAGCTGGGCTCGGTGAATGATTTCATCGTTGACGGCAACCGCATCTACATCGTCGATCAGAATGACCGTATTCTGGCGCTGACCACCGACGGCGGCGTGACCCTGTGGACGCAGAGCGATCTGCTGCACCGTCTGCTGACCGCTCCGGCGCTGTATAATGGCAGCCTGGTTGTCGGCGATAGCGAAGGCTACATGCACTGGGTTAACCCGGAAGACGGGCGCTTCGAAGCGCAGCAGAAAGTTGACAGCTCCGGCTTCCTGACCGAACCGGTGATCGCCGACGGTAAACTGCTGATTCAGGCAAAAGACGGCACGGTTTACGCGATTACGCGTTAATTTCGGCTGTCGTAACTCTATTGGCGGCTCCTGTTTAATCAGGGGCCGTTTGCTATTTTTAGATTTTGAGTAAATGAGGCTTTAACATGGTACCTGTGGTCGCGCTTGTCGGGCGCCCTAATGTTGGAAAATCCACGCTCTTTAACCGCCTGACGCGCACTCGTGATGCGCTGGTTGCGGATTTCCCGGGTCTGACTCGTGACCGTAAGTACGGTCGTGCTGAAGTTGAAGGGCGTGAATTTATCTGTATCGATACCGGCGGTATCGATGGCACGGAAGAAGGCGTGGAAACGCGCATGGCGGAACAGTCGCTGCTGGCGATTGAAGAAGCCGACGTCGTGCTGTTTATGGTTGATGCGCGCGCCGGGCTGATGCCGGCGGACCAGGCCATCGCTAACCATCTGCGCGCGCGTGAAAAACCGACTTTCCTGGTGGCCAATAAAACTGACGGTATCGATCCGGATCAGGCCGTCGCCGATTTCTGGTCGCTGGGCCTCGGTGACATTCACCCGATCGCTGCCTCTCATGGCCGTGGCGTGACCACGTTGCTGGAGCAGGTGTTGCTGCCGTTCGTGGATGACGTTAATCCGCCAGAAGAGGTGGACGAAGATGCGGAGTACTGGGCGCAGTTTGAGGCGGAAAATGGCGAAGGAGAAGAAGAGCCGGAAGACGACTTCAATCCGCAGGATCTGCCGATTAAAATCGCGATCGTTGGCCGCCCGAACGTAGGTAAGTCAACGCTAACTAACCGTATCCTCGGCGAAGACCGCGTGGTGGTCTATGACATGCCGGGCACCACCCGTGACAGCATCTATATCCCGATGGAGCGCGATGAGCGTGAATATGTGCTCATCGACACCGCCGGGGTACGTAAGCGCGGTAAAGTGACCGATACGGTAGAGAAATTCTCGGTTATCAAAACGCTGCAGGCCATTGAAGACGCGAACGTCTGCCTGCTGGTGATTGATGCGCGTGAAGGCATTTCCGATCAGGATCTGTCGCTGCTGGGCTTTATCCTCAATAGTGGGCGCTCACTGGTCATCGTCGTCAACAAGTGGGACGGCCTGAGCATGGAAGTGAAAGAGCAGGTGAAAGAGACCCTCGACTACCGTCTGGGCTTTATCGACTTTGCGCGCGTGCACTTCATCTCTGCGCTGCACGGCAGCGGTGTTGGTAACCTGTTTGAATCTATTCGTGAAGCTTATGACAGCTCCACCCGCCGCGTGGGTACCGCGATGCTGACTCGCATCATGACCATGGCGTCTGAAGACCACCAGCCGCCGCTGGTGCGCGGTCGCCGCGTGAAGCTGAAATACGCCCACGCCGGTGGCTATAACCCGCCGATTGTGGTGATTCACGGTAACCAGGTAAAAGACCTGCCGGATTCTTACAAGCGCTATCTGATGAACTACTTCCGCAAATCGCTGGACGTGATGGGCACGCCTATCCGCATTCAGTTCAAGGAAGGCGAGAACCCGTATGCCAACAAGCGCAATACCTTGACGCCGACCCAGATGCGTAAACGTAAGCGTTTGATTAAACACATTAAGAAAAGCAAGTAAGCGTTCATGTTAAGCGTAAATTTGCCGAATACTCCGGGCCCGCATGATGCGGGCTTTTTTATTGCCCGTCGTTCAGATAACCAGATTCGTTCGTACAGATCCAAACTGAAGACATTGACACATTTGCATTATTGCTGAATTGTAAATGGAAATGGTGGCCGACTTTAACATCCGTCGGCCTCTGCAACCCAGCATGAGCAAAGGTGAAAACGTGCAGCGAGCGCGGTGTTATCTGTTAGGAGAAAGCGCGGTGGTTCTGGAGCTGGAACCGCCGCTGACGCTGGAAAGCCAGCAACGGATTTGGGGGCTGGCACAGCGTCTGGCGGGGGTGCCCGAAGTGGTGGAAGTGATTCCAGGAATGAACAACATCACCGTGATGCTTCGCAACCCGGCGTCGCTGGCGCTGGATGCCATCGAGCGTTTACAGCGCTGGTGGGAAGAGAGCGAAGCGGTGACTCTGGACTCGCGGCAAATAGAGATTCCGGTGATTTATGGCGGTGAGCACGGCCCTGATTTAGCGGAGGTGGCGCGGCATACTGGCCTGAGTGAACAGCAGGTGGTTGAACGCCACGCGTCAGCGGGCTACATCACCTACTTTATCGGCTTCCAGCCCGGATTTCCCTATCTTGGCGGCCTGCCAACCGAACTGGCGACGCCGCGACGGGCGGAACCGCGTCTTGCCGTACCCGCGGGCTCCGTAGGGATTGGCGGCAGTCAGACGGGGATCTATCCGCTGCCGACCCCCGGTGGCTGGCAAATCATTGGCCGCACCGATTTGCGCCTGTTCGACCCACAGCGAGAGCCAGCCACGCTATTGCAGCCCGGTGACCGGGTTCGTTTTGTGCCGTCTAAGGAGGGCGTGTGTTAGAGATTATTCGCGCAGGGATGAGTACCACCTTGCAGGACGGCGGGCGACACGGCCTTCGACAGTCGGGGATTAGCCGCTGCGGGGCGATGGATTCTGCGGCATTGCGCATTGCTAATCTGCTGGTCGGTAACGCCGCCGATAGCGCCGTACTGGAAATCACGCTGGGGCAGTGTGCCTTTGTTTTTCATCGCGACGGCTGGTTTGCTCTTGCGGGCGCGGACTGCGCGGCCACCCTCGACGGTCAGCCGGTGTGGTCCGGCTGGCGTTGGCCGGTGCGCGCGGGCCAGCGCCTCAAGCTGGCGTTGCCAAAACGCGGTATGCGCAGCTATCTGGCAGTGGCCGGTGGTTTCGATGTGCCTTGCATGATGGGCTCTTACAGTACCGACTTAAAGGCCGGATTTGGTGGTTTTGAGGGGAGAAGCCTGCAAGAGGGCGATCGCCTGCCGCTGCGCCCGACAACGCGTGAATTCCGCCAGCGTCGCGGGGTACGCCAGTTGCAGTGGGGCAACCGCGTGCGTGCTTTACCGGGGCCGGAATACCATGAGTTTTCCGCCGCCGCGCATGAGTCCTTCTGGCGTGCGCCATGGAAGCTCAGCCCGCAGAGCAATCGCATGGGCTACCGCATGCAAGGCCAGACGCTGGAGCGTACAGAGTCTCGGGAGATGTTTTCCCACGGCCTGCTACCCGGCGTGGTACAGGTGCCGCATAACGGGCAACCGATTGTACTGATGAACGACGCGCAAACGACCGGCGGCTATCCGCGCATTGCCTGCGTGATTGAGGCGGACATGTACAATCTGGCGCAAATCCGACTCGGTGAAACGGTTCACTTTGACCTTTGCACGCTGGAAGAGGCGCTGGCGGCGCGAGCCCAGCAGCAGCGTTATTTTGCACAACTGGAATGGCGGTTGAACGATGAAGATTGACCTGAACGCCGATCTCGGCGAAGGCTGTGAGAACGACAGCGCGCTGATGCCGCTGATTACGTCGGCCAACATAGCCTGTGGATTCCATGCCGGTGACGCGCAGACCATGCGCCAAAGCGTACTGCTCGCGCTGAAGTATGGCGTGGCGATTGGCGCACACCCGAGCTTCCCCGATCGGGAAAACTTTGGCCGTACTGCGATGCAGCTACCGCCTGACGTGGTCTATGCGCAGACGCTGTATCAGATTGGCGCGCTGGCGGCGATCGTCCGCGCCGAAGGCGGTGCGCTGACGCACGTTAAACCTCACGGCATGTTGTACAACCAGGCGGCGAAAGAGCCGCTGCTGGCGGATGCTATTGCCAGAGCGGTGCACAATGTTGAACCGTCTCTTATCCTGGTGGGGTTAGCCGGTAGTGAGCTCATTCGCGCAGGTATACATCATGGGCTGGCCACTCGGGAAGAGGTGTTTGCCGATCGCGGCTATCTGGCGGACGGCTCGCTGGTGCCGCGCAGCGAGCCCGGCGCGCTGATTCACGATGAAGATGAGGCGGTGGCCCGCACGCTGGAAATGGTGCTGAACCGCCGGGTGATGAGCCGCGATGGCGTCTGGGCAGAGGTGAATGCCCAGACGGTGTGTCTGCACGGTGATGGCCCACAGGCGCTGGCGTTTGCCCGTCGGCTGCGCGAAGCGTTCGACGCCCGGCAGATTGCCGTAAGCGCCGACTGAGTTTCCTTCGCTCGTCGTCCGTCTCCGGCGAGCGCCTTGCTACAGCGACGCCGCCGCCCGCGCGGCGGTGTCGTACAGCGACGAGATGGTCCGCAGCAACTGGGCGGTCTCGCCAATCGAGTGTCCCGGAATACCGCTCTCCACCTGAATCGAAATCAGACACGCTTCACGCACGTCGCGGTATTTCATGCACAGCGCTTTCCCTTCTTCCGTGGTGTAGAAATAGAGCTCCTTACCCACTTTCTCACTGGTCACGTACCCCGCTTTGACCAGCTTTTTCAGCGCATAGGTCACCACGTGGGTATCTTCTACGTTCAGCACAAAGCAGATGTCGACCAGCTTCTTTTTGCGATCGCGGTGGTTCACGTGATGCAGGAGCGACACATCAAATGCCCCCATATCCGGCTCGCCCGCTGCGGTCATACAGCGCACCATCCATTTATTGAACGCGTTACTGGTCATGATCAGCGCGTATTCCAGCTCTGATAATTCCGCACAGCGCTCGGAAATCAGATGGCGCGAGGAGACGATCCGGCTTTCGTTGATATCGTTATTTGTGGCAGGTGTGGCCGATTTTTTCGAGGTCATAACTGTCCTTACGCAATTGTGACTATTCGCAAAGAATGTAAATGAAAAGGGATAATATAAGAACGTTTTATTGATAAATTGTTTACATATTATCACCGTTCGGATATAGATTTTTGATACAGACCGATGACGCATACGTAGATTTACGCGGTCTGATGACGCAACACAACATCGTTCGCCGCAATGCCGCACGCTTCACCTTGAGGTGACGCGATAAAAAAGAGCCTTCGGCGTGCAACGCACACTTTGGATAGGGTAAACGTTTATGGACGGTACGACACTGATGCCGCTTATCGGGATTCCGGTGGTGGTAATTGGCTTTGCGCTGCGCTTTAACCCGCTGCTGGTGGTGGTTGTCGCCGGTCTGGCGACCGGACTGCTGGTCGGCATGGATTTCGGCATGCTGCTGGAAACCTTCGGCGAAAAGTTTGTGAATAGCCGCTCGCTGGCGACTTTCATTCTGATTCTGCCGGTGATTGGCCTGCTGGAATACTACGGTCTGAAGGAGCGCGCTCAGGCCTGGGTGGCAAAAATTGCCAGCGCCACCTCGGCGCGTATTTTGATGCTCTACTTTGTGGCGCGTGAAGGTACGGCCGCGCTGGGCCTGATGTCGCTGGGCGGTCATGCGCAAACCGTACGTCCGCTGCTGGCGCCGATGGCGGAAGGGGCGGCGCTAAATGAATACGGCGAACTGCCGCAGCACATCCGCGATAAAATCAAAGCGCACGCCGCCGCCTGCGATAACATTGCCGTCTTTTTCGGTGAAGATATTTTTATCGCCTTCGGCGCGGTGCTGCTGATTGACGCCTTCCTCAAAGAGAACGGGATTAGCGGGATTGAACCGCTGCATATTGGCCTGTGGGCTATTCCGACCGCCATATCCGCGCTGATTATCCATATGATTCGCCTGCTGCGTCTGGACGCCAGCATCCGCCGTGACGTGATGGCGTGGCGCGACGCCCAGAGCACGAAGGCGGTGACGCCATGAGTACACTTATCACCATCAACCGTGTTTACTACCTGATCGGTTTTGTCGTGATGCTGCTGGTTATCATGACGCTACGCGACCGCGGCAACCCGAAACGTTTTACTACCGCGCTATTTTGGTTTCTGTTTGGCGGGATTTTTCTGTTTGGCGATCTGATGGTCCAGGAGTTAGGGAAATCGCTGGCTTATCGCATTATCGGCGGGGCGGTAATTGTCATCGCGCTGTTGGCGGGCTGCGGGTTAGTTGGCAAAGGCGAATACAAAATGTCGAGCGAAAGCGAGCGCGTTGCCTCGTCCAACAGACTGAAAAACTGGCTCTTCTTACCGGCATTGATGATTCCGGTCGTGACGGTCATCGGCACGCTGTTCCTGAAAGGCGTATCGATTGGCGGTGTCTACCTGCTTGACCAGAAACAGCTGACGCTGGCGGCACTGTGCGTGGCCTGCGTGGCGGCCATTCTAACCGGCTGGTGGTTGACGCGCGGTACGCCGCTGCATGCCATTCGTCAGTCTCGCCGTCTGGTGGACACCATCGGTTGGGCGGTAATTTTGCCGCAGATGCTGGCCATGCTGGGCGGCGTATTTGTGGTCGCGGATACCGGCGAATCGGTGCAGAAGGTGGTGAGCCTGTTTGTGAACCCGGATAACCGCTTCATGTTGGTGGTGATTTACTGCGTCGGCATGGCGCTGTTTACCATGATCATGGGCAACGCGTTTGCCGCGTTCCCGGTACTCAGCGCCGGTATTGCGCTGCCGTTCCTGATTCATCTTCACCACGGTAACCCGGCGCCGCTGCTGGCGATTGGGATGTATGCCGGCTACTGCGGCACGCTGATGACGCCGATGGCCGCCAACTTCAATATCGTGCCCGCGGCGCTGCTTGAGCTGAAAGATAAGTATCAGGTGATTAAGGTTCAGATCCCCACGGCGCTGCCGCTGCTGGTGGTGAACGTCTTTTTAATGTACTTCCTCGTGTTTCGCTAAGCGCGGTGACTTTTTCAGGAGCTGTTATGGAATTAACGCAACATCAGGCTGACGCTTTCGCCCGTATGCCTTTGACCTATTTGCGCCAGGAATATCCAAACCACATCATGCATCTGCTGAATGATGATGGCGACGTTCTGTCGCCCCGCACGCTGCACCCGGTATTTTATGGCTGCTTCGACTGGCACTCGGCGGTGCACGGTTACTGGCTGCTGCTGCGCTGTGTGCGCCTTTATCCGCAACTGCCGTGCCGCGATGAAATCATCGCGTTGTTTGACGAGCACCTCACCGAGGAAAACGTCGCGCAGGAGCTGGCCTATTTTACCGCGCCGTTCCGTGCCTCGTTTGAGCGTCCTTACGGCTACGGCTGGCTGCTGGCGTTGGCGCAGGAGCTAAAACAGGCTTCTCTGCCACAGGCGGCGCGTTGGTTTGCGACGCTTGAGCCGCTGACGCAGGATATTCGCAGCCGTCTTATCGACTATCTCAGCAAGCTGACCTACCCGATTCGCGTCGGGACGCACTACAACACCGCTTTCGCGCTGGCGCTGGGGCTCGACTACGCTCGAGCGCTGGCCGATAAACCGCTGGAGACGGCCATTCTCAATGCGGCTAACCGTTTTTACGTCGCCGATACGCACTACCCGGCGCACTATGAACCGGGCGGCGACGAATATATTTCGGGCGCGCTAACGGAAGCGCTGCTGATGAGCAAAGTGGCGGGGAATTTCCCGGCGTGGTTCGATGCCTTCCTGCCGGAAGTGGCATCGGTATCGGCGCTGATGAACCCGGCAGAAGTGAGCGACCGTACCGACCCGAAAATTGCCCATCTGGACGGCCTGAATCTCAGCCGCGCCTGGTGTATGAAGCATATTGCGCGCGCCTTGCCGGAAGATCATCCTGCGCAAAAAGCGCTGGGCGATGCCGTGGCGCGCCATCTTTCCGCCAGCGTTGAGCATGTGGTTGGTAGCCACTACAGCGGCGGCCACTGGCTGGCGAGTTTCGCATTGTTGGCCCTGGAGTAAGCTTCTTAAGGTACTCCGGTGTCGCCGGGGTACCTTTTCCCATCAAGGGAAATGGCAAAATGTTATTGGGCTAATGGCGATTTCTGCTCCTCTCGACCATCCTTTCTTTATTCGCGTACTTGCGCGATTCCATATCCGCCGCCAGAAATACATCTCTTTGCCCAGGACATGATAATGCGTAACGCGCTTCTTCCTGTCATTGCCGCCGTGTGCCTGTTTCTGGCCGGTGTTGTTATTTTGAATACCCAGCTGTGGTACTCCTCTCGCGCGGAAAGTCTGGGCGGTGCCCGATATGCCGCCAATAATATTAACCTTATTCTCGATGAAGCTTTCCGGGCAACCCGCGTTGCCATCAATATTGCGGCCAAGGGATGTAATATTGATGGGCAATACCAGCTCGGCACGGAAGCGGCCTTGCAGCCACATTTGCGCACGATTGTTATCGTTAAGAATGGTACGGTCTGGTGCTCATCGCTACCGGGAAACCGTATTTTACTCTCGCAAATTCCGCCGATGGAGGCGCGCAAGCTGCTGTTGGTTCCTGCTCGCGAGACGTCGAATGGGCAGCCGATCCTTATCTATAGCACCCAGTTAGCCGCCAGTCGCATCCTGGTCACCATTAGCGATCGGCATATTCGCGGCGCGCTGAATGTCCCTCTGAAAGGCGTGCATTTTGCCTTACGGGTAGGGGAGTCGACGATTGGAATGTCTGGCGACGTGGTGAACGGAAACGCCCGTTATAGCGGGCGAATCAGCTCAATAAAATATCCCTTCAGTATTGTCTACAATCAGCCGCCGTTATTTAGCCTTCAGCGTATGATTACTCGCGGACTGGGTATCCTGCTTTTTCTTGGATTGATCTCTATCGTTACGGCTTATGTGCTGGATAAATATCTGACCAAAGAGATGACGCCGGAAGAGATGCTGCGTCGTGCGATAGCCAACGGTGAAATCGTCCCTTTTTACCAGATGGTGGTGAACGGTAGAGAGGGGACGCTGCGCGGCGTTGAGGTACTGGCCCGCTGGAAACACCCGCGTGCGGGCTATATTTCTCCGGCGTCGTTTATTCCGGTGGCGGAAAAATCGGGGCTGATTGTGCCGCTGACGCGCAGCCTGATGGCGCAGGTCGTGGACAATATGAACGCCATCGAAAGCAAACTTCCGGAGGGTTTTCATGTCGGTATTAACTTTAGCGCGTCGCATATCGCCAAGCCGGATTTTGTCGGGGAGTGTCTGCGCTTTAAAGAACGTTTCCACCGCAAGGATCTCAACCTGGTGCTTGAAGTGACGGAACGCGAGCCGCTGCACGTGGATGAAGATTTGGTACAGACGCTGAACACGCTACACGAGAGCGGTTTTGTTATCGCTCTTGATGATTTCGGTACCGGATACTCGGGATTGTCTTATCTGCATGATTTACATATTGATTATATTAAAATTGATCAAAGCTTTGTCGCTCGCGTAAATGCGGATCCGGACTCGACGCGCATTCTGGACTGCGTGTTGGACCTGGCCCGCAAGCTCTCCCTGAGCATCGTGGCTGAAGGTGTCGAAACCAAAGAACAACTCGACTATCTCAACAAAAACGACATTACGTTCCAGCAGGGTTACTATTTTTATAAGCCGGTGAAATTCACTGAATTGATCAAAATTCTGCTGTCTAAACCGAAAGTGAAGGTGATTGTTGAGTAATTCGCCGTGCGTATGAAAACGCACGTTGACCTGATAGCGCGTAACGTAGGATAGTCACCGTTTTGCCCGTCTTTATTCCAGGAGCTGTCTATGACGCACGAAATCCCGCTGAAATTTTATGACATCGTCGACGAATACTCGACCGAAGCCGCGCAGGCGGTGAACGACGCCGAGCGTGATGCGCTGGCACACTATTTCCAACTGCTGATTACCCGCTTGATGAACAACGAAGAGATCAGCGAAGAAGCGCAACAAGAGATGGCCGCTGAGGCGGGCATTAAAGAACAGCGCATTGATGATATTGCGGAATTCCTCAATCAATGGGGTAATGAATAGCACAATTTCTCGTTGGCACGGCCGCTGAAAAGTACGAGGTAAATTATGGGTCATCATTCTCCATCCGATTTTAATATCAGCACGCAAATTACCCAGCTAGGCCGGGATACTTCCCGTCAGGCAGGGTTTGTTAATGCGCCGATTTATCGCGGATCTACGGTGGTCTTTCCGACGGTTGACGATCTTGAACATAACCGCGCCGAATTTAACTACGGCACGATGGGGACGCCGACCATCGCCAGCCTCGAAAACGCCTGGAGCGTGCTGGCCGGTGCCGCCGGGACCGTACTGTCACCATCCGGGCTGGGGGCTATTTCACTGGCTCTGCTGACAACGCTGAAAGCGGGCGATCACCTGCTGATGCCCGATAGCGTTTATCGACCGACCCGCAATTTCTGCGCCGGTATGCTGGCCAAAATGGGCATTGAGACCACCTATTACGACCCGCTGATTGGCGCGGAAATAGCCTCACTTTTTCGCGCGAACACCACCACGTTGTTCCTGGAATCGCCCGGCTCGCAGAGCTTTGAGATTCAGGATGTTCCGGCGATGACCCAGGCGGCGAAAAAACAGGGGATCGCCACCATTATCGACAATACCTGGGCGACGCCGATTTTCTTTCGTGCCCATGAACACGGTTGCGATCTCTCGCTTGAGGCGGGGACTAAATATCTCGGCGGCCATTCTGACCTGCTGATGGGGCTGGTGTCAGCTAATGACGCCTGGTGGCCGCGGCTGCGTAAAACCTACGATCTGATGGCCATGCTGCCCGGCGCGGAAGACTGCTTCCTGGCCCTGCGCGGGCTGCGCACGATGCATCTGCGCCTGAAAGAGGCTGAACAGCGCGGTCTGGAGATGGCGCATTGGCTACTGGCGCGTCCGGAAGTGCTGAAGGTTCTGCACCCGGCGCTGCCGGAATGCCCGGGGCACGAGATCTGGAAGCGTGATTTCACCGGCTCATCCGGGCTGTTTTCGCTGGTGCTGAAGCCCGAATTCACCAAAGCGGGGGTGGCGAATATGTTGGATCATATGCGTATTTTCGCCATGGGCTATTCGTGGGGCGGGTTTGAAAGCCTGATTATCCCGTTCAACTGCGCCGATTACCGCACCGCGACCACCTGGCAGCCCGGCGGCCTGACGCTGCGCATCCAGATGGGGCTGGAAGATATGGACGATTTGAAAACCGATCTGGCGGCTGGCTTCGACCGTTTGCGTGCAGTGCGCTAAACCCAATAAGCCATCGCGGACATGTTTCTGTAGTGGCGCTTCACGCATAATGCCTGTCGTATTGTTTTTCTTCATGAGTCGAATGCTATGAATATTGGTTTTATCGGCCTCGGGTCGGTGGTTGAAACCGCCTATTTACCCGCGCTAAAGGCGCTGTCGCTGCCGGTGACCCAGATTTGCGGCTATGACTGCAATCCGCTGCGGGTGCTGCCGGGTGTGACGGTCTATGAATCGCTTGCCGCACTGCTGGCGCAGCCCATCGACACGCTGTTTATTACCACCGTTTCGCTGGCGCATCTGCCGGTGCTTGAACAAGCGCTGCGTTCGCCGATTCCGCGTATTGTGGTGGAGAAGCCGATCGCCGCCACGCTGGAGCAGCTTACCGCACTGCGCCAGTTGCTTTCGGTGCCGGATAACGCGCGGCGCGTGCTGGCGCTGGATCACTGGATGGCGCGTGACGGCGTGCTGTGTCTGGCACAGGGGCGAATGGATGACCGCTGGCAGCCTGAAGATGGCGCGGTAATTGACCGCCCGGTGGTCACCTCGCTGGACGATATTGTCAGCATCGACGGCTTTCTGCTGGAGCCAAGCGGCTATAACGCCGCGGGTGAACCTATCGCGCTGAATTTTGCCACCGGGCAACCGGATACCCGCCAGCTGCGCCACCCGGACGGGGTGATTGTCGATATTGGTACCCACGTACTGGCGATGATGCGTGAGACGGTGCGCTATCTCGGCGGCAGCGATGACATTGTGCCGCGCGCTGAGCGAGTCAGGGACCGATTAGGGCGGCCCATTGCGCTGGGCGATATCGAAACGGCAGAGGGTGAGGCGCATCTGGTCGGCACGCTGGGTGGGATTGCGGTCAACCTGTGGTTGAATAAATACGCCGGGCCGGGCGTTGAACGTAAGGGGATCCGCATTACCTTGCGCGACGGGCGAGTGATAAGCCAGAACCGTAGCCCCGAGGGCGAGCGCGCTGAGCTCATTTGCGGCGATTCCGTACTCGGCTGGACGCGTCGCGGCGCAATTTATGCCCACTGTCTGGGCGAGCAGATTCTGGGCGCGCAAAGTTTGTATTCCCGTGCGCCGCAGGAAGTGGCGAAGCTCACGGCGCGGCGTATTGGCGAGGTCGAGGCGCTGCTGCAGATTCAGCAGCGGTTACGCGGGACGCACTGAGACGTGATAAAATGGCGGCACAATACGATGTTAAGGAGTCGCCATGGAATTCATCTGCCCAACCTGTCAGGCCTCGCTGGAGGTGCAGGGCCAACAGGCGCACTGCGCGCACTGTGATAAAACCTTTACCCTCGAGCCACGCTGCCCCGAGTGCCATAAGCCGCTGGAAGTGTTAAAAGCCTGCGGCGCGGTGGATTTTTTCTGCCAGAACGGCCATGGGATGATCTCGAAAAAGCGGGTTGAGTGGGCCTCTGTTAGCGAATCTGCGGGCCAGTAGCGCTGTTGCCGGGTGGCGGCGATGCCTTGCCCGGCCTACACCTTTGCCACTCTTATATCTGCTGGATAAGCGAAGCGTCAGGCGCGTCTTTAATGTCGATCATTCAGGCCGTTTTTGACGTGCGCGCGTTTTCTTCACCGGCGTCACTGTTTTAATTTCGCTCTCGACCCAGCCGTCTGCCAGCCGGGTCGTCAGCATTTCACCGGTTTTTGCCTGCTTCGCCTGTTTCAACACCTTGCCATCGCTGGCGGTGGTGACGCTATAGCCGCGCGCCAACGTCGCCAGCGGGCTGACGGCTTCCAGATGCGTGACCGCATTGCCAAAGCGTTCGCGCTGTTCGCTGAGGCGTGCGCGAATGGATTCGGCCAGGCGATATTCTATCTGCTGGATACGCGACTGGGCGCGATGAATACGCGGCTGCGGATTCTGCTGGTTCAGACGTTGCAGCATGCGCTGCTGGCGCTGATTGGCCTGTTTGATCTGGCTTTCCAACGCGCTGCTCATACGCTGACGCAGCCGTTCCAGTGAAGTTTGTTGACGCGCCAGACGCAGCTGCGGGTGCTGCTGCTGTAGGCGATGGAACATCTGAGTAAAACGGCGGCTGCGGTTGGCGAGGTAGTAGTCCATCGCCATGCCCAAACGCTGTTGGGCGGATTGAATCTGGCGCAGCAGTTCCTGCTGGTTACGGCTGACGATTTCCGCCGCCGCCGACGGCGTCGGCGCGCGCAGGTCGCCGACAAAATCGGCGATAGTGACATCGGTTTCGTGGCCAACGGCACTAACCACCGGAATGCGGCTGGCAAAAATAGCGCGCGCCACGCGTTCGTCGTTAAAGCTCCATAAATCTTCCAGCGAGCCGCCGCCGCGCCCGACGATTAACACGTCGCACTCGCCGCGCGCGTTGGCCAGTTCAAGGGCGCGCACGATCTGCCCCGGCGCATCGTCGCCCTGTACCGCGGTAGGGTAGATAACTACCGGCAGCGAGGGATCGCGGCGTTTAAGAACGTGGAGAATATCGTGCAGCGCCGCGCCTGTTTTCGAGGTAATCACCCCGACGCAGTGGGCCGGGGAGGGCAGCGGCTGCTTATATTGCTGATCGAACAACCCTTCAGCCTGCAGTTTGGCTTTCAGCTGTTCATATTTCTGCTGTAATAGCCCTTCGCCCGCGGGCTGCATGCTTTCGACGATAATCTGGTAATCGCCGCGCGGCTCGTACAGCGTGATGTTGGCGCGTACCAGCACCTGCTGTCCGTGCTGTGGGCGGAACGTCACCCGGCGGTTGCTGTTGCGGAACATTGCGCAGCGCACCTGGGCGTTATCGTCTTTTAAGGTGAAGTACCAGTGGCCGGAAGAGGGCTGGGTAAAGTTGGAGATCTCGCCGCTAATCCACACATGGCCCATCTCTTTTTCGAGCAGTAGACGCACCGACTGGTTAAGACGGCTAACGGTAAAAATTGCGGGGCTTTGTGAGGATAACATGTGAGCGGGATCAAATTCTAAATCAGCAGGTTATTCAGTCGATAGTAACCTGCTAACGAGCGAGTGCAAGCATTTTATGCAAAAAAGTGTGGATGCAATCGCTTACGCTCTGTATAATGCCGCGGCAATATTTAATAACCTCCCAGGTGAGATATTGCCCATGCTACGTATCGCAAAAGAAGCCCTGACGTTTGACGACGTCCTCCTCGTTCCCGCTCATTCTACCGTTCTGCCGAACACGGCTGACCTTAGCACTCAGCTGACCAAAACCATTCGTCTGAACATTCCTATGCTCTCTGCGGCAATGGACACCGTGACTGAAGCGCGCCTGGCGATTGCCCTGGCACAGGAAGGCGGCATTGGTTTTATCCACAAAAACATGTCTATCGAGCGCCAGGCGGAAGAAGTTCGTCGGGTGAAGAAACACGAATCCGGCGTGGTCACCGACCCGCAGACCGTGCTGCCAACCACCACGCTGGCGGAAGTGAAAGAGCTGACCGAGCGCAACGGCTTCGCGGGCTATCCGGTTGTGACCGAAGACAATGAACTGGTAGGTATCATCACCGGTCGTGACGTGCGTTTCGTCACCGACCTGAGCCAGCCGGTGAGCGTCTACATGACCCCGAAAGATCGTCTGGTGACCGTTCGCGAAGGCGAAGCGCGTGATGTGGTGTTCGCTAAAATGCACGAACGTCGCGTCGAAAAAGCGCTGGTGGTTGACGATAGCTTCCATCTGCTGGGCATGATCACCGTTAAAGACTTCAAAAAAGCCGAACGTAAACCGAACGCGTGTAAAGATGAGAAAGGTCGTCTGCGCGTTGGGGCCGCAGTGGGCGCGGGCGCCGGCAACGAAGAGCGCGTTGATGCGCTGGTTGCCGCGGGCGTTGACGTCCTGCTGATTGACTCCTCTCACGGCCACTCCGAAGGCGTGCTGCAGCGTATCCGTGAAACCCGGGCGAAATATCCTGACCTACAAATCATCGGCGGTAATGTCGCCACTGGCGCTGGTGCTCGCGCACTGGCGGAAGCCGGTTGCAGCGCGGTGAAAGTGGGTATCGGCCCTGGCTCCATCTGTACGACTCGTATCGTGACCGGCGTGGGCGTTCCGCAGATCACCGCCGTTTCCGACGCGGTTGAAGCGCTGGAAGGCACCGGTATTCCGGTTATCGCTGACGGCGGTATCCGTTTCTCCGGTGATATCGCTAAAGCGATTGCCGCTGGCGCCGCTGCCGTGATGGTGGGCTCTATGCTGGCCGGTACCGAAGAATCCCCGGGCGAAATTGAACTCTACCAGGGCCGTTCTTACAAATCTTACCGTGGTATGGGTTCTCTGGGCGCGATGTCCAAAGGCTCCTCCGACCGTTACTTCCAGAGCGATAACGCCGCTGACAAACTGGTGCCGGAAGGTATCGAAGGTCGCGTAGCGTATAAAGGCCGCCTGAAAGAGATCATTCACCAGCAGATGGGCGGCCTGCGCTCCTGTATGGGTCTGACCGGTTGTGGTACCATCGACCTGCTGCGTACGAAGGCTGAATTCGTGCGTATCAGCGGTGCGGGTATCCAGGAAAGCCACGTTCACGACGTGACCATCACCAAAGAGTCCCCGAACTATCGCATGGGCTCCTGATAAGTTTCCGCGCCCGGTTTTAAACCGGGCGTTTTGTTATTGTTTCACTTGCCTCGGAATTATCGTCAAATGACAGACAATATTCATAAACATCGCATTCTCATCCTCGATTTCGGATCGCAGTATACTCAGTTGGTCGCGCGTCGCGTCCGCGAACTGGGCGTCTACTGTGAACTGTGGGCATGGGATGTTACTGAAGCACAAATCCGTGAGTTCAACCCGAGCGGCATCATCCTCTCTGGCGGCCCGGAAAGCACCACCGAAGCAAACAGCCCGCGTGCGCCTGAGTACGTCTTTAACGCCGGTGTACCGGTCTTTGGCGTCTGCTACGGCATGCAGACCATGGCGATGCAGTTAGGTGGCCATGTTGAAGGTTCTAACGAGCGTGAGTTCGGCTACGCCCAGGTTGAAGTGCAGACCGACAGCGCGCTGATTCGCGGTATCGAAGATTCGCTGACCGCAGAAGGCAAACCGCTGCTGGACGTGTGGATGAGTCACGGCGACAAAGTGACCGCGATCCCGGAAGGTTTTGTCACCGTTGCCAGCACCGAGACCTGCCCGTTCGCCATTATGGCGCACGAAGAAAAACGCTTCTACGGCGTGCAGTTCCACCCGGAAGTGACCCACACCCGTCAGGGCATGCGCATGCTGGAGCGCTTCGTACGCGATATCTGCCAGTGTGAAGCGCTGTGGACCCCGGCTAAAATCATTGACGACGCCGTTGCGCGTATTCGCGAGCAGGTTGGCGAAGACAAAGTTATTCTGGGCCTGTCCGGCGGCGTGGACTCTTCCGTCACCGCCATGCTGCTGCACCGCGCCATCGGTAAAAACCTGACCTGCGTGTTTGTGGATAACGGTCTGCTGCGTCTGAACGAAGCCCAGCAGGTGATGGATATGTTCGGCGACCACTTCGGCCTGAACATCGTTCACGTGGAAGGCGAGCAGCGCTTCCTGGAAGCGCTGAAAGGCGAGAACGATCCGGAAGCGAAACGCAAGATTATCGGCCGCGTGTTCGTGGAAGTGTTCGACGAAGAAGCGCTGAAGCTGGAAGACGTGAAGTGGCTGGCGCAGGGCACCATCTACCCTGACGTTATCGAATCTGCGGCTTCTGCCACCGGTAAAGCACACGTCATCAAATCTCACCACAACGTGGGCGGCCTGCCGAAAGAGATGAAGATGGGCCTGGTTGAACCGCTGCGTGAGCTGTTCAAAGACGAAGTGCGTAAGATCGGTCTGGAACTGGGTCTGCCGTACGACATGCTCTACCGTCACCCGTTCCCGGGCCCGGGTCTGGGCGTGCGCGTGCTGGGCGAAGTGAAGAAAGAGTACTGCGACCTGCTGCGTCGTGCGGACGCTATCTTCATCGAAGAGCTGCACAAAGCTGACCTGTACAACAAAGTGAGCCAGGCGTTCACCGTGTTCCTGCCGGTTCGCTCCGTTGGCGTAATGGGCGATGGCCGTAAGTACGACTGGGTTGTTTCCCTGCGTGCTGTGGAAACCATCGACTTTATGACCGCGCACTGGGCACACCTGCCGTACGATTTCTTAGGCCGCGTCTCTAACCGCATCATCAACGAAGTGAACGGTATTTCCCGCGTGGTGTATGACATCAGCGGTAAGCCGCCAGCAACGATCGAGTGGGAATAATTTCCCCTCTCCGTTAGCATGTAAAACCCTCTGTCAGGCAGAGGGTTTTTTTATGCCGTTTAGCCACGTAGACGATGATACAGCAAACTCGGCTCTGCTCCCGTCACGTCGTCAATCTCTCTGAGCAGCGTCAGCCCGCACTTCAGCAATACCTTCTGTGATGCCAGATGATTCTTGCGCACAATACCCACGACCTCCTCAAGTTTTAATATCGTAAACGCATACTCCACCGCCGCAAGGGCAAACTCCGTAGCCAGCCCTTTTCCCCACGCTTCGGGCGCAAAGCGGTAGCCCAGGTTATTCACCGCACCGAAGGGATATTCGACAATGCGTAGCCCACCAAAACCGATAATCTGTTCGGGGGCATCCCGCAGGCTGAACGCCCAGTTGCCGAAGCCGTGAGCATCGCGATGTTCAAGCCACCCCGTCAGGATGCGGTGAGAGTGTTCGATATCCGGATGTGGGCCAGCAGGGTTAAAGGTGTTGGTCGCGGGATCGCCGTAGATGCGGTAAAGCGCGTCAAGATCGGTCGCCGCCACCGGGCGGAGGATCAGGCGTTCGGTTTGCAGGTGCATGGGAGTTATCCTTGTCGTGAAACGTGTTGATCGTTGTTTTTTGTTATGCGAGCAGTCTGGCACAGCGCAATGGTCACCGCCAGCCCTGCGGCTATCACAGCCAGTGCCGCGGATACGGTAAGGCTTCCCTGCATACCCAGCGTCTGATTGAGCCAGGCGTAGGCAAGCGGCGAGGCGGCGGCCAGCAGTTGGGCCGGGATCAGCAATACGCCAGTGCGGCGGGCATAGTCTTCAGCGGCAAAGAGTTGAAGTGGCAGCGTGGCCTTGAATACCGTGGTCAGGCCATTGATTGCGCCGTATCCGAGAACAAACCCTCCGGCGGCCCAGCCAATATGCGTGCTGCCGATACCCAATGCAAAGCACAGCGGTATGAAAAATACCGTGAGCAGCGTCAGCCTGATGGGGGTTAACGCTGAGCCGGAGGCGACTTCAAGAAAGCGCGCGCCGGTCTGCCCGACGCCCCATAGAATACCCACGGCGATGGGGAGAGCGTGGGCGGCGATAAACTCCGGCAGATGTGTAGAGGTGCCGTTAGAGATAAAGGTCACGATGGCAATCAGTGCAGCGTAAAGCCAGCCAATATGCCCGTCGCGGGAGAGGGGAGCGGTGGGGCTGCGTGGGCTCACTGGCGGCAGTTTTTGGTTGGGCACTGGAATGAGAATCAGGGCGCTAAGAAACCCGAGCAGGCTGTACACCAGCAGCGCGTGTCGCCAGTCGATTATCGTGAGTAATGCACTGCCCAGCGGCCAGAATAGCGCGGAGGCTAGCCCGCCGGCTAAGGTGACGCGTGAAATGGTCGCTCTGGCTCGCTGGCCGTAGAGATTCACCAGCGCGGCAAACAGACCGTCGTAAAGTGCCAGCCGCATCCCGACGCCGGTCAGTATCCAGGCGCAGTACCAGCCCGGCAAGGTGCGTATGAGCGACATTAAGAGACAGCCTATCGCCATCAGCATGGTGCCACTCACCACCACGCGCTGACCGCCAAAATGCGCCAGCAGGCGGGCGACCCAAGGTGAAAGTAGCGCCATCACCAGCATGGCCAGCGTCAGGCCGAAATAGATATGCGTCGCTGCCCAGCCGGTCTCTTGCGTAATCGCGCGGGCGAAGGTGCCAGGCATATAAAATGAGATCCCCCAGTTAATCAGCTGGTTGCTTCCAGCGGCAAGGGTAACAGAAAGAGGGGCGGCGGGTGTTTTCATTATATTCTCGTCAGTTATGCAGTTGCTGGCAGCATAACGCTCAGGCTATTGTGCTGGCAGAGCCCTCCGTTTATGACCCTGATAAGAGAAACTTTGCATGACGACGCTGAATCTGGGATATCTGGCAACCTTCCGCCTGGTGGTGCAGCGCGGCAGCTTTTCGGCGGCGGCTGATGCGCTGGGTATCTCTCAGCCTGCAGTGAGTCTTCAGGTTCGCCAGCTTGAACAGTTCTTACAGACAAGGTTGATTGAACGTACCGGGCGCGGCGTGAAGGCGACGGCGGCAGGAATGGCGCTGCTGCTGCACGGCGAGCGGATTGAACAGGCGGTGAATGAAGCCGTGCAGTCGGTAAGCGAATGCAGCGAGCAGGTGAGCGGCCAGATTTCGTTGGGCACCGGGGCTACGGCGTGCATTCATCTGCTGCCGCCGATGCTGCAGGAACTGCGTGAGCGTTACCCGCGGCTGACGGTGGGGGTCACCACCGGCAATACCCCGGATATCGTGCGGGCGATAGAAGAGAATCGGCTCGATTTGGGGCTGGTCACCTTGCCCGCGAGCGGGCGCAGTCTGGAGGTTATGGCGGTTCAACGAGAGGAATTTATGCTGATTATTGCTGCAACGCAACGGACGTCAATGGCAACGCCCGCCGCGTTGCGGGATCTACCGCTTATCGCGTTCGAGCAAGGAAGCGGCACGCGTAGCCTGATTGATGGCTGGTTCCAACGAGCAGGCGTAGACGTCCGGCCGGTGATGCAATTGGGCAGTATTGAAGCGATAAAGCGCATGGTGGCCGCCGGCCTGGGTTACAGCATTATTCCGCGTATGGCGGTTGAGGCGCCTCGTGACCGGGAAGGGTTACATGTCTGCTCGCTGGCACCGCTGCTGCACCGCCAGCTGGCGGTGGTGATGCGCCACGATAAGATCCTCAGTAAAGGAATTGCTGAGTTAGTGAAGCTGTTGCAAAGGGCACCCGCGTGCCCTCGGGATTAATCAACCAGCTGTAGCTGCGGGTGCGCTGGCGCGGTCACGTTCTCCACGCGAATATCCATCTGTGGATAAGGCAGGTCGATATGATTGGCGTCCAGCGCCTCTTTGATGTTTTCCAGCATATCGTAATAGGTGTCCCAGTAATCCGCATTGCGTACCCACACTCGCACATAAAAGTTCAGCGATGAGGCGCCCAGCTCGCCCAGACGGACGGTGACGCCGCGCTGGCGGTCAATTCGCGAGTCTTTTTCAATCAGCTGATTAATGACGCGTTTGACGTCAGCAATGCGGCTCTGGTAACCCACGCCAATCACCAGGTCGATACGGCGGAACGGATGGCGGGAGTAGTTGATGATGTTGTCTGCGATAATCTTGCCGTTGGGGATCACCACTTCTTTGCTATCGCCGGTCAGCAGCGTGGTGGAGAAAATGTGCACTTTCTCTACCGTACCGGTCATAGCGCCAATCTGTACTACTTCGCCGGCGCGGAAAGGGCGCAGGGAAACCAGCAGCACGCCCGCGGCAAAGTTGGAGAGCGAGCCCTGAAGCGCCAGGCCGACGGCCAGGCCTGCAGCGCCGATGACGGCGATGATCGATGAGGTTTCGATCCCCACGCGGCCCAGCGCGGCAACGACGGAGAAAGCCAGCGTAATGTAGCGTACCAGCGCGGTGAAAAACTGGACGATAGTGATATCGACTTTACGCTTGAGCAGTAGCTTCTCCAGCCCGCGGGACAGCAGGCGTGAGATGGCTTTACCGACAAATAACAGGATAATAGCTGCAACGACATTCCAGCCAAATTGAATAACCGCATCGCTGTGGCCCGCCATCCATTCAACGGCATTTTTTATTTTTGGAAATAAGGTAAAACCGGTCATCACAAGCCCTGCCTGGTTAAAAATAATGGCGAAAAAATCAAATGAAGATATATAAAATATCTATATATTTGTTTTTATATATCCGAGGTGTATGGGTTAGCGATTATTTGCGCAGTTATTGTCTTTTTTCTGCCCATTTATCAAGAATATAAAAAACAGCGCGAATGTTGCGGCGAAGCGAAAATAAAATTTTGTGTATTCGTGCGAGAAACGTTTTTTTGCCCAATTTGCCACAGGATATGACCAATCATGCAGATCCCTTACCGGATGGTTAAACGAGACGCTTAGCCATTCCGTAAGGAATCTTTCGGGGGATTAACGATCGTTGGTTTGTGCGGGGGGAGTCTGTTGCGACAGGCTGCTCTGCTGGGATTCTTTTTTGTCCTGGTGGTGATGCCACGCACCGATGGAGGAGTAGACGAAGCGTCCGAAGAAGAAGAGGAAACTGATAAGCAGTACGATCCGGGTCATTCGACTGTTAAATCGGTGTCGTTTTCGTAGGCTGGTAACCTGGCTCACAAAGGGGTCCTTTAGCAATACCCATAGACGGGCGATTTGTACATTAAGGCACAGAGTGGCGCACGGGTCAATTGAGATGAATGTAAAAAACCGTCAAATAAAACATTAATTAATGTTATATAAGATATTATACGTATTCACAAAGATAAATTAATAATTAGATGAACGGCAAAGAAAACGAAATTATTGTTTTTATGTACGCGGTTTCTTGACTCACATCAAACTTCATTCGTAACCGATAACTAAAATTCTCGCTATACCCGCGCATTACCTTCTTTCGCGGACGTTTAAGCCAGGTTGGATGCCTGTCTGAAAATACCCAGCAGGATTTGGGGTATCTATAGAGCATCTATGAATTTCTGTAAAATATATAAGCAATATCGCGATTGCTGGTGGGGCCTTCCGCTGATATTGCCACTTCTGATATTGCCAATAATTAGACTTGCTAATACGTACACCTATGTTGGCGGCGGCAAGACCTACCTTTATTATCTGCCAATGCCGTTTCTGCTGTGTATGATGCTGTTTTTCGGCTGGAAAGCACTGCCTGGATTGATTGTCGGTATTGGCTGCTATCTTACGCGCGATCTGCATGTGGTTGAAGAAATGGGCATCACGCTACAGTTTCTGATTCCTACGCTGGTGGCATGGGGCGGCTATCAGTATTTCAACAGCGGGCGTAAAATGGTGTCGCATGGCGACACGCGGCTCATGGCACAGCGGTTGTTCTGGCAGATGTTTATCCCTGCTACGCTGTTTATGCTGCTGATCCAATTTACGTTGTATATTGGTATATACCCGAGTTTCAGCGATGTGCAGTGGACCTCGCCGCTGACCCAGCGCAATCTGATCAACTACCAATCGCTGCTGATGGGCTACCTGACCGGCGTGCCGCTGTGTTATTTGCTGATTAGGTTAATCCGCAACCCTTATTATATTCGCGCTTTTATTTCTCAGGTGCGCCTGGACTTTGATCCAAAAGTGAAGTGGCCGGAAATAATAGTCTGGAGCGGCTTCGTGCTGGGGATTTTCTCCATGCTGATGATGCCGCTGGACAGTGGCAGCACCATTTTCAGTACCAACTATACCATCTCTTTGCTGCTGCCCATCATGCTGTGGGGATCGATGCGCTTCGGTTACCGCTTTATTTCGGTGGTCTGGACGCTACTGCTGATTGTGGCGATTCACTACCATTATCACTACGTGCCGCACACCGCAGGTTACAGCGTACAGCTGGCAATTACCTCGTCCAGCTTCCTGGTATTCTCGTTTATCATTGCTTATATGGCCATGCTCTCAAGCCGTCAGCGGGCTATCCACGAGCGGGTACGGCGGATGGCCTTTATCGATCCCGTGGTCAATCTGCCCAACATGCGCGCCTTGAATCGGGCAATAAGCAAAGCGCCATGGTCGGTACTGTGTTTCCTGCGTATGCCGGATCTCGAGGTCCTTACCCGGCACTACGGGATTATGCTGCGTATCAACTACAAGCAGAATCTGGCGGAGTACCTGAGCGAGGTGCTCCGCCCTGGCGAAGGGGTGTATCAGCTGACCGGCAGCGACCTGGCAGTACTGCTGCATACGGAATCCTACAAAGAGCGCATTGAAGATCTCTATGCGCGTCTGAAGATGTTCCGCTATAGCTGGAACGGCATGCCGTTACAGCCGCAGATTGGCCTCAGCTACTGCTACATTCAATCGCCAGTATCACACCTTTCGCTGATGCTGGGCGAGCTGAATACGGTGGCCGAGCTGTCGCTGGTGACTGACCGCCCGGAAAACCTCCAGCGGCGCGGCGCGCAGCATTTACAGCAGGAGTTGAAGGACAAAATCGCCATGATGGTCCGCGTTCAGCAGGCGCTGGAGAACGACCGTTTCCGCCTGATGGCGCAGCCGATCGTCGGCATTCGCGGCGATAATTATCACGAAGTGCTGTTGCGAATGTTGGGCGATGATGATGATGAGTTGATCTCGCCAACGTTGTTCCTGCCGGTCGCTCACGAATTTGGTATGGCCTCGCGTATCGACCTGTGGGTACTGGAAAATACGCTGCGCTTTATGGCCAGCCGCCGGGCGACCAACCCGGGTATGCGGCTGGCGCTGAACCTGGCGCCATCAACGGCAAGCGGGCTAGGCTTTTCTAAACAGGTCGCGCTATTGCTGGAAGAGTATGGCATCGAAGCCTGGCAGTTGGTCTTTGAAATTACGGAAAGTCATTCATTGGTCAACGTTGAGCAGGCGCGTCGCACGCTGCGAGAGTTACAGGAACTGGGCTGTCGGGTGGCGATAGATGATTTTGGTACCGGCTATGCCAGCTACGCCAGGCTTAAGCATATCAGCGCTGATATCCTCAAAATTGACGGCAGCTTTATCCGCAATATTGCGACCAGCAGTATGGACTATCAGATTGTGGCATCGATTTGCCATCTGGCGCGGATGAAGAAAATGCGCGTGGTGGCGGAATATGTGGAGAACGAAGAGATTCGTCAGGCGGCGATTGCGTTGGGTATTGATTACTTGCAGGGTTATAGCATTGGTAGGCCAGCTCCCCTTGAGGAGCTGGCGGCAGCGGAGTGCAAAAACAGCGAATCAGGCCGCGACAACTTCGTCGGGCGCACGCTCCTCGGTGATTTTTAACAACCAGCCGGTGACGCTCTCCCAGTATTCCTGCTCTTTTTCCAAATCGAGCAGCACCAGCGCGTTCTGAGTAAACCAGTCGTGCGGGAAGCAGAGCGTCCAGTGGTTGGCTTCGGTCGTGAGCTTCAGCGTCGGCGGCGTAGTGGTTGCCTGACGCTGGTTGTTCAGCAGCACGCCCAGGCGCAGCAGCTGGATCATCGGCAGGAACTGTTTCTTCTTAAACAGCGTGAAGCGCGGCAGCTCGTCGAGCTTAATGGCTTTACGATGGAAGCGCACCAGCGTCGCCATCAGATATTGCTGCTCCTGGTTGAAGCCCGGCAGATCGCTGTTTTGCAGAATGTAGGCCGAGTGGCGATGCATACCGCTGTGGTTAATATTTAGCCCCACTTCGTGCAGCATCGATGCCCATTTGAGCAGCGCGTTCAGCTGCGGGTTACCCAGCTTCGGGTTCTGCTCCAGCCACTGATCGTACATTTGCATGGTGGTTTCGAGCACGCGCTGGGCCTGCTCGCGGTCGATGTTGTACTGGTTTGCCAGGCTTTGCGCGGTGCGGCTACGCACGTCCTGATGGCGGAAGCGGCCTTCCATCTCATACAGCACGCCTTCGCGCAGCGCGCCGTCAGACAGGCGCAGCTCTTTAATCGCCAGCGCGTCGAACACGCCACAGAGAATCGCCAGCCCCGGAACAAAGACCCCTTTACGCTCTTCGGACAGGCCTGGCAAACTCAGGCTGCTGAAGTTTTTAAACTTCAGCACCTCTTCAACCAGCTTTTCCAGCCGCTCAGGGGTGATAAAGCCGTCTTTCTCGCCCATTTCGAGCAGCACTTCGTGCGCGGCCTTGATGGTGCCGGAAGCGCCCATCGCCACGCTCCAGCCCTGAATACGGAACTGCCACGCGAGGGTTTCCAGTTTTTGTACCGCCGCCAGGCGGGCGCGCTGGAAGTTCTCGCGGTTGATGGTACCCGCCAGGAAGAACTGCTGCCCGAAGCTCACGCAACCCATGCGGCGGCTTTCTACCAGCTTGGGTTCGAAATCTTCGCCAATCACCAGCTCCGTTGAGCCGCCGCCGATGTCGATGACCAGCTTGCGGCCCTTTTCCGGCTGCGTGTGTTCGACGCCCATGAAAATCAGACGGGCTTCTTCATTCCCGGAGATGATTTCAATCGGGTAGGGGATCACTTTTTCCGCGCGCTTGAGAAACTCGGTCGCATTGGCGGCCTGACGTAACGAGTGCGTGCCCACGATACAGACGCTGGAAGGGGAGAAGCCCTGTAGTCGCTCGGCAAACAGCGACAGGCAGCTTAACCCGCGTTCCATGGCCTCTTCGCTCAGCATGTTGTTCTCATCCAGACCATCGGCCAGATGAACGCGCTGTTTCAGGCGGCCGATGATCTGCATCGCGCCGTCGACGACGCGCGCAATGACCATGTGAAAACTGTTCGAACCAAGATCAACCGCCGCAAACTCCTGCGGCCGGGGTGCTTTGCTTTTTATTGGCATAGGTTAGTCAGGTTGTTCAAGTGATTTGATGTAATCGTAAATCGCCTGCTGCGAGCGGACCTTACGGCGGTTGCCGCGCGGAACATAGCGATTACTCAGTTCTTTATCAATAAAACGGGCTTTCACCGTGTCGCTAAACAGAATATCGATAATATCGAGGATCCGTTGTTTGAGACGCGGATCGAGCAACGGCGTTGCCACTTCAATACGGTAGTCGATATTACGGGTCATCCAGTCAGCGGAGGAGAGATAAACGCGTTTATCGCCGCCGTTCTCAAAAATATAGATCCTGTCGTGCTCAAGGAAACGGTCAACGATGCTAATCACACGAATATTTTCGCTGATCCCCTCTAATTCAGGGATCAAAGAGCACATGCCGCGGATCAGCAGGTTGACCTGCACGCCTGAACTGGAGGCCGCATACAGGCGATCGACCAACCCTTTATCCACCAGGTTGTTGAGCTTAAGGGTGATCCCGGCTGCGATACCGTTCTGTGCGTTGGCGATTTCGCGGTCGATCATCTCGTACAACAGGCGGCGCGAGTTCTGCGGTGAGACCAGCAGATAGTCGAAGCTCACCGGACGATAGGGGTTTTCAATAAAGTTAAATACCCGGCGCACTTCGTTGGTGATACGCGCATCGGCGGTGAGCAGCGAGTAGTCGGTGTAGATGCGCGCGGTTTTCTCGTTAAAGTTACCGGTGCCGATATGGGCGTAGCGCACCACGTCATCGCCTTCTTTACGGGAGATGAGGAACAGTTTGGCGTGAATTTTCAGCCCCGGCGCGGAGAAGATGACATGTACTCCTGCTTCGGTGAGCCGCTTCGCCCAGTGGATGTTGGCCTCTTCGTCGAAGCGCGCCTGTAGCTCGACCACCACCGTCACTTTCTTACCGTTGTGCGCGGCGTGAATCATGGCATCAATGATGCGCGAGTCTTTTGCCACGCGATAGATGTTGATTTTGATCGCCAGCACGCTCGGGTCGAAGGAGGCCTGACGCAGCAGTTCCAGCACGTGTTCAAAGGTGTGGTACGGATAATAGAGCAGCACATCGCGCTCGCGAATGGCGTCAAAGCCGTTGCGGAACTTATCAAACCACAGGTGACGCAGGCGCGGCATCGGCTTGTTGACCAGGTTGGCCTTACCGACGTTCGGGAAGCCGATAAAGTCCTTAAAGTTGTGGTAGCGGCCGCCCGGCACGATCGAGTCGTAGCGGGAAATGGTCAGCTTTTTGCGCAGCATTTCGACCATCGCATCCGGCATGTCGCGCTGATAGACAAAGCGCACCGGTTCGGCGGTGAGGCGCTGCTTGAGGCTCGAGGACATCAGCTCCATCAGGCTCGACTCCATTTCGTGCACCAGGTCGTACTCGGCGTCACGGGTCATTTTCATCGAGTAGGCGTTGAGCGCATCGTAGTCGAAGAAGCCTTTGAAGATGTCGTCAAGGCAGTAGCGCAGGATGTTATCCAGCAGAATCATCGGCTTGCGGCGGCGCGGCGTTTCCGGCGGCAGGTTAACGAAGCGCGGTACCTTATCAGAAGGAATTTCCAACAGCGCGTAGTTGATTTCGTCGCCGCGGATAATTTCCACCGCCAGATAGGTGTAATCGTCTTTCAGGAACTGCACCAGGTCGGTTTCACGGTTCAGCAGAATCGGCGTGATGTGCTGGCGCAGGTGTTGTTTAAAGTAGTGGCGCAGCCAGCCCTGTTGGTTGACGGACAGCTGGCGCTCGTTAATCAGGAAGATCTGGTTACGCGCCATCTCCAGCAGCAGTTCGTTGTACAGTCCATCGAACTCCTGGTCGGCCTTCAGTACCCGAGCCTGGATTTTACTCAGCAGGTGGCGGGAATGTGTGGTCACGCCCTGTTCTTCGCTGATAATGATGCGGCGCTTCAGCTCCGCAAAGCGGACCTTATAAAATTCGTCGAGGTTGTTGGAGTAGATCCCCAGAAAACGCATGCGTTCAATCAGCGGGTTACTTTTATCTGCCGCTTCCTGAAGGACGCGCTCGTTGAAGGACAACCAGCTCAGTTCTTTTTCGATGTACAGTTTTTCCTGACCCATTACTACTCACACTCCGGTTAATTCACGGGACGCGGCAAAGTCGTCTCACTGTTTATATTGCTAGCTTTGCCGGGTTATGTCCAACTGTGTCATCTTAGTATGACAGTTATCCTGTTTCGCCTACGAAAATATTCGCTGTCCGTTTTGATATGTAAGCTTTTTTTAGCCTTTCTACGAGCCTATAGCGCTGATAGAAAGGCATAAAAAAGAGGGCCATAAGGCCCCCCGTTATCATGCGTATCGAGATGAGACTACTCTTCGGCCGCGTAGCCTGCCGGCGGCAGTTGCACGCCGTCGAGCCAGGCGTGATTATCCTGCATCTTCAGGCGGCCATCGAGAAACCAGCCCACCACCAGCGGGTAGATAGCATGCTCCTGAACCTGCACGCGCGAAGTGATTTCCGCTTCGTCATCACCGTCAAAAACCGGCACCTTGGCCTGCAAAATGACCGGTCCGCCGTCCAGCTCTTCGGTCACGAAGTGCACGGAAGTGCCGTGTTCCGCATCACCGTTCTCCAGCGCCTGACGGTGCGTATTCAGCCCGGGATATTTCGGCAGTAGAGAAGGGTGGATGTTGAGCAGCTTGCCCTGATAGTGCTGTACGAATTCAGCGCTCAGGATGCGCATATAACCCGCCAGCACCACGACATCCGGCGCGTAGGCGTCAATCTCGTGCATCAATTCGCGGTCGAACGCTTCGCGGCTGGCGAACTGGCTGGCAGACAGCGCGTGCTGGGCAATACCTGCGGCGCGGGCCCGCTCAAGGCCGAACGCGTCGGCCTTATTGCTGAACACTGCCCGGATGGTGCCATGAATCCTTTTCTGCTCACAGGCATCAATAATGGCCTGTAAGTTGCTGCCGTTGCCGGAAATCAGCACCACGATATTTTTCATTTACTCGATGACCACACGCTGTTCAGAATCCGTGGCTTTGATATAGCCGATTTTCCACGCGTTTTCACCTTTTTCGTTCATCAGGGCGATGGCTTTATCGGCCTGATCCGCCGCCAGAGCGATCACCATGCCGACGCCGCAGTTAAAGGTGCGGTACATTTCATGACGGCTAACGTTACCGGCATCCTGCATCCAGTTGAACACCGCCGGCCACTGCCAGGAGGATTCGTCGATCACCGCCTGGGTGTTGTCCGGCAGTACGCGCGGAATGTTTTCCCAGAAGCCGCCGCCGGTCAGGTGGGCGATCGCGTGAACGTCGACGTTCGCAATCAGTTCAAGAATGGATTTCACGTAAATGCGGGTCGGTGCCAGCAGATGATCGGCCAGGGTTTTGCCTTCCAGCATCGTGGTGTCCGGGTTGCAGCCGCTGACTTCGACAATTTTGCGCACCAGCGAGTAGCCGTTGGAGTGCGGGCCGCTGGAGCCCAGCGCGATCAGCACGTCGCCGTCGGCAACTTTGCTGCCGTCGATGATTTCAGATTTTTCGACCACGCCCACGCAGAAACCCGCCACGTCGTAATCTTCGCCGTGGTACATGCCCGGCATTTCAGCAGTTTCACCGCCGACCAGCGCGCAGCCGGACTGCAGGCAGCCTTCGGCGATGCCGTTGATCACGCTTGCCGCCGTGTCGACGTCCAGCTTGCCGGTAGCGTAATAGTCGAGGAAGAACAGCGGCTCGGCACCCTGAACCACCAGATCGTTAACGCACATGGCCACCAGGTCAATGCCGATGGTGTCATGACGTTTTAAATCCATCGCTAAACGTAACTTCGTGCCAACGCCGTCAGTGCCTGAAACCAGCACCGGTTCACGATATTTTGGTGGCAGTGCGCACAGGGCGCCGAAACCGCCTAATCCACCCATCACTTCCGGACGGCGCGTTTTCTTCACCACCCCTTTGATACGGTCAACCAGAGCGTTTCCTGCGTCAATATCAACACCGGCATCTTTATAGCTGAGAGAGGTTTTGTCGGTCACTGCAAGTCTCCACGCATTTGCGATAGCAAGAAAAATCGGCGCAATTCTATCAGTCCAGGCAAACGTTTGCGAGCCTATTCTGCACCCAATTTTTCACCTGCGAATTTTGCCGTGTTTCCATCATTAAATTGGTCAAATATGATACTGCTCACGAAAATGAAACCGGGTACTCCCTTGTCCTTGCATCCTCTCTGATGAATCCACATCATAGTAATGAAACCGGTTTCTGTTTTTGTTGCATAACGCCCGGTAACCGATCTGAGAATGGCCAGAAGGGATTGAATGGAATGAAAATTGCTGCCTTTGATATTGGAGGTACGGCCTTAAAAATGGGGGTAGTCGCCGACAGCGGTGAACTGCTGGAAAAAGGGAAACAGCCTATCACTGACAGCGACGGCGAGCAGATTCTCGCGGCGATAGAAGGCTGGATTACCGCCCATCCCGAATGTGAAGGCGTCGCCATCAGCGCGCCGGGCTACGTTAACCCGCATACCGGCTACATCGAAATGGGCGGCGCGATTCGTCGCTTCGACCATTTTGCCATTAAAGAGTGGCTGGAGGCGCGCTGCGGGCTGCCCGTCGCTATCGAAAACGACGCTAACTGTGTGCTATTGGCCGAGCGCTGGCAGGGCAAAGGGGCCGAACTGTCCGATTTTCTGGTGCTGACCATCGGTACCGGCATCGGCGGCGCCATTTTCTGCAACAATCAGCTGGTGCACGGCGCGCGTTTTCGCGCTGGCGAATTCGGCTATATGCAAACTTCACGTCCCGGCTCTCGCGACGTACGCCGTTACTCCATGAACGAAAACTGTACCCTGCGCGTACTTCGTTATCGCTATGCGCAGCATCTCGGCAAAACGCTGGAAGAGGTCACCGGCGAGGAAATTTTCGACCGCTTCGACGCGGGTGATGTCGTCTGTCAGCGGCTGGTCGCCGAATTTTTCAACGGCCTGGGCACCGGTCTCTATAACCTGGTGAACCTGTTCGACCCGCAGACGATTCTCATCGGCGGCGGCATTGTTGAACGCCCCGGTTTCCTGGCGCTGATGCGCGAGCACCTTGCCTGGTTTGGCATTGCCGATTACATCGATACCGTCAGCCACGGCAACGACGCCGGGCTTATTGGCGCGGTTTACCATTTCAATCAGCACTATTCGCAGCGACAACTTACTGATTAACGAGGGAAAGATATGTCTGGATTCAAAGCTGGGTTTCTCTGGGGCGGCGCGGTCGCAGCACATCAACTGGAAGGCGGCTGGAAAGAGGGCGGCAAGGGGGTAAGCGTCGCGGACGTGATGACCGCAGGTGCGCACGGCGTACCGCGTGAAATTACCGACGGCGTGCTGCCGGGGAAAAATTACCCCAACCATGAAGCCATCGACTTCTACCATCGCTATAAAGACGATCTGAAGCTATTCGCTGAGATGGGCTATAAATGCTTCCGTACCTCTATTGCCTGGACGCGTATTTTCCCGAACGGCGACGAGCTGACGCCAAACGAAGCGGGCCTGCAGTTCTATGACGACCTGTTCGATGAGTGCCTGAAGCTGGGTATTGAGCCGGTTATCACGCTGTCGCACTTTGAGATGCCGTATCACCTCGTCACGGAATACGGCGGCTGGCGCAACCGTAAGCTGATTGAATTCTTTGTCCGCTTCGCCAAAGTGGTGTTTACCCGTTACCAACACAAAGTGAAGTACTGGATGACGTTTAATGAAATCAACAACCAGGCCAACTACCACGAAGATTTTGCACCGTTTACCAACTCTGGTCTGAAGTACCAGCCGGGCGAGGATCGCGAGCCGGTGATGTACCAGGCGGCACACTACGAGCTGGTGGCCAGCGCCCTGGCGGTTAAGGCGGCGCGTGAAATCAATCCGGCGCTGCAAATTGGCTGCATGATCGCCATGTGTCCTATCTACCCGCTGACCTGCGCGCCGAACGACATGATGATGGCCATGAACGCCATGCATCGCCGCTACTGGTTTACCGACGTGCACGTGCGCGGTAAATATCCGCAGCATCTGCTGAACTACTTCGAGCGTCGCGGTTTTGCGCTGGATATTACCGAGGAAGACCGTCAGGCGCTCACTGAGGGCTGCGTCGACTACATCGGCTTTAGCTACTATATGTCGTTTGCCACCAAAGCCACCGAAGATAACCCGCAGCTCGACTACGACGAAACCACCAGCCTGGTTTCCAACCCGTATGTGCAGAAATCCGACTGGGGCTGGCAGATTGACCCGGTGGGCCTGCGCTACTCGCTGAACTGGTTCTACGACCACTATCAGCTGCCGCTGTTTATCGTGGAGAACGGCTTTGGCGCCATCGACGTGCTGGAGAGTGACGGCACGGTGAACGACCAGTACCGTATCGACTATCTCTCCGCGCATATCGCTGAAATGAAAAAAGCGGTCGTGGAAGATGGCGTGGATCTGATGGGCTATACGCCGTGGGGCTGTATCGACCTGGTTTCCGCGGGGACCGGTGAAATGAAAAAGCGCTACGGCTTTATCTATGTCGACAAAGACAACGAAGGAAACGGTACGCTGGCGCGCAGCCGTAAAAAATCTTTTGCCTGGTATCAAAAGGTGATTGCAACCAACGGCAGTGAGCTTTAACTCGCTGAATAGATAAAATAAAACCCCGCTCGTCGGGGTTTATTTTTATCCTGTCTTATACTGACTGATGCGCCATTCGCCGCTTTGCTTGATCCTGGTCAATCATCATAGGTATGGCGCAGCCGAAAAAAAGCGGTATAATCCCGCGATTTTTTTTGTGGCTGCCCCATCTAAAGGAGAAAGAGAATGAAGATTGTGGAAGTTAAACACCCACTCGTCAAACACAAGCTGGGCCTGATGCGTGAGAACGACATTAGCACCAAACGCTTCCGTGAACTCGCCTCCGAAGTCGGTAGCCTGCTGACTTATGAAGCCACTGCCGGTCTGGAAACGGAAAAGGTGACTATCGAAGGCTGGAATGGCCCGGTAGAAATCGATCAGATCAAAGGTAAGAAAATTACCGTTGTGCCAATCCTGCGTGCAGGTTTGGGGATGATGGATGGCGTACTGGAAAACGTTCCGAGCGCGCGTATCAGCGTGGTGGGTATGTACCGTGACGAAGAGACGCTGGAGCCGGTACCGTACTTCCAGAAGCTGGTTTCCAACATTGATGAGCGTATGGCGCTGATCGTTGACCCGATGCTCGCGACCGGCGGCTCTGTTATCGCCACTATCGACCTGCTGAAAAAAGCGGGCTGCTCCAGCATTAAGGTGCTGGTGCTGGTTGCTGCGCCGGAAGGTATCGCGGCGCTGGAGAAAGCGCATCCGGACATCGAGCTGTACACCGCATCGATCGACCAGGGGCTGAATGAGCACGGATACATTATTCCGGGCCTCGGCGATGCCGGCGATAAGATTTTTGGTACCAAGTAAACGAAAAAATAAAAAGAGCCGACTTTGATAGTCGGCTTTTTTTTGAATAAAAAACCCAGACTAATAACACAGAGGAAAACACAATGACGCGCCGCGCAATTGGGGTAAGTGAGAGACCACCGCTTTTACAGACCATCCCGCTTAGCTTGCAGCATTTATTCGCCATGTTTGGCGCAACCGTGCTGGTGCCCGTGCTGTTCCACATTAACCCGGCTACCGTGCTGCTGTTCAACGGCATCGGCACGCTGCTGTACCTCTTTATCTGTAAAGGGAAAATCCCGGCCTACCTCGGGTCGAGCTTTGCCTTTATTTCTCCGGTGCTGCTGCTGCTGCCGTTAGGTTATGAAGTGGCGCTGGGCGGCTTTATTATGTGCGGCGTATTGTTCTGCCTGGTCTCTTTCATTGTGAAGAAAGCGGGTACCGGCTGGCTGGACGTGATGTTCCCGCCGGCGGCGATGGGCGCAATCGTTGCCGTCATCGGTCTTGAGCTGGCGGGCGTAGCGGCCAACATGGCAGGCCTGCTGCCGCCGGATGGCCAGTCTGCGGATACCAAAACCATTATTATTTCCCTGGTGACGCTCGGCGTGACCGTGTTCGGCTCCGTGCTGTTCCGCGGCTTCCTGGCAATTATCCCGATTCTGATCGGCGTGCTGGTCGGTTACGCGCTGTCCTTCGTGATGGGCGTAGTGGATACCACGCCGATTGCGCAGGCGCACTGGTTCGCGCTGCCAACCTTCTATACCCCGCGCTTCGAGTGGTTCGCAATCTTCACTATTTTACCGGCGGCGCTGGTGGTGATTGCCGAGCACGTCGGTCACCTGGTGGTGACGGCGAATATTGTCAAAAAAGATCTGATTCGCGACCCGGGCCTGCATCGCTCAATGTTTGCCAACGGTCTGTCGACGGTAATTTCTGGTTTCTTCGGTTCTACCCCGAACACCACTTACGGTGAAAACATTGGCGTGATGGCGATTACCCGCGTGTACAGCACTTGGGTTATCGGCGGCGCGGCGATTATTGCGATTCTGCTCTCCTGCGTCGGCAAGCTGGCGGCGGCGATCCAGATTATCCCGCTGCCGGTGATGGGCGGCGTGTCTCTGTTGCTGTACGGGGTGATCGGCGCATCCGGTATCCGCGTGCTGATCGAGTCGAAAGTGGATTACAGCAAAGCACAGAACCTGATCCTGACCTCCGTTATTCTGATAATCGGCGTGAGCGGCGCGAAGGTACACATCGGCGCGGCCGAGCTGAAAGGCATGGCGCTGGCGACGATCGTGGGTATCTGCCTGAGCCTGGTCTTTAAACTTATCAGCGTACTGCGCCCGGAAGAAGTGGTGCTGGACGCCGCGGACAGCGACGAAGCGAAGTCGTGATCCGCAAACCGGGCGGGATCGCCGCCCGGTTCTCTCATCCGTTATTTCTGTGGTAAACTCTTCACGTTTTTTCGTAAGCCCATGTTGAGGTCTCCTCTGAACGCACCGGCACAGCTCTCTTTGCCACTTTATCTTCCCGACGACGAAACCTTTGCGAGTTTCTTCCCGGGCGATAACCCTTCTTTACTTGCCGCACTGCAAAATGTGCTGCGGCAGGAACATAGCGGATACATCTATATCTGGGCGCGCGAAGGCGCCGGGCGCAGCCATTTGCTGCACGCGGCTTGTGCCGAACTCTCTCAGCGCGGCGACGCGGTTGGCTACGTTCCGCTGGATAAACGCACCTGGTTTGTACCGGAAGTGCTGGAAGGAATGGAGCAGCTCTCGCTGGTCTGTATCGACAATATTGAGTGCGTGGCGGGAGACGAACCGTGGGAGATGGCGATCTTCAACCTTTATAACCGCATTCTGGAATCCGGCAATACGCGCTTGCTGATCACCGGCGATCGTCCGCCGCGCCAGCTGAATTTGGGCCTGCCGGATCTCGCCTCGCGCCTTGATTGGGGGCAAATATACAAGCTCCAGCCGCTCTCGGACGAAGACAAGCTCCAGGCCTTGCAGCTGCGTGCCCGTCTACGTGGTTTTGAAATGCCGGACGATGTCTGCCGCTTTATGCTCAAGCGCCTGGACAGGGAGATGCGAACGCTATTCCAGACATTGGATCAGCTCGATCATGCCTCCATCACCGCCCAGCGTAAGCTGACCATCCCGTTTGTAAAAGAAATTCTGAAACTCTAGGTTTCCTGCGCGCCGTAAGGGCAAAGCTGGAAGGCACATACCGTCTGGCGCGGACAGCGCCGGATCTCCGGCATTTCATTGCCGGGGCAAAGCGTCCGTTGTTTGAAATAATCCCACAGCGAAAGGCTATACGGGAACGCGTGCAGCACCTGAATTTTTCTGACTTTCCCGTTCACGACCATGCCAAATGGTGTGCTATCCATGACCGAACCCTGACGTAAAAAGTAGTCGCCTTTACACCAGAGGATCATCTGTAGGTTTTTGGCGCTGACGGCCAGACTATACATGGTCCCGGTATCAGGGCAGACAATGAATTTCTGAATATTCCAGTTCATTTTGCTCCTTATTATCAGGTTTTCTCGTTGTGTAAACGCAGAATTACCGATGTGAGTTGAACTGTCATCTCAGTTTAAATAGTTTTTAAAAACATGGTGTTATATATAAAAACTGAACGTTCATGACAAACGTTATCAGCGGTAGGCGCTATGTCAGTGCGGCTCGGAGAGAAAGCTGATAGTTAAGCTGAGCTTATTAGAAGGAAATGCCCGGCGTCGCGATGCTCGGCCGGGCGGGGGATTAACTGTTGAGGGGCAAATCGTTGAGCAAATGCTGCATCAGCAGCGGAATTGGCCTGCCCGATGCCACGCTTTTACCGCCTTCACGCCACAGCGCCGTCCCGCTGACGTCAAGATGTGCCCACGGAATATCTGCAGGACAGAAGTGATGCAGCAGCCAGGCGGCGGAAGCGCTGATCGCCGCGTTGTTGGTCGGCGTGTTGCACAGATCGGCAATCGCGCTCTCCGTTTGCTTTTTCAACCGCGCATCGAGCGGCAAGGACCACACTTCATCACCGCTCTGTTCACCGGCCAGGGTTAACGCTGAACGCAGTGCCTTATCCTGGGTCATCAACCCGCTCAGCTCATAGCCCAGCGCTTTGACTACCGCACCGGTGAGGGTGGCTAAGTCGATGATATAGCGCGTTTGTGCATGGCGCTGGCTGGCCCAGGCGATGGCGTCAGAGAGCACCAGACGGCCTTCGGCATCGGTATTGTTGATCTCCACCGTCATGCCGTTGCAGGCGCGCGCCACGCTACCCGGCTGCATGGCGTCCGGACCGATCGCGTTTTCCGCCAGCGCCAGCACGCCCATCACCCGCACCGGTAACGCCAGCTCGGCGATGCTTAGCATCAAGCCCAGGACGTTGGCTGCGCCGCACATGTCGTATTTCATCGTATACATGCCCGCGCCCTCTTTCAGCCACAGACCGCCGGTATCGAAGGTGATGCCTTTGCCGACGTAGCTGCGTACCGGGCCATGACTCGCTCCCTCATAGTGAATCGCCAGCAGACGCGGCGGACGGCTGGCCCCTTTGCCCACCGCGTGCAGCAGACCCAGACCCTGCTCGACAATCGCTTGTTCATCCAAAACCTCACAGCGCAGGGCAGGGAAGGCTGCACACAGGCGCTGAGCTTCTTCCACCACAAACTGCGGTGTGCACTGTTCAGAGGGAATATCCGCCAGGCGACGGGCGGCAACCATCCCGTTGGCGATAGCCTGCTGTTGCTTAAACAGGGGCTCAAGGCGTGCCAGTTCGCTATCCGGGCAGTAGGCATGAATATGGGTCAGACGCGTATCGTTTTGAGTCGTGGTTTTCAGCCCGAGATCCGTCAGGCGGTGCTGCTGGTTAAACAGGAAGCGCAGAGTTTTCGCCAGTACCGTGTCGTGAATGTGCGTACAATCCAGCAGTACCTCGCGGCACGCTGGTGAAGCAAACAGCGGGCGCAGAAAAGCCAGCAGTGAGTCGGTCAGATTGTCCTGCCAGGCGCTTTGCGGCACCAGCGTAATACGGGCGAATGGTCCGCAGCCGAAGCAGGTATCCGCCAGTTTTCCCTGTGAGGCGCGCGCCGTCATCTCGGCAATCAGCGGGTTATTGCGTAGCGCATCCTGCTGTAGCAACGGGCTGTCGGGTCTGGTGATAAGATGACACTGTTCCTGTTCGCTGGGCAGCGCCGTGACTAAGTGGTAGTGAATCATCGTTTACTCCTCAATGGGCGCGCGAATGCGATCGGCATAGGCCTGCATCCAGGCGTCGTCCACCGGTTGATAATGAGTTTTCTCTTTGACGCGCTCGGCGCGGAACACCGTGAGCGGCTGGGTAGCGGTCGCGACCACGAAAGAGAAGGTTTTGATGTTGGTCGCGGCGCCGAACTCGCCTTTGCGGTTCATACAGACCACGGAGAGATCGCCCGCGCGGCCAAAGCGCGACATCAGCTTATCTTCCAGTTCGTAAACCACGGAATCAGCCGCCTGCTGCGGCGTCATTCCCTGTTCCATACGGCGGACGATTTCATAGCTGGTGCAGCCTTTCATTAAATCTTCGCCCACGCCGGTGGCGGTAGCCGCACCGATTTGGCTGTCGCAGTAGAAGCCAGAGCCGATAATCGGCGAGTCGCCAATCCGCCCGCGTTTTTTCATAAACAGGCCGCTGGTCGAGGTGGCGACGCTCATTGATCCTTTTTTATCGAGAGCAATCACGCCGACGGTGTCGTGGCCATCGTAGGGGCTTAACCCTTTATCCAGCGTTTCGCGACAGCGCTTGCGGTAGTGCTGCATCGCGCGCTCGGTGAGCATCTTTTTCTCGGCGAAACCCTGGCTCAGCGCCCATTCGCGCGCGCCCTGGCCGACCAGCAGCGAGTTATAGCGTTGGCGGCCCAGCGCCTGCGCCACTTTTACCGGGTTGGCGATATCGACCAGATTGCCCACCGCGCCAAAGGCCAGGGTGTCGCCGTCCATCCATGCCGCGTCCAGCTCAACCTCGCCGTTCTCGGTCGGCAGGCCACCATAGCCCACCGATTTATAGAACGGAAAATCCTCTACCGCGACCACGGCATCCACGACGGACGCTGTTGCTGCGCTACCAGCCGCCAGCGCGGAAGCCGACTCGCCTACGCCTTCCAGCGCCATGCGCCAGGTTGCAATAATTCCCCACATCCTTTGTTACTCCTGTTTTGCTAACGTGCCGGATTCCTCAACGGCACTGATTTCCGCATTGCGGTACTGCTTGTCGACGATGCGCATAAACGGCAGGTACAGCATCGCGCCAATCAGCAGGTTAAGAATTTGCATCACGCTGCCGGAAATATGCCCGGTGACGATAAATCCGCTGATGACCGGCGGCAGCGTCCACGGGATAAATACCCCGGTAGTGACCGCAACCGCACCGATTTTCATCGCCAGATACTGAACGGTCACCAGCACCAGCGGTACCAGGTTGAACGGAATCAGCATGATCGGGTTCATGATCACCGGCAGGCCAAACAGCACCGGTTCGTTGATATTAAAGATGGAAGCCCCCGCGCCCAGACGCGCCACTTCGCGCATGTTTTTACTGCGGGCGAAAATTAGCATCGCGATGACCAGCGACAGCGTGGCCCCAGCGCCCCCCATCCAGATCATGTCGAAGAACTGTTCGGTAATAATGTGCGGCGGCGTGACGCCCGCCTGAATGGCGGCGATGTTGTCGGTCTGGTTTTCCATCCACAGCGGACGGATGATGCCGTTGACCATTGAACCCGAGTTGATCCCCACCGACCACAGAATCGTGATGCTGAATACTGTCATCAGCGCGCCAAAGTAGGAGGTGCCGAAATGACGAACCGGGGTGGCGACGACGTCGTAAATAAATTGGTGAATGGTGTTGTAGTGGGTGTTTTCAAAGCCGATGCGGATAGCCAGCACCAGAATCATCACCACCAGCGCAGGGATCAGCGCGGCAAATGATTCCTGCACCGCGGGCGGTACCCCTTCGGGCATTTTGATCACCAGCTTTTTGCGCTTCAGCCAGCAGAACAGCTCGGTCCATAGCAGCGAACCAATCATGGCGACGAACAGCCCTTTGGTGCCAATCCACTCTACCGGCATGACGGTAATACCGCCGTTCTCGGCGACCTTAATAAACGGTGTCAGGATCAGGAAGCACACCAGCGCGAGGATGCCGCTGGAGATTTTGTCGTCGCCGTAGTGCTCCGCCAGACGGTAGGCAACGAGGAAGCTAATAAACAGCGACATGGTAGAGAAGACCGCGTTAAACGGAATCTCGATAATGGCGCTCCAGCTGGCACCAAAAGTGCTGGACATAAACTGCTGATAGCTCTGATTCGGGAACGACGAGATAACCAGCAGGATGGAGCCGACGATAATAAACGGCATAAAGGAAACATATGCGCCGCGGATGGCGCCGAGATGACGTTGCTGTGCGGTTTTCGCCGCAATCGGCATCAATTTATCTTCTAAAAATCCCAGAACATTGTTCATTGTGAACTCCGTATAAGATTAACGGACATTGTGTGTGTTATGTAATAGAAAACGACGAGGGGATTATCGGAGAAAGGTGGGGGCGGAAAGGTGAATCGGGTCACAATGCATCGACTTAATCTATATAAATCTCATATGATTGGTTACTTATTTTTAAGGAATAGTATGGAAATTAAGCTGCACGCTAACGCGACGACGACGCCTCGTATCCGCAAATATCTCCAGGAATCGCATAAAAGTGACCGTGAACTGGCAGTTGAATTGGGTATTTCGGTGACGACGGTTCGCCGCTGGCGTAATCGCGAGCAGACGGCAGATCGAAGTACGACGCCAAAGGTAGTACACAAAGCGATGAGACAAGAGCAGATTGTATTGATTAACGCCCTGCGTGAAATTCTTAGCGCACCGTTGGACGATCTGCTGTTTATCGTGGTGGAAGGTTTAGGTATTCCGCTATCACGGGCAACGCTCAGCCGTTATCTGGCGCCGTCTTATCCGAAAACGGCTGGACAGATGCTGCAAGGTAAGAAAGCGCTCAAGGCGGGCATTCGGCCGCAGACGCTGACCCTGCACTACCGCTCGCTGTCGCTGCATATGGATGATGATGGCGATCATCACCTGCTGTGGGCGCAGGAGCCGGTAAGCGGTTGGTGCGCGGCGCGGATCTACTCGGGGATGTCGTCACCGCTGGTGATTCACTGGCTGGATGAGGCGCTGGCGCAGTTTCCGGGTGATATACAATCTGTTGAGATTAAAAGCGACGAGTGGCTGAATGATGGGTATATCGCCACGCTGCGCCAGCATCTGGCTGAGCGAGGAATAAACGCCAGCGTAATGCATTCGGGCGAAAAACGGCAGGCGGTCACGGTGACCTTACCGCTGGCAGAGATCATTCCGGCGGCCAGCATCTACACGCCGGACGAGCTGGCGTGCAGGCTGTGTGGGTTATTCAACGGCGGGAAACAACAGAAAAAGCTGGGGAATATGACGCCGCAGGCCTTTCTGGAAGCGCTGCGGCCTTAAAGCGAATTAGCCCACAATCTCCAGCACCTGTTCTGGCGGGCGGCCAATGCGGGCCTGGCCGTTTTTGACGACGATAGGGCGCTCAATCAGCTTCGGGTTCTCGACCATTGCCCGGATAAGCTGCTCTTCGCTGAGCTGACTATCGGCAAGGTTCAGCGATTTGTAGAGATCTTCTTTCTGCCGCATCAGCTCGCGGGCGCTGCTGAGGCCAAGCATCTTAATCAGCTTAGCCAGGGTTGCGGCGTCTGGCGGCGTGTCGAGGTAGAGCACCACGTTGGGGTCAATGCCGTTATCTTTCAGCAGGCTCAAGGTCTCGCGGCTCTTTGAGCAGCGTGGGTTGTGGTAAATCGTGACCGAATCCGTCATCGTCTCTCCTGTTACATTTTCTGATAAGGGCGGAAGCGTTCCTGCAGCTCTCGCAGCTGGTCGATGCGCGCATCGTAGCGCGCCTGCTGCAGGCTGCGTAATTTCACCTGCGCGCTGGCGGCGCTCAGCAGGGAAATTGCCTGGTCGAGTCTGCCGACCAGCGCCATATTTTCGGCCCGTGCGGCCAGCTCCTGGTCGCGGTTGCCCAGCTTCGCTTCCGCCTGGGCCAGCAGATCCCAGCCGTTGGTGTCATCTTTGTTATTAAAGGTATAGCGGTTAAGAATGGTGGCCGCTTCACCAGCTTGCCCGCCCTCTAACAGGGCGTTAGCCAGGTTAAGCTGGAGGACCGGGTTGGTGCGCAGTTCGCGGGCATTTTTCAGCCGGCTAATTGCCTCGTTGGCTTTGTTCTGGCCAAGGTCGATATCGGTGGCCAGGTCCAGGAACCAGGCGTTTTGGCCGTCAGCGCTCAGCAGCGGCTGGAGCAGCTTGCTGGCTTCGGCGTAATTTTTGGCTTCCATGGCCAACAGCGCACGACCGTACTGGGCGGCGTGCTGTTCGCGCACGTTGCCTTTCGACCAGCTGTCGAGCAGGTCGCTGCCGAGCTGGTTTTGCCCGTTGTTGTACATGCCAAGCGTACGCGCTTTAGCAAAGTAGAAGTCGGCAGAAGACTGTACCACCACCGGACGCATCTGGTTGGCGCGGTTACGCGCATCGGACAGACGGCTCTCGGGTAAGGGGTGGGTTAACAGCATTTCCGGCGGACGTGAGGAGTAGCGTGACTGATCGAGCAGCTTCTCCATAAATGCAGGCATGGCCTGCGGGTCGAAGCCGGCGCGCTGAAGTACCTGAATACCGATGCGGTCAGCTTCTTCTTCGTTCTGGCGGGTAAAGCTGATCATGCCCTGTTGGGTGCCGGCTAAGGTACCGCTCAGGGCCGCCATCCCGGCCTGCGGGCTGGCCATCGCCAGCAGAATAGAACCGAGTGCGCCGACCCACGTCAGCGGGGCATTGCGTTTTTGATCTTCCATCGCGCGCGCCAGGTGGCGTTGGGTGACGTGGGAGATTTCGTGCGCCATGACCGACGCCAGTTGGCTTTCGTTATCTGAGTAGCGGAACAGCGCCGAGTGCAGCACCACATTGCCGCCGAAGAAGGCGAAGGCGTTAATGTCGTCGTTATTGATCAGATAAAAATGGAACGGGGTGCGCACGGAAAAAGCGTGCGAGACCAGCCGCATACCCAGTGAGTTAATGTACTGCACCAGCAGCGGATCGTTAATCAGCGGCGCGCTTCCGCGCAGTTGTCGAACATAGTAATCCCCCATCTGCATCTCCTGACCAATGGAGAGCGTGCTTCCTGCGGATGTACCCATATCCGGCAGATTATCCGTTGTGTCCGCGAAGGCGGGGGCAATCTGGCCGAAAGCGAGCGTCGCAATAAGGGATGCCAACAGCGTTTTTTTCAACTGCCTGAACATAACCTCTGTCCTGTAATGTGGGATGTGCCTGTTTTGACCAACAGCATAATGTTACGTTCCATTATGGGCTACTTTGGCAGTGTATCTATCTGATCACGGGTTGAAAACGATAATCACCAGATTGCAGGGATAAAAATAAAAAGCGGAGTCTTTTTTGTGACACTTAGATACAATTCATGTTCTGTATGAACGCGATAGGCTTCAGGGAATAGATTTATGCTCGAGATGTTGATGCAATGGTACCGCCGCCGGTTCAGCGACCCGGAGGCCATCGCGCTGCTGGTCATCCTGGTGGCTGGGTTTTGCATTCTGTTTTTCTTCAGTGGCCTGCTGGCGCCGCTGCTGGTTGCACTCGTGCTGGCTTACCTGCTGGAATGGCCGACGGTTCGTCTGGAGCGCCTGGGCTGGTCGCGCACCTGGGCGACCAGCGTGGTGCTGGTGCTGTTTGTCGGCATCCTGCTGCTGATGTCCTTCGTGGTGATGCCGATTGCCTGGCAGCAGGGGATTTACCTCATTCGCGATATGCCAGGCATGCTCAACAAACTCTCTGATTTTGCCGCCACCCTGCCGCGTCGCTATCCGGCATTGATGGATGCCGGGATTATCGACGCCATGGCCGAAAACATGCGCACCCGCATGCTGACCATGGGCGACTCGGTGGTGAAATACTCGGTTGCCTCACTGGTGGGGCTGCTGACGCTGGCGGTCTATCTGGTGCTGGTGCCGCTGATGGTCTTCTTCCTGGTGAAGGATAAAGAGCAGATGCTCAACGCCGTACGCCGCGTGCTGCCGCGTAACCGCGGGCTGGCGGGGCAGGTGTGGAAAGAGATGAACCAGCAGATCACCAACTACATTCGCGGCAAGGTGCTGGAGATGATCGTCGTCGGCGTCGCCACGTGGCTCGGGTTCCTGATGTTTGGCCTTAATTACTCGCTGCTGCTGGCGGTGCTGGTGGGGCTGTCGGTACTGATTCCCTACATTGGTGCCTTCGTAGTGACCATCCCGGTGGTCTGCGTGGCGCTGTTCCAGTTTGGCCTGGGGACCGAGTTCTGGAGCCTGTTTGCGGTCTACCTGATTATTCAGGGGCTGGATGGCAATCTGCTGGTGCCGGTGCTGTTCTCCGAGGCGGTAAACCTGCATCCGCTGGTGATCATTCTCTCGGTGGTGATTTTCGGCGGCCTGTGGGGGTTCTGGGGCGTGTTCTTCGCCATTCCGCTGGCAACGTTGATTAAAGCGGTCGTACACGCCTGGCCGGATGGGCTGGTGGTAGAAGAGGATTCGTCAGACTAACGTGTGGCCGGGCGCCGACCCTGAGAAAACGCCAATGCTTCCCGGCCTCGCTGCGCTTGGCCGGGTTGCTGATTGGTCTTAGGCGTTGGCTTGCAGCCAGCCCAGCACCACGTCATGGTGGTTGCTGGTCTTGAAATCATCAAAGACGTGTTCAATTTTGCCGTCAGCGTCAATCAGGAAGCTGATGCGGTGAATCCCGTCGTAGGTTTTCCCCATGAAGGTTTTCTCACCCCAGATGCCAAACTGTTCGCAGACCTGGTGATCTTCATCGGAGAGCAGGGTGAAGTTCAGCAGCTCTTTTTCAGAGAAGCGGGAGAGTTTTTCCGGTTTATCGGTGCTGATACCCAGAACCTCAACGCCGGCTTTTTTCAGCTCGTCCATATTATCGCGAAGGCCGCATGCCTGCACGGTGCAGCCAGGGGTCATCGCTTTCGGGTAAAAATAGACCAGAACACGTTGTCCCTGGAAGTCGGTCAAATTTACTTGCTCGCCGTCTTGATCGGGCAAACTAAATTTCGGTGCGATATCACCGGCTTTCAGTGGGTTCATTACTCAGCTCCATCCTGTTCATCATGCTGTGAATAATTAATCACGTTTATACTGCCTTGCGCTTTCAATTCTGTACATAGGGCTTTGAACGCTTGCTCAATATTTGATGCATTTTGCGTAGCCGGGCTGTGGGCGGTGATTTGAATAAACAACTGTGCCGCACCTTCATCGGAGCCCGGTTGGGTGCGTGACACCAGCTCGGCAATATTCATCTCCCAGCTGTCGAACAGGGCAGTAAAACGCTCGATAATATGCGGTGAATCAGGAACTTCCACCTGAACCCATACGGTAGCCGGCATTGCCGGGCGTGGGCTGGCGGTGGTGCGTTTCATGACGATTAGCAGGTCCAGCTCTGCACCTTTCAGCGGTAGGGTGGACTCAATCAGCGTAATCGCATTCCATGTTCCGGACAGCAGCATAATAAAAGTGAATTCATCTCCCAGCATGGCCAACCGACTGTCTTCGATATTACAGCCGCAGCTGCTCACGTGACGGGTGATCGTATTGACGATGCCAGGGCGATCCGCGCCCAGGGCTGTAATGACCAGATAGTGTTGTAATGAGGCTGTCAAACCTGTTCTTCCTTTAAAAAGGTGCGGTATACCCTAGGAAAGCATAAAAAAAACCGGCATACAACATTCTGAAGGGCCTCAGTCTCTTGCTTTTATTACAGTACCAAACGTACCATTGAGTTTCATGTCCGCACGTCAGCACAGAGGATGGCCCATGTTCACGGGAAGTATTGTAGCGCTTGTCACGCCGATGGATGAAAAAGGTAATGTCGACCGTTCAAGCCTGAAAAAACTGATTGATTACCATGTCGCCAACGGAACCTCGGCGATTGTGTCGGTAGGGACTACCGGCGAGTCAGCGACGCTTAGCCACGAAGAGCATGGCGATGTGGTCTTAACCACGCTGGAGCTGGCCGATGGCCGTATCCCGGTGATCGCAGGAACGGGAGCAAATGCAACCGCAGAGGCGATTAGCCTGACTCAGCGTTTCAACGACAGCGGCGTAGTCGGCTGCCTGACCGTTACCCCATACTACAACCGTCCGACTCAGGAAGGTTTATTCCAGCACTTTAAAGCGATTGCCGAGCATACTGACCTGCCGCAAATCCTGTATAATGTGCCGTCCCGTACAGGCTGCGATATGCTGCCGGAAACCGTAGGTCGCCTGGCGAAAATTAAAAATATTATCG
>ERZ1026892.67-NODE-67-length-47898-cov-19.779341_pt1 | contig 47898 bp, 25 predicted proteins | sample MGYA00380176_ERZ1026892 | MGnify/ENA primary metagenome ERZ1026892 (study PRJEB33269, sample SAMEA4719812) | human gut metagenome | biome: human-associated habitat; feature: organic feature; material: feces | place: Cameroon | collected 2013-10 ... | reverse complement strand
GAACTTCAAATAAGGCTCACTTAAAAGGCAACTAAGGCTTACTTGAACTTCAAATGAGACTTACTTGATGGTCACCAGGATGCTTCAGAAATTACGTCCCGACATATCTTGTACTACGTCGGGATGCATCCGATACTACGTCGGGACGCAATTTCTACTGCATCGGGTGAGATTTTACGGAAAAAGCAAGGAAATCAACTAATATGCAAACGTTTGCGCAAATCTTTTGCTTGATTTACATCATATTTGCGCATACCTATTGGAATAAATCGTAACTTTGCAACAAATAAACAAAACATCTTAATCCTTGAATATGAAGAAGATATACTCTACACTCGTTGCCCTACTGGCAACCGCAAATATGTTTGCCCAGGGTTGGCCTGCCAACTACAGTGGCGTCATGCTGCAAGGATTCTCATGGGATTCTTACGACTACTCACAATGGAGCATCCTAGAGAAGCAAGCCGATGATATGAAAGGTTTCATCGACCTTGTATGGCTTCCACAAAGCGGTAAATGCATCGAAGCTACTCAGGTAATGGGCTATAAGCCATATTATTATTTCAACCAGAACTCCTCATTCGGAACTGAGGCTGAACTCAGAAGCCTGATTGCCAAGTTCAAAGCCAACGGCATAGGCGCAATAGCAGATGTTGTGGTCAACCACCGCAATACAGACGGCTGGTTCACCTTCCCTGCAGAGACATACAATGGAGTGACATATAAGATGCTGCCTACCGACATCTGCAAAAATGATGATGGTGGAGCTACTGCTACACAGGCAAAAAAAGACGGGGTAAGCCTCAGCAATAACTATGATGAGGGAACCGACTTTGGAGCATGCCGTGATATTGACCATAAGAGCGAGAACGTACAGAAGATTATCAAGGCATATCTGAAATTCCTGAAGGAGGATATAGGATATACCGGTTTCCGCTACGACATGGTAAAGGGTTTCAGCGGTACCCACGTGGCTGACTACAATGATGCTACCGGTATAGGATTCTCGGTAGGTGAATATTGGGATGGAAACCAATCTATCATCAACTGGATAAACAAGACTAACAAGAAGAGTGCAGCCTTCGACTTCCAGTTCCGTTATAATGTTCGTGACGCAGTAGGCGTAAAAGACAATAAGGTTGTTTCAGCGCAAAACTGGTCGAAGCTGAAGAGCGATAATAATCTGATGCATGACCCAACATACCGTCAGTATGCCATCACATTCGTAGAGAATCACGACATGCAATACCGTTCTGCAGATGAGCAGCTGGATCCTCTTAAGCGAGATACGCTTGCTGCCAATGCCTATATGCTCGCCATGCCGGGAACTCCTTGCGTGTTCCAGCCACACTGGAGAGCATACAAAAAAGAAATCAAGAGCATGATTGAAGCCCGCAAACTTGCAGGCATCACCAACATGAGCAATTATACCAACAAGATGGCACAGACCGCATGCTTTGCCAATGAGACTACTGGCAACAAGGCGAAACTCATCGTGGTTATAGGAAACAACACCAAGGCATATACGCCAGGTGCCGACTATGCACAGATTCTCGAAGGATACCACTACCGTTATTATCTTTCAAAATCTGCAGAAACCGCATGGTGCAATATACCATCAGGCGAATACGAGGCAGGATTCAAGGCTAAGCTTACGGCTGTCAGTCAGAACAGCAATGCCAAACTGGTATACACTACTGACGGCACAGACCCTACAGCCAAGAGCAAGCAGGTTGCTACTGGTAGCACCATCAACATAGATGAGACCTGCACCTTGAAGGTAGGCTTGCTCAGCAACGGAACCGTAACAGGTATCCGTACCTACAATTATACCATCAAGGCATTCGAGCCATATACCATCACCGTATATGCCAATGCTGACCAGGTAACAAACTGGGGTTCAACCATGTATTTCTACGCATGGAATACAAGCGGAGAGCTCACAGAAAAATGGCCAGGTACTGCTGTCACAGCAACCAAGACGCTGAACGGTAAGAAGTGGTACTATATGGACTTCAAGATCAAGAGCAAGGATGCTATCGTAAATGTCATCTTCAATCAGGGAAATGGAACAGGCAAGAAGCAGACCGAAGACTTGAAAGCCGTCAACAGCACCAAGTTTTATGAGATTACCACTACACAGAGTAATGGCAAATACACCTGCAAGGATGTTACGGCTGATATGCCAACTACAGGCATCACCGCAGCTCCTATCGTTGACAATACGGCAAGTAAAGACAACGCATGGTACACCCTGAGCGGTATGAAGATGATGCAGAAGCCTAACCAGCCAGGTATCTATATCCATCAGGGAAAGAAACAGGTTATCAAATAAACGTATCAATCATACGATAAGTAATCAAACGAAAAAAGAGGACCATTCGAGTCCTCTTTTTTCGTTTGATTACTTTATCTTTGTCTCTGGTCAGCCCCCCACATCAACTTCTCTCTCAAGGTAGAGAAATATCTCTGGTTGCGCTGCTTTACGATTTTGATGGCATGTGGAGCCTTTCGGATAATCAGGCGAGTCTGCTCCGTCATTCGTTCACTTCGTCCGTCGATGGCAACGAGATAATTATGGCTTCGACTTTCTACATCCAAAACAATCTCTGCCGTATCATTGATGACTATAGGACGGATATTCAAACTGTGAGGAGCCACAGGAGTCAGACAGAGACTACCACTCTGCGGAATGATAATCGGTCCACCATTAGAGAGATTATATGCAGTAGAGCCGGTAGGAGTTGTCACGATAAGACCATCTGCCTGATAGGTGACCAGGAACTCCCCATCCACCTGGGTACGGATAGAAATCATCGAAGCATCATCCCGCTTCAATACCGCAATATCGTTCAAGGCGAAAGGATTGCCAGCCAAGACGCCTCCTTCAGCCTCTACCTGAATCACCGCATGATCCTCTATCAGGCAATCACCTGCATACAGACTGTCAAGCGCCGTCTCTATCTCACTAGGCAACACATCGGCAAGGAAACCCAGACGGCCCATATTCACACCAAGAATAGGAGTTTCCTTAGCTCCCACCCTGCTTGCCGCCTTCAGGAAGGTACCATCACCACCCATAGAGATGACATAGTCTACATCAAAGTTGTAATCCTCGAATACGCCGGAAGCCTTTACCTCAAGATGCTCCACCTTGGTAAGAAAATCGTAGAAGAGGCTTTCAAAATAAACTTCAGCTTCCTTCTTTTCCAGATAAGAAAGGATTCTCAAGATAGAAGCACTCTTCTTGGCCTGATATTCATTGCCAAAAATAGCGAATTTCAAATGTTGTTGTCCCATTATTTTGTTATTTCAATTATTATTCTTACTTTTGCAAAGGTAATAATATAATTCGAATAACGAAACAAAAAACAAATAAATTATGGCAAAGGTATATGAATTTCTTGCCAATGGCTTCGAGGAAATCGAAGGTTTGGCTCCAGTAGACATCCTCCGCAGAGGGGGTGTAGACATCAAGACCGTCAGTATTACAGGTAGTGAATGGGTAGAGACTTCTCATGGAGTCACCATCAAGGCTGACCTGAAGTTTGAGGATATCCAGAGCTTTGAGGATGCCGACATGTTGCTCCTCCCTGGTGGAATGCCGGGCAGCAGCCATCTCAATGAGCATGAGGGCGTTCGCCAGGCTCTCATCGCCCAGCACAAGGCAGGCAAGCGAATTGGTGCTATCTGCGCAGCCCCTATGGTTCTGGCCAGTACAGGCATTCTCGAAGGCAAGAAGGCAACCTGCTATCCTGGCTTCGAACAGTATTTCAGCGAGAATACCGAATATACAGCTACTCTCTTCCAGGAGGATGGCAATGTGATTACGGGCGAAGGTCCGGCAGCAACCCTTCCATACGCCTATAAGATATTGAGCTACTTCGTAAGCAAGGAAACAGTTGCAGCCTTGCAGGATGGCATGATGTATGATCATCTCATGCAGAGCAAGCAATAAGCCCCCGTTCCAGGTGATTCCACCACCTGGCCCCCAGTTATCAAGAACAAAAACAAGAATATATGGATTATGTAATCATAGTAGCCGGAGGCAAGGGTCTCCGCATGGGAAGTGAGATTCCGAAGCAGTTCTTGCCCGTAGCCGGCAAGCCTATCCTGATGAGAACCATTGAGCGTTTTCATGAATACAACCCTGAGTTGAGCATCATCCTGGTTCTCCCGGAGAGCCAGCAGGAATACTGGCATCAGCTCTGCGAAGAATATCATTTCGACATCAAGCACCAGATAGCCAACGGTGGCGACACCCGTTTCCAGTCATCCAAGAACGGACTGGCTGTCATTCCTGATGATGAAGATGGCGTTGTGGGCATTCACGATGGCGTGCGCCCATTCGTATCTAAGGAAGTGATTGAAGAATGTTTCGAGACGGCACGCGAAGAATATGCAGCCATCCCTGTATATGCCGTAACCGATACCCTGCGCTATATCGACCAGCACGGAGGTGGCAAAAACGTGCTTCGCAGCGACTATCGGGTAGTTCAGACTCCTCAGACCTTCGACATTGGTCTGGCAAAACAGGCATTCAACCAGGAATACAAGGAGCAGTTTACGGATGATGCATCGGTAATAGAAAGTCTCGGTTGCCAGGTAGCAATGGTAGAAGGTAATCGTGAAAACATCAAGATTACAACCCCATTTGACATCAAGATAGCAGAAGCTCTTTTGAAATAAACAGAAAGCAGGGATTTCCTCACGGAGACCCCTGCTTTACATTATAAACCTAATTATATACTAAATTTTAACCTATTATATTATGATATGTCTTTCTTATGTTCCTGATAATATAACCCTACGTATACCTTAGCCTTTGCCATTCATTACATGGCAACAGCTACGGAACGCAACTTCAACATTCCACGGTGAACTAAATTGCGCACACTATGATAGTTCATCTGCATGATTTCGCAAATGTCCTCATACTTGCGCTGCTCTATATAATATAAGGTGAACACCTGACGCTGGCGAGGCGTCAATTCGTTCATAAGAGCAGTTACCCTACGCTTATTGTTGACGGTTTTCTCATCTTGAATATAAGAATTCTCTACGTCTTCCACAGCCTTATCAAGACGCACGTCCTCTACTGCAGTTTCAGTCATATAGTTCTTACGACGAAACTCATCGAGCAGTCGATTACGAAGAGAGATAAGAAGATAAGAAGTAACCTTCAAGACCTGCAACTGATTGCTTTTGGTGATGAGTTTACAGAACACGTCCTGCACACAATCTTTTACAAGTTCCTTATCTGTGGTCATACACATACCATAGTTAAGCAACATGTCCGCATACATATTATATAATGCCATGAATGCGGTATGATCACCCTTGCGATAAGCTGCCAGCAGAGCTTGAGCAGTTTTTTCTCTTTCTTTGATGTTATAGCTTTTTGATTCCATAAAGGTATACGTTTGTTAAGTTATTGGGTGCAAAAGTAACCTAAAAGTGGGAAAAGCTAAGGAAAAAACAGGTAAATAAGTGGGAAAAATTGGTTAAACGGCAATTTTTCCTACTATTTTAATCCTTCAGATAGTTTTTAATGCGATTTCTAAGCTCTTTTACATCCATATCTGAAAAAAAACCGAAATCTTCATCCAGATGCAGAAGGATATATTTTGCTACTGCAATATCACTCTTTGCAAACTTAGTTTGCAAACGTTTGGCATAAGAAACCCATGCAGGATTTGTACCTGAGGCTTCATCAGAAGCATCAAGTACAAATTCCACGAATCGGGTATCGAGCAAAAGTTTCTTTACATTATCGTTTATCTGAGGAACTATCATTCTCTACTTTTCAGTTATAAAATTATAAGTTAGGACAAGAGCCACCGGCATCCTTTACCGCCTTGCCGTTCTCTGGAGCAGAAGCTCCACTATAGATAACCGCCTTTTCAGGATAAGCCGTGCGGTATTCACTCACACTCTTGAAGACATCATCGCCAGTAACCTTGCCCGGACGAAGTCGACGCTGATATTGGCGAGGTGCCAGATTCTTGCCTCCTTCCGGTGCATAGAGTCCCTTCTGGGTATAATACCACTGTTCGATATGGATGATATCAACCACCTTTCTTAACTCAGCATCCTGCAGAATAGCATCCTGCACATCCTTGTTGCACGACAAAGCTACCCATACATGCTTGCCCGTCTTCTTTTCCCATTCAGCCACGGTCTGCAACCAGAACTTGGTAAAGTGGTAAGGACCGGTATATTCCTCACCAATGGAATGAATGACATTAGGCTGGTCGGCAAAGGCATCCAGCATATTCATGATGTACTGCTGATGAAGCTGACGCATCACTGGATGATCGATATTGTAGAAATACTCAGCCATCCATACACGCTTGTCTCCTGCAAAAGGTACTGGTTCTGGGAACACCGTGCTATTGATATTGTTGACCGGACGCCAAGGGCAATCCACCCAATGGGCACCTGCCTCCAGGATATTATGCTGGAAATAGTGCTGGTTGATAACCAGCAAGCCATTTCTGGCTCCCTTCTCAGCCAATTCCCTGATGCGACTGATATACCAAGGATTCAACTTTGTGAGGTCATACTTACTCAGTCCATCCCAGGCTGTACCCTTTCCACTTCTGGCAAAAGGCTGCTCATAGAACGGAGCCCAGACATCTCCATCACGACGGCGCACACGTTCGTGGTCATCACGGCGACGATCATACCACAAGCCGTAGTTCTGGTTGAAGAGCACCACATGCTTATCACGAAGGTGAGCCACCACACTATCCACACGGGTGGTAGTACCTTGTCCCTCCATTCCCGGTACAAAACGGGTCACGGCATCAGCAATCTTAGGAAAAGCCGAATAGCGGACACGTCCGTTCCACCAAGGCGTATTCATTCTGGCACCCTTCAACAAGGTATCAGCCACCATAATCTTACCATCTTTTATTGCGAAGACAGGCTTTTCGGCATGGGCAAGATCCACCTTTTTCTTAGAACGTTCCTTGATTTTATCCACATCCATTGCCTTGACAGGAGAAACTGAAGCCATGAACCGGGTGCTGTCTGCTATCCACATCTGCATGGTGATGCGAGGTTTGCGCGCCTCTTCCACCATCTTCTGAGCCACATCGTAGGTAGGATTGTTGCTCACATTGTTGCGTTCTCTCTCCAGCACACGGCATTGGGCAGAGACATCCCTACCCAGGCGTTTCTCCAGAAGAGATGCAAAGCGGCTCCATGGTTTGGCATGATTGTTACATTGCTGGAAATCGCCAGAACCGTTAAACTGCGCCCAACAGGCAAACACATGGTTGTTGCTGCCATCAGGAATGCTGTCGGCAAAGATTCCGGCAGCCGTACATTGGTAAGCCAGACTGTTGGCTGTATTCCATCCGATGCCGTAGCCTTCGAGACCGAGATTGCAGAACTTGATATCGTTGCCGTCGATATTCACATTATCGAAGAGCAATCCGGTACACCAAGGTCCTACCGCACCACTATACCCCAGCGACTCATAACCATCACATTGTACGAAGGCATTAGGACCAGCGGCACAGAGACCAGCAGCAAAATCGTGCATGCCCTGCTCAGAATAACAACGCTGGAACAGACATTGTTCGCCCATACAGAGGAAGGTGCGGCGACGGTAGCCACCGATTTCTGAGACAGGAGCCTGAGAGATGCAATCCTCTACCGTGATACGGGAAGCATCACGCTGGGTTACGACTGCCGAACCAGCCAGATGGCGGAAATTCACCATTCTTACCCAACCGTCTTTCACCTTATTAATATATACACCCTCCCAGGCATGATTCTCATCCTTCGGATTGGTGGTATCATATTCAGAATCTATCGTGAGATTTTCCACACCCACATTCTTCAAGCGCCAGTCATTGCCGGCGATGCGCTGAACGTAGCATTCTGCATCATCCTGACCGAGCGACATGGACAACGGAGCATCCAATTGAAGTCCTCCCTTGCCGTCTGAGATGATACGGCGGGTCCAGCGCACATCAATTTCTCCCGGATGCCAGCCCCAATAGCCGAGGTCCTTGCCTGCACCGAAGTCAGCACAACCCACCTTCTGAATCCATTCCTTGGTAGAAGGACGTACTATCAGTATCTCATCGCCCATCTTGCAGGCAGCCGGCAAAGCCACTTTCACTTCGCCCATTTTCCATGGAGCGGTCAGTTTCATCGGTTCACCCAATGCGAGCATCTGCTTTTCGCTCTCCAGATATACCACCGCCCCACGGTCAACTCCCTTTTTGTAGAGTATTGTCTGGTTGCGGTCCATACCTCTGAGCACTACGCCCGAAGTCTGGATACGAAGTGGCTGCGAGAGTTCAAAAGTACCCTTATCGAGCAAAACGGCACCACGAAGTCCCGTCTTCTTATCCATTTTCCTGGCAGAAACAAAGTCAATGGCTTTCTGTATGCGAGCACTCTGGTCCCCATTCTGCCATTTCACGAAGACCACAACGTCAGCCTCAGGAATCTCCTTTTCGCTCTGCTGGTAGCCCACGTAGCTAAAATCAAACGCGAAGGGTTGCGCAAAGATTTGCACAACCCCTACTAACGTTAATATCCATATAGAAAATAATCTTTTCATATATTTCATTCTCAAGAATTCAAAATAAAATATCAGTTACTCTCCCTTGGAGTAATCCATTGCTTTCTATTTCTTTTTAGCCGCTTCAATACGTTTATACCATGCTTCGCGCTCTGCCTTCAGATCATAGCCCCGCTTGGTAAGCCAGTTATTGATGCGGCCCTTATACTTGCCAAACCAGCCATGTTTAGCCTTGGAATTTTCGGCATCAATGGCAAACTCGCGAGCTTCTTTCAACCAATTGAGAATTTGGAGTTTCTCGTTTTCTTTCAGAGAAGGAATCATCTCCAGATGAGCCTGATAGGTTTTAGGTACAACTCCGAAGGTCATACCATCTTTTACCTGCTCCACCTGCTTCTCTGAGAGATAGTTTTCCAGGTTGGCAGCAAACTCGAAATGATGCTTGTAGAGTTCCGCATCACGCTCTGCCTTATTCTTACCGAACTTCTCATAGATATCGTTCAGCAAAAAATAACGGTTGCAAATGATATGGAGTACATTCTGCTGACTCTCTTTCTGAGAAAGCTGCAATGCATCAACAATCTTCTGCGAACGGGCAATGATGTTGCTCACATACTTGGCATCACGTCCCACACTGTCAAGTTGAACTTGCGCTCCTGCTCCCAAAGGAAGCAAGAGCAAGCAAGTAAAAACTAACAACTTATGTTTCATATGAACAAAAAAATCTTAGAATAATTTACCCTTCTTAGCCAAGGTATCGTAATTGTTCTTCAAATCAGTCCAATCCACCTTTTCCTTGGTGCTGATACCATTGATATACTTCTCGATGTTGGTATATCCGTCACCTGTGCAGTCCTTGTTGGCATCACTAGGATCGTTAGGATCCAGACCGTTGGCAATCTCCCACTCATCAGGCATACCGTCGCCATCTGTATCTACGTAAGGTTTTACCTTCTTATATTTAGGGAATCCACCAACCTGGCAGATATCTGTGATGATACCCAACTTATAGGATTCCTTGTCCAGACGGCGATACTTGAAGCTACCATCTTCAGCCTTCGACTTGTCAGCCAATCCCCAGAAGTCACCGTATGGATTCTTCTTAGGTAGTTTCTTTACATAGTAAGCCTGACCGGTACGAACCTCTTCTACGATGCGCTGGTCCACGATATCGCGGGAAGGAATGGTTGCACCCACACTCTCAAGCACCTTATCAAAGGTTTGGTCCTTAGGAATAATGGTCATGTGTGGCATAGCGAATGGTTCGTTAGAACGCATCAGCGCCTTTACATCTGCAGGAATTCCATTTGGAAGATCCTTGTCGGCAATCTGAATACCACCGTTCCAGTTGTCCTTGGTTACAGCCTCGTTGCCTTCTACGATATTTCCTTCAGCATAAATACGACCATACTGAGCCCAAGGGAAGAGCTTGTTGCTTCGGCTTTCACTCTTCACGATACGGTAGCTGATGGCACCCTTCGGAGTAAGAGGTCCTGGCTTATAATAGTTGTTGATGAAGTTGCTCATGGTTGAGAACTCCCCGCCATCTGCAGTACGATGCACCCAGTTGTAAACGATGTTGTTTACGAAGTTGAATACACCACCCCATCCGATTGAAGGGTTACGACCTGTATTATCCGCCCAGAGGTTGCGCATGAAGGTAGAATTCTCTCCACCGATTGTACTACCAAAGGCATGGTTCCAAGTATCGAGTGCCTTGGCAGAGATGGTATTCTGGATGGTTACATTCACCGTTGGCACCTTGCGCTTTGGCTTACCATCGTGCAAATCGAACATGTGACGGTAGAAAGAGATGTTCTCATCCAGACCAAACTCGCAAGAGCAGTGGTCAATCATGATGTTACCAACCGGATTACCGCCGAAAGAATCCTCACGATACCATACATGGGTATTACCACGGCGGAAACGCATGTGGCGAACGATGACATCATGGGTATCAACCTGGAAAGATTCACCCGAAATCATCACGCCCTCACCTGGAGCAGTCTGTCCGGCGATGGTGATATAAGGAGCACGGACGATGATTGGAGTCTTCAATACAATATTTCCCGATACGTTGAAGACGATGATGCGGGCACCACCCTGTTCGCAAGCCCAACGGAAGGAACCAGGACCAGCATCATTGAGATTGGTCACAGTCAGGACCTTGCCACCACGGCCACCGAAGGTAAACATACCGCCACCCTCAGCACCTGGGAATGCAGGAATCTTAGCCTGACGCAAATCGTATGGGCGGGAAGCCCATGGCACGTAAGGGCGTCCTGCCATTGCCTCTTGTTTTACGATAGGGAAAGCCACTGCCCAAGCTGAATCAGAATGGGCAGTCCATGCAGCTTGCATAGAATCAATCTTCGCCTGAGCCTCCTTTGTGATAGTAGGATACTGAGCGAAAGTTGCTGCTGGTAAGATGGTCAATGCCATCGCAGCGAAAATCTTCTTACTTCTTTGCATTGTTTTAATATTGTTTGTTCATTATATCTTAAAGACGCCTCTCGCCGGCTTTTGTCCTCAATGAACATGAGCATTTTTTCATGAACAGGTGGCGACATTTCATCCGCATGAACGTCTTACACCTATATAATATATAAACGAAAGTTACTTATCAATTATTTTATTGAAACAAGAAACAGAAAACAGAAAATGATGAACAGAAGATGCTTCTCTTTAGTTGCCGCTTCGCTGATGGCGCTTTCAAGCCAGGCGCAGAAGGTTGACTTCAACATAGCCAGCAGAAAGGCTGCTGAAGTTACTGCCCTCAATTTCACTCCTGTTGGGGTGAAGCAGGGCAACACATACCAGTTTACTCTGGGCGAACTGGAGATTACACTCGATGCACCTGTGAAAGACCAGACTATCAAGTCAAACTGGTTTAAGCAGGGCATACAGCAGGGCGACCGCCTCACCAGCGATGGTATCGTAGTATATCCGTCGAAGGGCGACAATGCCCAGCTCCGCATCACCATCCGAGGTCTGAAACCGGGTCATCACTCTCTCCTCGCCTATCACAACATCGTAGACGGACTTACCGGCAATATTCCTTCTATCCAGGTTTCCAGAGAGAAGGAACAGATAACTACCATTAAGAAAGGCAAGAAGCGTATCCAGCAGAAGAGCATGATGCAGGAGATTCTTGCACAGGACATCAAGCAGACCGTGAGAGAGATGAAGGCATCGCAGAGCGGACAGTCATACATCGAATTTGATGTAACCGACGACCAGCCTGTAGTTATCCACTATCAGTTACAAGGTATGGATAACGCAAATAACACGCTCACCATCAACGGTTTGGTATTCGACAAAGCCAACCCGAAAGCCACCGCTCTCAACCCTTACCCTGCCGATGATGATCTTCATGTCGATGCAGAAGAAGGCAAGGTTGTTCTGCGCTGGCAAGCCGGCGAAGGTGCCAAGCAACACCTTATTTATATGGGACAGCGTGCCGACCAGTTGAAGAAGGTTGCCACCACAAATAATGCTTCTTACGAAGCCACCAGTCTCAGCAGTGCCAACGATTATTACTGGCGTGTTGACGAGGTAGATGCCAACGGCAAGGTTTCAGAGGGCGAAGTATGGAACTTCCGTCCACGCCGTCTTGCCTTCCCGGGTGCTGAAGGATATGGAAGATTTGCCATTGGCGGTCGTGGCGGTTCGGTTTATCATGTTACCTCTTTAGAAGATAACCCTGAGAATCCGCAGCCAGGCTCTCTCCGATACGGAATCACAAAGGTTAAGGGGCCTCGTACCATCGTCTTCGATGTTGCCGGCATCATCGACCTGAAAGACCGTCTGGTTTGTTCCGACCCATTCATCACGGTAGCCGGACAGACTGCCCCAGGCAAGGGAATCCTTCTCCGTGAGCATCCTTTCGGTTTCGGTTCAGAAGGCATCTTCCGCTTCATCCGTCTCCGACTGGGAAAATATCTCGATAAAAACGGCAAGACTGTTACCCTCGACGGACTGGGTGCTGCGGGCTGCGACAATACCATCATCGACCATTGTTCGGTAGGCTGGACCATCGACGAGGCATTCTCAAGCCGCAACGGCAAGAACATCTCTTTCCAGCACAACCTCATCTCCGAAGCGCTCAACCAGGCTGGCCATCAGAATTATATCAACGCCAAGCATGGTTATGCCGCAACCATCGGTGGTAATGTAGGCTCGTTCCACCACAACCTGCTTGCCAACAACGAAGGAAGAAACTGGAGTATGGGTGGTGGACTGGACGGAGCCGGATATTATGCCGGAAAGCTCGACCTCTTTAATAATGTTGTATACAACTGGGGCAACCGTGCCTGCGACGGAGGAGCCCACGAGGTAAACTTCGTTGGCAACTATTACAAGATGGGACCAGCCACCAGCATGAAATATATTCTCAATGCCCAGTTGGAAGGCACCGGTCAGGGAAGTCAGGCTTACTACATGCACGATAATATCCGCCAGAACTATGTGGGCGATATGAAACAGAATGCAGGAGCTGTGGCAGGAAAGCATGGAGAACTGGTCAGCGATAAGGAAGGCGAAACCTATAAATATACCACTTCTCATGGACAGGTAGTCAACTGGCAGGTATTTACCGACAAGCCGTTCTTCCCATCCTATGCCAAGGTGGAAAGTGCCCGCGCTGCCTTCAAGAACGTATTGAGCGATGTGGGAGCCAACCAGCCTTGCATCGACCAACACGACCAGCGCATGGTAGAAGAAACCTTGAACGGAACCTATAAATATGTTGGCTCCAAGACCGGCAAGAAGGGACTGATAGATGATAACCTCGATGCCGGCAACGATGCATGGAAGGAGTTTGAAGCACTCACCGACCGTCGCCCAGCCAACTGGGATACCGACCAGGATGGAATGCCTGACTGGTGGGAGAAGCTGGCTGGCACCAATCCGTCAGCAGCCGACAACAACGAGCTGACCGATGGCGAATATACCCAGTTGGAGCGCTATCTCAACTGGCTTGCCGAGCCTCATTTCATCACCTCATCAGGCAGCAAGTTGGTCATCGACCTGAAGCAGTATTTCGCCGGTTACAACCAGCAGCCTGTCTTCACCCTGGAGAGCAGCAGCCAGCCACAGGAAGGCAAGATGAAACTCAACAAGAAGGGAATCCTCACCATCAGCCTCAACAAAAAGGCTGCCGACTGCCTCATCGCCATCAAGGTGAAGGCAACCGATAAAGACCAGGTAGCTTCCCTACAACGTACTTTCCACATCGCTATTACCCAGTAGCGATGTGGAAACACAAAAGATGATACACCCAACAATATCTAATCCCGAAGAATCAATAAAAACGAAATAAAACAACTTTCAAACTTAAGGTAAAACATGAAAAGACAAGTATTGTTTTCGATGGCTTTAGTCTCAGCACTGACAGCATCGGCACAGAGAATCGACTTCAATCTGACAGGTCGTTCCGAGTCACAGGTCAATGAACCTGAGTACACCGCATGGGCAGTAAACACCTGCGAAACCGAATCGAAGGAAGTAGAAGATGCTGACGGAAATCCCATCACCATCACGCTGGCTAATGATGCCTCGTATGCAGGCAGAAGACTGAAATCATGCTGGTTTAAAAACGGACTCAGCAGTTCCAAACTCATCGCCGACGGCTTTGCCATCTACGGTTACGATGAGAACAACAACACCCCACAGATAACCGAAGGTGCCGTCCGCCTCAATATCACCCTCAAGGGACTGAGCGCCGGCAAGCACTCGCTGATGGCTTATCATAACAACAACGATGGCTTCAATGCACCGAAGCTCGATGTATATGTCAACGGTACCAAGCAGCAGGAAGGCATCGCACAGACCAACAGAGCCCTGACTCCATCAGCCTGCGGCATGTCGTACGTAACTTTTGTAGCAGAAGAGGGCAAAGATGTCGTTATCTCTTACGTTACCACACCGAGTGCCAGCGATGACAAGAGCGGCAATTATACCACCTCGCTCACCGTCAACGCCCTCATCTTCGACCGTCCGAATCCTCAGACAGCAGCCTCCAACCCTTATCCGGAGAACAGAGATTATCATGCCGATGCCGACAACGGATCGCTCACCATCTCCTGGACTTCGGCAGAAAAAGCCGTCAAGCACCATATATTAATAGGTACAGATGCCAACAGTCTTACTGAAGTTGCCACAACTACCGAGGCAAAATATACACTCAACAAAGCATCCAACCTCAACACCTATTACTGGAGAATTGACGAGGAAGATGCTGCCGGCACAGTATACGAAGGCGATGTATGGAGTTTCCGTCCCCGTCATCTCGCCTTCCCGGGTGCCGAAGGATATGGTAAGTATGCTACGGGCGGTAGAGGCGGAAGCGTTTATCACGTAACCACACTCGAAGATAACGGCGATGATGAGAATCCGATAGAGGGTTCTTTCCGTTACGGCATCAAGAAAGCAACCGGTCCACGCACCATCGTCTTTGATGTGGCGGGCGTCATCTCGCTGAAAAAGCGACTCACCTGCAGCGACGAATACGTAACCATCGCCGGACAGACTGCCCCAGGCAACGGCATCATGCTCCGCGGCTGTCCTTTCGGTATGGCAAGCGAAGGTATCACCCGTTTCCTCCGTATGCGTCTGGGACATAAGGAGACCAACGGCGGAACCATCAGCGATGAAGATAAGGTGAACGGACTCGACGGTATGGGAATGGCGGGCAACGACAATGCCATCATGGATCATTGCTCTATCTCCTGGACCATCGACGAAGCATTCTCCAGCCGCAACGCCAAGAGTCTTACCCTTCAGCGCACCCTGATTTCTGAAGCACTCAATGTGGCAGGTCATCCTAACTATGATGTAGGTACTGCCCACGGATATGCGGCAACCATCGGTGGCGGCGAAATGTCGGCAACTCTCAAGGTGGGCTCTTATCACCACAACCTGCTGGCTCATTGCGAAGGAAGAAACTGGAGTTTGAGCGGCGGTCTGGATGGTGTAGGTGCTTACGACGGTCACCACGATGTATTTAACAATGTGGTTTACAACTGGGGCGGCCGTGCTACTGATGGAGGCAGCCACGAGGTGAACTTCGTGAACAACTATTATAAGATGGGACCAGCTACCACCCAGAAGAAACTGTTCCGTCTTCAGCTTGAGGGCACCGGAAGCGGCACGCAGAGTGCATACGTTCACGGCAATATCCGTCAGGCTGCCGGCAATGGAGCCCTGACAGAAGATAAACTCAAAGACACCTATGTTTACGAAACATCACATGGTCAGGTAGTAAACTGGGAGCCTTTCGTTTCGAAGCCATTCTTCGAGTCTCTGGCAGCCATCGAGAGTGCCAAGGCAGCTTATAAGAATGTGCTCTGCGATGTGGGAGCCAACCAGCCTTTCCTGGATAACCACGACACCCGAATGGTGAACGAGACGTTAGCCGGAACTACCACTACAGTAGGCAGTCAGAGTGGCAAGAAGGGACTTATCGACAGCGAGGAAGATAAGGGATGCGAAGGTTTCAAGGGCTTGAACATCACAGAAGCTAAGCGCGATGCCAACTGGGATACCGACCAGGACGGAATGCCTGACTGGTGGGAGGAAGTAAAAGGCGTAAGCGATGGTAATGCCGATGAAAACGGAGACGGCTACACCAATCTCGAAGAATATCTCAACTGGCTTGCCGAGCCTCACTTCACCCTCAAGCAGGGCGAAAGCGTAACCATCGACATGAAGAAATACTTTGCCGGCTACACCAACAATCCTCAGTTTGAATGCGAGGCAAAGGGCGATGCGATGAGCAAGATGAGTAATGATACGGGTGCCAACGAGGGTGAATACATCTTCACCGCCAACGAGGATTGCGGCAAGTCGCTTGTAGATTATACCGTCAAGGTAACGGATGATGACAATATCAGCACCTACACCCGCACCTTCCATTTCTATCTAACAGACGGTTCTGCCACAGGTATTCAAAACATCCAGGCATCAACCGCAGCCGACAGCTACGAGGTATACAATGCTGCAGGTATCAAGGTAAAGGAAGGCAAGAACCTCGATTCTCTTCCTTCAGGTGTTTATATTATCAAGGCATTGAAGAATGGCAAGGTAATCTATTCTAAGAAAACTTGCGTACAATAAGGCAATCTGCACCTTAGAAAGTGCATTTTTCATATAACTCTGCACCCTGAGAGGTGCAAAAAAGGGAGCGCAACCATTAGTGATGCGCTCCCTTTTATTATTGTTTCTTTTATCTTGGAATTTCTAACCGAATAACGTCAGATTACTTCTGAACGAACTTCTTGCCATTCTCGATAACGAGACCCTTGTAAGAAGCATTCACCGGCAGGCCAGCCACATTGTAGCGAACAGACTTCTTGGCAGAAGTTGATGCATTGATGTTGATGATGCCATTGGTATCACCAGATGTGAACTCAAAGCCACTGAAACCAATCTGGGTATTTTTGTTGAATATATAGTAAGTTTCTCCAGCAGCTGCTGAGAATGTCAAATATACCCAAACAGGACGATTGCCAGCAGCTATCACATAAGCATCAGTACCCTCGGTACCCTTGGTAGCAATTTCTTCCTGATACAGCATATAACCATAAAGAGGACTATCCTCTGCTACATCATTATTGGTAGCCTGAACATAGCCACTGATTTTCACGTCAGAGCCAAATGCTAAAGCTTTTGCGTCACTACCTTTCACTACATAGACATCACGGTTACCCTTATTAGCCCAAATGCCAACTTTCAAAGTACCAGCAACCTTTGGGGTCAGAGTAATGTATGTACCATTCTTAGGCAGACCTGCAGTTCCATCTGGAGTATAGTAAGAAGCATCCCATTTGGCACGGTAGTTACCTGTTGGTTCACCATTTGTCATAATCTCTTCAAACTCAACCTTATCCAAGTTTACAGGATTACCCTTACCCTGAACATAGTAGAAAGGTGCAACAGAGCCATCCTTGCTCAACGCCTGCTTTTTGATACCATTCCAGGTATTGTCAACCTTAGGAGACAACTTGCCATTTTCGAGTGCACCGTCATTATAGCCGGCAACAGGACCAGAGGTATGAGTACCCTCCACATTGGTAGTTGAGAACTTTACAACAGACATCTTACTGGCATCCTCATTAGCTACATAGTCGGCCTTCAATGTACCATCCTCATTGTTAACATACCAGCTCTCTGTCTGAGCGTTAATACTCATGGCAACAAGTGCCATAGAAATCAAAGTAAAAAATTTCTTCATAACATTGTCTAGTTTAATTAATACTTTTACGTTTGTTTTGATAGTTGTTTACCCATAAGACGCAAGAGCTAGACTTTTGCACTCACAATTTCACATTTTTTCATCTGAAAAAACACATGAGCGAGATATGAGGTAATCGAAAACGGGGTGCATTCTCCATAAAGAGAACACACCCCGCAACCTTAATTATTATGTTATGACAATATCGTCATTCCTCTCTTGCCATTACTCAGCCAATGGGTCGAAGGTACCGTTGGCACCACCATTGTTGTAATCACCCCAACCGATGGTCTGTTCCAATTTCTTGTTGGCGTTAGAAGCACCAGAAGTGAAGCCCAAGAAGTAATACTTAGGACGGAAGTTCATGTAGAGGAGATTCTTGTTAGAATCGTAACCGTCACCCTTCTGAACCTTCATCTTCAAGTTTTCCTTATACCATGTAGACAAGTTCTCGAGCTGAGTATTCAAATCTTCCTCACGAAGATCAACACCCTTAGGACGCTCTGTACCAGCCTTCAACAATGGGTCAGAGTTAAAGGTTGTACCACCTACGCCATACTTATCAGCAACACGATACTGGATATTCTCACGACGCTGACCGTTCAAAGCCTTGAAACCAAGCCATGTGCAGGTGTTGCCACCCCAACCGGTCAATGTCCATGTAGAAGGAGCACCTTCTACCTTGCCAGTACCACCATCGAAGAGCATCCAACGGCGGAGGTCATCGAAACGCTTACCCTCGTAAGCAAACTCAATCTGGCGCTCATAGAGAATCTGAGAGATACAGGTAGCCTGATCATTATAAGCTGCAGGTGTGATACCATCATCCTCAGAATTAGCAGCAGAATAACCTGCACGCTCACGAATCTGCTTAACATATCCTACAGCCTCATCCAGGTGACCAGCACCAGCTGCAACCTCAGCAAGGTTCAGGAGAACCTCAGCATAACGGAGTTCAATCAATGGAGCTGCAGAATAGAATGGAGCAGCACCCTTGGTGTCAGCAGCAACATACTGATAAAGAGGAGAAGAATTGACATCCAAATCATCACTCTTCTTGCGTACATATACACCCTGACGGCTCTTCAACAAGTTGTCTGCACCGTATGATTCACCACTCTCAGGATTGCCGGCATCATTCATGCTGGTATACCATACATAGTTCCAAAGTACATAATTTGCACCATCAGAAGGGTTATTCTGATCACGACCAGAAGCATCACCATTGTAAGCCCAACGGAAACCAGGGAAAGCGAAAGTACGATAGAATCGCTTATCACGATTCAAGAATGGAACCTCGCTGTCGTAATTCTTCTCAGAACGTGCCAACTTGGTATAAGTATCACAACTCTCAGGAAGCTTACCATCAGACATTGGGAACATATTGATCAGCATCTGAGAAGCATTCTTACCGCTACCACCTGAATTAGAAGGACGAATCTGACGTTCCCAATTGTTATTCTTCTGATTATCGAGACCATCACCAGTTACATTATTATATAAGGTAACGAATACAGCCTCAGGATTCTCATTGCTCTGAGTAAACATCTGGGCGAAAACAGAACCATTGACGTTGCTGTTGGCATTATACAAGTGATAGCCACACTTGTTGATACGTGCCAAATCCGACTTCATGGTTTCATAAGCAGTCTTCCAACGTTCTTTGTCATCAGCACGGTTGAAGAGAGGGCTGCACCACAAGAGCATCACACGTCCCTTCAGAGCCAACGCAGTACCAGAGGTAACACGTCCCCAGTCAGAACCGGTCCAACCAGATCCATTCTCTGTCTTGGCAGCCAACATATCAGCAGCCTTGTTCAAGTCTTCGAGAATAAACTCATAAGTCTCCTTGGCAGAAGAACGAGGAGTAAAAGAACTCTCAACAGGATCCTGTGTTTCCTTTACCAAAGGCACACCGCCATACCACTTAAACAAGTTGTAATAGCACCATGCACGGAAGAAATATACCTGACCGAGGAACTCATTCTTCTGACTCTCAGGAAGGGAACTACTACTGATACCCTGGAGAACATCGTTGATATTACGGATTCTACCATATACAGATGCCTGAATATTAGTCTGGTCACCCATGAAGAAATCAGGTACAGAATTAGTTGTACTGGTAGAGCTCAACTCAACCTGTGGATCCACAAAAGAGCTGAGACCGCTGTATTCCTCAGTAGACTTACCAGCCTCATCCGCATTACCCATAGATGGGAATTTCCAAGTCAAATCGTTGGTAGTAGGCAAGCACCAACTATAGATATCGTATACACGACCATTGCATCCATCATAATAGTTGTAGATGTCTTTATTTACATTGTCATAGTTCTTCTTATCCTCCAGAAAGCTATCACTGCAAGAGCTGAAAGCCAAGGCAGAAACCAAACCAAGACTGAATAATTTGATTGTCGTTTTCATTGTTCTTTGCTTTTTAAGAATTATATAAGTATCTCATTAGAATGAGAGGTTTACACCCACAGTCCACTTACGGAGGTTAGGATAGCTTCCGTATGAACCAGCCATAGGATTCATGAAGCTGTCTGGATATGGATTGTAGAAGTTGATGAGGTTCTGACCTGTAATATTGATACGGCAGCCGTTGATGCCGATATTACCCAACCAGTTCTTTGGCAGTGAATAAGCCAAGGTCAAGCGGTTCAGAGCCACACGTGCTGTGCTTACTCTCCAGAAGCTTGATGCAACAGCATTTACTTCTGTATACTTCAGGTTTGGATAATAAGCCTCACGATTCTCCTTTACTACAAGATTGCCAGAGCCATCATATACATCCTGATAAGCAAACATGTTGTCTGGATTCCAGAATGAAGGCATGTTGCAATATTCCAGATTACCTGTTGGCTTCAATGAAGCACCTGGAAGTGTGGTATAGCCACCCCAGCTTGCACCAATCTGAGCGGTCAAAGAGATTCCCTTGTAGTCAGCACTCAAATTCATGGTCAAACCATAAAGATTGCTGCTGCGATGACCCAACTCTACCTGGTCATTGTCAACATCTACGATGCCATCAGGACCTGCATAAGTACCGGTCTCAGAATTGTAAGCACCACGAACATCCTTATACATCAACATACCTGGACGAACCTGATCCTTGGTCATACCCATGTAAGTTGTGATGTTATACTTTTCGAAGTACTCCTCGATATCCTGGAAGCTGCGGAACATACCGATGCACTGCATACCCCAGAGGCCTACGTCTGTACGGTGACCAGGAGTAATCTGACGATAGAGATAATCTGTAACCCAGTCCATATTCAGCACCTTGTTATCAGACCAACCAGTGTTGACACCGATACGATACTTGAAATCCTTACCAATCTTGTCCTTCCATGTGATAGAAAGCTCACCGCCCCAAGAATCCATCTCACCGATGTTGGATGCAGCACTCTGAGTACCTACAGTAGAAGGAACAGTCTGCTTGATATTCATCAACATCTCACGGTTCTTCTCATAATAGTAATCGAAGGTTACTGCCAGACGGTTGTTGAGGAATTGAGCATCAATACCCACGTTGGTCTTGTAGTCCTTATCCCAATGAACATCAGAGTTAACAGCTGAATTGTTCTTGTTGATGGTGATACGGTTGCTGGAATTGTTACCTACGCCTGTTCCGAATACAGTACCACGGTTGGCATCCTGTGCATATACCTGCATCCACTGCCATGCCGCAGTATTATCTCGACCGGTCATACCCCAGGAAGCACGGAGCTTCAGGAAGTCAACACCCTTCACCTTGTTACGGAACCAGCTCTCTTCAGAGATAACCCAACCTGCAGAGAAGGCAGGGAATGTTCCCCAGTAGTTCTTTGGAGCAAACTTGGTTGATGCATCAGAACGAACCAAAGCCTCGAAGAGATACTTGTTGGCGTATGCATAGTTTACACGACCGATATATGACAATGTACCGCTCTCACTACGAGTAAACTGAGTAGTCATCTCACCTGTTGCTGAGTTATACTGACCGGTAGTGAAAGGATATGGGTTCAAACGCTGACCCTGCAAGTACTCACTCTCTGCCTCAGACTTTTCGATAGAGAACAGACCACCCAGATGATGCTGACCAAAATCACGCTGATACTGGGCAGTGAAGTTCATCTGATAGTTATCTGTACGAACCATGGTACGAGCCAGATAGTTACCATTGTTGGTTGTCACACCGTTAAAGTTAGACTCAGCCAGATAATCGAAATCAGCAGTGTCACCGCTGGTAGGAGTATAAAGGTGATTACCGCTACCATAACGTGTCAACATCTGATAGAGTGTAAAGTGTGAACCATACTCATTACCCTTGTCGGTATTGATACTCTTAGAGTAAGAGAAGCGCAACTTCAATCCCTTCAGAATCTTGCTCCAACCGAAATCATAATCCAGACTTCCGCTAACATTCAGGTTCGAATTCATATTCTTGCGGTAGTCGCCATTGTTCTGCAAAGTAGCAAAGTTATACTGCTGATTCTGGTTTTTCTGTGTATTGCTAGGACCATAAGCAAAGATATCATAGCCATTTACTGATTCCGGCATATAAGTAGGACGAGTCAAGAGGAGGTTGTAGTCCTTCTCATCACCAGATCCACCCACCTTTACCAATGGCTTCTTCTTGGTAGCATAGTCACCGCTTACTGTCAGGTTAGCGCCCAACCATTTGCTTACCTTTACATCCACACCAGCACGGTAGTTCCAACGGTTATAGTTGAGCTTACCCAGGTTACCGTCCTGATCGAAGTAAGAGATACCTGCAAAATAGTTCACCTTATCTGTAGCACCACTTACGTTCACGCTGTGCTTCTGGGTCATACCGGTTTCCCAATACTTGTCGAGCAAATCGTAGTTCAGCCCCTTCATTGCCTCCAACTCATCTGCTTGGAAAAGCGCAGTAGTCGCATTGAGAGAAGTATTGGTTGGGTCGGCAGCAGTAACAGCATTGTACAAACGGCCATACTGGTAAGCATTCAACATCTTAGGACGAGCCACCTCGTCTGTAAAACCGAAAGAACCGCTGTAAGAGATGCGAGGTGAACCCAACTTACCCTTCTTGGTAGTAACGAGGATAACACCATTAGCAGCACGGGCACCATAAACGGCAGCAGAAGCATCCTTCAATACAGAGATACTCTCTACCTCAGAGGCATCCAGGTTGTTGAACGCCTCAGCACCGAGGTTCTGGTAAGTGTTACCTACCTTTACATCGTTAGGATAGATATAACCATCAATAACGAAGAGAGGCTGCTGGGCTGTAGAACCTACTTCGCCCAATGAGTTGGTATCACGAATCATGATACGGGCATTCTCACCAGGACGGCTCTCACCACCACTTACGCTCAAACCGTTAACCAGACCGCCCAAAGAAGAAGCCAAGCCACCATTAGCGAGGTCCTGGATTTCATCTGTTGGGATGTTGGCTACAGAACCAGTCAGGTGAGCCTTCTTCTGGGTACCGTAACCTACGACTACCACCTCCTGAAGAGTCTTGTCGTCAGCAACCAGCTTGATAGTACCACCATTGGTAGTAGCATCCTTAAAACCAATATAAGAAACGGTAACCTTGCCACCCTTAGGAACAGACAACTTATAGTTACCATCCATATCGGTAATCACAGCAGTCTTGGTACCGGCAACCTTTACGGTAGCACCGATAACAGGTTCACCGAGGTCATCGAGTACAGTACCCTGCACTACTTTATTTTGAGCCATTGCAGGCACAGCACAAGTAAGTGCCATACCAAAGGCCAATGTCTTTATATATTTACGTTTCATCTTGTTTCGAGATTAGATAGTTTAAATTATTTCCAACGTGGATCACCGATTGTACTTGAAATCGCACCAGTAGCCTTGAAATTAAGACCGAAGTTAGGCTGGGTGAAGTCGAGTTCCTTCTTGGTCTCTGCCTCATCAAATCCAGCATTCTCTTCTGTAGCCAACTTACCCTTATCGGTTCCATCTACAGAGCTTCCAATACCCCAGATAGTATTCAGATTCTGGTGATAATCCAATTTACAGTTGCTCTGAATGAACTTCTGCAAACGGAAGCAATCGTAGAAAATGTTGTTATCATAAGTAATCACGTACTTATTGTTGTTAGGAGTATTGTTACCAAACTCCTTCTTGTCCATTACACGGATAAAGGTATTATCCATCATGGTGCAAGAACCACCTGCTGTAGGGAAGGCACGGTCTAAATCCTTGTTGTTGAAACGGAACATACGGTTCTTACTGTTGCTTACAGTATTGTAGATAGTAGAGTTCTTGATGGTAATGCTCTTGATACCACCATACCAGAACTGACCGCCGCTAGGAGCCTTGTAGCCATTAGAGAAACCGCAGATGACAGCACCATTAGAGTTCTTCTTTCCGTCATTTCTCAACTGAACCACGCTATTCAATACACGTACATCAGAAATACCCCATGAGCACTGGCCTACAGAGAAGAGACCGTCGATGACATTCTTGAAGGCACAATCCTGAATGATGATTGGGTCTTGCAGGATATATACATCGGCTGGCTGACCGCCATTCTTACCAGCACCTACACCCTGAGACACAGCAGAGCAAGATGCTGGTGGTTCTTTAGACATCTCGATGATACCACCCTTATGAGTTGTGGCAGAGCAGTCGAAATTGATAAACTTCACCTTCAGCTGAGCAGATGTATAGATGGCAGCACCTTCGCCCATGGTAACTAAAGCATGGTTTTTCTTGTTGCCACGAAGGGTCATCTTATTACCCTTGAAATCTACCGAGTTGCTGCAAGTATAAGTACCACCTGCTTCCAGCTCGAAAGCCTGTTCCTTGTCAGATTCCTTCAAGTTGGCTGAAATGAATTCTGAAATGTCAGAACCATTAGGAATGGTCATAGCTGGAACCAATGTACTGTATGCCAATTCTGTTGCCTCATCAGCCTCAGTATTGTTCTTAGCCTTGTTACCCAAGGTACGTACAGCAATCTTATAGTTGGTATCTTCAGCTATCTTGAACTGGAAAGTGGTACCGTCAATGGTATCATTAGCCACCTCAACAGGATTGCTTGGATCATCTACATTATAAGCCTTGCACTCATAACCACCAGCACCATAGACTACTTTCCATGAAACTTGCAACTTGTCTGAACCATCAGAAGCAGCTACAGTCTTTGTTGAAAGTTCAGGTGACTCCAACTTGACGCCAGACACTCCGTCATCAAACATTTCTTTGTCATCAAAACCATCAACGGCACACGAACCGAAGAACATGGTTCCTACGGCAGCAATTGCCAAGGAGAAGAGTCCTTTTCGCGCAATGAAATGATTTTTCTTCATAATCGTCTTTTTTAGGTTTAACTTTATTTTATTTATTTTCATTTTCTAGTAAGGGGCTTTGAAACACTTCCTTCAAATAGGCTATGTTTCTTCCGAAGTTATACTTCACATCTCTCACTCTCTTCACATCCCGGCTGCGCTCTACCACCAGCCAACCGCTCCATCCCATCTTATCAAGCGTTTTCTTGATTTTCGGAAGATTAATTTCCAGGTCTTCCTGAAGATTCACGCTATCGGTATTGGATGCATGAATCTGAACGATACGTTTGGCACCCAGTTTGCGAAGTTCCTTGCAGATGTCGCGATGATGATCGGCAGCATCCTGGAAGTTATAATATACCTTGACCTGTTCGCTTCCCACTTTCTTCAGCAGTTTCTTGTCAAACTTAGCGCCCATGCCCGTTCTGATGCCTATGGTTACTCCTGCCTCTTTCGCCATCTGTCCGGCTGTGCGGAGACGGGATACCAAGGCCTGGTAATCCTTACAGTCCTCTTCCTGCCAAGCCTTTCCACTTCCGCCAAGCGGCAGGAAAGCAACCTTGCTTCCAAAGAGTTTCATCGTCTGGAAGCAATCTGCCAGAAGATCCAGATAATTTTCACGGGACAAAAAGCTCTGAGCGAAGAAAGCGCTCATAGCCATCGAGGGTACTGCCACACCATATTGGCAGGCTGCTGCCTGGAATTTCTTTGCCTGTTCCGGGTTACGGAGTTGGTTATCGAACAATACGCGATTACCCAATCCGCCCATGTCAACCTCAACGCCGTCAGCCCCCAGTTCATGAGCCAACTTAAACTCACCTAGCTTCTGACGTTTCAGCATCATCCAGTCGCAAGCGGCAACCTGATACTTGGCGGTTACCGTTTGCGAACATATTGGCAAGATATTGAAGACTACGAATATCAAAACCAATACACATCTATATCTATGAGAAGACAATTGTTTCATTTGCCTTTAGGTATATTATCGATTAGTCAAATTATTGTTTGTTTCAACTGCCTAAAAGACGCACATTGGTTCACGCTGTAATCACCTTTTTTGAGATTTTTTATAAAAAACTTTATTTTTTTATTTCACTCTCCTTCTGCTGGGCAACATACTCTCTTGCCGACATGCCATATTTTTTGCGGAAACACTTACCGAAATAGCCCACATCAGTAAAGCCGCAACGATAGGCAACATCGGTGATACTCAGGTCGGAATGCTTCAATAATTCTACAGCATAGCTCAACTTGAAGTTCTTCACCATATCACTTGGAGAACACCCCATCACCGCCTTCGTCTTCTTGAAGAAGGCAGTACGGCTCATACCCAATTCCTGCGCCAACATCTCTATCTCGAAATCAGGATTGGTGATATTGTCTTCCATCAGCTTTCTTACCTTGTCAGCAAAAACCTTGTCCTGCTGCTCGGCATTAAACTTGCGCTTATACTCTGCCAGCTGGTTCTGGATATAGATATTGTTCTTCAAGCGAAGCTGATACTTGGCATAGCGGAAAGCATAATATCCGCTTACAGCCAGCAAGAAGACATAGATGAGATAAGCCCACCATGTAGCCCACCAAGGTGGAAGAATGGTGATGGTCATCTCGCGCATACAGTGCTGGTCGGGATTGGTTGCATCCATCACCTCAACCACAAACTGATAGGTTCCCGACGGCACATTGGTATAGGAAGCCAGACGGTTCTTGCCGGCATAATGCCAGTCATGGTCGTAACCCTTCAGCCGGTAACGGTAACTGATGCGCTCCGGATTGCAGAAATTCAGTGCCGCAAACTCCAGGGTGAACATCGACTGGGAATGGCGCAGAGTGAGATGGTCGGTATAAACCATCGACTTCTCCAGGATGGCTGGCTGGTTGTAACTGCGGATATCCTGATTGTTCACCTCGCCACCTATTATATATATAGGGTATTGCAGCTTGGCGGTATGGATTCGCTCCGGCTGATAAGCCAGGATTCCTTCCTTGCAACCCAGCCAAACTTCCCCTTTCTGCAGCAAAGCCGCTGAAGATTCCTCCAACTGGACATCGGGGAATCCGTCGGAATTGTCAAAATGGCGGATGCGGTCAGACTTATATTCATAGCACGACAAGCCATCGGCATTTACCAGCCAAAGGCGTCCCATCTTATCCTCTAAAATCGAAATAATCACATCATTATGCAAACCTTCCTTGGCTCCCAGAGAGGTAAGGATAGGAAGATGCGTCACTTCATCAAAACCATCCAGACGGCTCAGACCTCCACCAAAGGTACACATCCAAACCTGCCTGTTGCTGTCCTTGTAAAGTCCGTAGATATCACTATTGGCACGGGTATTGATTTCGGTATTGCGATAAGTCTCGAAACGCAGGTCGCCGACCGATTTGAAATCTGTCTTGAAAGACATCAGTCCGTCCATCGTTCCTACCCACATTCTCTGACGGCTGTCCTCTACCAAATTGCGTGCATCCATATAGAGTCCGTAACCCGGATAGTTTTTCATACCATGATATTTATTGTAGAAGCGCACCTTTCCACCCTGTTCCTGCAGCAGATTAAGACCTCCATCCAGCGTAGCTACCCAGATGCGATGCCTAGAATCCTGATAGGTCATATAGACATTGTTGCCGCTGATGGAATAAGGATCCCGGGTATCATGACGGTAATGGTCGATGCGATACCCTATTGGTCTGGAGGCATCGGGAGTCAGTTTTACCAATCCGTCTCCCTTGGTAGAGAGCCAGAGATTCTGCCTGTCATCATACATGGCATGATAAATGCTGCCGATTGGATGATGGGCATAATCGAACACCTGTTTCACCCTGCCCTGCATATCGAGCAGATAAACATTCTTGCTGCGGGCACCCACCAGCACATCACCATTCTTCAACTGGCAGATGGCTTTCACTCCACTCTTATCACCATCCGGCAAAGGGATGACACGGAACTGGTTGGGGGTGAAACTGACACAGTAAATACCATTATCAGCAGAAGTGAGCCACAACAGTCCGTCCTTATCCTGGTTCATGTTCAGGAAGTGGCTGTTAGGCTTACGATCCTGAAACTTAGGAAGCAAAGCCAGGTTGATGCCTTCCATCGTCTGCGGATCAATATAGATGATTTCACCAGCGCCTGAAAGATAGAAATAGCCGTGATTGGGGGTAGCGACAAACTTAGGTTCTACCACCTTTCCTACACCATTGAGCGGATAGCATCGCTCCCAGCCTGTCTTCGGATTACGGCACACCAAGGCTGTATGTGACTCATTCAATTGCCACACACATCCATTCGAGGTATGATAAATATAATGTTCCTTTGATTTACGGGCAAAATACTGCTTCCACATGCCAAGCGTCCATTTCCTGGTTTTCGCAGTAATCGGCACAGAATAAATCTGATAGCCCTTACCCACATAGTTGGCACGCGAAGCCTTCAGCTGCACCACATCCTGGCGCAACTGGTAATTAAACGTATTTACGAATTTCCGGGCATCTACCAGAGTCTGGATTCGGATACTTCCATCCTTTAAGGTTTCGGCAAGAAGCAAGGTCTTATCCTTGGTCAGCAAGATCACCTTGCCGGTTCCATCAGCTTGTATCTTGATGACCTGCAGATTATGGGTATATGGTTTCAGTTCATCGTATACATCCTCAAAACGTTCCGTCTGCTTGAAAAGAACGCTGAGTTTCCAGTCGAGAGTCTTGATCCAAAGATTGCCCAAAGCATCTTCTACCAGCCATTCTATCTTACGGGGTGGTTGGTCGGAAGAGGGAGTATAAGCATCAGAATAGTTCTCAAAGCGCGAACCATCGAAACGGGACAAGCCGAACCAGGTACCAAACCACAGGAAACCGTCTTTCGACTTCAAGGAAGAATATACGATGTCGTGAGGTAACCCTTTCTGCGTAGAATAATGGGCTACCTGCATGTTGTCCTGCGCCCACCCCAACAAGGCAAAGAGCGAACAAAAGAATATGATCAAATATCGTTTCACAAATGCAAAAGTACAAAAAAAGTCTTGAAATCCCCAACAATCCTTTCGATTTTTGAAGATTTCAAGACGATAACGATTACGCTGAATCTTTAATTGGTAATACCAAAATCAGCCTGCTGGTCTTCCACTTCCTTGAGCATCTTTGCCTTCTGCTCTGGGGTAAACTCATGAGAAGAAGATGTTGCGGTGGTGGCAGAAGAAGACGCATGGGATGATGAAACTGCCGATGAAGCAGTCTGCTCTCCCAACAGCATATTACCAGAATATGCCACACTCTCTATCTCCAGGTCGGCAGGAGTAGGAGCATGAGTACCCGGGAACTGAACCTCGGCATGAATCTTAATCTTGCCCGGCTTCATCGTGCTGCGCACCAGGATAGGAGCACTACCCCATTCTACGGCTCTCGGGTTGGCATTGATGCTGGCATCGCCAACGATTTCTCCCTCACCCTCCAGGGTAAAGCGGATATTCTCCTTCGCCAGACGACGGACATTGCCGTTATCATCGGTCACTTCAGCTACCACAACCACAAAGTCGCTTCCGTCAGCAACCAAAGGCTTGCCCATCTCATCAACATACAGACGGAGCTTGGTGCTGCGTCGGGAAGGCATGCGCTTATCTGTACAAACCACCTTGCCGTCCTTGTATCCCTCTGCTACCATCACTACCATCTGAGGAGATTTCTTCTTATAACTGTATTCGCGAGCCTCCCAGAAATCCCAGGCATTCTTGAATACCACAGGGGCATTGAAGGCGGCTGCCGTTGGATGGAGAACCGGCAAAGTGTAGGTATGAGCACCCTGATAGGTAGTAAGACGAACGCTGTCGCAATTAGAGAATACCGTCACATCGGCATCGCTGAACTGGGTCATCTCGTGAGCGATATGCACGAAAGGCTGGTCGCTGCGCTGTGACTCAAACATATAATAGGCTGTCTTCTTCTGACGGAAAGCATCATAGATACCGCCCCAGTAAGGATCAGGATGATAACCACGCTGATGATCGAAAGGATGCCATTGGCAACCGCCGACAAACTGTCCCGGAGTGTGCATCTCCTCTGTTGTCTTTGCCAGAGAATAAGCCTGCGTCAGCATCGGCTTCTCGCCCCAGCTGCGACTGGCACGGTTCAGGTTGTTGTGGGCATACCAGTCATCTACATACTCGCCAAATTCTCGGGTAAGAACACATTGACGGATATCTTTCATGTCCATATCCGGCCATCCGTATACCACGTCATAGTTCTCCTTGACACCTGCCGAATTCCAGTCAGCAGCAGCCACAGGTCGGTATGGATAAGGATATTCATCCTTGGTCAACTGCAGCGACTTCAGGGCGAAATCCTTAGGATAGCGGGTCTCATTCAGGATAGGCTCCCACATCAATACCGAAGGATGGTTGCGGTCTCTACGGATGATTTCACGGGTATTCTGGAACACACGCTCCGCAAACTGAGGGTCCTTGTTCCAATACTGCCAGCCCGGTGTAGCCACGATGATGAAGATACCCAGCTCGTCACAGGCATCCATGAACGAAGGATCCTGAGGATAGTGGGCAGTACGGATGATGTTGAAACCGGCATTCTTCAGACGGAGCACATCTCTCCACTGCTGACTGTTAGGAAGTGCATTGCCCACATAGGCAAAATCCTGATGGCGGTTGGCTCCGATAAATTGGCGATACTTCTTGCCGTTGAGCCAGAAACCCTCCTTGCCACGGAACTCGAAGCTGCGGATGCCCAACTTGGTCTTTCCGCCGTCCAATACCTGCTTGCCGTCCTTGATGCGGGTAACCACACTATATAAATAAGGTGTCTCCGGCGACCAGAGATGCGGATTCTTCACCTGGAACATCTGTCTGACGGTCTGATGTGCATCACCTGCTGTCAGGAGAACATTCTGCGAAACGGTCTTGAGCACCTTGCCCGAAGCATCCAGCAGACTCTGCTCTACCTTCACCTTGCGTGCCTTTCCACCCACATTCTGCAAGTCGACATCCACGAAAACCTTAGCCTGTTTCTCGGAAATATCAGAGAAATGAACGAAGATACCGGCATCACGGCGGTCGGCTTCAATCACGTTGGTGATGGAAACATCCTTCTTATTGATGAGCCATACATCACGGTAGATACCACCATGATAGGCAAAGTCGAGTGTATACTGCGGTTTACCTGGAGGATAACTCTTGTCATTGGAATTGTCAGCCATCACAGCCACCACACACTTATCGCCCTTCTTCAGTCCCTGCTCTTTCAGGTTGACGATAACAGGCAGGTAACCGCCAAAATGCTCCTTTGCCAGTTTGCCGTTCACATAAACCTTCTGCTTGCCCATAATCGCCTCGAAGTAGATTTCCGAACGGTTTCCAGACACGGTAAAGCTCTTGCGATACCAGGCTATGCCCTGATAGTTTCGGCAGCCCGAAGCCTCGGCAGGTTCCAGCTTCACGCAATGGGGAGTATTCACTTTCTCCCATTGACTATCATCAAAATCGGCACGTTCTGCTCCCTTTACATCACCCAGATGGAATCGCCAGTTGGGATTGAAATTCCAAACCTCTCTACCTTGGTTAGCAATAGGAAACAAGCCTGCCACCGATGTATCATCGTAAGCCGATGCCTTAGCCGAGCCTACGCCCAGCAAAAGCATCATAGCCATCAATATATAATGTTTCACCTTATCAATTACAAATTATCAATTACAAATTATCAATTATAAATCCCAGTCGTCGGTACGGAAAGAGCTGACAGGCAGACCATCATGGAAGAGATCGCCCACAACCCAGTTTTTGAACGCATAGCGCACAGCCACAGGCTTCTTCACCTCCTCGCTCTTCACGTATACCTTGTTGCGGGATATCCATGTCTTTGCCTTATGGAATACCCGGTCTTCACCGGCTATCTCGAAGTTGTCGCTCTCAGGACCATCGTTGAAGTAAACCCACTCCTTGCTGCGGTCAAAGCTGACAATAGCTGTATCGCCCTTGAACTCAACACTCTTGTAGACAGCGAAATCAGGCAATCCCTTCTTTCCGTAAGTATTGGCAAGAGAAAGCAGAGCCAGACGCTCGCCAGCCTGCTGTTTCTTACGGGGATGAATGCCATATTCCAGACCGGCATCCATCAATACCGCCATGCGACAGTTGCTGATGCTCTTCTCTGCCTCCAACTGCTGTTCACGGAGCAGAGCACTGTTGTTCTTCCATTTTATCAGACTGTAATCGTAGGGTGCAATCTGACAATAATAGAAAGGAAAGTCCCCCTGCTTCCATTCCTTACGCCAACCGTTTACCAGGGTATGCATCTGGTCGGCATAAGTAGCATACCGGTTGCAGTTATCCTCTCCCTGATACCAGATAACGCCCTTCATGGTATAACCGATGATAGGATGAAGCATACCATTATAGAGTGCGGAAGGACAGCGCTGCTGATACTTTTTCACGTCAGCCTCGTTCCATGGCGTATGAAGCTTGGGAAAAGCCTTGAGCCAATCGCTCTTCACCCATTCCTTGTTCATCCATGCCTCGCAGGCACTACCGCCCCAGGAAGTAACCACCAGACCTACCGGAACCTCCAAAGCCTTGCGCAGCATTTTTCCATAATAATAAGCGGTGGCACTAAACTCCCTTACGCTCGCCGAGTTGGCTTCCTGCCAGGAACCCGATACAGAATCTACGGGTTGCAAACGGGCATTGCGCTTGATGGTAAAGAGGCGCAACTGACGGTCGTGACATTGCATCAATTCCTCCGGTGCACCTTCTACCGGCTGCGCCTTGAAACCCTTCATCGGCATCTCCATATTACTCTGACCGGCACAGATCCATACCTCACCTATCAGCACATCGCGGAGTTTGAGTTCCTTACCGTCGCTCAGACTGATTTCATAAGGACCGCCTGCCTGGGGAGTCTCTATCTGCAAAGCCCATTTTCCTTGAGCATCGGCTTGCGCCTTATAGGTCTTGCCATTCCAGGAAGCACGAACCTTCACTATTTTGTTGGCATCAGCAGTACCCCAGAGATTACACTCTGACTGTTGCTGCAATACCATGTTATCGCCAAAAATCTTTGGCAGTTTCACTTCTGCCTGCGCTGCCACGGTCAGTGCCAGCAGACAGGCTGAACATAATATCTTCTTCATACTTTGAACTTGGAACTTTATGATTAGTTTTGTTCTTTCTGTTTCTTAATACTTGATGATTATCGGATTGAAGAGACCGGCAGGGAGAAGCTTCTTGCTCTTGGTACGATACTTGGCATTGGTCCAGATGCCTTCGAAAGGCGCCTTGCCTTCGGCGGCACCCTGCAACGCATTGTGCCAGGTATTCGCTACCACGATTCTTAATTCGTTCCTGCCTTTTCTGAGCGCATGCTTCGGAACAGATACCTCATAAGGTGCTGTCCAGGCATAACCGTATGATTTGCCATTCACCCAGACTTGAGCCACGTCCCCGATATTGCCCAGACAGATCTTCACATCATCACCTGCGGCATCCATCTTATCCGGATTATTCTGCCGAACATCCGCATTCTTCTGTCGAACAGTCTTCCATATAAAGGAAGTGGTGAAGGATGCATGACCGCTATAATATCTTATTTTATCATCCGTAGCCTTCGACCAGTCGAAAGGCAGGGCAACGGTAGTATCTTTCTGAATATCATCAAAATGAACCTGCCAATTACCGGCTATTTCCATCTGATGCGGATAACTTTCTACAAAGCCCTTACCTGCAGTCTCTTTAAGCTGCTTCCCTTCCTGATTAATCACCTGCACACCTTCTTTCTCTGACAGGATGACGAATGCCGAGCCATAGGCTGGCAGACTCAATCTTACCTCCTGTCGGGAATCGGAAGCCGGAGTACGGAAGGATGCCGTAACCATTCGTTCCCGGTTCTCCTGATTGGTCAGGAAATAGATGTCTTTCCGGTCTTGCGAGCCTGAAACGCATCGATGGGCATAATCCATATTCTCCGGCAATACCACATCGGGAGCGATGCCATGCTGCGAGAAATCCTTCGCCTGATAAGGAGCATCGATGATAAGAACTCCCTCCTGGCGCAGCTCTGATATCTTCGCCTTCACCTCGGCAGAAAGCAACTGCTGGGACTGTGGCACCACCAGGATACGATAAGCCTGACTGCCTGCCTTCCATTTCAGCAGGGCATCCTTGTTCATCGAATCATATTTGTAACCATGCAGGGCATTACACCAGTCTTTCAGATCGAGGATATTCGCCGAATGGGTTACGCCCACAGGCGATTCTTCCATCGGAATGCCCACATTAGCCATACGCTTCTGTTCACTTGCCACACGTTCTGCACCAAATACGCCCGGAAGCATCGGAACGAGTTTATCCGGAGTAAGCGAACGGCTCGGAATTTCTTCGCCTGTAAACACGGCGATGTCTACCACCGGTCTGCCCTGCTGCAGATAATTCTGACACAGGGTGATGTAATCAACCATTCCTCGTGCTTCCGGATACCAGGTGTTATCACGCTGGAAGAAGAGTCCGATACCATCCAGCGTCATGCCTGGCTTGCGGTCCATCCACGGATTATGAGCCGTAACATGGAAGAAGAGCTTGTTCATACCGAGTGCCAGGTTGCGGTCGAGCATCGGCTTGAGCATGGCTGGCGTCTCGTTCCATACGCCACGCACCTCGGTGAATCCTTCTGCCTGAACGATGTTCTTATTATAAATATGTGCACCGCTCACGGCATCGAGCATATCGTTCGGCTTATCGTGGGTTGGCGAATTCAGCCAGTATTCACCCATCGGATGGTCGGCATACTGATAATGCTGCAGACCGTCGGCTGGGAAGGTGGGAGCAATACTCTCGTGAGAAACCTTTCTGCCATGCTGATGAGCCAATTCCGTGAAAGTCTGGAAGAATTTCTCATTCACCAGGTCGTTGATGGTGAGACGGATATCCTTCAGCACCTGTTCATATCTGTCAGCAGATTCCATCGGAACGCCCGCCATCACCGGCAGATAAGGAAGGAGATCGTAACCGCGGCGGGCCTTGAATTCCTCGGCAAACTGATAGCCCCAGTTCTGACTGCCACACTCCCATGAGTCGATATGCAGATATTTCACCACATCGCCATGCTGACGTTTCAGGAACAGCGCATACCAGGAATCAAAAAGTTTCCGTACGGCAGCAGGTGAGAATTTATCCACCTCCAGTCCCTTTCCGTCACCTGCCGTAGCATTGGTCTGTCCGGTAGAAGTGTGTCCCATACGCAGCAGACGCCAGGTACCCTTAGGCAATTTCTTCTGCCATCTGCCATTCATCCAGGCACCCACCACCTTTCCGTCTTCCAGTTGCAGTCTCACCACATCTTCCTTTGCCACGGTCTCGCTCTGTACAGCAGCATCGGTATCAATACGCCATACGGCACCCGATTTTCCCTCATACTGGTTAATCATCGGTTGGTTACTCAAGAGGATATTCTCCAGTTTCAGGAGCGGTTTCCACTTGGCAGCATCCATATCCTCGGCTCCCGGCTCTGTGCCTTCCGGTGTCCATAGGAAACGGAAATAGCGGGCGGTGGTAGTCGGCAGACTGAAGGTATAATCACACATCGTGTTCTGCCAGCCCTGACGGGGAGGCACCAACTGCTTGATGTCCTTGAAGTTGATGCCGTCATCAGATGCCTGCACCCGGAGGCGCTGCGACTGGATATTATTGCCGTTAGGCACCACCCTCATGCTGCGCACCGTAACGGGTTTATGAAACGAATAGGTGATAGAGGCAGGTTTCGCTGACAGATAATAGCCCTTGGCGGTAGAAACAGCCTCGGTATAATCTATCTTCTCCGGTTTGAAGAGTTGGGGTTTCTCCTTGCATCGGATGGCAAAGGCAGCGATATCCTGATAATATCCGCCCTCGCTTCCGGCAGGCTGCAACTTCCCGTCCTTATAACTTTCGGGTTGCCACATCTGCATGCCTTCTATCTTCTTGCCGCCACCTACAATGGTATCGGTCCATACCACCTTCTGCATAGATTCGGCAGGAAGGATAGACGGATTGCCTGCCAGGGCGAAACCGTCGCAGATATGGATGCCCATGTCGAGACCCAGGGAGTCGGCTTGCTGGAAAGAGTAATCCACCATCTCCCAGAACTTAGGTGACAACTGTGCCGCCTCGCCCTGATACTCCGGACGTTCGCTGACACCACGAATCGGCATCAGATAGGTACCGCCCAAGCCAACATTCTTCATACCGACCAGATCGGCATGAATACCAGCCTTGGAAACGGCGCCATACATCCAGTACCAGAAGGTCCAGGGCTTAGCCTCGTCATTATGAGCCATTGTCGACGCTACCAGAAGCGCCGACAATGCCATCACCGTATATCGTTTTTTCTTATTCATAACAGTTCATAACAGTTTAAAGTTAACAGTTTAAAGTTAACAGTTCAAAGTTCAAAGCTCAAAGTAAACTCCGCCTTGCCCTTGCCGTTCAGCCATTTTGGCTGGGCAGAAGGTCCGTTGAGATCGGTGGTATTCACCTTGTTTCTTACTGAAGGTATCACCTTGAAGACTGCCAATCCGGTCTGTGGCAAGGTATAGAGCAGACCATCGCGACCATCACGAGGAGTATAGACACCCATGTGCTCATCGGCAGTCAGACCAGAGAAACCAATCTTTCCTTCATCAGTCTTGAGCTGCATCCACTTCACGTTGGCAAAGTAGCCTTTAAACTCAGGATAATCCCAGCTTTCGGCAGGAATCGGGTCATTATAGTCATTCTGCCAGTAGCCGTATTGCGGACCCTGTTCGCGGTTCTGCCAAACCCGGTAAGGACCGTTGCCCACCCAAGCCTTGCTGCGGACCTTGGGCTCCGGGTAGTCGAAAGCCATGCCCATCATATCTACCACGCCACCGAAATTGTAATGGCAGCTTACAGCCACCGAACCGTCAGAGAGGAACTGCCAGTCCACCTCATCGAGCGATCCATGCTGATATCTAGCCACCAGCTTTGCCTCCGCTTCCTTCCATTCGAAACCGGCGAAAGCACCCTGGTCAACAAACTCGGTATAAAGTGTCTTTTTCTTCTCAGCCTCCTTATCGTCGTGATTATAGAACTGATCCAGGCTGCGGTCACTTCTTCTGGCAGCCATGAATCGAGGTCCGTTACTCAGCGAGATAGCCTTGCCACTCACCTCTACACCCATCAGTCTTCCATCTTTCTTGGCAAAGCGATAAGTTCTGCCACCCGCCTTCACTTCTACAGCATCAGTCTGTTCAGCATAAGCAGCAGATGAAGCACTTGAAGCACTAGAATTCTTCACGCTTCGTTCTTCACTCTTCACTCCCCTGCTCCATGTCATGATTTCCTCACCTTCATGGTTCACAGCCTTGATTTCTACCGCATCAGCATTCGCCATCATCGGTATCTTCACCTGGGCTTCCTTGCCCGGAGCTACATCCGGAGAAGAGATATTGCCCTGCTTCAATACCTGGACCTGAGTGCTGCCCATCACCGGCATCTGCAGCAGACGATAAGAGAAGCGGCAATCCTTCAGATTTACAAAGTTATACTGATTAGATAAGGTGAGTTCACCTTTCTCCACATCATTCCAAGTCAACTGTACCGGGCACCATATCTCTTTAATCGTATAGTAAGAACCTTCCTTTTCGGCATGAGGACCCACGATGCCATCGGCTCCGAAGTTACCCATACAGTCTACATAATTATTCTTGTCGGTACGCACCACGCCCTGGTCCATCAGGTCCCAGAGGAATCCGCCGGCACAGCGAGGGTTTGCCATCATCATGTCCCAGTAATCCTTCAGTCCTGCTCCATGTCCGCCGTCGTAAAGACCGTGCAGGAACTCGGTTGGCATGAAGATTTCCTTCTGTCTCATATACTCCTGGGTCTCGCCATAAGAACGGTAGTGCTTGGTTTCAAAGCCATTGCGGTTAGCCCAAGGATAGAGTACCACGCGCTTCTGCTTGTCCCAGAGAGCGAAGTCAGGTTCCAGTTCATAGTTGAAACCGCCCTCGTTACCATTGCTCCAGAAGATGATGCTAGGATGGTTCTCATCACGGGTAATCATCTCCTTCACCAGCTGCTTGCCCACGATGGTAGGATGTGCCCAGTGCCATCCGCTCAACTCACATTCCACATAGAGACCGAGCGAATCGCAAGCCTCCAAGAACTCCGGATCGGCAGGATAATGACTCAATCTCACGGCATTCATGTTCATACTCTTGATGAGTTTCACATCCTCTATATTCTTTGCCTTGCTCAGCGTTCTACCAGTCTCCGGACGGAAGCTGTGGCGGTTCACACCTTTGAAGATGACTTTCTGACCATTGATATAAACGCCATCGCTGGCACGGTATTCGATGGTACGGAAGCCGAACTTCTGACGTTCTCTGTGGAGCGTCTTGCCTGCTGCATCCTGGAGTGTGAAGACGGCAGTATAGAGATGTGGAGTCTCGGCAGTCCACTGCTTAGGTGCTTTCGCCTGGAAGTCAATATGCGCCTCATCGCTGTTTCTGGCATCAGCCACGTTCGATGCCACCACCTTTCCTTTCTCATCCAGAATCTCAGTCTTTACCTTCGCGCCCTTGACGGCACGGTTCAGGTAGCAGTCTGCCATAAAATGACCATCGCCCTTGGCATCAATCGCCACACGGTCGATGTTCTGCGCAGGTTTCGCCACGATGAATACAGGACGGAAGATGCCGCCGAAGTTCCAGTAGTCAGCACGGCGCTCCGCCATGTTCACCTGACTGTTGCTGCTCTCCTTGCTCACCTCTACTTCGAGTCTGTTCTTGTGTTTTCCGAAGAAGATGCGGTCGCTCACATCGTAAGTAAAGCGATAGAAACCGCCCTGATGCAAGCCGTTTCCCGCCTTTCTGCCGTTGATGGTCACCTTGGCATCGGTCATCACGGCTTCGAAGACAAGTTCTATCTGCTTACCCTCCCACTCCTGTGGCAGCGTAAACTCATATTTATATTTTCCTTTTTCGTCAGCAATACCTTCCGGAGTAGCCTTTCCGTAGAATCGCATACCATACTGATAGGTTCCGAATCCCTGCAGTTCCCAGCAGGAAGGCACGCCAATCTTGGTCCATTTTCCGGCATTTCTGCCACCCGTGCAGTAGAAGTCCCAGTCCACCATGTCATCGCATCCATGTCCTGAAAGATACTGGCGCTGTGTGTCAACACCCGTCTGTGCGGTAGCAGTCATCGCCATCGCCTCCAAAGCTATTGCTAAGAATGTTCGTTTTAGATACATATTGTTTATTCTGCGTTTGTTTATATTCGTTTTGTTATTCATCAATAAAGACTCATAAACACAGATTTTGTAACTATTTAGCAAATCGGAAATACGCCGATAAGCGCGAAAACATATCAAAAATCATCAACTTTCGCAGATTATAGAGCTAAACTTGTCGAAAAAGGGCTTTTTACACACCTTTTCCGACAAGTTATTAATATGCCTCAAAACGGCATCCCTATACCTGATGCCTCACAATATTCTCATCTTTAAATGCAGGGTATAAGTCTTGGTTTTGTCGATGGCATATTTCTTCAATACGCCAGGTCCGCAACTGCTGTTACCCAAGCCCAGAACGGCACAGTCGAGACTGAGATAGGTGTAGCGGAAGTTTGGATTAGCTGACTGCTTCAGTCTGAAATCATGATGGGCAGCATAGAGGTCTGCCACGCTGTATGGCAAGGCTGAGAAACTCAAAGGCGTATCGCCGGCTGCGATAACCTGCAGAGCATTCTTGCCATTTTTATTGGTCAATTCGATATACGAACAGTCCTCGTGGTTGCCGTTGTCCTGCGGACGGGGATAGTGGGTAAACTGATTCTCCACGCTACTCTCATACCATCCTATCGGACAAGACTGCTTGCGGTCAGGATAATTCTCCCAAGGTCCCCTGCCATACCATTTCACCTGGTCGTAAGCCACTCTTGGCAGCTCCAGCATCAGACCCAGACGAGGAAGCTCAGGCAGATTTCCCTCAAAACTATAGGTAGCCTTCACATCGACAAAGCCGTCCTGCTGAGGAGCTACCTCTAAACGGAGACGGATATTGCCGCCAGACTTAGCCGATGCCGAAGAACCAGCCTTGCCTGATGCCCCATCCTCACCATAATGATATACATACTCCCCATCCTTCAGCGGGATAGCAGAGAGCGTGCTGTCGAGATGAGTTTTCTTCCAATCCTTCGCTATCCAGTTGCCGAAACTCTTGTCATTGTCGGTTGGCGCACGGAAGAACTGAGGAATCACGGAGAAATTGCGTGCCAGCAACTCGGCAGTTGACAGAGTTGCCAAACGGCGGGAAGACTTGTATCGCTTCATGGCATCCGCAGCCAGTTTCCTGCCAGCTTCACACAAGTCATCGCTGAGGGCTATCTGTTCCCTTCCTACCTCTACCCCCTGTTGGGAAGTGACAGAGAGATTCAATCGGGAATCCGTATTTTTATACGCTTTGAAGTCATGCAAGCTGCATAACCTTGCACTATCACCCGGCTGTACTGATGGCATTTTCAGCACACCCTCCTGACCGACAGCACCATTTTTCGTCACCTGATATTTGCAGCTGAAGCCCTCCAGCGAGAGATGGGAATGATGATTCTTCACCCAGATTTCATCCCCTTTCTGAGTTATCCACACCGGTGCATAAACATGCTTTACCTCCTGATACTTAGCCGATACCGAGCGGTCGGAGAAGACCACACCGTTCAGACAGAAGGCTTTGAGATTAGGCTTGTCACCGAAATCACCACCATAGAGCACGTGGTTGGTTCCCGGAGCATAGATGCCCTGGTCAACCCAGTCCCAGATAAAGCCGCCAGCCATGCGGGGATGACTGTATATCTCCTCCCAATATTCCTTGAAATTACCCAGCGCATTACCCATACAATGGGCATATTCACTGGTAAGCACAGGACGATTATCGTTCTTTCTCATCGCAATATCCAGCAGATGTTCCCATCGGGCATTCTCCGCTCTCTCCTTGTCAGATCCTTCGGGAACACCCGGATTCAGATACTCTGCCTTCACACGGGGATAGAAACGGCTCAAGACATCCACACAGGCTGGGTCGGTCTCATCAAAATCCTTCTCACTCAGGCCCTTCGCTGGCTGATAAGGCGTCTGAGCACCTTCATAATGTACCAGTCTCGTAGGGTCGAAGGTATGAAGCCAGCCTGCCATGGCAGCATGATTGGCACCGAAACCGCTCTCGTTACCCAAGCTCCAGAAGATGATGCTCGGATGGTTTTTGTCTCTTTCTGCCATTCTCACGGCTCTGTCCAGAAAGGCGGCATTCCAGTCGGGAGTAGAGGTGAGCGTACCACGGAGTCCGTGGGTCTCGCAATCTGCCTCGTCCATCACATAGATGCCGGCGCTGTCGCACAGTTCATACCAGCGGGAAACATTCGGATAATGACTGGTTCTGACGGCATTCACGTTCGCCTGCTTCATCAGTCGGATATCGCGCTGCATCATCTCCTCGGTCATCACTCGTGCCAGTTTCGGATCATGCTCGTGCCGGTTCACACCACGCAGTTTGATAGGTTTTCCGTTCACCATCAGCTGTCCGTTTTCTACCGAAACCCATCTGAATCCGATGCGCTGCTGCACCTGTTCCACCACACTTCCCTGCTTGTCGAGAAGTGCCAGTTTCAGGGTATATAAATAAGGTGTCTCGGCTGTCCAGGCATGCGGTTTTTCCACCACACCCTCCATGCGTTCGAATTTTCTTCCACCTCGCTGCGGATACCATTCGTTCATCAGGGCTGCCTTATGATTCAGGTCGAGAATCTCGTCGGCAGAAGCCTGCAGAGAAGCCTCCGGTCTGTCAACTCCCGGCAGTTTCAGCATCACGCCTTTACCTTCTGCATCCTCCAGCCACGCCATCAGCCGATAACCTTCTCCCTTCTCGCCTGCTGCCACCGCCAGTTGTGGATTGATCTGCAGGGCGAAATCACAAGGAGAGGATGTACCGGAAGCAAGCTTAGGCAGGGTGCGGACCGCAAAATCACGGATGCGGACATTCGGAGTGGAATAGAGCCACACATCACGGTGGATGCCGCCGAAGCGCCAGAAGTCCTGATCTTCCAGATAACTGCCGTCGCTATACTTGTAAACCTCCACGGCTATCTCGTTCTTGCCTGCCTTCAGATAAGGAGTCACGTTAAATTCGCTCGGTTCCATCGACCCCTGCGAATACCCCACCTTCTCGCCGTTCACCCATACATAGAAGGCGCTCATCACGCCCTCGAAACGCAGGAAGGTCTGACGGTCCTGCCGGAACAGCAGCGAGTTTGCCTTCAGCTGGAAGCTACGTTTATATTGTCCGGTAGGATTGCGTTCCTCGTAGGTGGTCCAGTCCTTCTTAGGTTCAGTCATCACATAAGGAGGATTGATTTTAAAGGGATAACCTGCTGATATATAGATAGGTGTACCATACCCGTTCACCTCCCAGTTGGCTGGTACCGCGAGCGATTTCCAGTCCTTGCAGCTATAGTCAGTACGGTAGAAATCCACGATTCGTTCCTCCGGCGTCTTCGTCCATCTGAACTTCCATTCTCCGTTGAGCGACATCTGGCTATCTCCCTTCTTTGCCTGATAAGGCATGAATGCAGCCCGTGCCGGTTCCCGGTTGATGGAAAGCACATGCTGGTCTTCCCAGTCATGGTGCTCTGCAGCAGCTGAAGCCTGAGGTGCAAGGATTGGCAAAACCATCCCAGCCATCATCATCATGATTTTCCGTTTGTTCATCATATTATTTATTTTTAATTTCCTTTTATTGCACTTCCAGATACTCGAACGAAACGTTCGGAAGACCGGAGAGGGTTACCCGATAAGTTCCGGCATTGATCTGAGAATCGGTGGTGGTACCGATGGTCTTGAACTTGTTCGGAGTTTCAGGGAAGGTCATGTCTCTATCCAGCAGCACGATGCCCTTACTGTCCACTATCCGGAGCCTGCCCACCTGCTGCTCTCCGGTTGTGTTCTTATAGCGGAAACGCAACATGTATTCGCGGGCTACACCGGGATTGATAGTCCAGGTTGAGGTCTTGCTCTTATAGCGCACTGCCGGGAACACTTCATTGTCCTGAGGCAACAGCTCCTTCGGATATTTCTCTACCACATCCTTATCCAGGTCAGCCCAGTAGGTCTTGCTCATTCCGCTCGCAGGCTTGCTGCCCTTGAAGGCGGCATTCCACTTCTCAGCATCTCCTATCTCACCCTTGGCAGCAATGGCGATGGCAGAGATGATAGCCTCTCCCACCTTTACTTCTGGGAAAGAAACGGTCAGCAGACCGCCCTTTACCTTGACCGTAACCACCTTCTTGCAAGCTCCTGCGTAGCCAGCCTCAGCCCAAAGGTCGAGGTCATCTACTACCACGGAATCGTTGATGGCTACATCAAAGATGCGCTCGCCTTCACAATCGATACCGGCACCCTCATGCTTGCCCAGCCAAGGCTCTGCAAAATAGAGTTCTACGCGATATTCTCCATCCGGAACGGCAAACTGATAGTTCAGCGCATGACCGCCCCAACGGAAATACTGGAAGAGCTTTGCATCATGAGCCGCAACATTCTTAGAGGCATCAGATGATGATTTCAAGCCATGAATGCGGGAGGTGATATGTCCCTGACTTGCCGTAAACGGATTCATGCCGAAACGCTCTGCCCAGGAATGAGAATAGACGCTGTCGTCCTGCTCCCATTCGCTTCCATAACTGTCTGTAACGGCATCACCACCACAGTTCACCCTATACAGATAGGTATAACCCTCGGCTGGTTTCAGAAGATTTCTGTTGCGGTCGGCAGCTGTAGGCGTAAGCGTATCTGGCTGCACCTTAGTATAATGATTGCGATACCAGTAGAAGCCTTCGGTAGGCTGTTCCCAAGGTGTGAGAAGTCCCTTGTAATTGAACGGTCCCACCTTGTCGATGCGGCGGTAAGCCTCATCCGGCTGCACTCTGCCCGGATTCTCATGCGATACGAAGAGCCACTGGAAATGGCCGCAGACGCTGTCCTTGGCGCTCTCTGCCAGCATCGCCTTCTTGCTGAGAAGAGATACAAAGGCATCTTCGGTATAGGCTTTTGACAGAGCCTTCGCATCACCGGCATGCAGTTTCTCTGCATCGGAACTGCGGAAACCGAGCGTGCGCCAGGCACCATATTCGCCATTCAGCAACTGGTTAGGCTGCTTCAATTCCTGATCATATTTATCGGCTGTTCCGCCGTAGGTTCCGCTCCAGTTCTGAATCACATTCCAGTCGCTTCCCTCTCCTCCATTACAGGTGGTGATGGCGCGCATGGTCTGAGCGGTAGGGTCCATCTCCCGGATGATGGCAGCACACTCCTCGGTGAAATCCTTCGGCATCACACTCTCGTTCTGAATGCCCCAGAGAATGACACTTGGCGAATTGCGGCGCTCCTTGATCCAACGGCGCAGCAGACGCTTGAAGTTCTTGCGGAAGGCAGATGTATCATACCAGACATGTGCAGAGAACTGACTCCAGAACAGTATGCCCTGCTCATCCAGCAACTGCTGGTAATAGAGATTATGTGGCTGATGAGCCTCACGGAAGGCATTGAAACCTGCCTGACGCATCATCTTGACACGGGAGGCAATCTGCTCGTGAGAGAAGGCATGACTCTGACCGAAGAGGTGCTCGTAATCGCAGGTTCCGTTGATGAATACCGGACTGCCATTGAGATAGAATCTGCCGTCTTTCTTATCCATCTGGGCTGAATCGCCACGGAGCGCAGCCTGCTTCTGTCGGAGTACCGGCCAGGAGATGGTACGGATGCCGAAAGGTGTAGCCACATCATCGATGGTCTTGCCCTCTCGCTTGATGATGCTGGAAAGGGTATAGAGATAAGGATCCGTGATGCTCCACAGATGGGCATCGCTGACCTTTGCCTGATGACGGACCACTTGGGTCTCGCCTGCCTTCAGGGTAATCTTTCCGGTCTGTCGGAAAGCGGTCTTGCCGCTGCTCAGCGCCAGTTTGCTGATTACCTCAATGGTCTGCACATGGTCGGAATAGTTCTTCACCTCGGTATCCACAAAGACGCTGTCGCATGCCTCGTTGTTCCAGACGTGTACTCCGAAAGGTTCCACCCTCACCTCATCAGTTTCGATGAGCGATACCGGACGGAAGATGCCGAAAGGCTGACTGCCCTCCGAGAATCCCCATTCTGATGAACAGCCGCCGCAAGGCCAAGGGTTATTGGTCTGCATGGCAGGATGTTCTACCTTGATATTCAATACATTATCACCCTCACAGAGCGCATCTGAAATATCGAGCGTAAAGCTGGTTCTGCCTACCAGTTCCTTCGGATAACTCTTGCGGTTCACCTTGACCGTAGCAAAGGTTCCCACACCTTCCAACTGCAGGAAGTAGCGTTTTCCGGTCTGTTTATGAACGGAGAAATGCTTCTCGTAGGTGGCGGCACCATGCAGATTGCCGTGCTTCAGCTGGCGGTAACCGTAATAATCGTCCAGATTACTAGGCACATTCACCCGGAAGGTTCCCATCTTCTTCGTGATGCTGTCTTCCGAAGTCTTGCCGAAGGTTACCTGCCAGTTCTGATTCAGACTTACAATCTGTCGCTTTCCCTTCTTTTCAGGTATCGGGAAAGAAACCTGCGAACGTCCCATCGGCACACTCGTAGCCACGGCGATGCCTCGCTGTCCGGCATGGTTCACGGCACAATAGAAATGGTACACCACGCCCTGATGCTTCAGCACATAACTCTTATGGGCGAACATATCATCATAAGGCTTGGAAGGATAAACCAGGTCGGCTCCCTCCCAGTCCTGCCAGTTCACCAGGTCCCGGCTTACGGCAAATGTATTGTAGGCATTGTATTTTCTCTCCGGATTATAGGCAGAGAAATAGAACATGACATAATAATGCGGGAACTTCACGATCTGTGCATCTCCCGTAATGATGCCCGGAGCTTCATGAAAGAACACCGGATTGCCTGTCTTTCGCTTGGCTGTGCGGAGAGGCAGACGGCGCCAGGAAGTCATGTTGCTGGAGAGGGCGATACCTATACGCTCAGCCTTCAGCTGGTTGGCAGGGTTGATGCCACCGGCATTATAGAACATGACGAAAGGTTTGCCCAGCGTCTTGTTCTTATCCCAGTAGACGGTGCTTTTATAATGGGTGAGTTTCTCCCACCACTGTGCACTCTTGTCGTTGATAGAGAGAACAGGCGAAGGGGATGTTTCCCAAGGATGTGCCTGGGTGATATCGCCTTTTGTAGAAGCCATACCCATATTGAGCGGCTTGCGGATGGCCTCATAGCCCGTACCTTCTCCACCGAAATAACTCATCCAGTGGCGACCTTTGTATTTTGCCATTTCATAAGATCCGTTCCAAGTCCAGTCTATCAGCGCCGGATATCCAGCACGCTGGTTCATATCCCATCCCTTGTCGGCATAGCAGAGCAGGCGTCCCAAGGTTTTCCATTGCAGCAGGTCATCGCTGGTAGCGAGCCATGTTTCATACCCTCTGCCATCCGTTCCGTTCTTGCCGTTGTATACCACATAGGTCATATACCACTTGCCGCCCTCCCTGTACACCATCGGACAGTCTATCTGGTGGTAGTTGTCCTTTGGGGCAACCACCATACCATATTTATAAGGCGTCTTCACCTCGTCGTATATCTTCTGCATCACGTTTTTGCTGATTTTCTGTGCAAAAGCGGTGATGCCGCCAAAGATAAGAAGAGATAAGAGTACCAGTCTCTTTCTTTCGATCTTCATATTTTTATTTTAGTACAAATTAATTTTAAATCTTACAAATACAAAGACGTTTGGAGATAGTTTTTGTAACTAATTGCATAAAGTTTATGTGTTTTAGAATTATTAACCATGAAAAAACATACATTACAAAAGGAAAAGGGTATATTTGCAACAACTTAAAAATGACAGACAATGAAGAAATATATTTTATTTATACTTATCATATTTATTTCCTGTGAGCATCATATAAGCAATGTTAACAAGAAGAACTATAACTGCACCATAGACTCAACAACGCTGACTCCCCAAGTAAAAAAGATTCTATCAGAGTATATCTTACAATATCCTCAATTTGAGAATCTTATTCTTGACAATGAGATTACCATCAGAATGCCCCTTCCCAACAGAGAAGCTAAAGAGTACTATTATTTAGGACCAACCTATATAGGCGAACAAATTGGGGAAAATTTGGGTTACCTGTTTCCTTCTATTTCGTTCTCGTTCCAAGGAAGAAGAATCTTCTTAAAGTCATCAATTGACAATATGACGAATCAAAAATCCATTAAAAATGATTATAAAAAACATTTGGAAATCAAAGGAATAAGAAACAACATTGGAAAATACTATTGGTTGGTATGTATTCCAAACAATCAACAAGCATATATCGTCACAAAGGATATAGAGAAAAATGAGATTCCTATTTCTAAAGAAATCCAATACTTCAAGGCTTCAACGACAAAATATACAACTCATGAAAAATAGAACATTATTTATAATAGGAATTGTACTGGTGGCACTTTCTTCTTGTAACAACAAAAGCAAGAATGTGCCTTGCCAAATTATTGTTTATGACGAAGCATCTTCGACTAAAGCTTATCTCATAAGTTATAATGGAAAAGATTCTATTGAAACTATATGTGGAGGACTTTCTTTCGATATTACTAGAAGATTACACTATAATCAAAAAATCAACACTGAGGATATTTCATTTAGAGAAATTTATCTTCGCAAATCTCAAAAGATAACCAGAAAGCAGAACGATAGTTTACAAACTATAATCTGCCAACTTTTATCAAATCCCACA
>ERZ1026892.66-NODE-66-length-47983-cov-16.789100_pt1 | contig 47983 bp, 45 predicted proteins | sample MGYA00380176_ERZ1026892 | MGnify/ENA primary metagenome ERZ1026892 (study PRJEB33269, sample SAMEA4719812) | human gut metagenome | biome: human-associated habitat; feature: organic feature; material: feces | place: Cameroon | collected 2013-10 ... | reverse complement strand
TCGTGGGCGGTGTGTCTCCTGGGTGGTCGATGATCCGGACAGCAGGGCGGGAGTTCCTTCCATCGTGGGCGGTTCGCCTCCTGGGTGGTCCCGGTGGCATATTCCAGCCGATCCAGCCAGGCGGAGCCAGCCCAACTCCCCCAGTGTGGCGGTGCAGTCATCCTCGTGAATCTCAGTCCGAGGGATAGAAATTCTAAATATAACGCTCTGAACATCAATTATTTTATATCTCCTTTTAGGATATGCCGTGCAACACGAAATTGCAGGAGGGGAGGAATTTATGCTCGGAAAACGATATATAACCATCTAAAACACAAATAGTTAGAGGGGAAAATATATAATTCAGCAAATCATAAACTACCGTCATTTTACATACAAAAATACAATCTTCGCCATCTAAAAGCCAAATTTTATGCAAAAAGTTATGATTAAGTATTACATTCTATCTGTTTTTCTTGCATATATCAAAGAAAAGTATTACCTTTGCAGCGAAAATAGAATAATAAATAATTATAATAATACAATATGAATATAGAATTAGATATTCTCAGATATGTAAAGGAGCATAAGATTCCTATGGTAAAGGTGGCGCAGGCTGCAGGTATGACTCCTCAAAACATCAAGAAGAGCATTGGTAACAATCCGAAGGGTGATACCGTTACAAACATCGCTAACGGTCTGGGTGTTCATCCAAGTGTTTTCTTCTATGATAAAGATGAAGAAAAGGAAACTGCCGATGATTCTGAAACCAAACAGAACGAGGAAACATCTGAAACGGAAGAAAACAATAAGCCAAAGTCAGAAATCAACCTCCGCAAACTGATGCAGAAGCTTGGTTTGGGTACAAATACGTTTGCCGAGAAATGCGGCATGTCTTCACAATCGATGTCACAGTTTCTTCGCAACAAGTCGCTGACAACAAGCACCATCTATCGCATTGCCGTGGCATTGGATATAGACCCTCGTGATATGTTCTTCCCAACAGAAGAGAAGGATGATCTTTTCTCGAATGCTGAAAACAAACAGAGCGAGGAAGCAGCAGAGGCAAAGCCAGCCTATCCAGCTCACGAAAACGGATTGGTGGCGGAAAACCAGCAGCAGGGAGGAATGATGATCCCTGCAAGCAGCATGATGCAAGCTGAAACCTTCTGCCCTCATTGCGGCACAAGGGTGAAGCTGGGCGTGGTGATGATTCAGGAATCGAAGTAGGCAAATAATAAAGCCCAGGGCATATCGCTCTGGGCTTTACGCTTTATTCTACTCTTCCTCTTTATCAAACAGCGAGAAAGCTTCGGGGCCTTCCAGCTTGAAGGCGGTCTCTACATACACCAATTTATTGATGCAATCACGATAGGCATGATAATAGGCTCGACAATTATTTAAGATGTTAGACAGAGAACCTTTCTCTCTTACACTTCCATCCTCTATGCCGGCATTGGCAAGCGTGCCTCTTACGATTTCGAAGCGATCTTCTATCATCGTATTGTAGCGAGCCAAAGGTGCAAGGGTCTCTTCAAGACCCATCGGAACCGACGGGAATACCTGGTTGCCGAGACTGATACCGCCACCTGCTACCTTATGAAATACCTGGCGGTAAACCTCGAATACCGGACGAACCTTGCGGGCGATGAAAAACTCAAGGCAAGGAACACTGAGCATATAGATATTCTGTGGACGACCACCTAAATTTCTGTCATCCTTATCTGTTTTAGCATTATCAGAAGTCGCCTCATTATGCTTATTCTCAGAGTGGAACAAAACCTCTGGGTTTTCAGCATTTTTGCTGAAAACTTGATAATCAATGCCTTTCACAAACAAATTGTTCTTAGCGAGTGCTCTAACTGCATCTGCGCGGAACTTAAATACCAGCGGCCAGACCTCATCCAGATTCACCGGAAACTCTTCCTTACTTCTTGAAAGGTTCAACACTTGGATAAAGTATGCCTTTATCTCACTATCACTACTCTGCTTTGTTAACTGAAACTTGTTGTTTACCATGATTTCTTACTTTTAAAATGAATACTTGCTTTTAACCAGCGATGGAATCGCTGGGAACGGGGGTGTGATCAAGCGTTAGCGGGTGGTGCTGCTGGCTTGAATGTGGAGCGAAGGCAAGCACATAAGACTTCTACTCCCATCGTATAGGAAGTAACTCTGTCATCGCTCATCTGTGAGAAATCGGGTGGTGCAGTGGCAAGCTGCTCGATTACTGCCGTGGCTGCCTCCTGGAGGTCAGCTTTACCCATTGGTAGGGTGATTGTTGTTTGATTCATGTTACTTTTGTTTATTTTGTTAGACATACGCACACATTATTATATATAAAGAGGCAGTGTGCCTGGCCCCTTGTCTAATGGTAAAAACGCTCGAACATGTAAGAGCTTACCACGCTTACGGCATTGACCGCAAGCAGGGGAGTTCACACTGCCATATATCTATATGCAGCCTCTGTATCAGAGACACATCACGTGCTTCGATACAATACATGTTCATTCCGTTTTTATTTTTTAGACGGTACAAAGATAAGGAGTTTTCTCGAAACAACCAAACTTTTTCCAAGAAAATTCCATTTTATGAGTAATTTTTCTTCAAAAAACTTGCATAAATCAATATTTTGTTATACTTTTGCACCCAAACAATAATATATTAGATAAAGATTATGAAGAAACTGGATATAAAAAGAGCCTTGCGTGAACATAACATGACGCAGGTAGAACTTTGCAAAAGAACCGGATTGCTTACCCAAAACATGAGTCCGATTATAAACGGCAACCCTACCATCTCTAAACTCTTCCAAGTAGCCGAAGGCATCGGCTGCGACATCACCGACCTTTTCTATCCCGACCCATCAGAAGAGGAAACAGAGAAGGAAAGCGCTCATCTCTCCATCTCGGAACTGAAAGAGATAATGAGAAGGGCTTACCCTAGCATACCGAAAGAAAGGGTGGATGAGATTGTGAAAATGATTGAGGAGAAGGGGTTGGTAAATAAAACTCCGGAAGAACTCGACGAGGCTAGACGCAAGCATGAAGGCGAAACTCTGAACGCTACGCTACGAGGAGATTTGCCGGAAGGTGTTATTAATAGAGATGTGAAGTTCATACAGAAGGCAGCAGATGAGCCGAAACGACTGGTTCACGAAAACGGACTGGTATCAGATAATCAGCAACAGATGATGAAAACAGAAACCTTCTGCCCACATTGCGGACAGAAAGTTAGGGTGGGAGTTGTGCTCTTGTCAGAGCAATGTTAAATGTTAAATGCTGAATTAGGCTAGCGCCGTTGAGTGGGACCAGCGATAGAATCGCTGGGAACGGAGGCTTTGGTCCGTTAGGCTAATTCAACATTCAACATTTAACACTTAACATTTCCACACGCCCCCGTAGGGGCGGGTGGTTTATCCTTCGCCGCCAGGGTTGCCGGAAGCGCCGCCCTCGGTGGTGCCTGCATCAGCCTTGATTTCGCCCGTGATGTCGAGGTCGCCCAGCTTGATCTTCAGATCATCGTTTACGAGAGAACGGAGATAGTTGAGCGGATTGCCAATCTTGTGCTGGCTCTTGTAAGCCTTCATCACAAGCTGATAGTTGTCGCTGCCCTTCGGGTTTGCCTCAGACGGCTTGTTAGCCTTCCACCAGGCAGTGCCGAATTTAGCTTTCGACGCAAAGAGCTTGCGAACGGTCTGCTGTGCCTCGGTGTTGGCATCGGTGTGGGAGTGGCGGTCGGTACGGGTTGTTTTGCCCGTCTGTCGGTTTACGCAATAAATGATACCCTCGCGCTTGCAGAGTCTACCGGAAATGGACTGAATGTCCGATGGAAAATTTACATGTGCCATAATCGTAAAATTTTAAATTGTTAAACATTTAATTTACGGAAAAAGGGGTGCGGTAAAAACGGATAAATTCCGTGAAACAATTCGCTGCTTGAGCGTGAAGACGGATATGAAAATCGGGTCAGAATGATAACCCTATCATAACCCTATCTTAACCCTATCTTAACCCTATGTTATTTACCTGTAATATCACATCGGATTTTCCATAAGCAAAGGTAAGAAAAAGCTGCGTGAAACATGGGACAAAGGGGGCGAGGGACCAGCGATGGAATCGCTGGGAACGGGGGCGAGAAGGGAACGAAATTTATTAACAATATTAATATAAAAACAAAAATGAAAATGAAGACTTTTAATCTTTTGGCTGCCATGCGAGGGAAAGCGATGGCAGCAGCTATCTTAGGGATAGCGATGGTAATGGGCTGCGGCGTGATGACGGGTTGCAGTAGTAGTGATGATGAGGAAAAGGAAGCGGTAAAGGTGAAGGAGTATCTTGCCGGAAATGAGTGGACCATTAACGCAACCAGCGGTACCTACTCTTACTACAAGAACCATCTGGTTATCTATGAGAATGGTGGCGGTTTGACTCCGGGCGGTTATGTTATCGAGCCTGACGTTGCCTTCGGCTACTGGCAGATGGATGGCGACAAGCTTACTACCCGCTTCGAGGTGGGCCGTCCGGAAGGCTTCAATATCAAGAATCTGCTCAATGAGACGATTTCGGGGGTACACTTGCAGGAGAGTAATAAGATTACGGGCAGCAGGGTATCTGTGAGCATCGATATGCGTCCGCTGATTGTGGGCACCTTTGCCAATGGTAATGAATGCCAGATGAGATGCGGCAAATCGCTGGATGATGTTTCGGACGAGACGGAGCATGACGGGGCACTGCGCGGCACCTGGTATAGCGGTATCTCCATATCCGATTCTCCGGGCAAGACGTATGTAGGCTCCATGACGTTTAATGAGGATGGAACAATGCACATGGTGATAGAAGGCAAACAGGATTTCACTACCACCTATACTACCAGGAATGGAAAGGTTACTATCAATGGTTATCTGGTGAAGGATCATGTGGCTACCTTCTATTACCTGAACCTTTATGGTTCGCTCATCAAACTTTATAATTGCGAGAACGGATATATGTCTTCTATCTGGCGAAAGAATAAGGAGGAGATTTATCAGTAAATGTTATTGCTTTTAAGAATAAAAAGAAGCCTTCGGCTTCCTCTGGTATGAGGGGGCTGAGGGCTTCTTCTTTTCATGGTGGTGGACCAGCGATGGAATCGCTGGGAACAGGGGCGAGAGGGAGACGGGAAAAATATTAAATATTCAAAATTTGAAGGCTTTTCGGATTTTTCTTCGTATCTTTGCAGGCGTTTCCATGGTCCGCAAGGGTCATGAAAGCTATAATCTTTATAAAGAAAAGTATTAAATTGATGAAGCCCTGCCGTCCGTGATGGATAGCAGGGCTTTTTCTTCCCTCTATGGACCCAGCGATGGAATCGCTGGGAACGGGGGCTTTCTTTTTGGGGGAAGACTTCTTGGCTGAAACGGGCGCTTTTACTCTTAACGGAGATAGGATAGCCATCTATATCGCTTTCTGCCTTCACGGTACGTAAGGTTCTCCTGATTGGCGTAGGCTTCCTGCTCAAAGGATATTGCCCGATAAGCCTTATGGCTGTCTCTGAGGATGATAAGCCTGATGAGCCATTCGATGAGATACCACAAGTAGAAGAATACATAGAGCATTTCCTTCATCTGCTCAGTGTGTATCATTTCGTGATTGAGAGTCTTATCACTGATTGGCTTGTCTCTTCTTGTGAAGAGAACCCCGAAGAGGTTCACGTAACTGAAACCTCTAGGGGGAATGAATCTGTTCTTTACGATCTTCATATCTTCATCTTTTAAATAATTGACATTAATAAATACGTGAGGAACACGTCTGCGAACCCTGCTATCTCAAGCCAATACCAAGGATGAAACTTTACATCCTTACTGATATACCAGATACCATTTGCCACCTTGAAGAAATCAGTGGCAACAAGGTAGATGGTATATATCAGGGCTATCACGAACGTTATCCACCAGCATACCGACAAGCACCAGCCTACACAACCTGCCGCTGCCACGATGGCTGCTGTCTTATGCACGGAATAGGCATCACGGTCGCAGTAGTTCGGGGCAAAGCCTACGAAGCACAAGCCTGCACAGCCGAGGAAGGCGAGGAACTGGATGCCCATGCCCGTATCGAGCAGGGAGATGAGCATGAGAAACGCTACCGCCACCATCATCAGCGAGAAGAGCCAACCCATATTTCGGGGCTTCTTGAAGGGAGCGATTTCGCTGCCTGTACAGCCCTGCAACTGATAATAGGTATCACTCACCATGTTAGGGATGCCGAAGCGGAGAGCCATCAGCAACAAATATCCTCCGAGAAGGAGGAATGCGATGAATGCAAGATACCACATAAGCCTACACCTCCATCTTCAGTTTCTCAGGATAGCCTGACTTATAATCATAGGTCATAACACCCTCAATGTTATCCAACTCGCTCACTGCCTTCTTATGCGCTGCGGTCACATTGAAGCACTCAAGGGCGTACATTTCCAATGCAGAGAGCAACTGGATAGCCTTGTCGCAGTCTACTTCGAGCTGATAGCTTCCTAACCACAATGTCGTAGTCTTCTGCCCCATGCTCTTAGCGATAGTGGTAGAGTTCATCAGTCCCACACGTGTCGCCTTATCGAGCCATACTTCCATGCCGTTCAGCAGGAAGGAATTAACGGCTGTAGAGGAGTCGTAGGAAGTGATGTCAGCAAGCATCGATGTCTTGGCTGCTTCGAGCACTGCGGCAGCATCATGAGGGGCAGTAGATGGAAGGGTGAGCCAATATACATCGTAGGCATACTGCATCTTCTCACGGGTTTCATACTCCATCGTTCCGTCTTCGTCCATGACTACGGGCACCTGTTCCGTAGTCTTCAGCTGCTCCTCGTTGAGGGCTACCATTACTCTACCACTACCACACACAAGCACCTGTGCCTGCTGTGTTTCAAAAATCTGTCTTGTCTTTTCCATCATTCAATTTTTTTAAGAAATTAATAATTACGTATTAAATGCCCAGCTGCTTGCAGATCAGATTGCAGGCTTCCTGGTTGCTGGTATGGAACTGCTCGAAATAATAGGATGTTCCTTCGGAGCAGATGCGGGTATGCACGGGCAGCGATACGGCTCCGCTATCCACCAGCTTGAAGAACTCCTTGATTTCAAAACTGCCGTTGTTGGTCACATAGAGGCGTTTGCTGCCATCATCATTGACTGCGATGAACTGGAACCGCACGAAATATTCGCTGTCCTTATTGTTATTGCGCACCACGTAGTCAGTGATATAAACCTCCTTTCCCTCTACCTTGTTGAGCTTGATGAGTTCTCCTACCATTGGCTTTACCGCCATTCCCTTCTGATTTATCATTCGTAAAGAATTTAATCTGTTCTTTATTAAAAATATCAATCTCCTGCTGTCAGTCTTCACGAGCATGCCGTGATAGCCGGCATAATGCTGCTGCCCACGGATGGCTCCACGTATAGCCCTGCGCCTGATTTCTGCCCTCACATTGACAAACGATTTCTGGAAATGCTGCTTGCAAAACATGAAACCGTCGGATATTCTCACTATCTGATAGTCGTTCTTCATGTGCATGCCATATCTGCCTTCCAGATAGCTCATCTCCCAATGCACAGCCTTGATAACCTTCTCACGGTCATCATCCATGATGATGCGGTTGTCACCAAAGGCTCCGTAGAACTGTGGTTGGAAGATGCGATTCATCTCATAGTCCATCTCCGTGAGCGTGAGCATGGCAAAGAGCTGTGACAGCGTACCGCCAATGACGAGTGTTTCCGTCTGTAGGAGAATGTCACAGAGCAGGCTGCGGGTATAGGGACACGCTATCGTATCGAACAATATGCCCAGTACCACCTTGGAACGCAATGACTCATAGAAATGACGGATGTCTGTAAGTCCGGCACTTGCCTTGGGGTGATACTGCACGTAGGTACGTATGCGGTTCACCATGCAATAGGTCTTGTCATTGCTCCATAGGCTTCTGCCCTTAATGCCGGAATAGCACCAGGGCGAAAGCTTGTTGGTAAGTTTCTGCTGCAACACGATAAGCAATATGTTCTGCACGCATCGGTCGTATACGGTATAGATGTCTGCGTTGCGGTCCTTGTCGCCCTTGCCCCGCTTGGTAATGATCCTGCGGGTGGTAGGCTGGCAATGATACGTCTCCTCGGTCAGCTCCCGTATGATTCGTGCGATGATATTCTCCTTGTTGCGGATAGCATCACGCACCTCCGGCGAGTCACTTGCCCTAGACAGGCATCTTTCTACTCCCATCCTCACGATGATAGGGTTGGTAATGAAACGTTTCAGATTCTGAAGTTTTCTTTTTCTGCTGGCTTTATCCAATTCCTGAAGGATAGCCTCCTTTTCGGCTTCTGTTCCCTCATGGGTAGCTTTCAGCGGATAGCAGCCCATCACGTGGGCGCACGGGTCGGCAATATCGTCCGTCCAGAACGGCAGACTGCTGACTTCATCCGCTCCATGCCCACCGGTGGCGGCATGGTCTTGCGCTATGTTTAGTCTTGTTGACCGCGCTGCAGGGTGTTTCATGTTTGCGGTTTCTACCTGTTTGACAGCAAAAGCCCCGGCGTAATTGTCATTGCTATTGCTAACAGCGTTGTTGCAATTAGCTGTGCGAGCGGACGCATTAGCGTTATTCGCATTGCACCCGACAACAAGGGCCTTCTCCCTGCCTGCGCTCTTGTCTTCGCCCGAAGTACATGGTTCGGATACCGGGTTGGCATCCTCCACATGAGAAGGCGTGCCATGCACTTCCTGGCTAGACTCACCCACCGAACAGCCGTACATCATCCCATTTTCTGATGATGGCTGCTTCGCTGAATCGTTATTTTTCTGTCCGATGAGATTTTTCATTATTTTTCACTTTTTTATTACTTCGTTATCTGAAATTATTTCCTCCCTCCCCTGAAAATGAGGGCGCGCCAGGCGGAGCGGCTAAAAGCCGCCGCTCCGCAGCTTGTAGGCTTGCTTGAGGCTATTTGGTCTAAAAGCCGACAGCTTTTTGTTATTGCTGCCTTATTGCTGCTTGAGTTTGAGCTGAGGGACAGCAAAAGCCCCGGCGTAAGTGTCAGCGCTAACGCTAACAGCGTCGATGCAATAAGCTGTGCGAGCGGACGCAGCAGCGCTAAACGCATTGCACCCGACAACAAGGGCCTTGACACCCTCCTTGCCAACATCTGGCAAGCCGTTGCTTCCATAGCCCCACATGTAATTACCATTCCAAGTAAAACAGCATTCATGGGTATGGGCGTTGCCGCTGAAACCGGTAAAGCAGAACAGAGAGTGAGAATAATCTGCCTTGCTTATCCAGTTCTGATTACCGCTTACGGTAACAACATCTGAGAGTCCCTTCAGAATATTGAAATCCTTGGCACTGCCTACGTCGCCATAGGCAGTATCATTGGTGAGAGGCTGCATGTCCTGCCACTTGCTGGCACAGTAGAAACGGTTGTAATAGCCGCTGGAGGTTCTACCCGTAAGATAATGCGCTCCGCTCAACTGACGGAACAGACCATCCATCGGAATACTCAATCCACGATAGATAGAGTGGGAGAACTTGTAGATGATATATCCACCTGCAAGACTCGTAGAACCGGTATAGCAACTGTCTGCACAATTCATCTTGACATAGCAGTTGACCACGGCTGTCATCACACCATCACCGATACCCTGGCAGTTAGGCACGTCACGTACGATATAATATCGCTTGTTGGCTGTCATTCCGTCACCGTTGGTAAGGTTGATACTGCCATCAGAAGAGCATACCATGTTGCCACTTGCATCCTCATAGAAAATATTAGAGGAAGAACCAATTTTAGACTGCAATCCTGCCTTCGTAATCTTATCGAGTACGGAAAGCACCTCGCCGTTCCGAGTAAAGCCATAATGCTGAGAGCCTACCAGCTGATCAACATTATACTGCGCACTACCACTGGCACCGTTCTTCACACTCTGCGACATCAAACCTGCAAAGCCTACAACCGTCTTGTCACTCTTGAACATCTTGATACCGCTGTTGGCTGCTATCTTGGCATCGTTCCAGGTAGAATCTCCTACCATTTCTTGCATCGTGCATCCTGTACCCATGCAGTAGAGGTCGGTAGTATTCAGCGTGCCACACTCGGCATACATCAGCACTAGCAGCAACTCGTAAAACTCATAATAGCACCCCATGTAAGGATAGTTGGTGTTGGCATCCGCATTCTTGTTCTGAGCGTTGTGGATAGACTGCAAGGCACTTACATATTGAGTAGGATATCCCGCTCCACTCGCCTTGAACACTTCCTTGAGCAATCCACCCGGAGCACTGTAAGAACCTACGCCCGAATCACCGATGACACAGTGAGCCTGAGAACGCTCATCGCCAGCCAACTTACAGTTGACGGCATAGAAAGGAGAGATGGCAAACGGACTGAGCAGCTTGGCTGCATGGTTCTGCCAGTAGCATGGGATAACACCAACACCAATGCAGCTCATCTCGTTACTGCCTACCGTCTCATTACCCTTCAGCAGATAGAGTGGAATATCGCTGTATACCATGATGTCGCCTTCCGTACCGTCTACCGCCACGTCCTCGCCATTGGTGGCAAGCGTAATACGACCCTTGGCACATTCATGCTGTAACACGGCTTCATTATCTACCCGCTTCACGGTTCCCAACTTAATATGTGAACCAATCTCACGTATCAGCTGCCGACCGCCATAGATGTAATCACTCGCAGGAGCCGGGTCGGCATCGCCCGATATACGGGCAAAGCCACAGAACGGGTTCTGCGTCTGAAACGCATCCATCAGCGCCTTGAACTGAGAAATGCTGTCATTGACCGGAGTCTTGTCGAGCCATACCTTCCATTCCTCTGCCGAAGCAGAAGGCTGGGTGGCGTTGTTGTCTATCATGGAGAGGAAGATACCATCCTGAGTATGCACGATGTCATTAGTCTCATAGGTGGCTCCCTGCTGCCAGTTGCCCTTGTCTGTGACGAAGGCATTACCTAAAAGAAGTTCTTGCTGTTCTGCCATATTATTATTACTTTTAAAAGATTGATAATTAAATTCTGAATACTAACTTATTGCCCTTCTTCACTACTCGCTCGCTCACGTTGCTGCCGTAGTCTACGATATAGAGCTTGTTGCCAACATGCTTGAAGGTAGGATATATTGCTCCACCTCGTGCCACAATACCCGTGTCCTCATAGGCGTGGGTCTTGATGTTCCATTGCCACCAGTTGCCGTTATCACCCATCTTTACCGGATGTTCATTCAGCTCTTTGGCAATGGCGGTCTGCGTCTGCGAGTTGGTAATGGCGGCGGAGGTATCCTGCTGTCGTTTGGTTTCAGCCGTCTTGCGTGCCGTCTCGTTATTATTGCGGGTGATCTCTGCTTCCTGCCGAGCCGTTTCCTGCTTCTGCCGTGTAGTCTCGTTTAAGTTGCGGGTGGTCTCTGCTTTCTGCCGAACCGTTTCCTGGGTATTGGCGTTATCGGTCGCCGTCTTGCATGCTTCGGTCTGTTTCTTAGATGCCGCAGCAGCATCGGTCGCTGGTTTCATGAGTTCTGCCTTGTCGCTATCCGTAAGGTCGGCAAAGCGGAGACGAATGCCTTTCGGAATACCGAGATTCAGCTTATATACAGGATTTCCGGCAGTATCTGTGCCCGAAGCTGATACGGTAGCTGTTGCTTCTGCGTCCTCGGCTAGAGTGGTCACATTGCCGATGAGGAACTGAGGAGTCTTGCCCGTAAAGCCACGGAAACCACTCATATCTACAAGATAGCTGTAGAACTTCTGCCCTTGTTCGTTCAGAGCGACCACATAGAGCTTAGCGTTGTCAGCATCCTCCACGTTCGCCGTATTGATGAGGATGAAATCATTCTCAGCGAAAGTGTTTACGTCCGTAGCATTCATTGCAGAAACGGAAGCGAATACCTTCTTAATCTGAAAAGCCTTACCAGTAAGGTTCACGTCTGTCTTGCTATAAGCCTTGGTGGTTGTATCCCATCTATAAAAGTATCCGTCTGCGTCTACGTAAGGAGGATGCTGTGCAACACCGTTAGCATCCGCTGTTGCTTTATCGGCAGCCGCCTTTGATGCCGCAAAGTCTGATTCCCGTTTGGTTTCTGCTGCTACACGAGCCTTTTCCGCTTCTACCCGTGAGGTTTCAGCATGCACTCTACCGGCTTCTCCCTGAATCACCTTGTTATAGGCTTCGACAAGGGAAGTGAGGTCAGGATCCATGTCGGTATATGCCACCGCCTGCGCCCACGTCTTACCGTCATCATAGCTTACCTCTATACCCATCGTACCACCACGGAACTGCGGTGTCTTACCCTTAGCCGCCACGCCCAAATCCTTACCGTCTATCTCCCAGTTTCCATTGGCATTGATGCTAGGCTTTATGCCATTGACGAGATAAGCCTTTACAAACTCGGCAGGAATCTTGACCTGCAAGCCGCTAGCCGTGTAGACCCAGAAGAAGTCGGTGCTCACTACTAGGCGTGAAGCGGTGCTCAACTGACTGGCTATGTCATTTATTTTTGTTTCTGTTGCCATACTATTCTGGTTTTATCTGCTTCATAACTCCCTCGCATGCAGCCGGGGTAAGCAGTTGCTCGGCTACACGACACATGATTTCCTTCTCGCTATCGTCAATCTCCACCTCGCCCTGCGTTTCGTAGAGTTTATGGGCGAGCACGGAGCAGGCTAAGCCCTGCCCGCGCTCATAGATGACGTTAGCTATCTCCTTGCGCATATCCATTACTGCGCATTGTGTCTTACTAAGGTCAGTAAAGACCTCTACTCTTTCTAGATTTATCTTCATCTTATTCTTATATTAAATTAATTATTTATATAGTGCAACTGCCAATAATATCCATCCCAAATAAATATATTAAACTGTCCAACAGTTCTACTCCGGAATTTATTAGAAATGGTAAATATATCTCCGGAGCAATAGACTTTTCTTCCTGACACAACAGGGTCAAAATCTATGTTGCTATTACCCTGTACGACTATCAGCATCTGACCCGTCATAGGATTCTTCGGAAGCTTTACGTCCACCGTACTGTTGTTAGTCATGACGATGATACCTACTCTATTGTTATCAATAGCAGTCTGTTCTTTCGGTGTCACAGAATTAGTTCGAATCACATTCTGCGCGATACTTCCCAGAAGGTTACCGCCAATGCTACGTATGCCGATGCCTTCATCAGTATCAACATGTAGAGCTGCGTAAAAAGGATCATCCACAGAATTTATTGCGCTACTAGTGCTGCCCATGTTCGACCCTTTAGTAATTTTACGAACTATCATCGTGGCATTTTTAACATTTAAACTGCGATATCCATACATATCGCATGCCGTTTGCTGATACGTAGTAAAAGGATTATTTATCGCAGCCTTACCGACGCATACCTCTCCATACGCATTATTTAAGTATCCACTCCAGAACGATGAGTGTTCCAGTACCGTACCATCCCATTGATTAGACTGACCCACAATACCAATACTAAGCCCTTTTTCTGTAATGCCCAGACCTCCAATCTTTCCAGAAGTTGCAGTAATCGTTCCTGTAATCACGGCATCCTTTGCTGTCAGCTTACCACCTCTAGTTATAGAAGTATTAGCCCTGCTGCCTTCAGTACCGCCTATCCAAAACGCATAATCCGCATCATCCTTCACCCATCGGAACGAGCCAAAGATATTGTTACCTTCCATCAGGTTAAACTGCTGCCCTTGGGCGAACTTCAGAACCGCATTTTTGGCTACAATGAGAGGAGAATACATCGGACCAGCATCACTCAGTTTCGTCCATAGCTTATTTTTGTCAGAGTCAACTGCCGAAGGGTCGAATGAACTACCCGTAGCCGTATGCGTAACGTTGCATTGATAGATAGACCAGCCATCGTTAGCATTGTTATCCTCAATATATATCAGGTCGATATACTTCTGTTCCTTGGTCAGGGCAGAATCATTATGATACGTTGCACCGCTCTTCCATCCTTCGGAATTTCTGACGATGCAGCCGTTCTTGCCCATCTTTCCGGCTTCGGCAAAGTTGGCTACCACAACAGGCTGACTCCAATCGTCCTGAACGGAGTCAGTACCATGTTTTCCTGCACGAACAGACTCCCAAATGAACCTGTTTGTAGACGATACTGCTAGCCGTTTTGCCGTCCATCCTCCCTGCAAGATACCATTTGTACGGTAAGGCTTGGCTGGCACTGACGTATCGTTAGCGGTAGCGATATAGGCGCGCTCCATAACGATGGCTTCAGCCTGCATCGGCATCGCCTTGCTCCAGGTTATGTTGCCTACAGCATCTACGGTTCCGTCGGTACGCCATAAACTCTCAGTAAGAGCTATCATTGCTTGCCAGGCAAAGAGACCATAGTCGCCGTAGCTGTCGTTGCTTCTATCCTTGAAATATCCGATAAAGAAATAATATTCTCCTGCATCAGGCATGGATAATTCAGCAACAAGGCTCTGTCCGTCGCCGCTTACTTCATAGGCATACTTCGATTTGCTGAGATATTCATCGTCTGTCTTCAGCTGATTACCTTTGTCATCGATAACCTCAGATGGAAGATAGAGACGGGAGATACATACCAAGTCATAGGTAGTTTCAGAGTAAGACTTCAGCATCACTCTGAGATAGCTATCCCGAAAATGGTTAACAACCTTAATACGGCGTATGCACTTGCCGTTGTTACCAAGAGTGGAAGGAGTCTTATAGAAAGTTTTCTTCTGCTTGATACCATCTAACAGAATTTCACTTTCTTCTGTTCCCCATGCGTTAGTACTGCTGTTGTACCGGTCGACAATTTCATTTGTTGTAATCTTACCACCCAGCACGATACTCTTACCTCCCGTAGCTGGAGCCGTCTTTGTCCAGCCGTTGCCAATATTATCCTGCGCATTATCATAGTCGGCAAGCGTTTTCGGAGTAGGAAGCACTGATGGTTCTGAAGCTGAAGACTGATAGCCTACGAGGAGACTATGACCGTCCTTAGCCTTATATCCCTCGCAGGACACTGTGTATTCAGGATCATCCTCAGTATAGTTTGTTCTGACCACCTTCCACAGCCAAGGCTTGTCGTCACTGAAATTGGTCGGCATGGTTGGAGAACCATTATTCCAGATGGTGTTAGCATCAGGACCATCCGTCAGAGAGTGCCATGCAATAAACTTTGTCTCCTGACTGACGATACTTTTGGGATAACGATTGAAAAGCTTTGGCATCGAGAACTCACCATCACTGCCAACTTCACCCTGCTTGTAGGCTACGAAAACATATCGCTTATCTAAAGTAGGAGCCATCAGGTCATCCTGCCAGTCATCAGTAAGTTTTCCGTTTGTTCGCTTAGGTGCAGAGAAATTATTATGGAGATAATTAGACCGATAATAGATATACTCATATCCGTCACCATCAGCACCCGTCACGTTTGGCACTATCTTCACGGTCACATAGTCTATATAGCTGGAACCATCAAGTGTGCCTGTCACTTTGAAGACTATAGCCTGTGCAACCATGCCGAGTCTCGCACCTTCTGCACACGATATAGAAGCCGTATTACCACTTATAGAATAATACACATTAGTAGTATTTGCCCTGTCTCTAACAACTTGACTTACATTACAGTCCCTTCCGTATACACGAAGGCTAAAATGAATATCCTCGCTGAACGCTGCCAGTGCCTTGCCATTACTATCTGTCGGAATAGTGACAATATCGTCCGTAGATGAAGCCTTTGGCGCATGCTTGCCATCGGTAGCGATATAGCCGATAAGCTGTGCATCGGAATAAGTCGTTTTACCGTCTTTCCATACTATCTTATCACGACTCCAGATGTACGTTCCCTTAGAGGCATCAGTAGGATAGGCATCGTCCCATGAAGTTGGCTTATCTTTGTCGGATGCCGATGTACCATATTGCTCTGTTACCGATGCAAGGTCTGAACACTTACCAATGCAGTAGATGCCAGTGAAGGCTTCAGAACCGTTGGTGTAGACAACCTTGTCTGCGCTCCATACGAAGTCATCCTTATATTCTTCAATCACCGCCTTTGACAGCGTATTATAAGGATAACTGTCAGGCTGGGAAGTCATGGATTTTGACAAGCCATACCATGTATTTACACTTGTAATACCTATGCCATCCTTCGCTTTGTAACCCTCGCAAGAAAACACGTCAGACGTAGTTCCATCAGTGTAGGTTGTTCTGATAATCTTCCACAGCCAAGGCTTGTCATCGCTAAAATTGGTCGGCATTGACGTGCTGCCAGAGTTCCATATCGTGGAAGCATCTGGAGCAGGAGATAAACTGCTATGCGCATAGAACTTCGTTTCCTGATTAGCGATACTCTTAGGGAAGCGGTTAAAGAGCTTTGGAGCACTGAATGTTCCATCACTTCCCACTACTCCCTTCTTGTATGCTACATATACGTATTGCTTATCCACAGTAGGAGGCATCGGGTCATCCTGCCAATCTCTTGTCAGACTACCGTTTTTTCGGCTTGGTGTTGGAATTGACAATGCTGAGCTTGATGAAGAGAGATAGTAGATATACTCATATCCATCTCCGTCCGAACCCGTCACGTTAGGTACTACCTTCACGGTCACATAGTCGGAATAGCTTGAGCCATCGTCAAGCGTGCCCGTCACCTTGAAGACAATGGTCTGCGAGGTAATACCGAGGGCAGCACCTTCCTCGCACGTTATTGTAGCTACATTGCCGCTGATAGAGCAGGACACATGACTGAGCGTAGAACTGTATCTTTGGATAGATGAAATATTACACTCATGTCCGTCTACGAGCAGACTAAAGCCAACTTCCTCGCTGAATGCCAGAAGAGCATTGCCATTGCTGTCTGTCGGAATCGTGACAATATCATCGGAAGACTTTGCCTTTGGCGCATGTTTGCCGAAATGTGCGTATTCCGCAGGGGCAGAGAAAGGTCCCCAATGACCATTTGTAGATACTCGCTTGCTTACCCATTCATACTGGTTCACTGCATCCACACCCGTAGGATCATCCGTCCATCCCAATGTGGTAGGAACATAATCTGTGCTCTGATATTCAGCATTGGTAGCATAGTCGCTAGGAGTAGGGTTGGAAGGAGCGGAGTTTTGCAACTTAAAGATATACTCAATACCCTTACCGTCCTTACCGAATGCAAGCACAGGAACAGATTCCTTGTCGAGAATGTTATTATTACTGTCGTAGAGAGCGAAAGTAACCATCTTGTCATCTGAGGTTACATCAACACCAGCACCAAGAGCCAAGTCGTTAGTAGCATTCTCGCTCTTTCCGTATTTCAACGACATTCCCGAAGGAAGAGCGGTCAGCTTGTATCGCTTATCGTCAGAGGATGTTGCATAGACATCGCATCTCGCGAAATTGACAGAAGTACCACCGTCCTTATCCACTACGATGCTGTCCGCAGAAGGTATAAGCTCATACACGACCGTATCAGATGATTTTAGGATAGTCAACTCCCTTGTATACTCGTAGTTAGCACCTGCGTATCTTCCCACAACCGTGATGTTCATCTTCGTTACCTGAGCGAGGGTATCGTCGGTAAGGTTATCCGCATCAATAGTGATTACCTCCGCTTTGCCCTCATTGGTCTTTGAGGTCTTTAAACCTGCTACCTTAGAGATATTAAGCGAGGAAATCGCCCATGGCTCATTGTGATACAGAAGTGACACCTTAGTCTTGATAGGCAAGCCGATGTACTTTGCTGTCTTGGTATTCCATGCCACCGATGCACTCTCATTGCTCAGGTCACACACCATGAATGGGAGCGTATCGTGCTGAATGCGGATAGGCATCTGCACCATCTTCGAGGTCTTGCCTTCAAGCTCTACCACAATCGTTACCATTGCATCGGTTGCCTTTCGCATTGCATCATAGTCGAAGGTGGCATCATCATTAGTTCCTGCCACTCCGTCCTTGATATTGCGGATAGCAGTAACAAAGATGGTAGAGTTCTGTACCATCACTTCGCAGTCTTCGCTCACGGCATGCACACGATAATGACCTGCTGTCACGTCCTCAGTATTGTCATCCTCTTCAAGCAATATATCCATTCCCTTGCGCACAAATACAGCTGTAGAGATACGGTACTGTTTGGTAGTCTTCGCCTCGTCCTCAGTGTAGAGACCGTTGATGACATTGCCCATATCATCTACCGTGATGACACTCTGATACTGCGACAGACTTACATCGTAAGCCTTTGCCTCCTCACGCAAGTCATCCAGCCCCGAAAGTCCTTGCAGGTAGTTGATATTACCTCCGAAATAGATATTATCCTGAACGTAGATACCATTACCCTCTGGTCGCACGGTAGAGCCATCCTTCTTGACAAGGAGCAGACCACCCAGCCATCCGTATCTAGCTACACGGTTCTGTGATTGCACTTCCCAAGTTTTGACTCCATCCAATACCTCGATAAAGCTGTTTCCCCTTGAGGAGAAATACATGCTGCTCTGTCGCTTATCATCGGTGAAGCTACCGTATTGAGCAAAGTCCATATAGGCGCAAGGGTCGGGAGTTGCCTGACTTTTCTTGCCGTACTTAAACACGAACTTACCCTTCTCACTAGTGATGATATGACTCACGTAGAAGTAAGTAGTGAAGAAACCTTTATGCTGAACGAAGTTGCAGTCATCCAATGCTCCTTCCTCTGTCTTGTCTGCTCCATGTACGTTATCAATGTCGGCGTAGATACCACGGCAGATGTCACCAACCTGCAAAGAACCATAATCATTCTCCTCCAGATGAAGGGTGATGATACGGTTCTTCAGGTCCACACTCTCGATAGTACCATAACCGTTAGTATTCCATTGTTCTGCCTTTGTGACGGAAATCTCGTTAAAGACGAACTTAGGTGCAGAGATAAACTGACGGGCATAGATAGACTGTACTTCGAGATTGCCCTTCTCATCTATCTGAGCACCATGACCGTAAGGACCAGAGTCGAAATTATTGGTGAGGAGTTTGAAGAGGCTCAAAGTACCGTCGGCAGACCATGCGCCGTTTCCGTCACCAATATTCAATCCTTGTAAGAACTTCTGCACCTTCTCGAAGGTGATAGTGCCGTAGGCGGTATCATCCTTATCCTTGGCAAGAAAATGTTTCACGCCGAACTGACCGAGATACTGAGGCGTAACCACGGTAGTATTGCTCGTTTCCAGGGTAGTATTATCAGCTACACCCGTCAGTTCCTTACCGTTCAAGATGAGCTTGATGATTTTAGCATCCTTAGCTGTCAGTTCCTCAAAGTTTGCTTTCAGAATGGTTTTCAGGAAAGTGATAGTATCTGACACGGTATTCAACTGCCACCACGATCCTTCACCACCGCTAGCCAATGCTTCGTCCGTAGCAAGAGAACCACAGTCTACATGCTGTTCCCACTCACGCTTTCGAGTGTTGTCTGTATCGGTCTTCACCTCAGAGATAATACCCTGCAGATAAATATAGTAAAAGTTCTCATTACCTATCTGATCACCAGAAACCAGTTCCTTGCTACCGTCTTCCTTAGTCTGCTCAATAATAGCCTTTCCATAAAGATCAATGCGCTGACTAGGAAACACCACAGTAGCTATATCATTATCACCCGTGCGGACACGAGGAATGGCGACATAAATGTATTTCTTTCCGGAATCGGGAAAGATAGAAGGGTATGAAGCCAGCGTCCATCTCTGATAGTTGTGACCGGCATCATAGCCAAGTCCAGGCACATTGTTCATATAACAGAGAATGGAAGCACCGCTCACTACGCTGCTCTGGATGTAGTCAGGCTCACCCATCGCATTCAGTTGGATATATAGCGCACTGCTCGAAATCCAATAGTTCGTATTTTTTACTTCTGTTACCATTGCTTGTGAATAAAATTATTAAATATAGAGCAAAGATAACGGTTTTCGCGGTTTTAGGGGGGACAAAAAAGAACCCAGCGATGGAATCGCTGGGAACGGGGGCGAGAGGGAATGAATAATTAATAATGAATAATTAATAATTACACATTATACATTATAACGGGTTTCCGTTGATACCGAGCTTGGCGGTGAAGGAAACGGAATACATATTCTGGGTGGTGTTATCTTTGATGGTGATTTCGTCTTCCATGGCGATGGTGCAGGGGAGCCAGGTGCCTTTTACCTTCATCCATAAGTGTTCCGACATCAGGAACTCATGTAAATACCATTGCAGCCATTCCTCGGTAAGCGGGTCGCTCTGATAGAGCCAGCTTTCACGATCATTCTGCTTCTTGATAGCAGCACGTGAGAACTGATTGAAGGTTTCCTGAATAGACTTGGTATACTGCGTGGTTTCTACATTCAATTTCTGAGAATAGGATTTCGGAACGCTGATGCTCTCCAGGCAACCGAAACGGTTAATGAAACGGAAGGTACTGCGGTTATCAGCTTCTGAGGAAGGAAGGGCATAGACGGGATGACCTTGTATGCTCTGTGCGCCTTCCTTCGTAATTGCCTGTTCCTTAGATGCAGGGGCAGTCAGTGAGCTGCTGGAGGCTAGGCTCTGTCCTGCGCTATAGGAAACGGGATAAACGAAACTTTCTCCTACAACTGCGATTTCGTGGGTGGCTGTCGGTTTACAGGAGAGAAGGGTTACTGCCTTGGTTGCACCCGATTTCAGGCGCTCCATGTCGCTGAAGGCTCCGGCTATACAGCGGAGGTCGGTGCTGCCAGCATTCTTTGAGCCATCTGCCGGATAATATACCTCGCCGACATTGGTATGCACCTTGCCATTGCTATCCATATACTCATCATAGGCTTTCACATACCAGCTTACTACCGGATAGGTAGAAGGGGTGGCGGCATACGCATAGCTATCCAATGGGATGCGGATAGCGGAGGATATATCGAGTGAAACATCCCTTCCTTCGGTGGTTACGGGGATGGTGAGCTTATTGGTTTCGTAACTGCCTCCATTGTCGAAGTTCACTTCCACGATGACACGGTGGAAGGAGGGCTTGGTGGCTACTGAAGGAGTGATGGTAAGGGTTATCGGGTTGCCGGCAAAGACAGAACCCGATGTGAGGTTGATTTTCTGTGCCATATTATTCTTTCTTTTTAATTACGAGATTGGCTACATCGGAAACTAGCTTGCAATCTTTTGCCTCTTCAGGAGTGATTTTGATGTGGAACATCATTTCTACCTGCTGGATGAGGTCGAGGAAATCGATGGATTCTAGCTGGACTTCATCCCGGAGATTAGAGGCGGGAGTTACCTCGTGGTCGACCCACGAGGTTTTCAGGCTGTTTACGATGGCGATAATGCGAGAGGTTATTTCTTCTTTTTTCATATCTTTATGCTTTTGAAACAACGAACGAGGAATTGGTGCCACCAAAGCCAAAGGCATTACAGAGGATGTGGTGAGGGCGATAGAGCTTGGAGCGCATTACCAGGTTGAGATTTGGGAAGGCGTTCTCCTCGGTGGTGGCTGCACCAGGAAGGCTATCGTAAGTGAGCATGATGACGGCTTGCACGGCTTGCGATACGCCTGCCATCCAGCACTCGTGACCGGTTAGGCCTTTTGTGGCTACTACGTTCGGACAAATAGGGAAAATTCTTTCTATCGCCTGGGCTTCTGCTTCATCGCCCATTGGGGTGCCTGTGGCGTGAGCAAGAACAACATCTATCATGCCTTCATCGAGACCTGCGTTTTCGATAGCTTTCAGCATTGATACTTCTTCCTGATAGGTATCGGGGGTGGTGATGGCTTTGCCGTTAGATGAGAAGCCGTAGCCGGAAAGGGAGGCAAAGGAATGCACCTTTTCTTCTTTCAGGCGAAGACTATCCGATGGTTCGAGGATGATGCAGGCGGCACCGCCCGATGGGGCAAGGCCATTTCTGCCTTTTCCGAATGGCTGCACTTTATCGGGTGAGAATACGCCTAGGGCATCGAAAGCTTCCATGCAATATTGTGATCCACATTCCTGTGCGCCTACTACGATTACCATTTCTGTTTGCTTGCTATCGAGAAGCATTTTTGCTAAACCGATGGCGTGACCGCCTCCGGCACAGGCTGCGCTTACGGTGAGCGATAGACCGTGAATATGAAAGATGGATGCCAGGTTCATGCTGATAGTGGAATTGAGAGAGCGGAAGATGGTTTCTACAGACAATGCTCTGTTATGTAATCCATTACCTACATGATGCACCACAGACTTGCTTTCGTAGCATTCTGAATCATTGCTTACGATGATTGATACATTATGATTTTCTAGGAAATCTTTACTGACCTTGGCTTCCTTCAAGGCTTCAAATACTGCTTCGAGTACATAGAAGCCGTGAAGAGGTAGGCATGCTCTCTGCGCACGAGTTAGAATTTCATTAAATTCTGTTACCCAAATAGGCACAACACCGCATAAATCGGAATTGTATTTTTTACGCAATTCGTCGTGATGCAAGCCGCATTTTCCCTGATAGAGATTCAGAGCTACTTTCTTGGTGCCTCTGCCTAGGGCAGAATGAATACCTGTGCCGGTGATTAATATTTTTCTATCCATTTTTATTTTTATTTTATGTTATAAAGCATGTTTTTTGCCCAGCGATGGAATCGCTGGGAACGGGGGCTAGATGGACTAGAGGGCATATACCGTTAACTCTACTTCACCCATGCCCGTTTTGGAATCGATGGTGGTATTTACCTTATCAATGAGGCATTTCATGCCGCCTATGTTCCACCATTCCTGCCAGTGATTCGGAATATCGGCTATCTGGGCTACGGTGGTGGTGCATCTCACTTTGAACTTCTTTCGGTTTAAGAGAAAATAGGCGTAGGGAAGGATGAAGGTATCAAAGAGACCGCGAGAGCGGACCTTCTTTACTATCTTACCATTACTGTCTACTTCATCATCATCACAAAGCACTACATTTTGATACTTCGGATCACTCAGCCATGATGGTTCCTTGAAAGCTCGTATCTTGAGTGAGAATTTTTCACCTTCGCCCGTTCCTTCCTGAATACCATTATAATCAAACTCATTACCCATCATATCCAGAGAATCGCAGGCTAGAGCGTATTTACCCGATACAGTGCGCCACTTAGACGTGCCAAAATGGTCGTAGTTATAATCGTATGACTGGCGTGTTGCATCGCTTCCTCCGCCTCGCATTAAGGCTACGGCAAATCCCCAGCGAGAATCATCCTGCAGTGGAGAGTTTCCATCCTCTGTGTCCGATGGGTCATAGCTCTCTACAAGCGAAAGAGTCTGCTGCATATAGAAATCGCAGAAGGCGGTGGAGATAGTCTGATTGATAATCTGCTCTACAAACTCATGCTCCATATCCTCATCAACATAGGCACAGAGGATAGGCTGGCCGTTGGCGATAGTTACACCATACTTCTTACCGTTATAGGAGTCGATTGCCTCGTGAGAACCATAGGCAGCTTCTATCTCCTTGAAGTAGTTCACGTCATTGAATGGTACCGGAGTGAAATCTACCGATATATCGTGAATGAAGTCTTCGTTCTCATCGTTGCAATCGCCATACTCCACACCTTTAAACTGACCTACCTCATAGAGGACAGGTTTCAAGTCGGCTGTTGTGGTCGCATCTCCATTTACCTTTACTCGGTAGGCGTTGCCCGTCTTGCGGTCGATATAGCAATGCTTGTCGCCACTACTCAAGTTATGGAAGAAGTCGATATAGTCGAGATTATAGACGGTGGAGTTATCTCCACTATCGGGGGTAGGATAGTCGATGTAATCATAATCGGTGGAATAACCCATATTTTTATTCTTACGGCTATCCAATACGTTCTGTCGCTGATCCTTTGCATCACTCTCTGCTGAATAACGCATACGCACACCGGTAATCTTTTCAGTCATCGGAGTCATGGAATGAATGTTGGCATGAAAAGTTCTTGCCTTATCACCACTCTTTCGCAATACATCACGAGTGAGATAAGCTGTTACCTTTTTCTGCTCGTAATCATACGAAAACTTGATACCGAAGGCACTTTCAAGAGATGAGATTACGGTGCTTACACTCTCATCAGGAAAATTGTCGCTGTTGGCTACCATATAGAGCACGTTTGCCTGTACGTTGAACTTACTGATTTTCGCCTCGATGCTGATACCAGTAACCTTACCTCCATCATCACGAACCTCACCTACCTGCACATGTTCAGTAGTTCCTTCGGGTGTGTGGAGAGTCAGTTCCTGCACATCTTTATCCTCTGCCTTCACGATATTAATCTTACCACCGCAACCACGGCTTTCAAGCCATGAATTGATGTGCTCCTGACTTTTGAAATATCCCGTCTTGATTTCGCCAGCTTTCTTCTTCTTGTCAATTACTTCAGCATCAGTGTCGCTATAATAGGTGCCGTGATGAGGATGCTGTATGGTATCGTATGCACATACAGTAGTAAAGAAACAGAGATGCTTGAGGTCTTCTATCTCCATCAAAGCTCTCTTATCGAAAGTTACGCCCAAATGGGCAAAGAGGCAATCGAGGAAGTAGAGCACATAGAAGCAGATACCCGATTGCGGACGTTTGGCATCCAATACCCAATAAGGATAAAGGTCTTCATTCGTCCAGGTACAATCCTTGGTGCTGATTACACCACTATCTGTTTTTCCGTCATCATCCAAACCATGATGCTTATAGCAGATGCGGGCGTTGCAATAGGTAGCGGCTCTGCCGGCACTATCCGTTTCGCCATAGGCTGCCGCGGTATTGATATAGTTTCCGTTGTCTGCAATGGCAGGCTCATTTACCTTGTGATTTTGAGGATAGGAACGTTCAGAAAGTTTCTGTGCGTCACCCATATAATGCTGGGTAGATGTAAATGTATATTCCTTACAGCTTGCAGGATAGGAGAAGCCTAAGGCTTGCGGCTCCAATACCTTACTTACGCTTACATGGGCTGCCCTAATTTCGTGGTTTTCGGTCTTGTCATGCTTATGTTTTCCACCGGTAACGAAAACATCGACCTTTACTACCGGATCACTTTCAATATCCACCCTCACATTACCGATTTTCTCACCAATAATAATCTGATCTTTCACCGGAATATCGCGGCATTGAAGGTCACTGATAAGGTCATTGAAACTCTGGGTGCTGGCATCGATATTCATACTGAGGGAATCGGTTATCTCCTCATCATCCTGCATCACGAAGGTACCGCTGCGGAAAGGCAATCCATCGGCATGAATACGGGTAGGGAGATGCTCCATGTTCACGGCTTTTACCGCTGCATGAACATCTTCTATATTCTTCACCAGCCAGCGGTTGCCATCCAAGGGGATAGAGAAAGGATAGGAGAACATTTCCGTGTCGTTGAACACAGGGTTCTGATCCTCTATATCGATGGAGAAATCATCGGGCAAGGCTACGGGCTTGTCGTTGATTAATATCGTAAGATGTGAGTTCATATTCTGATGTTTATATTCTGATTTTTTACCTTTTTACCTTTTTACCCTCTTACCTTTATTACCGCGTTATCGTATAAATCTATGAGGCGATGGGTGAAGGTGTCAATAGTTGCCGTACCGAAAGCGTTTATCTTCTGGTGACCGTGGTCGTGAAGGGTACCATCGGTGATGAAGACTACGCTCTGGTCGTAACTTTCTGCCTCGCTGCCTGTTACCATGTGGGCATAGTTCCGGGCGATGCCATAGCCAGCCTTAATGGTTGCCTTGCTGCCATCTAGGAGTTCCACCTTGCAGTCTTTATTCATTACTAAGGCGGTGGCAGCGTTATGGAGAACCACATGTGCCTTGCCGAGGATATAGATTCTTCGGGAGGTGTAGAGATGGATTTCTTCTTCCGTATCGCCAACAAGGACGTTTCCGGTTTGCGAGTCTTCATTATAGAAGATGCCGCCTCGGTTTATATCTGCCTTGAACTCGGGATATACGGCTTTGAAGGCATCGATTACCTGCTGCGGTACTTCGGTGATTAAGCCATGCCAATATTTGCGCCAAGCCTCGCACATCTCGGGAATGGTCTGCGTCCTTTTGAAGGCATGCTGGGATTCCTGGCAGTTGCCGCTTTGGGCGAGGATATTGACGCAAAGAGTCTTGAAACGCTGAATGCGCTGTTCGGTGGTTTCTTTATTCTTTGCCATTTTTACTTCTTTCTTTGTTTATAGGGCAAAGATAGGTGGTTTTTTGTTATTAGGGGGGACATAAAACAAAAGAACCCAGCGATGGAATCGCTGGGAACGGGGGCGAGAAGGAGGACAGGCTTTATGCTTCGGCTTCCTCTCCTGCTTCTTCTATCGTTTTTGCGAGGATAGCTTCATAGCCGGAAAGCTCCTCTTCGGTCACGATGTCAGAGTAATCCTGGCGAAGTTGGTCTATGCGCTCCTTGATGCCTTTCACTCTCGTCTGGGTAGATTGCTTATCCTTGCGAAGGATATACTTGATGCGAGCATCGGCTTCTGCCTTGTGCTTGGCGGCTGCATCACGGGCTGCCTTTACTTCCGGACGGTCGTTGGCGATTTTCTCGGCTACCTGCTCGGCAAAACGAGGATCGCGTGCTTGCGCCTTCTCGTAGAATGGCTTAAACTGGGTACGGAGAGTCTGAGGGTCGATGGTGAAGGTCTTCTTCACGTAGTCGATGTACTCAGGGTCGCCCGTCTTCTCGCTCAGTCGTAGATAGCATTCACCCATTTCTCTATCTACTGCGGTGAAGATAGCAGGGAGGATGTCGCTTCCTATCTCTGTGGCTCTTGTAGCGAGTTCGGCAATCTCCTCTTCGGTGTAAAGAGCGCCTTTGTTTTGCGAGATAGCCTTCTCGTTTGCCTCTGCCATCGTCTTAGCCTGCTCTGCCTTGCTTGCCATCTCGTTACGGAGATCACGCACAGTGTTCACCTGCTCCTGAAGGGCAGTAGTGAGGAACGGACGCAACTGCATCAGGTTTGGCATGGTGGCAGCGATACTTTCGCCGTTAGGGTTGGCTATAATACCATTATAGGTAAGCGGCTGCACGGTGGTGTCCGGTTTCAGATTAGGGAAGAGAGACTGCTTCGCCTCTTCCATGGCTTTCTGCTTCTGAAGTTCGGCATAGGCTGCCTGCTCCTGCTTGGTTGGACGACCCACACGGCGCTTATCGGTAGCAGATGATGCGCTGCCGGTATCGAGGGTTTGGAGATAAGTTGCCATCTGACGCACACGGCGATGGTAATCTCTGAAACGGCGTGCATCCTTTACGAATGACTTTGCCTTGGTGGTACCTTCCAAAATGGAAAGACCCTGCTCGAAAGCTTCACGCTGATCTGATGTAAGCATTCTGGCTCCAATAGCTGGGACGAGAAGTTGAACAATCTGTTCTTTAGATAAATTTTCCATAAATCCTTTTTGTTGTTACTTATTTGAAAATTAAGAATATTTTTTGCCTGTTTTTGGCTTGATTTCCGATTAAACGTCAAATTAAGCGAGTTTTGGGACGCTTGATGTGACGTTAATGCGGAAATAAGGCTTTTTTAATGTATAATGTACAATGTATAATTAATAATTGTACATTATACATTGTACATTATAATCAGCACAGGATTGGGGTGACGAAGATGCGGGAACCTTTTTGGTTGTTATCGTAACCTTCGCTGCCGTCCTTACTGCCCGATGAGGAAACACTGGAGGCGTTACTCGGTGATGATGAAGAGGTGCTACCTTCGGAAGCGTTCTCGGCTTTGGCTGCATCGAGTTTCGCCTGTCTTTCGGCTTCCTCTTTCTTCAGCAAGCGGTGAATGCTTTCCCTTACGGTGATGGCATCATTATGCGCCGTGGAGCGAGTCAATTTATCAAAACTGATAACTGATGTGCGCTCTTTCAGATAGGCGGCTACAAGCTGACGTGCCTTCTTCAGCATCTTGTCATTTTCATCTGCCTGCAAGAGACGAGGGATGAAATCTTCACCAAATGCTTCTTCCAGATACTCGCTCTGAATGAAAAGCATATCAGGGATGAGACGCACGAACTTGTCTCTGTTGCCGTAAATATCGAGGTATGGCTGCAAAGACTCGCAGGTAGGGAAGAGCAAATCACGATGGTAGTAATAGTACTTGCTTTCCTGCCAAAGGGTTACGATTTCCTCGATGGTCTCATGCTGCTTTGCCTCGGTTTCGGCTGCATCATCTTTGCCGCTATCGGTTCCTTCATCTGTTCCTTCAGATGAAGAACCTTGATTGCTGCCTTCTGCGTTATCGCCCGAAGTCTCGATAGGCATAGAGGTATTCACTTTCTTTGCCCATCCCTCTAAGAGGGAGAGCATATTGTTAAGCGAGGTCATTGCCGACTGACGATAGCTTTCCTTGCCTTGCGCAATCTGTTTATCGGTGGCTACGGCAAAATCATTGCTGGAGGCTACGTTGATACCGGTGCCATTGATAGAGAGGGCTTGCTTCTCGATGTTCTGCGCCATTGCATCGTTTACGATCATGCGCTGGGCGTAAAGAAGAAGCTCATTCCATGGGTCGCTGGTATAGGTGCCATCGGTTACTGCATCGCAGAAGACTCCAGGGTCTATGCTCGCGTACTGCTTGCAAAGGCGGTCGTAGAGCGATGCGCCTAGGCGAGGCTTCAAGAAATCCTTCTCGCTGTTGTCGAGCATACCCTGCAGGTTGGCTATCTCATCCAGGGCATTGCTGGGGAGGTGGAGCCGGAGTTCTTGGTTTGTGAAGAGTATCATATTTTTTGCTTTTTTATTGATAAATGGGGAACCAGCGATGGAATCGCTGGGAACGGAGGCGAGAGAGGGCTATTCCTGCCCTTGCTTGGCTACGCCCGTTTTCGAGTTATCGAGGGTGGTTAATACCTCGCGGTCTATCTGCCATACCAGGTGCTCATCCCAATCATTGAAGCGGGTGAGGACTTCCAGCGGACGGATCATTAACTGCTGCAAGGGGGCAAACTGGATTTGCTTCACCAGGAAACGTTCTCTCAGGTCGGTACCACCCGATGATGCGGTATCGCCTGGAGTGTTGCCTATCAGCTTGGCATCAAGACCCATGGCAAAGAAGATGATGCTTGAAATCTCCTGCAACTCGGTCTTATCGGCATTCGCCTGGTCGTTTGCCTTGGTTTCAATCTCTACGATTTCCCAAGCCTTGTGCTCCTTTCCATCGCTGCCCGTGAAGGCAGAAGAGATAAGCGCCTGACCTGCGTTATCTGAGTTGGAAAGCCAACTATTGATAGATGTGAAGATTTCATTCTGAATCTCGCCGATAGTTTTCTTTTTCTGCTCGCCCTGCTGCTGATAGAGCTTGGCGATGTAGTCCTGGTGGATATAGATAACTCGACCGATGATGTTGCTGTTGCGCTTTCTCGTGAGACGGTCATCTACGATGGTGAAGGCATACTCGAAGATACTGCCGGCAAAGATGGAGTGCCAGAGGGCATCGGCATAATATGGACCACCGAAATCTCGTGGCGACATGATGAAGCGGGTAGGGCGTTTCTTGCGGCTTACTCGCTGCTGACGAGCCTCACGGATTTTGCGCTGCAAATCCTTTACCGCGGACGTGGCAGGGAGATAGGGGATGGCGGCAATCTTGCGGTCTTCCTCTTTCTGTACGCCGACATATTGGGTTGGGTCTAGCCACTGGTTGCTGACGTAGGCGTAGTTGATGCGGTAGTTTTCATCCATGCGCTCCAGGCGGGTGGTGAAGATGCTGCGGTGCTTGATGCCTACTACCTTTGGGGTCCACTGAGCGGTAGGGATGGCGTTGCCGTTCTCGTCGAGGGAACGCTGGTTGAGCTGGAGTTCTACGAAGCATTGTGACATCAGAGCCATATCGCCTGCCATATCGAGGAAGGTCTGCATCAGGTCGTTGTTCTCAATGAAATCACGAAGCTGGGCGTTTGTCTCTTCCCATTTCGCCAGGGCTTCTTTCAGGGATTTCATCTCCTCAGTTTCTTCTTCTTTTTGAGGGGAGACCTGCGATGAAATCGCAGGGAACGGTGGCTCCTCTTGCTGAGAGGACTGCTGATTTCCTTGCTGCTGGGCTTGGTTCTGCTCTTCCTGCTCGGCTTTTCGGGCTGCCTCTTCCTTGGCTTTGAGGTCAGCTATCTGACCTCGGAGAAGAACTCCGGCGCTTTCGTAGGGGATATACTTCTCTGTGATGTTGCCGCCTACATACTGGGTGTAATGATACTTAGCTGCGGGACCGCGACCTACCAGTATCTTCTTGATGTAATCTACTCCGGCTGCCGTGAAAGGCGACATGCGGGAGAGCATCCAGATAAGGTTTGGTAGGCGGTTTGCCATACCCCAATCCATAAAACCTAGGCCATCGGTACCTACTCCTTTCGGCTTGCCTAGGTTCTCGCCACCGGAGGAGGCAAAGATGGTGGAGACTTGCTGACGGGCTGCGGAACTGCCTGCATCGCCACCACTTGCCGACATACCGGCTGTGGTAAGGAGCATGCCGTGTACGTAGTCGTTCCAGGAGAAGACCTTGTTGCCGCCGTTCTTAGGCGACACAAAGGCATCCGGGCGAACGGCTACATAACCTGCACCTTTCAGCTCCTCACTACGTTGTTGGAGCTGCTGCAGGTTGGTTACTCTGTTCTTGTTTTTGCTTGCCATTTTGCGTTTCTTTTATTTGTTATCCTAAATGTAATGAAAGAGATAGGTGGCGATATACGCACGCCTGTTTTCTTGCTTTCTGAGTGTAAAGTTAAGGGTTTTTTATTGATAGAGGGGGACAAAGGGGAAATTTTGACCAGCGATGGAATCGCTGGGAACGGAGGCTCCTTTTCTTATTCATAATTAATGATGATCATAAAATCCTTGGCGATGGAAGAGATGGCGTTGCTGATATAGCTGCCGATTTCCAACCTTTGAGCGTGAGGGTTGGAGTACCAATCGCCTTCGGCTCTTCCCCTGCTGGCGCAGGTTCTTATTTGTATTCCTGACATAAGAGATTATCTTTCGTTACGGTGGAAATGCAGTTACTCCATGGAAAGGGGCTTGGACGATGATACTTATCCTGATAACGACAACCGCCTCTGTCGCCGTGTATCTTGCGATATGCCTTGGCTTCCTCGGTTCTGTAATGAGTGATAATGGCTTGTTTAAGCATACTCTATTATTACCTTTAACTCGGTTCCACCCCCCCCCAGCCCGTCCGAGAACATCAGTTTTCAATTCTTCAACTTTCAGTTTATAAGCATCTTTACTTATATGAGAGTTCAGACGACCTAAAAAAGGGCCAACTTTAGAGGATACAGGGCATGAAACTTCAGCTAAACTTTCAGATTGTAAGAGTTCTGAATTATAAGCAGAGGTTCTCGGACGCTCTCCCCCAACGGTTCTACTACGTCTTAGGGCAGAGGTGGGGTAACTCAAATCGGCTGCACCGGGAGCGGGGCAGTCGGTGTAGCCTTGCTCGGTTGCCTGACGGATGCGAAGGAAGATTTTACCTTCTATATCCACGATTTCAAGAAACGGACGGTCGGAAGTGGAGTATATCCGATAGAGAGAACCATCGGGATAAAAGCCATATCTCTTTCCGTTCTTGATAATCGTTCCTCGCTTGTATTGAGGTTGGTTATTGTTACTCATATTCTATTTTGTACCAGCGATGGAATCGCTGGGAACGGTGGCTAGAAGGCGCTAGCCTAATTCAACATTTAACATTTAACACTTAACATTATTTCCCTTTCCTCATCTTTTCCATTTCCTCGTTCTCTTTAGATAACCTTTCGAGGTGTTCTAGGACTAGGGAATAGGATTGAGTGTTGACCTGATCTTCTGTCAGGCCGGCATACTTCTGCATCGTGGCGGTGGTGGCGGTGTAGATTTCCATCGGCGTGAGAGGCTTTTGGTTGTCTAGCTTCTGCACCTTGAACACGTGAGGGTAGCGACGGGCTAGGGTGTGCATGATGCCGGACCACCAGAAGAGGATTACTTGCCACTTGGTTTCTGAGAAATCGGAGAAATACTTGGCATTGGCGGTTAGCTGGTTTGCCTCGTAATGGAAATCGTATTTCTTCATGCCCGTGGTGGGATCGATGTAATTTGTGGTGGTGTTGAAAATGACGGCTAGGAACATGTTTCGGGCGCTCTGGACGCTTGCGGCTTGCTGCTGAAGCTGCTCCTCGGTGAATTTATTCATCTTCTTCATCTTTACCAGGTTATTATTTAACTTGGTGTAGGTTTGCACCATATCGCTGGCGAAGCGGTATTGCTGCCAGGAGAAGCCATCGAGGTCTTGACGTGGACCTTGGAAGGTTTTGTTGCGATAATACCACTTGGCTTTCTGCTTGATGACAGGATAGGGGAAACGGGTGAGGTAGTTGCCGCTATCTGCATCCAGCCAATCCAGGAGACCTGCGCCCTGAGCGATGTACTCGGGGGAGGTTTTATCCTTGGTTTTTGATTTCGGGGTGAGCCAATAGGTGAGCTGCCAGAGGTAGAGAGGGAAGCTGCTCGTTGGCGAACCAGCGATGGAATCGCTGGGAACGGTGGCTAGATAGGAGCGCTTTTTCTGCGGTACCACGCTTACGTAATAGCACTGCTCTTCTATTGGCTGGCGTGGGTCGGGATATACATCGACTTTTAAGCCGGTAAAGAGGAAGAAGACGGCTATCTTTACCTTCTGCATATCGAAAGGGTGATAGCGGTCTATCTTCTCTACCTGCTCCTGTGTGATGGCAGCTATCTGCTCTAGCTGCTCAGGGGTGCATTGGTTCCAGCCGCGGGGGAGGATGAGGTTTATCTTTGCTTCCATACTACCACTTGATTTCTTTACCGCCATTTGCGATAAGACTACCGTAATTGATGGCTTCTAAGCGACGGAGCCAGCCTTTCTCGAAAACCTGCTGACTAGGGTGCTTGGCGATGATGCCGGCAATATATTGCTTGCGGCGAGCCTTGATGCGGGCGAAGAACTGCTTCGGGTTCTGGGCGTTGAGGGCTTTGAGGGTCTGCTTGCCTACTATGCCATCGGCTTTGATACCCAGCATAGCCTGTACGATGGTGATGCCGGGAGTACCGCTGATCCATACCCAATCTACCAGGATATTGGCGATGCTCTGGTCTTTGATGCCATCGGCTTTCCATCGGTTCCAGTAGCAACGGCGAAGGATGGAGGTGGCATCGCTTTTTGTGATGAGCTTTACATCCTTGGCATCTATCTTGCCATCGCCGTTCTTATCGTAGCCTTGGGTCTGCCAGGTTTTCAGAGTTACACCCATATTTGTTGGACCACCCTTGTCATTAGGGTGGTTTACATAGCCTCCCTCGAAGGAGAGGATGAAATCTGCAAGAGGTTGTATCTTTGCCATATCTTTTCTGTTTTATCGTTTTTATTCTGATGACAAAGATAGTAAATGCTCAAAAGATAAAGGGGACAAAGAAAGCCTCCCTGCGGCTTGGTAGGCGCAAAGAGGCTTCAAAAATGTTATCCCAATCTTTTTACTTTAAATGCTTGCACTCGCCAGTGCGAAATCTATATTACCTAGTTCAAAACAAACTACATCGTAGCGTGAGCGGACATATAGTCCCATATCTTGGTGCAATCGTCTTCTTCGGGTTGCCAGTCTGCATCCTGGAAATAGAAGAGATAAGCTGCCTTGATGATTTCATCTTCTGTCATATCGCTGCACAAGTCAGCGTACATGGCATTGAAGGCAACATACTTATCCCAATCGTTCACCTTTTCACGGAACTTCATGCCCTTGGTGGCATTCACTATCTGCGATTTTGTCCAATGCGCGCCGGATCCTATCAACTCACCATTCTCACCTTTCTTGCTGTACACAAGATGGCAGACATCATGGTTGGCCATTTTCTCACTGTAATGACGATCATAGAACACTGCGTGCTGGCGACGGAGGATACACCAGTACAATTCCGGATTTGTTTCCTCCAGGGAGGCGAGGTCGCAGCTCAACTGCTCCATCGCCTCCATCATCTTCTTCTCGGTAGCCACGCCGTGAGCGCGGGCTTGATCTATCAACTGAATATACTTCATCGTCTCTTACCTTTCCTTTTGTTAGTGGATAGTCATGCGATGGTGAGCGTTAAAGGAGCATCGCACACGAAAGTCTTGCTACAGGAGCAGCAGGCTACCTTGACAAGACGGTTTTTCACGCTGCCAAGAGATGTGGTAACGTTCGTGATTGCCGTAGCAGAGAAGACAGGAATGGTGAAATCCTGACTTACTACCTGCGAGCGGGTGCAGCAGGAGCCACAGTTGCAAGGCACGTAACTGATAACACCCTCTACGTGAATCGTTATGAGATATTGCGAAGTACCCACGTTGTCAATACTCTTTACAGAGAACTGAGGGTTGAAAACCGGAGTCTCGTCCACGCATGAAGGAGCACAGAGCTGCTGCGTGATATTTACATCATAATAGGGAGCAGTGGCGGTTGCACCTACTGCAAGCGTAGCCATGATGCAGGCTGGAATTGTTCTTTTGTTCATAGTCTTTTCTGTTTTAATAGAGCGACGACTTCACCGCCGCATTAATGTTTCACTTGATAGCCCTGGGTCTTCTCTACCGGAAGGTTCTTCTGAAGAAGGTCGGCGAGTTCGTCAAGATCCTCCTCGTCAAAGGTTATCACACCCTCCAGGATAGAGAGCGGTCCTTTGTAGCGAAGCTGCTCTACCACATCGTGCGCCATCTGCGGAATGCTCTCTTCGGGAATGTTCCCGAAATACTTGGCGAGCATCGGGGTGACAAGCGCATTGACCACAGGCTGAATCATCGGTTCTATATCGGCTTGCAGAGAATAGTTGCCGCTTACCAGTCCCATGCTGCCGATGGTAGCCTGGAGAGACTGGAGCATAGGCAAGTGCATCAGATTGCCAGCCGCTATCTGAGAGATGGCAGGGCGTGCCCATTCGGACACCACCGCTGCCAGGATTTGCGAGTTCTTGTAATCCATATCGTTTCTTCCTTTTATCTGAAAATACGGTTACTGATTACAAGCGCATCCACATCCCATCTGACAAACATTGCCCGATGGAATCATCAACTTAGTAACATTCAAAAGTGAAGCCACCTGCGATTTCAGCACGTCGATATTGGCGTTGGCAGCGGCATTGTATGCCATCTGCTCTGCGTTGACCGCCTGCTGTGCATCCTTGTTGGCATCCACCTTGTTTTCGAGCTGGCGAATCTTACCGTCAAGATACTGAGTAACATCTACCATCTTCTTGTCGGTATAGTTCTCACTCTTCTGGATAGCCAGTTCAGTCTTCAATGTAGAGTTTTCCTGAATAAGGTTGGTCTCACTCTTGGTTACAAAGCGTGCATCCGGATCACTCGGATTGGCAGTCATACCATTGTTACCTCTACCGAGGTTAAACAAGGATGCACCGCCACCCAGCAAACTGGTAGCCAAACCTGCGATACCAAGTCCAAGGGCGGTATTACCCAATCCCTTGCTGGCAACATCATAGTTGCCATCATTCGTTTTTACCTGCATAGTTTTTTGTGTTTAAATTCTTCCAATATCGGAATCGTATGCAAAGGTAATAGGAATGAAGTAAACAAAAAAGTGATTTTCATTAGATGTTCTTGCGGATAAATCATGAAGCAGGAACACTAATAGACAGATAAGAAAAAGTACAAACGTGCAGAAGTACATAAGTACAAATGTACTTTTGTACCAAACTACATGGTTTCTTCCAAAGCCTTGATATACGGAATGGCTTCGTCCCTGATAATGTCGAGGAAGAGTTGTGCAGAACGCTTCATAGGTACATCCTTCATCCAGTGGGCATTGCTCATCAGTTCTTCTCCTATGCCATGGATAGGACGAGCTATAAGGGTAGGGTGGTTCTTCAGATACAGCTTCGGCATAAAAGTAACCAGGTGAGTATCTTCTATGATGGCAAGGTCTTCGTCGGGGTCACTGAGGATACACTTTACGCTTAATTTGGTGAGATCGTTCTGCAAATATTGCTGAAAAGTGTTGAAAACACGTTCGCCTACATCGGGCATGATGATGCCGTGCTTCAGCAGGTCATCGTATGTTACCTTATCTTTCCTGGCAAGAGGGCGTGTGTTTCGCATGATGGCACAAATACTGAATGGGATGCAGGGATGGCTCTCGATGCCCTCGTTGGTATAGGCTTCGTTCATCGTAAAAGCGAGATCCAGCATGTGGTCTCGCAACAGGCGGTTCAGGCTCGTTGCCTTGGAAAATTCGGCATTCACTCTTACGTTAGGGTATCGCTCCATGAATATAAGTGCAGCCACACGAATATAGGGTGCGATAAAGGAACCTACACCGATGCGCAGTTCTCCGGTCATGCAGTTGTTGAGTGCATTGATATGCTCCTTGCAGTCTTCCGCCAACTTCAGTATTTCCTTGGCACGTGGCAGAAGTGCCTCCCCGTTCTCGGTGAGCATGATGCTGTGCGATGTGCGTATCAGCAGCTTGCATCCCAGTTCATCCTCCAGAGCCTTGATGTGCTGACTGATGGCGGATTGGGTGACAAAACATCGGGAGGCGGCGATACTGAAAGAAAGCGTCTCTGCCACATACACAAACGAACGTAAATGTCTTAGCTCCATAATCTCTTACTATTTTAGTTACACTATATAAATTAAAATTTTATGCTGCAAAAATAAGAAAAATATTCTATGCGGAAACGCATTTTGCATAAAAAAATCTAATTATGGGATAAGATATTAAAAAATGAAAGATATGTGCAGTTTTAAATGCGAAAAGCCCCGGTATCTTGCCTTATTTTACTAAGGATCAATACCGAGGCTTTGATTTATAGAGTAAATTGCCAATGGAACTCATTGGATAGGTGAGCGATTATTCATCATTCTCGCCAAGCATAGCGGTTTCATCATTGATAGATGCTACCTGCTTGCTCCGCTTAGATGACTGCCGGGAAGCGGAATTGGTATCGCTCTTGTCAGTTCCGCTTACATTTCCCCCGCTGTGCCTGCACCATTACAGAGAGAATCCCAGCCACCCTCTGGGGTAGCAATCTCGTAGCGGCCGTATGTGGTAGGGCTAAGGGTACCGCTCAGGGTAACTACACGGTCATCCTCTGGCTTCTTACCTGTATCACCCTTGATGTTACCTGAGTCGTATTTGAAGTCGTGCTGCTTGTCGTAAACGATGATCGATTTATCACCGTCCTCGATGATGTAACCACACTTGAGGTTATTGAGGCCACGAGCCACATAAGCAGTATCGGCATTTACGCTCTCAAGAACGTAGTCCAAGGTCTGCTTGAAGCCTTTCTGGAAACCGAGGTTCTCCCAGGTGTGACCCTGACCGCCATCCTGGCACTCAAACTTGTAGAGACCCTTACCTTTCTTGAAGGACGCAGCAGTCAGCGCTGCATAGGTGTTCTTACCTTTCTCTGGTGAGAGAGGAGCAGCAAGCTCACTCTTGATAAAGACATATACGTTTACGCCAAGACCGCCGAAGTTTTCCAAGCAATCGTTCTCGGAAAGCAAATCCTTGATCTCTGGGCATGTTACTGTTTCTGCCATAATTGTATCTTTTTTGATGATTAAACGAAATGGCGACGGAAGCCATATTCCGCCAGGTCAGGCGACCGCCGCCGAGGATTTATAGAGGTTGCCTTTTCCCTTATTGCCCAGCGATGGAATCGCTGGGAACGGGGGCACACTGGGGTTAGGACTTCTTGAAGAAGGCAGTGAAGCCCTGGCTCATACCTGTTGCAGCGAACTGGATCTTCTTCTCCTTGCTGCCGGTGTTCCAGTGGTCGAAGACGTAGTTGGTACCATCCTCTGCCTCAAGAGTAACAATAGCGTTAGGAGTTGTCTCTACTGGCTTAGTATACTCTGCATCGTTCACCTTCACCTTACCATCGATCTCACCCTCTGCGCTAGCTACGGTCTTAGCAAGAGACACGGTAATGTTAGACTCGGTGTAGTCGCCTGAAACGAATTCTGCGCTTTCGAGGGCACCGTCTGTCATTGCAAAGGCCCAAGAGAATGGATTTTCCACATAACAGCCCTGAATACTTTGTGCCTGAATAGTGATGTCCCTCAGGTCGTCTGGACTGCCTTCACCAATCAAAACCTTAGTGTCGTTACCCTCAGAATCTACTGCGTAAACAAGGTTGTTCTCGATAGAGAAGAGGACGCGATCACCGGTACCCAAGCCCTCAACTGGAACGATGGTACACTTAGGAAGCTCTGGGATAACGTAGTTACCGCCATCTACCACATTGAGCTTATGAGTACCGTATGACTGGAGTGCGTAAGCATCAGAGATAGCGATAGCTGTCTCAGGAGTCATGTAGGCGAGAACCTTCTGACGGCGCATACGTGGGTCCAGTTTCATGTAAACCCCGCGGAAGATCTTGTATGCAGAGCTGTCTGTTGCATCAGCTGGTGCAGAGATGGCTTCGCTGTGGATGAGGTTGTGGTTAGCCTCGCTGATAAGACCGTCCTCAATATCGTGCTTGATACCGGTAAGGAAGCCATCATAGAGAGCCATAGACTTCTCAAGATTTGAAGCGCCAGGAACGTCTCTGTCAATGTCACCCCACCAGAGGTTATTGTAAAGGTCGTCGGCGTAAGTCTTCAATACCGCTTCGATAGCTACGGTAGAAAGAGGATAAGCGCCATGTGAGTCTGTACCAAGATTTGTCTCACAATAGCGATCCATGTTATCGGTACCATGGAACCAAGCGAGCTTGGCTGTCAACTTACGCTCCTTGAGGAAACCGATTTCACTATTCAACTTAGGATTTACATCCTTACGGCGAGTAGTACCACCCTTACGGATGAATACATTAATGGTGCGCTGATACTGGATGCCGCTGATAATCTTGATGCCAAGACGCTTCATCTCCTCAGGGTTAGCGTAAGCTGGTCCCTGCACAACGCTCTTGAATACTTGGTTAGCGACCTCCTTAAGGGCGCTGATACCAATAAAATCTTTTGGTGCTGCCATAATTAAAATTCAAATTTTGCTTATTTATGTATGTGATTTAAATTTCAAAAACTAGAGGAGACCGTTTTCTCTCTTATACTCCTCAATAGCTTTCTTTGAACCTACTGGGTCGGCTGGGTTCCAAGTTGGATAACCGGTCTTAGCGGTTTCTACCTGTGCACCCTCGCCGTTGTTCTGAGGTGCTGCACCCTGTGCTGGCTCCTCACCTGGGTTCTCGTTCAACTCAGCAATCTGAGCGTCCTTGTCGGCGATGGTCTGCTGGGCGGTAGCGAGTGAAGCCTGGGCAGTCTTCAACTCCTCATCTACCTTTGCCTTCTCCTCATCAGCCTTTTCCTTTGCGTCGTTGAGGGCTTTAATGTCCTCGTCGGCCTTAGCCTTTGCCTCTTTCAGATTCTTAATCTCCTCGTCCTTCTGGGCGATGGTTTCAGCGAGTGCGTCGTGCTTTGCCTGGAGATCGGCAAGACTCTGCTCTGCTGTGGTGGCTTTCTGCTTTGCATCAGCCACAGCCTGCTCCTGCGATGCGAGATGAGCTTCGAGAGTATCGAGCAATGGGGCATTCATAAATGCGCCTTCCTCCTTTACCTCAATCTGCTGACCATCCTGCATACCGCAAGCGGCGTTGATCTTTGGATAATTTGCCATATTGATGAAATTTTGGGTTTTTGTATGTTGATAATTCTCTTGTGCGGTGGATGATGTTGCCTGCTCTGGCTCGTTATCTTCCGGCTCTGGCTTTTGGATAGATGCCTCTCGCTTAATAGGCTCGGCTGTGCCATCGAAGAGAGCGAAGCAACGCTGCACGCAACCCATAAAGGTGGACTGGTCATCCATAAGGATTCCCTTCACTTCTTCAGCATTGAACACCTTACCTTTCAAGTGAACATCCTCAATAGCATTCGGGCAAGCCTTCTTTACATCGGCTCTGAACTCCACGCCCAACTCGGAAAGCTCCTTAATGAGTTCCTTGTTGTCGTTCTTGTTAGCGATGTCACGATAAGCCTTATTCTTATCGAACGACTCAGGGTCGTACTCCTCGTGATAAGTCTCATCGGTATATTTATCCTTTGAGCCATTGGCCAAAGTATAGAAGGCAGCCATTACACCGATGCAGCCAACCTGATCTTTCGGATTCAAGTAGTAGCGCTCATCGCAGAGAGAAGCGAGATACATGCCAGCACTGTCACACATACCATCTACCAAGGCGATAACCTTCTGCCCCTTGGAATGAGCATAGTCGATGGCGAGCGCATAATCATTCTTAGCCCAAGCTGAACCGCCAGGAGTATTAATGATGAAGAGATGACCTCGGCAAAGCGGATGATCAGCTGCACGCATCATCATGTCGCGATGGTCGATAGAACCATAAGAGCAATATCCACCATTGCGGGTGATAGGACCATCTACGGTGAGAACCGAAACAAACGGGAAGTTCTGCGCACGCTCGTCATCATCCGGATAGTCGAGCTGCCAGTTACCCTTTACCTGTTTTCCGTCCTCAGAAATCTGATACTCCTCCGGATAGTAGGTATTACCTTTGGAATCTTCTGCGGTTACGAATCCACAGGTCTTTTCCGGTTTGGTAAACTCGGCATGAGTGTTAAGATTCTGCTCAATAGATTTCCGAATGCCATGCACGAAATCGGGGTTCACCATCCACTTCTTTTCGGTCAAGATTTCGTATAGACCTTTCATGTGGGTAATAAATTTTAAAAATAAATGTATGTTATCTGTTATCCTGAAATACGAATCTCCTTACCATTATTATGCTAGAAGACTTTCAATATTTTCCGATGGCAAAGGTAATGGGAATGCGTGGGCAGATAGGGACAAAAATAAGCCTATATGCCGAAAATGCTACGATTTAAGGGGAAAACAAAAAACCCTGCTATCCTCACGGACGGCAGGGCTGAGAAATAAATAATCAAATCTATAAACTAAAACAATTTATTTTTGAAACTATAATAATAATTATGAATTGGTAATCAACAAATACATGCTAGGAAATCGTTATCGGAATAAACTCAGACATCGCCTTGCAGGTAGCCGTTATACTACGGCTCTCAGCGTTGTTCTGACTGGTTACGGAATCAGCAATGGCGAAGGTATTTGGCAGCGTATAGCAGAGATATAGCGAATCATCCTGCTTGCGCAAGACTATATAATAGTCCTTTCCGTGCATATTCTTGATGATTTCCGGAATATTCTCTTTTCCGGCTTCGATATTGGCGGTAATCTCGAAGCTGAAGGCAGTGCCATTGCCGCCTTCCTGGGAGGTCTGCTTGGCGGTGATGCCATCGGTTACTACATAGTTATCGCCTTCGCTCAATGCCAGATGCAGGGCTTCTCCGGCAAACTTGCATCCGTTTATCTGCAATACTCGCTGCACGCTGAAGGGGATAGGAAGGGAACTATCCCTTGCGGCATAAAAATAAGCATCGGTTATTCCGTCAAGAAATAACTCTCTGCAACTATCGGGTAATTTCATATCATTTCCTTGATTTATCTATTATTTAACGTTTATTATCTTACGAATTAACACCTATTATATAAGGTGTTAAATCATAGCCATTGCACTTCATCGATGCGATTTGGCTTATCCCGGCTGTCCTTATACTGCATATCCACGCAGGAATAGGACTTGAAGAAGCAGTGCTCCGTGCGGAACCATCGTCCGATGATGCGGCGCAACACGTCTTTTTCTTCCTCACTGGCTTCTATGCCGTAACGCATTAAGTACCGCTCCAGCATAGCGTTATGGGAGCGGGCGATGATCCTGCCCTTGGAGGTACAGAAATCAAAAGTGGAGAGTGCCCATTCTACGAGACTTCGCTTGAAATCATTGTTCAATGATACTACCAGGGCACGGATGCCGTGGGTATCGAGTGTAAAGGTAGGCTTTACCGGATAAACGGTATCGACAACTTCCACTTCGCTGGGCAGACGGATGCAGAGGTAATCATCGTGTGCGCCCTTGCCATCGTTCAGGCGACCGTTGAGCTGCTGTACTTCCTGGAAGGTGAGCCAACTTCCGGTATCACGGCGCATCACTACCTTGCCTCCTGCAGGATGCCTTCCCGTAAGCATATTGCACCATTGCTGCTGGGAGAAGCAACCTAGGTTGCTGCGGGCTGGGGCATTGATGAGGGAGTTGCGCATGATGAAGTGCTCGTGGGAGTAGTTGCTGAACACCACAGGCTCATCCTTGGATAGGGTGAGCTTGGGGTCGCGATGCCGGAAGTACTGGCAGCGGGAGGTGGGAAGACGGAGATAGATATTTGGCATTGCTTTAAAAATGTTGAATGTTGAGTGTTGAATTAGGCTAGCGCCCTTGAGTCCACTAGACCTGCAACCTGTAAGGAATGCTTACAAGTTTATTAATTACTTCAGAGAGATGCCTTTCTGCTGGGCATAGTAGAGCATGATGGCATCGGTGATGTTGAGGAAGTATTTCTGCATGCTGTTGCCTTCCTTCGGGCGGGGTACCAGCTTGTCGATTTTGGCAGTCTGCTCCTCACTGAGATTCATGATGAGCTTCATACCATCGATATAGCAGCCGCCTGATTCCGTCTTGGCGATGAAACTCTCATTAAACTTGCCGTTCTCCTCGAAGAAAAGATTGAGGGCTTCTATCATCTGATCCTGAGTGAAACCAGGAAGCTGTGGATGCAGCTTCTTGTATTTCCCGGAATAGGTCTTCATGCGTTTATCCATGTAGGCATTGATACTGTCGGCATACTCGCAGTAGAGGTCATTATCCTTGCTGTTGATGTCCTTGGTTCGGGCAAAGTTGAAGAAACCCTGCATCTGCTTCAATACCTGCAGCACACTGTCAAACTGATTGAACTCCACATTGCCGCCAAAGATAGCCTTCATATATGATTTGATGTCTACCACGATGCTTTCGAGGGTATCGGTGAGGAATGTAACCTTGTCGAGATTGATGCCCAGCTTATCTACATTCTCCTGCATACCAGGCTTGCTGTAATCTACATAGTAGCGGAGCAACTGACCGAAATTCAGGAAGTCATAGCTTTCTTCGCTGTGCAGGTTTATCTGTACGAGCAGGGCGTAGACATTCATCGCCAGTTTCTTGTCTTTCTCCTGAATGGCTCGGATGAGGGATGCCATCTGTGGCGAGTTCTGCGGAATGCGGTTGGCTGCACGGACCAGTTCGTTGCGGTTGCGCACGGCTTCGGCGAAATCAGGATTAGAGAAAAGAGACTCCAGTGCTGCGGTATATTTATCGGCAGGCACATCTTTGAAGTTGAAGGTGTAGATGGTAGGGAGGTTGCGGATTTGCGCCTCACGCTTTGCCATAGCCTGCTGCTGTTGTTTCTTGTTTTTTGTTCCCATTGGTTTTTATTTTATACTCTATTTACCATAATGAACCTTAATGGCTTTTATCGCTCGTCACCTTCACCGGCTATCACGTGGCGTTCCTTGCGGCTTGCGAGCTTTGCCAGATTCTCCTCGGCTACCTCTTCGAGAGATACGCCCATGACGTGGGCGAGACCTGCGGTTTGCCAAAGAATATCACCGATTTCAGAAAGCATCAGCTTGCGCTCTTCCTCGGTTATGTTCCAGATTTGGGTATGGCAGATTTTACCATCCTCGTCTCGCTCGGTGGTGGTGATGTGAAGCTTGCCCTTGCGCATGTGCTTGCCGGCTTTGCTTGCAAATTCTCCTACTTCGCCGCAGAGGTTGGCGAGCATGTAGAAGAGGTTATCACTCTCGGGAAGGCAAGTAGTCATTGCCTTCTCCTGATATTCGTTTAATGTCATTTTTGCCATTGTTTCTTCTTTTTTATTTGTTATTGATGCCCAGCGATGGAATCGCTAGGAACGGAGGCCAGAGAGAATGAATAATTAATAATTAATAATGAATAATTAATAATTACACATTATACATTGTAAATTATACATTATACATTGAACTTGGCATTCAGCGCTTCCATGCGCTCCGTGATGATGCGATTTATCTCGAAGGCTACCTCCTTGGCGTTAGGATGCGCCTTGCCTGTGGTCTCACGGAAACGGAGGTCGAGGATATGCTGCCACTCGGTGATGGTGTAGGTGTAGGCTACTACCGTATAGGTATCGAGAGGGAGAATGCCGCGGGCATCCTGAGGCTTCATGCCTGACTTCAGCAATCGGCGATAGAGCCAATCGGAAATCTTGCAGCCAGTGAGATAGAGGAATTTCTGCCATTTCGTGCCCTCATGCAACCAGTGGGGACGGGCTATCTGTACACCACCTTTCTTCTCCAGGTTTACGTAGCGGGTGCTCTGCTCGCTGATGCAGTTAGGCGATGTGCGGTTCAGCTCACGGCTTGTGCTGATCTGCGTGGTGACAACCAGCGTCATGCGGAGGAGAGAGAGTGCTGCCTTGCACTCATATTTCAGTGCCTTCTCGATAAACTCGGCTTCCTTCACGTTGTAGGCTTCGAGCATTGTGAGAATGTTACCATGCTCGCAAAAGAACTGCATATTGCTGCTGATCCATACCCGCCTTTCCTTCACTACATAATTGATGTAAGGCGAAGCAACGAGGAAAGACCAAAGATGCTTAGGCAGTTTGCTGTCGTTCTTCACAAAGAAGTAGAGAGTGCCGTGGCGATACATGGAGCGATGGCCGCTCTCCCAGAATCGGTTGGCCAACTTCACTGCCTGTTCTTCCAGGAAATCCTCCTTCTTGTCTTCAGAAAGATTCTCGTCAGGCTGTTTGCCCTTGCTCTTGTAGCAAATTCTGCCTACACGGGCAATCTGTTGTGCGGCGGTCTTCTGAGGCCACCACTCAACACCAGGAATTATCATTTTCATAATTTCTTGTAATATATCTTAGTTTATTGTTTAATATATAAAACATCAAAAATCTATCACGCCATCATGGTACCGTTTGGAGACGAAGGCAAAGACGTTGCCTATCTTATATTGCGCCTTGTATCGGGCGAGCATGCGCTGGTAAGCATCCGTACCCTTATCACTTTCATGCTGCGGACCATTGGCCTTGAGCCATGCCGAAACAGCTTTACTGCGGATGGCAAATGCCTTGCGATGCGCTATCTGCTTTTCGCTCCAGGGAACAGACTGTTTTCTGCTTCGATGCGCCAGATAAACCGTACCCGTGCGGCGCTTGGTGGCCACATAGAAATCATCATCAGGATTCAGCTTACCTGATATGGATGAGATGGGTGAAGTGGTAGTTATTTTCGTCATTTTGCCATTATTCTATCTATGCTCAGTCTGTACTCAGTCTGTACTGGAACTGTACTGGATCACCAGAGAATATCCACTTATTGTTTACTTACCGCATGGTTCGGGATGCCCAGTTCCTGCTCCTTGATTTTCTTGACTACGAAAGCTGCATAGTCCCAAAGATGAAACATAGAACGGTTGTTCGGTATCACATAATCATAGCTGTTGAAATCAATCTTGACACGATACTGGTCTCTGTCTGTCCGCTCCTCAGAGATACCACGTTTCTTCAGCGTTTCAGGCTTTGCGGAAACGTAGATGGTGGTAATCTTGGCTTTCGGGAACCGTTCCATCAGCTCCATCAATCCTTTCTCGTCGATGACGTAGATGGCTGCACCATTCACCTGCTTCTTCTCCGTCCAATACTCGTAGTTTCCGTATCGGGTATAAGCCAGCATTTCGCTTTTAGGAACATTGCATTCCTTGACGAAATGATGTTCCTTGCCATCAGTTTCACCCTCCCGCATCGGACGGGTAGTATAGGAACAGAGCACATCATATCCCAGGATGGCAGACAGCATGAGTGCCACCGTATCCTTTCCAGCCCCAGAAGGGCCAATAATCGTTATTAATTTCATAATCTTATCTTTATATTTTATGAGTAGTCATCGCCAAGCGGAAATCTCCATATCTCGCCAGCGACGGGTATTTCTGCAAAACGATGTTTCGCAGATTGCCATAATCACCCATGTTTACTACATATTTCTTCAGTCCGAAATCGAAGTTGCAGGTGAAATCCAAATTGATCTGACGGATGAACTTTTCACCCCCCCCGAATCCGGACATTACATCGAACACTACTTTCATCCATCGCTGACCTTTCTGGTCGAGCCATGACCCTTTAGGGATTTCTACTTTTCTTTTTGCCATAATCTATAATCTTTAAATGTATTAAAATTCTTTTTTGCTTGCGGACCAGCGATGGAATCGCTGGGAACGGGAGCCAAAGGGAGCTAGCCTAATTATCAATTATTAATTATTAATTATCAAGTTCTTTCTCCCCATACTTGCCGCAGGATGGAGTGATATTCCCCTTCGCCCAGGTTCTGCTTGCAGGCGTGAATGAGGTAATGGTAACTCACGGTGTGACTGCTGCCCAACTGTCGCCACTTCTGCGCGGTCTGAGCGGAATTGTATTTCCGGCTGCAGGCTGAAAGCTCGTGGAAGAGACGCTCACCATAGGGATGCGCCTTCAATGCCCATCCTGCCTTGGTCCACTTATCATAGCTTTCCGTGATATTGATACCACGGCTTACCAAAGCTTTTACGATAAGCTCAATAATGCGGTCTTGCGTGCGAGGATCATCCCAGAAGGCTCTGTTGTCGCTATTACCAAAACCGTTAGAGGCGTTACTCTGCGGTTGGCGGTAGAGCGGTCTTGCCTGCGGTATCACCTGCGGTTCTTCCATCTGCAAGCCTTGGTAGGGCTGCACATTATTATTAATGTATATATGTGCGTCATCATCCCATGAAGCGAAGCGCACACGGCCGATATTGCCGCATTGTTTATCAAGTACGATACCCAAGGCTGCATATTCCTTGAGCAATGCCTTGAACTGCTCCTTGTGCCTGTCGGGATAAGCCAGACGAACCAATCCGAAATAACCAGTACCCGAACAGGAGCGCATCAACAAGCCTATCTCAGGACGGAAGCGAGCTACCATGCGGATATTCTCGAAATTGGTAAGCTGCTCATTGTCCTGAAGGTCGATGTCGATGGCGAGCCATCCGGTGTGCTGATAAAGGTGTGTTTCACGCCGTGAAACCATCACCCGCTGCCCTGGGTGGGTCAAACTCTCATCCTCATATAGCTTGAAGAGACCGCTCAATGTGGCACCAGGCAGCATCTTTTTGGTTTCGATATATTCCGGCATCTTCTTTGCCTTGCTGCCATATTCCTGCCGCATGGCTCGAAGTCGCTCCACATACGGCTTCCATCTATCCGTCAGACAGAACTCACGGATAGTCATCTGCTGGATGCACTCGCCCGTTTCTCTATCGACGAAGCGACCGTAGGCATCCGTAGCGGATTCATAGATGGAACATATCTCCTCAAACATACCTTAACTATTATATTTCAATTCTAAAACTGCTGCAAAGATACAAAAATAAATCGAAAAAGGTATAGGTTAGCTATATATTATTTGTAATAAGTTATATTTTTAAGAATTATTATATGATTGGGGCGGGAAACCAGCGATGGAATCGCTGGGAACGGGGGCGAGAAGGGAGATTTTTAAAAATGGGACCAAGGAGGGATTTTTGGTCCCATTTTGCTGATTCTGGTCTCATTTTATTTTTGAAGAGCGAAATGTTAAAGACCATTAATGAAGAAAATTGGTGATTTTGCCCCACTGCTGACCCCCTATTGTCCCACTGCTAGCCCACACCGATTTTTTGTTATTTGCTTCATTTTCAGCGTTTTGCTTTATTTTGGTCTCATTTTTTAATTAATTTCTAAAAACTAATGTACGCAGGAATAACAAAATATTTTTGAAATATGTAGAAAATATGTAGAAAATATGTAGAAAAATCTCGTTTTTTCTCGCCGCTGCCACTATTCCGTATCTTCGTAACTACCTTATTGTCTGATGTTTACGGCATAGCCGTTAATGCTACTAACTTTTAGTTTGAGGTTAGGGGTTTTTGATTTTAGGGAAAAGAAAAAATACACGGAAAATTTTATATATAGTAGTGAATTTCGGGGAAAAATGAGACCAAACTATGGTTTTGAGACCAAAAAGCCCAATAAATCAGCGAGTTATCAAAAGCCCAATAAATTATGGGCTTGGTCGCAAAAATGAGACCAAGACAATCGAGTAGGAGGTAAACACTAATTATAGGTGTTTATCTCCTATTTTCGTGTTT
>ERZ1026892.65-NODE-65-length-48050-cov-14.871257_pt1 | contig 48050 bp, 38 predicted proteins | sample MGYA00380176_ERZ1026892 | MGnify/ENA primary metagenome ERZ1026892 (study PRJEB33269, sample SAMEA4719812) | human gut metagenome | biome: human-associated habitat; feature: organic feature; material: feces | place: Cameroon | collected 2013-10 ... | reverse complement strand
TGTCTGATAAATTGTTAAAGAGCAGTGCCGCTTCGCTTTTTCTCAGCGGCGCGGGATGTGCATATTACGCTTTCCCGCTTCAGAGTCAAGCGTTTATTTCGCTTTTCTCCGTCGAGATTCTCAGGAGAACCTCGCTGACCCGGCGACTTGCAAGCCGTTGTTCCGTGTCAGTGGAGGCGCATTATAGGGAGTTCTGAGACGTTGACAAGCCCTGTTTTAAAAAAACTTTTCAACCGTCTCTTTTTTGAACAAATCAGACTGAAACAGGTAGTTTTTCGAGCGTTTCAAAGCCATAACGCTGCAAAACGGGTAAAAGTTGTTCAGTTTCTGCCGTCAGGGCCATGCAATAAGCCACATTCGCGTCATTAGATTTTGCATCCGGCGCTTCATGTTCCAGCAGCCAGGCCGTACGCCGTGCAATCGCCGCACCAGAATCCACCAGCCGAGTTCCTTCCGGCAGCACCTGTAACAGCTCCTCTTGTAATAGAGGGAAGTGGGTACAACCGAGCACAACGGTATCCGGCGGTTCCTGCATTCGTAGCCACGGACGTAAAATACGACGCAATTCTTCCAGAGGAACTGTCTGACCGTGCAGCTTCGCTTCCGCCAGTTCCACCAGCTCGGCAGAACCCAGCATCTCAATGCGGCATTCATTAGCAAAGCGCGCGATAAGCTCGTGAGTATAAGGACGCTTTACCGTTCCCCTCGTGGCCAATAGCCCCACGATACGGTTAGCAGACAAGCGAGCCGCCGGTTTAATCGCGGGTACGACGCCGACAACCGGGAAGGCGAATTTGTCGCGCAGCGCGGGCAGCGATACCGTACTTGCCGTGTTACAGGCGATAACCGCCAGCGCTAACGGATAGCGCCGCTGTACCGCAGTGACGATTTCCACGACGCGCTCCACGATAAATTCCTCGCTCTTCTCCCCGTAAGGGAAAGCGACGTTATCAAAAGCGTAGATGTAATGGAGGTCCGGCAGAAGATGCCGGATCTCATCATAGACCGACAGCCCACCGACGCCGGAATCAAATACCAGCACGGTGGGACGTGGTTCAGAAGGTGTAGCTGCCAGACAAGGTGTATTCCCGTCCTGCAGTTTGGTAGCCATATGCTGTCTCGTAATCTTTATCGAACAGGTTAGCTATTTTACCACGAACGGTCAGGTGTGAGGTGACAGGATATGACAATCCGATATCCCACAGGCTCACGCCGCCCATTTTCACCCGACTGGAGGAGCCAGTTGTCTCGTCGTAGCTGTTGTCATAGCGCTGTCCCAAATATTGGTAAGCGATATTCCAGCCAAGACCGTAAACCTCCCCTGTGACTTCATACTTCACCTGCTGTTTCGCGCGACGAGCAAGAACCTGGTCGGTTTCGTCATCACGCGGATCAACATACTGCAGTGTCAGGTGATGTTCTACCGAGCCAGTCGTGATGTTCCCCGTCCACTCTACGCCTTTAATGGTGGCCGACTTCACGTTGACGTACTCGCTGTATTGGCTTGAGCTTTTATAATCAATCAGGTTTTGAATTTCATAGTGGTACGCAGAAAGCCTCCAATCCAACGACCCCGTAATGCCGTCAATTCCTGCTTCCCACTGTTTAGATTCTTCAGGTTGCAGATTCGGGTTGGCAATGATGCCTCGGTTACTTCCATATGCATAACGCGTTGCACCATACTGCTGCCCCAAAGAGGGGGCCAGGAAGCCGGTGCCATAAGAAAGCGTTGCGCGGTAACCATCAATAAATTCCCAACCTGCAGCTGTTTGCCACGTTCCGTGCCAACCAAACTGCTCATCGTGATCCTCACGGCCAGATGCTTCCAACGTAACGGAATCAATCTGCTGCTGCCCGGTCAGGTAAAGGCCCGTCGTATCACGTTTATAGGCATCGGTTTTTGTCGTGCTGCCGGAAACCAGCTTTTCCTGCTTCCAGTCCACCCCACCGCTAATCGCCCCGTGCCCAACCTCAAGGTTGTTCCCCCACTGGATATAACGCTGTTCCATATCATCCAATGTGGCTTGGCCAGCATAGCGACCAAGGTTATTCGTGTAGTTATAGTCTTTAAGATGCTGATAGTTAGCGATCAGTTGAGAAGAATAGATACCGGAGTTATAACGCAGCCCGGTATCCCAGGATTGGTTGTAGTTCTGAGCTTCGTCATTACCTTCAGGAGAGCCATACATCGTATTCTGATCGTAATCACTGTTGGCCGTGTATCCATAACCACGGAAGAAACCCGAGAAGCTATCATCAAACTTGTGCTGCACGGCCCCCCAGAACAGCTTATTCCGATAGCCATCGCGGTCACTGTCGCCACTGTATGGAGAATCTGGGACGATATTAAATCCCTTCGTTGTCTGGTAGGCGCCTGCTGCCGTTATCATCGTGTCGCCAAAGCGTTTATTCACCGCCCCATCGTAGGTCTGATAGCCGTCCGAACCCACTCCGGCGTTAATCTGCGCACGCTCATCGTCACTCATGGTAATGATATTGACCACACCGCCTATCGCGCCGGAACCGTACACGGCTGAACGCGGCCCGCGAATGTATTCAATGCGCTGTACCAGAGACACCGGGATTTGGCTAATATCAATCGCGTTACCTATCCCGGCCCGCGCCATCGGTACGCCGTCAATCAACACCAGCACATGGCGCGATTCAGTGCCACGTACATAAAGAGAGCTGCTGTTACCCATGCCGCCGGTCTGCGAGATATCCACGCCGGGAAGTCGGCGCATCACATCATTCAGATCTTTCGACTGCCAGCGCTGAATATCATCACGCGTCACCACGTCGGTTGGCGCCAGCACGGTATTAACAGGTTGCTGGAAGCGGTTGGCGGTGACCACCAGCGTGTCTGAATTGCTGCCTTGCGCCCAGCCGGAAAAAGCCGTGACGGATAACGCCGTCATCAGCGAAGCTTTTTTAATCATTTTTCAAAGCATCCGAAACAGAAAAAGGATGCCGCAGGCTTTATCAGTTGCTCGCGACGATAAAACCTCATGCGACGTCATCCGGCAGGTCTTCGGGCTTGGAGGCTATATAAAGAAACGATGACTTCCCACGGCCAGCCGCAGTGTCTGCACTTTGTGCGCTCGTTTCTCACCGTCCTTACCGCTGCGCGTCAGCCCCAGATTTACACTGGGTTCCCTTTTAACTCACAGGACCGGTACGAGGATGCTACATTTAGTTACATATGGATGTCCAGACTGCTATTTATGATTTTCACCTGCATCGACACTGGACATCCCCCGAGCAGGCCCTACAATCCCCGCGTACTTTTATTATTCAGGATGCATCATGACCCCCGAACACCTCCCAACCGAACAGTACGACGCGCAGCTCGCAGAGAAAGTGACTCGCCTGCAAACGATGATGGCGCCGTTTAGCGCACCCGCGCCGGAGGTGTTCCGTTCGCCGGTCAGCCACTACCGTATGCGCGCTGAATTCCGCATCTGGCACGACGGCGATGATCTGTACCACATCATGTTCGACCAGCAGACCAAAAGCCGCATTCGCGTTGATACCTTCCCGGCCGCCAGCGAACTGATCAACACGCTAATGACCGCGATGCTCAACGGCGTGCGCGATAACCACGCCCTGCGTCATAAGCTTTTCCAGATTGACTACCTCACCACGCTGAGCAATCAGGCGGTGGTCTCGCTGCTGTATCATAAAAAGCTCGACGACGAATGGCGCAAGCAGGCCGAAGCGCTGCGCGATGCGCTCCGTGCGCAGGGGCTGAATGTGCACCTGATTGGCCGCGCAACGAAAACTAAAATCGAGCTGGATCAAGATTATATCGATGAGCGCCTGCCGGTGGCGGGCAAAGAGATGATCTACCGCCAGGTCGAGAATAGCTTTACCCAGCCGAACGCCGCCATGAACATCCAGATGCTGGAGTGGGCGCTGGACGCCACGAACAATTCACAGGGCGATCTGCTGGAACTGTACTGCGGCAACGGCAACTTCTCGCTGGCGCTGGCGCGCAACTTCAACCGCGTGCTGGCCACTGAAATCGCCAAGCCGTCCGTCGCGGCGGCGCAGTACAACATTGCCGCCAACCAGATCGACAACGTGCAGATTATCCGCATGGCGGCGGAAGAGTTTACTCAGGCGATGAACGGCGTGCGGGAATTTAACCGCTTGCAGGGCATTGATCTGAAAAGCTATCAGTGTGAAACGATTTTCGTCGACCCACCGCGCAGCGGGCTGGATAGCGAAACGGAGAAAATGGTACAGGCATACCCGAACATTCTGTACATCTCCTGTAACCCGGAGACGCTGTGCCAGAACCTGGAAACGTTGAGCCAGACGCACAAGGTGTCACGCCTCGCGCTGTTCGACCAGTTCCCGTATACCCATCATATGGAATGCGGCGTGCTGTTAACGAAGAAGTAAGACTGAAGGTAGGCCGGATAAGCGTAGCGCCATCCGGCCTGGGCGATAATTACGATTCCTGCCTGCGGTTACGCAACTTCACGCCAATCCAGAAGACCATCGCCACCGACAGTACCGCCGGGAAGAAGTTAGAACCGATATCCGGGTACTCCGCACGCACCACGGTGCTGTATAGCAACACGCCAAGGATAAAGCAGCCGGCCGCCAGGCCAGGCAGCCCTACCGGCATCGTGCGGTTCTGGTAGCGCTGATGCAGACAGTAGACCGTCAGCACCAGCGAGATAATTGGAAAAATGGAGAAAGGTACGATGGAGCTAAACAGGGCTGCAAACGTGCCGTTAATCGATAAGCCAGCTAACAGCGCCAGCAGCAGCGTACCCTTTTCTTGACCTGACTGTTTCATTGCTCGTTTACCACCTTATTCGGACTGATGTGTCGTCTTCTCTTGTTCACGGCGATACCAGTAGTACGCGCCTTTGGAGATCATCCGTAACTGCAGCACCAGCCGCTCTTCCAGCTGTCGGCGCTGCTCAAGGCTAACATCCAGAGCCTCCGCTCCCGCGCTAAATACGATTGTCACCATCGCCTCGGCCTGCGCTTCCGTGAACGCACGAGGCATATGGTTTTCGATTTCCAGATAGTCAGCAAGTTCCGCAATGAAGTGCTGAATTTCACGCGCCACCGCGGCACGGAAGGCGGCAGACGTCCCGGAACGTTCACGCAGCAGCAGGCGGAAGGCGTTCGGGTTGTTACCAATAAATTCCATAAAGGTTGAGACGGAAGTGCGGATCACGCTGCCGCCTTTGGCGATACGCTGACGTGCCTGACGCATCAGCTGTCGCAGCATCAGGCCGCTTTCGTCGACCATGGTCAGCCCCAGTTCGTCCACATCACGGAAATGGCGATAAAAGGAGGTTGGCGCAATTCCCGCCTCACGCGCGACTTCGCGCAGGCTCAAGCTGGCAAAACTACGTTCGGCACTCAGTTGACTGAATGCCGCTTCGACCAGCGACCGCCGGGTTTTTTCTTTTTGTTGCGCTCTAACACCCATCACGATAACTGAATCCTTCCACATGACATGCTGGCACTATACCAGAGATTAAAACGAATCGACTTACGTCGCTTTGTTAATGATTGTTTACATGCTATTTATGCTATTTCGTATGAAAAAAGCCCAACGATAATTGGGTTATACCTTCGATGATGTTATGATTCTGTTGCTTTTATGTATAAGAACAGGTAAGCCCTACCATGCCACATTCCTACGATTATGATGCAATAGTAATTGGTTCCGGCCCCGGCGGCGAAGGCGCTGCTATGGGTCTGGTGAAGCAAGGAGCCCGTGTCGCCGTTATTGAGCGTTATCATAATGTCGGCGGCGGCTGTACCCACTGGGGTACCATCCCGTCCAAAGCCCTTCGCCATGCCGTCAGCCGTATTATCGAATTCAACCAGAACCCTCTCTACAGCGACCACAGCCGACTTCTCCGCTCTTCTTTTGCCGACATCCTGAATCATGCCGATAGTGTTATCAATCAGCAAACTCGCATGCGTCAGGGTTTTTATGAGCGCAATCACTGTGAAATGCTGCAGGGAGACGCCCGTTTCGTCGATGAACACACCATCGCGCTGGAATGCCCGGACGGTTCCGTTGAAACGCTAACCGCCGACAAATTCGTGATCGCCTGCGGTTCACGCCCATATCGTCCAGCCGACGTTGATTTCACCCACCCACGTATTTACGACAGCGATTCGATTCTGAGTCTGCACCACGAACCTCGCCACGTCATTATCTACGGCGCCGGGGTTATTGGCTGCGAATACGCGTCTATCTTCCGTGGTATGGACGTGAAAGTTGACTTAATCAACACCCGCGACCGACTGCTGGCTTTCCTCGACCAGGAGATGTCAGACTCGCTTTCTTATCACTTCTGGAACAGCGGCGTGGTCATTCGCCACAACGAAGAGTACGAGAAGATTGAAGGCGTGGACGATGGCGTGATCATGCACCTGAAGTCCGGCAAGAAGCTGAAGGCAGACTGCCTGCTGTTCGCCAATGGCCGTACGGGTAACACTGACTCGCTGTCGCTGGAAAATATTGGCCTGCAGGCCGATGGCCGCGGCCAGCTGAAAGTGAACAGCATGTACCAGACCGCGCTGCCGCACGTTTATGCCGTCGGCGACGTGATCGGTTATCCGAGCCTGGCCTCTGCTGCTTACGATCAGGGCCGTATTGCTGCTCAGGCGCTGATGAAAGGTGAAGCCACCGCACATCTGATTGAAGATATTCCGACCGGCATCTACACCATTCCGGAAATCAGCTCCGTGGGCAAAACTGAACAGCAGCTCACCGCCATGAAGGTTCCGTACGAAGTCGGACGCGCACAGTTTAAACACCTGGCGCGAGCGCAAATCGTCGGGATGAGCGTGGGAAGCCTGAAGATCCTGTTCCATCGGGAGACGAAAGAGATCCTCGGCATTCACTGCTTTGGCGAACGCGCGGCCGAAATTATTCATATCGGCCAGGCGATCATGGAGCAGAAAGGCGGCGGTAACACCATTGAGTACTTCGTTAACACCACCTTCAACTATCCGACGATGGCAGAAGCCTATCGGGTAGCGGCGCTAAACGGCTTAAATCGCCTGTTTTAACGTCTTATCGAAATGACCGTCCATGCTCTCGCGGACGGTCTCTGCCAGCTGCTCATAGCGGCTGCGCAGCGGCGATCCCGGTCGATAGACCAGCCCAACGGTGCGGCGCGGCTCCGGCTTAATGCATGGCAGGTAAACGACACCATCACGTTTACGATCCTGCGGCACGGCCAGCGCGGGCAGTAAGGTAATGCCGCTGCCCGCCGCTACCATATTACGCAGCGTTTCCAGACTGGTTGCGCGGAAGTGGGTATCTTCATCCGCACCGGCTTCAAAACAGAAGCCCATCGCCTGATCGCGCAGGCAGTGACCGTCTTCCAGCATCAGCAGTTTCTCGCCGGCCAGATCCGACATCGGCACGCGATCGCGCTCGGCCCATGGGTGATCTTCATAGATAGCCAGCATCATTGGTTCATCAAACAGCGGCACCTCAATAAAGGCTTCGCTCTCTTTCACCAGTGCCAGAATGGCGCAGTCCAGCTTACCGCTATCCAGCTGCGCCAGCAGCTGATGGGTCTGCGCTTCGTGCAGGTACATTTCCAGCTTCGGGAACGTCTGGTGCAGCATTGGGATAATGTGGGGCAGCAGGTACGGGCCAACGGTCGGGATCAGGCCGATATGCAACGGGCCGGACATCGTCTCCCCCTGCTGGCTAGCCATCTCCTTCAGCACTTTGACCTCGCGTAGCACGGTACGCGCCTGGTCCACCAGCAGCAGCCCGGCCTGGGTAAACAGCACCTTACGGCTGGTGCGTTCCAGCAGCATAACGCCCAGTTCATCTTCCAGTTTACGAATCTGCCCGCTCAGGGTTGGCTGGCTGACGTGGCAGGAATCTGCCGCCCGGCGGAAATGCCGGTGTTCAGCTAATGCCACCAGGTATTCAAGATCGCGAATATTCATTATTCATCCTCCATCGCCACGATAGTTCATGGCGATAGATAGAATAGCAATGAATGATTATCCCTATCAAGGATTCTGTTTAATAATAGACCACAGAAACAGCGCGGTTCCTTGTTTAACCCTTTGAAGTCGCCGCGTGGATTTCTGAGTTTCTCTCAAAACTCGACTAACTAAAGCCAACATGAACGTTTGCGGGCCCCGTGGCCCGCTTTTTTTTGCGCATAAAAAAACCCGGCGTCGCTGCGCTCGGCCGGGCTGTATCCAACAATGTGCCTCGATGTTGCCTGATGGCGCTTCGCTTATCAGGCCTACAGGCTACGTAGGCCGGATAAGGCGTTTACGCCGCCATCCGGCAATTAAGCGCTAGCTCAGGCGCGCCTTCGCGTCGCTAATGGCCTGCGCCACCTGCTTCGGCGATACGCCGCCTTTTGCCGCACGCTTATCAAGGCAGGATTGCAGTGAGAGGATCGGATACACGTCATCGCCAATGACAGGGCTGAATTTCTGCAAGTCAGCCAGCGGCAGATCTTCCAGCGGCTTGCCCTGGGCGATGGCTTCCACCACCGCTTCGCCCACGATGTGGTGCGCTTCACGGAACGGCACGCCTTTAGCAACCAGATAATCCGCCAGTTCGGTAGCATTGGCATAACCCTGCTGTGCCGCCTCCTGGCAACGTGGGCGTTTCACCTGGATACCGTCCAGCACCAGCGCCGCCATATGCAGACAGTCCAGCCAGGTATCCAGCGCGTCGAATACGCCTTCTTTATCTTCCTGCATGTCTTTGTTGTAAGCCAACGGCAGACCTTTGAGGGTCATCATCATACCGGTCAACGCGCCCTGCACACGGCCGCATTTACCGCGGATCAGCTCCAGCGCATCCGGGTTTTTCTTCTGCGGCATCAGGGAAGAGCCTGACGTCACGCGGTCGGACAGCTCAACGAAGCCCGCTTCACCGGTATTAAAGAAGATCAGGTCTTCCGCGAAACGCGACAGGTGCACCATACCGATGGAAGCGTTAGACAGCAGCTCCAGCACGTGGTCACGGTCAGACACGCTGTCCAGACTGTTGCGGGTCGCGGACGCGAAGCCCAGCCAGCCCGCCAGCTGTTCACGGTCAATTTCATAAGCGGTACCCGCCAGCGCGCCGCAGCCCAGCGGGCTGACGTCCAGACGCTTGAGGGTATCCTGCAGACGGCTTTCGTCACGCGCCAGCATCTCAACGTAGGCCAGGCACCAGTGAGCAAAAGTGACCGGCTGCGCGCGTTGCAGGTGGGTGTAGCCCGGCATCACCGCGTCCTGGTTCACCTGCGCGGTTTCCACCAGCGCGTTTTGCAGCTGACGATTCGCGTCCAGCAGCTCCGCCACGGTGTCTTTGCACCACAGCTTGAGGTCGGTAGCAACCTGGTCGTTACGGCTACGCCCGGTATGCAGCTTTTTACCCAGTTGGCCGACCTTATCGATCAGCTTACCTTCCACCCAGCTATGGATGTCTTCGGCGTCGCTTTCCAGGATCTGCTGCGGATTAGCGCGAACTTCTTCCAGCAGCACGCTCAGCGCCGCTTCCAGTTGAGATTGCTCTTCCGCCGTCAGTACGCCAACCGTTACCAGCGCTTTGGACCAGGCTACAGAGCCAACGATATCCTGCTCCGCCAGGCGATAATCAAAGCGTAAAGAGTCGTTGAACTGTTTGAACCGCTGATCTGCTGCCTGAGTAAAACGCCCACCCCAAAGTGCCATAACATGCTTCCTTAAATTCTTTTAATTTCACTGCCGGATGGCGCTGCGCTTATCCGGCCTACAGGTTCTGTTCACGTAGGCCCGATAAGGCGCAGCGGCCTTCGGGCATACAAATACTTAAGCCAGAATACGCGTGCCAATCGGCGTGCCGTTAAACAGCGCCGGCAGCTGCTCCGCGTGGCGCCATGAGGCGATATCGACCGGGCGACCAAGCGTACGCGCCGCATCAAGCGCCGCGTTCACCTTCACAATCATACCGTCGGTAATAATCCCCTGCTCGATCAACTGCTCCGCCTTCGCCGCGGTCATTTCCGCAATGCGCTGACCTTTGCCATCGAGAATACCGCTTACGTCGGAGAGCAGAATCAGATCCGCCCCCAGCGTTGCCGCCAGCGCGGTTGCCGCCTGGTCCGCGTTAACGTTCATCAGTTGTCCTTCGGCGGTGACCCCGATTGAGCTCACCACCGGCAGAAAGCCGCCTTCCAGCAGCAGATTAATCAGTTTAGGCGAACCGGGCTGCGCCAGACCGACGTGACCCAATTCTTCATCCAGTTTAGTGACCTGCACGCTGTCACCATCGCCGAGGAACAGACCCACAGAGGCGATATCATGTTTCTTCGCCCAGGCCAGCAGCGTTTTGTTGGCTGTGCCCGCCAGCGCGCCGGTGATAATGTCGATCTGATCGGCAGGCGTCACGCGCAGGCCATTTTTCTTTTTCACCGGCAGATTGAGCTGCTTCATCAGCTCATCCACCACGCAGCCGCCGCCGTGGACAATCACCAGCGGGCGTTGATGCGACTCGCGGTAGTTCACCAGCGCGGTAAACAGACGCTCCAGCGCTTCTTCGCTATCCAGCAACACGCCGCCCAGTTTGATAATTAATGGATTCATCGTCATCACACCTTAGATAAGAGACTGCGTCTCAGCGAAGCCGAAACGGATATTGGCGCACTGCACGGCCTGTGCGGCAGCGCCTTTCAATAGGTTGTCTTCGGTCGCCACCACGATCAGGTGCTCGCCCTGCACGGCAAAACCGATATCACAGAACGGCAAACCGACGACGTTTTTCAGCGCCGGAACACCCTTGTCGTATAAACGCACCATCGGCTTATCACCGTAGGCCTGCTGTAAGGCTTCCGCCACCTGCGCATGGGTCACGCCCGGTTTCAGGCGGCAGGTGATGGTTTCCAGAATCCCGCGCGGGAAGTTGCCCAGGTGCGGGGTGAAAATCACCTCGGCGCCAAGGTGGCTGGCGATTTCCGGCTGATGGCGGTGGGTAAACACGCCGTAAGGCTGCAGACTCACTTCGCAGAAACTGTTGGAGATCGCCGCTTTACGCCCCGCGCCACTCACGCCGCTGGTCGCGTTGATCACCGGCCACTGAGAGAGATCCAGTAAATCGCCGTCGATCAACGGTTTTAAGGAAAGCTGTGCCGCCGTGGGATAACAGCCCGGCACGGCAATCAGCTGAGCCTCTTTCAGCGCTTCGGCGCTCCATTCGGCCAGGCCATATACCGCCTGCGCCAGCAGTTCCGGGTGCTGATGGGTAAATCCGTAATATTTTTCATAGAAGGCGCCGTCGTTCACGCGGAACGCGCCGGAGAGATCAAACACCACACAGCCCGCCGCGAGGAACTGCGGCGCAAGGTCGTGGCTGACTTCATGAGCGGTGGCGAGGAACACCACATCAACACCGGCGCTGAATTCACTGATGTCGGACATCGGCTGCAAAGAGAGATCAACAATCCCTTTTAGCTGTGGATGCAAATCGGAGATTAACTTTCCCGCATCATTGCTTTGCGCTGAGACCGTCAAAGCGGTTATGTTCATATGAGGATGGCGATTCACATAGGTCACAAGCTCAGCGCCAGCGTAACCGCTCGCGCCCACAATCAGCGTATTCAACATCGGGGCCGTTTACCTTCTTATGTCTGTTTGCCTGATTAAGCGTCGTCACTTCACCCTACCGTTGGTGGGTTTTCTTACGCCTAATGATAATGTATTTTTATTCATAAATACTGCATGAATATTGATACTATCACGACCCGAGGTGTGTCAACAATGAAAAACAATTTACCACCATTTATCGAGATTTACCGTGCGTTGATCGCCACACCGTCCATCAGCGCAACCGAAGAAGCACTCGATCAGAGTAATGCGTCTTTAATCACTCTGCTGGCCGATTGGTTCGCCTCTCTCGGCTTCAATGTTGAGGTGCAGCCGGTTCCCGGCACGCGCAATAAATTCAACCTGCTGGCCAGCACCGGACACGGCGCGGGCGGGCTACTGCTTGCCGGTCATACCGATACCGTACCGTTTGATGATGGCCGCTGGACCCGCGATCCGTTCACCCTGACCGAGCACGATAACAAGCTCTACGGTCTGGGCACTGCCGACATGAAAGGCTTCTTCGCCTTTATTCTCGACGCGCTGCGGGATGTTGACGTGACGCAGTTGAAAAAGCCGCTCTACATTCTGGCGACGGCGGATGAAGAGACCAGCATGGCGGGTGCGCGCTATTTCTCCGAATCCACCGAGCTACGCCCGGACTGCGCTATCATCGGTGAGCCCACCTCATTGCAGCCGGTGCGCGCACACAAAGGTCATATGTCGAACGCCATTCGCGTCATGGGCCAGTCCGGCCACTCCAGCGACCCGGCGCGCGGTGTGAACGCCATTGAAATCATGCACGACGCCATTGGCCGCGTGATGCAGCTGCGCGACTCGCTGAAAGAGCGCTATCACTACGAAGCGTTTACGGTACCGTACCCAACACTCAACCTCGGTAGCCTTCACGGTGGCGATGCGTCCAACCGTATCTGCGCCTGCTGTGAGCTACATATGGATATCCGCCCGCTGCCCGGCATGACGCTGAGCGATCTCAACGGTCTGCTGGATGAAGCATTGGAGCCGGTCAGCGCGCAATGGCCGGGCCGCCTGACGGTCAGCGAGCTGCACGCACCGATTCCGGGCTACGAATGCCCGCCAGATCATCAGTTGGTTGAAGTGCTGGAAAAACTGCTCGGCACCAAAACCGAAGTGGTGAACTACTGCACCGAAGCGCCGTTTATCCAGACCTTATGCCCGACCATCGTCCTCGGGCCAGGCTCGATTAATCAGGCACACCAGCCGGACGAATACCTGGAAACGCGCTTTATTAAGCCGACGCGCGAATTAATTACCCAGGTCGTGCATCACTTCTGCTGGCATTAATGTGTTCTGCCCGGTGGCGCTACGCTTACCGGGCATACCTCCACCTGTAGGCCGGATAAGCGCAGCGCCATCCGGTATATCCCCACCTCCGTTTTCCCGCGATCTTCTTCACATTTTCATAAGCATTTCTTATCTGGCACGATGTGAATTAACTTTCGTCAATTGCCGCAATTTATTCGTTTGCTGAAGCGATTTCGCAGCAATTGACGTACGGGTTTTTACGTGGCTTTATAAAAGAGGTGTCTTTATCCCGCCCTTTCGTTCCAAAGGCTGGGATATAACAAAATAAAATGAGATGGGGTGTCTGGGTTAATGAACGAACAATATTCCGCGTTGCGTAGTAATGTCAGTATGCTTGGTAAAGTGCTAGGCGATACCATCAAGGATGCGCTTGGTGAGAACATTCTTGACCGTGTAGAAACGATCCGTAAGTTGTCCAAATCTTCACGTGCCGGCAACGAAGCCAATCGTCAGGAGCTGCTCACCACGCTGCAGAACCTGTCCAACGATGAACTGCTGCCGGTTGCCCGCGCGTTTAGCCAGTTCCTGAACCTGGCCAATACCGCCGAGCAGTATCACAGCATTTCGCCGAAAGGCGAAGCGGCAAGCAACCCGGAAGTGATTGCCCGTACCCTGCGTAAACTCAAAGACCAACCCAATCTCAACGAAACCACAATTAAAAAAGCCGTTGAATCCCTGTCGCTGGAGCTGGTACTCACCGCGCACCCGACTGAAATCACGCGTCGTACGCTGATTCATAAAATGGGCGAAATCAACAACTGCCTGAAACAACTCGATAATAACGACATTGCCGACTACGAACGCAACCAGGTGATGCGCCGTCTGCGCCAGCTGATTGCTCAGTCATGGCACACCGATGAAATTCGTAAGCATCGCCCAAGCCCGGTAGATGAAGCTAAATGGGGCTTCGCTGTTGTGGAAAACAGCCTGTGGGAAGGCGTACCGAACTATCTGCGTGAACTGAATGAACAGCTGGAAGAGAACCTCGGCTACCAGCTGCCGGTCGATTTCGTGCCGGTACGCTTTACCTCGTGGATGGGCGGCGACCGTGACGGCAACCCGAACGTCACCGCCGAAATCACCCGCCACGTGCTGCTGCTCAGCCGCTGGAAAGCGACCGACCTGTTCCTGAAAGATATTCAGGTACTGATTTCCGAGCTGTCGATGGTGGAATGCACCGACGAACTGCGCGAGCGGGTTGGCGAAGAAGGCGCGACCGAGCCGTATCGCTACCTGATGAAAACCCTGCGCAGCCAGCTGATGGCCACCCAGGCCTGGCTGGAAGCGCGCCTGAAAGGCCAGCGCCTGCCGAAACCAGCCGGTCTGATCAGCCAGAACGAGCAGCTGTGGGAACCGCTGTACGCCTGTTATAAATCACTACAGGCCTGCGGTATGGGCATCATCGCTAACGGCGAGCTGCTCGACACGCTGCGTCGCGTGAAGTGTTTTGGCGTACCGCTGGTGCGTATTGACGTGCGTCAGGAGAGCACCCGCCACACTGAAGCGCTGGGCGAACTGACCCGCTACCTGGGCATCGGCGACTACGAAAGCTGGTCAGAGGCCGACAAACAGGCCTTCCTGATCCGCGAACTGAATTCTAAACGTCCGCTTCTCCCGCGTAGCTGGGAGCCAAGCAACGACACCCGTGAAGTTCTGAATACCTGTAAAGCCATTGTCGATGCGCCAATTGGCTCGGTTGCCGCTTACGTGATCTCGATGGCCAAAACGCCGTCCGACGTGCTGGCGGTTCATCTGCTGCTGAAAGAAGCCGGCATCACCTTCGCGCTGCCGGTCGCCCCACTGTTCGAAACCCTGGACGACCTGAACAACGCCGACGACGTGATGACCCAGTTGCTCAACATTGACTGGTATCGCGGCTTTATTCAGGGCAAGCAGATGGTCATGATCGGCTATTCCGACTCCGCGAAAGATGCGGGCGTTATGGCGGCTTCCTGGGCGCAGTACCAGGCGCAGGATGCGTTGATCAAAACCTGTGAAAAAGCCGGTATTGAACTGACGCTGTTCCATGGTCGCGGTGGTTCTATTGGTCGCGGCGGCGCACCGGCGCACGCGGCGCTGCTCTCTCAGCCTCCGGGAAGCCTGAAAGGCGGTCTGCGCGTGACGGAACAGGGCGAGATGATCCGCTTCAAATACGGTCTGCCGGAAGTCACCGTCAGCAGCCTGTCGCTGTACACCAGCGCGATTCTGGAAGCGAACCTGCTGCCGCCGCCGGAGCCAAAAGAAGAGTGGCGCGGCATCATGGACGAGCTGTCCGATATCTCCTGCGAGATGTACCGCGGCTACGTGCGTGAAAACAAAGATTTCGTGCCTTATTTCCGTTCCGCCACGCCGGAACAGGAGCTGGGTAAACTGCCGCTGGGTTCACGTCCGGCAAAACGTCGCCCAACCGGCGGCGTCGAGTCCCTGCGCGCCATCCCGTGGATCTTCGCCTGGACACAGAACCGCCTGATGTTGCCAGCCTGGCTGGGTGCCGGCGCGGCGCTGCAAAAAGTGGTGGAAGACGGCAAGCAGAGCAAGCTGGAAACCATGTGCCGCGACTGGCCGTTCTTCTCTACCCGTCTGGGGATGCTGGAGATGGTCTACTCGAAAGCCGACCTATGGCTGGCAGAATATTACGATCAGCGTCTGGTGAAACAGGAGCTGTGGGCGCTGGGTGCCGAACTGCGCGATCTGCTGGAAGCCGACATCAAAGTGGTGCTGGACATCGCCAACGACGCGCACCTGATGGCCGACCTGCCGTGGATTGCCGAGTCTATCCAGCTGCGTAACATCTACACCGACCCGCTGAACGTACTGCAGGCCGAACTGCTGCACCGTTCACGTAAAGCGGAAGAGGAAGGCCTGGAGCCGGATCCTAACGTCGAGCAGGCGCTGATGGTCACCATCGCAGGCGTCGCAGCGGGTATGCGTAACACCGGTTAATTCATCGGTACGCTGACACCCCAAAAGGCCACATTCTTTGTGGCCTTTTTTCATACCCTCAGTTAAGGTTTCTTTGTTGTTCATCACGACAGGGAGCCCCATGTTTTTCGACATCAACCCACTGCTTTCCCGCATTGCGTCCGGGGCCACCCCGCTGCAAAAAATCGGTTTTGCCGGCAATCACACGCCCGTTCCCGATATGGCTTTTCAGGTCGACTTTCCGCGCCTCGAAATTGTGCTGGAAGGGCAACTCGCCGACGCCGGACTGGGCGACGACACGCCCATGCAAACGCTGGATGCGCTGTACGTTCCCGCTGGCGGCTGGAATTTTCCTCACTGGCTGGAACCTGCCACCACGCTAAGCATTCTGTTTGGCAAACAGCAGTTGGGGTTTAGCATCCAGCAGTGGGATGGCTACCGCCTGAGTAATCTGGCAAAACAGCATGTTGCCCGTCGCGGGCCGCGCGTCGGTTCCTTTCTGCTGCAAACCATGAGCGAAATTCAAATGCAGCCGCAGGAGCAGCAAACCGCACGGCTGATTGCCACCAGCCTCATCAGCCACTGCGCCGATCTGCTAAGCAGCCAGATTCAGACCGCCTCGCGCAGCCAGGCACTGTTCGACGCCATTCGCGAATATATCGATAGCCACTTCGCCGAACCGCTGACCCGCGAATCGGTAGCTCAGGCGTTCTATATTTCGCCGAACTACCTGTCACACCTGTTCCAGAAAAGCGGCATTATGGGCTTTAATGAATACCTCAACCACACCCGCCTGGAGCACGCCAGACGGCTGTTGAAGGGGTATGATCTGAAGGTAAAAGAGATCGCCCACGCCTGTGGGTTCGTCGACAGCAACTACTTCTGCCGCCTGTTTCGCAAAAATACCGCACGCTCACCGTCAGAGTACCGTCGCCAGTACCACAGCCAGCTGACTACGACAGAATAATATGCGTGTGCTGAGGCGCGGAAAGCAGCTTACGCACCGCGATCATCACCTTTTGCGGATCGCGTAGAAAAGCGCTGATACCCGACTGCACATAGCGGCTCTGGGTAAAACGTTCGGCCCCATTCAACTCAATATCGGTGATCAGCAGTACCGCGTCAGCGCGGCGAATGTCCTCTTCCGTGAGCGCATTCTCAATGCCCAGCGCCCCCTGGGTTTCGATTTTGATGGTCCATTTTTCCTGCTGACAGAGCTTCTCCAGACGTTCAGCCGCCATATAGGTATGGGCCACGCCGCTCACGCAGGCGGTTACCGCCACTAACATTCGTCCGCCCGTTGCCGTCATCGTCCCCTCCTTGCAGAAAAAAAACGCTGGCAGGCGCAAATACTCTTTCGCGCCTGCCAGTCTGTAAGTACCTATAATATCGAGATAATGCTTATGCGCTCTGCGCTAAGTGTGCCTCGATTTTATTCATAATAGCGTCGGCGCGTTTTACTGCATCGCTAATATTGACGCGTACTATCGTTTTCCCGGTGAAGCGCTCTTCAAATTTGATGCCGATATCCTTGGTCAGAATGACCATATCCGCAGCCGCGACGTCGCTGGCGGTCAGCTCATTTTCCTGACCAATCGACCCCTGCGTTTCTACCTTCACGTTCCAGCCTTTGGATTTGGCCGCGCTTTCCAGCGCTTCCGCGGCCATGTAGGTGTGTGCTACGCCGGAAGGACAGGCCGTTACCGCAATAATATTGGTCATAATCTCTACCTTCTCAATTAGTTAATTTCGAAATCTAAATCCAGGTCATCTTCTTTTTCGACAACCGCTTTCTTGTTCTTACGCGCCAGGCTTTTCAGCAGGTTAACGCTGACGGCGGTCACCACAGCCCCCACCACAATCGCCAGCAAATAGCCCAGTTTGCCTTCTACCACCGGCAGGACAATCAGACCGCCCCATCCGGCGTAACACTGTGCCCCCGTCAGCGCAGCGGTCACCGCGCCGCAAACGGAACCCAACATGATGGATGGAATCACGCGTAGCGGGTCGGCGGCAGCGAATGGAATCGCCCCTTCGGTGACGCCCACACACCCCATGACGAGCGCCGCTTTCCCGGCTTCGCGCTCTTCGTTATTGAAATTCTTACGATTAATCAGCGTGGCCAGGCCCAGACCCAGCGGCGGAACGCAGATGCCGACGGCAGCAATCGCTACCACGGTATAAACACCCTGCGAGACACAAATCAGCATGAAGGCGTAGGCCACTTTGTTCACCGGGCCGCCCATGTCGAACGCCAGCATCAGGCCCATAATCACCGCCAGCACCACGATGCTGCCCTGCTGCATGCCTTGCAGCCAGTGGGTCAGGCTGGTGGTCAGCAGGCCCACCGGTTCACCCAGCCCCCACATCATCACGCCTGCGGTTATGAAGGTGCCGACGATAGGAATGACGAAGATTGGCATCACCGAGCGCAACACTTTGTGCACCGGGATTTTTTTCAGATAGTAGACGACGATTCCGCCGATAATCCCGGCGATCAGCGCGCCGAAGAAGCCCGCGCCAAAACTGTTGCCCACCCATGCGCCGATGGCGCAAGGCGCCAGCGCGGAACGCTCGGCGATGGAGTAGCCGATATAGGCCGCCAGGAATGGCACCATCAGCGTCAGGCCCGCCACGCCAATATCAAACAGCTTTTTCAGATTAGGATCGGAGGCTGCATCCGGTACGGCCCCCTTGCCGTACAGCATGACCGATACCGCCAGCAAAATACCGCCCGCAACCACAAACGGGATCATGTGCGACACGCCAGTCATTAAGTGCTGACGGGTGTTTTTGAGTATGTGCACCAATTCTTTCATCAGTCGCTCCTGGGCTTCTTCGGCCCATGTCCATTAAGGTGTTGTGGCAAACAATAGGCAATTGGCGACGGGACAGACAGTGGATAAAAAGTGCATTTACTGGATTTTTGTAATATCAGAAGAAAAATGCGAGCGACCTCAAAAGTTAACGCCACTCCCCTCTTTATACGCACTACCGGCAACCTGTGAGATGGCTCGCATTTTCCAGCGGACAATACATTTGTCCAGTTTTTGACATAAATGTCAGATAGCAGCGCCGATAACATGCCCCCTATTCTGTTACCCATATCGACTGATTTGGGAGAGAAGGTTATGGCCTTGGTTGTTGAATTTATCTGTGAATTGCCGAACGGCGTGCACGCCCGTCCGGCCAGCCATGTCGAAACGCTGTGCAATACCTTTTGCTGCGACATTGAATGGCATAACCTGCGCACCGACCGTAAGGGCAACGCCAAAAGCGCGCTGGCGATTATCGGTACCGACACGCTGGCGGGCGATAGCTGCCAGTTGCTCATTAGCGGTACTGATGAAAACGCCGCTCACGAACGCCTGTCCGTCTGGCTGAAAGACGAATTCCCACTGTGCGATGCGCCGCTGGCGCAAGTTACCGCCGTTGAGCAGGAACCGCTGCCGGCGTCGCTGACTCGCCTGGGCCCAACGCTGTTCCGCGCGCAGCCGGTATGCAACGGCAGCGCCGGCGGCGTCCTGACCCGCCTGGCTGCGCTGGATCTCAATAACCTCGGAGAACTGCCTGCGGCACAAAGTCCGGAGCAGGAACAATCCGCGCTGGACGGCGGCCTGACGCGGCTGGTCAGAACGCTGGAGCTGCGCCTGCTGGACAGCGACAGCACCGCCAGCACTATCCTTGAAGCACATCGTTCGCTGGCCACCGACACCTCGCTACGCCAGCATCTGCTGGAAGGCGTCAATCAGGGCCTCAGTTGCGCACAGGCAATTATCGCCAGCACCAACCATTTCTGCGCCGAGTTCGCCCGTTCCAGCAGCAGCTATCTGCAGGAGCGCGCGCTGGACGTACGCGACGTCGGCTTTCAGCTTTTACAGCACATTTATGGCGAACAGCGTTTCCCGGCGCCGGGCCAGCTGACTCAGCCGTCTATCTGTATGGCGGAAGAACTGACCCCAAGCCAATTCCTTGAGCTGGACAAAACGCAGCTGAAAGGCCTGCTGCTGCAAAGCGGCGGCACGACCTCACACACGGTAATACTTGCCCGCTCATTCAACATTCCCACCATTGTTGGCGTGGAAATTGACGCGCTGGCGCCGTGGCAAAACCAGACGGTCTATCTCGATGGCAACGCCGGAGCGGTTATTGTCGCACCTGACGAAGCCATCACCCGCTACTACCAGCAGGAAGCGCGCGTTCAGGCCGCTATTCGCGAACAGCAAAGCGTGTGGCTGAATAAAGAGGCGCGCAGCGCCGACGGCATTCGTCTGGAAGTGGCGGCCAACATCGCTCACTCCGTCGAAGCGCAGGCGGCCTTTGGCAACGGCGCGGAAGCAGTTGGTCTGTTCCGCACCGAAATGCTGTATATGGACCGCGCCAGCGAGCCGAGCGAGAGCGAGCTCTACAATATTTTCTGTCAGGCGCTGGAGTCCGCCAACGGACGTAGCATTATCATCCGCACCATGGATATCGGCGGTGATAAGCCGGTGGATTACCTGAATATTCCAGCGGAGAACAACCCGTTCCTTGGCTACCGCGCGGTGCGTATTTATGAAGAATATTCCACGCTGTTCATCACCCAGCTGCGCGCCATTCTGCGCGCCTCGGCGCACGGCAGCCTGAAAATTATGATTCCGATGATCTCCTCCATGGAAGAGATCCTGTGGGTAAAAGAAAAAGTAGCCGAAGCGAAACAACAGCTGCGCAGCGAGCACGTGCCGTTTGATGAGCGCATTCCGCTGGGCATCATGCTGGAAGTCCCTTCGGTGATGTTTATCATCGATCAGTGCTGCGAAGAGATTGATTTCTTTAGCATCGGCAGCAATGACCTGACGCAATACCTGCTGGCAGTCGACCGCGATAACGCAAGAGTAACCCGTCACTACAACAGTCTGAATCCGGCCTTCCTGCGCGCCCTGGACTTCGCCGTTCAGGCGGTGCATCGTCAGGGAAAATGGATTGGTCTGTGCGGTGAGCTGGGGGCGAAAGGCTCCGTCCTGCCGCTGCTGGTTGGGCTGGGGCTGGATGAAATCAGCATGAGCGCGCCGTCGATTCCGGCCACCAAAGCACGCCTGGCACAGCTCGACAGCCGCGCCTGTCGTCAGCTTCTGAATCAGGCGATGGCCTGCCGTACCTCGCTGGAGGTGGAACATTTGCTGGCACAGTTCCGTATGAGCCAGCAGGATGCACCGCTGATTACCCCGCGCTGTATTTCGCTGGATAACGACTGGCGCAGTAAAGAAGAGGTGCTTAAAGGCATGACCGATAATCTGCTGCTCGCCGGGCGCTGCCGCTATCCGCGCAAGCTTGAGGCCGACCTGTGGGCGCGCGAAGCGGTCTTCTCAACCGGCCTGGGCTTTAGCTTTGCCATTCCGCACAGCAAATCTGAGCATATTGAACAGTCAACCATCAGCGTCGCACGCCTGCCCGCCCCGGTGGCATGGGGCGATGAAGAGGCGCAGTTCATCATTATGCTGACCCTCAACAAACATGCCGCGGGCGACCAGCACATGCGCATCTTCTCGCGCCTGGCTCGCCGCATCATGCATGAAGAATTCCGTAACTCGCTGGTTAACGCCGCCTCAGCCGACGCGATTGCCAGCCTGCTGCAACACGAACTGGAACTTTAAGAGGAAAGAGCATGGAACTGTATCTGGATACCGCCAATGTGCAGGAAGTTGAACGTCTGGCGCGCATCTTCCCGACTGCCGGCGTGACCACTAACCCGAGTATTGTCGCCGCCAGCCGCGAGTCTATCTGGGATGTGCTGCCGCGCCTGAAAAAAGCGATGGGCGAACACGGCACGCTGTTTGCCCAAACCATGAGCCGCACGGCGGAGGGCATGGTTGCCGACGCATGTCGCCTGAACGAGGCCGTTCCCGGCATCGTGGTGAAAGTTCCCGTCACCGCCGAAGGGCTGGCTGCAATCAAACTATTGAAAAAACAAGGTATACCGACGCTGGGTACTGCAGTTTACAGCGCGTCGCAGGGGCTGCTCGCTGCTCTGGCCGGAGCCGAATACGTCGCGCCATACGTTAACCGCGTGGATGCTCAGGGTGGCGACGGTATCCGCATGGTGCAGGAATTGCAAACGCTGCTGGAACTGCACGCACCACAGAGTAAAGTACTGGCCGCCAGCTTCAAAACCCCACGTCAGGCGCTGGACTGTTTATTGGCGGGATGTGAAGCCATCACCCTTCCTTTAGATGTAGCGCAACAAATGCTCGGCACGCCCGCTGTAGAGTCAGCTATAGAGAAGTTTGAGCAAGACTGGAAAAACGCATTTGGTAATCTGAACCTGTAAGGGAGAAATGTATGGATCGCATTATTCAATCACCAGGTAAGTATATTCAGGGCGCTGACGTCATCACTCGCCTGGGTGATTACTTAAAACCGATGGCAAATAGCTGGCTGGTCGTCGGCGATAAGTTCGTACTGGGATTTGCCGAAGAGACGCTGCGCAAGAGCCTGACCGGCGCAGGTCTGTCCGTTGAAATCGCGCCGTTTGGCGGCGAGTGCTCACAGAATGAAGTCAACCGTCTGCAGGACGTCGCGACCAGTGCAAAATGCAGCGCCATTTTAGGTATCGGCGGCGGGAAAACGCTGGATACCGCGAAAGCGCTGGCCCACTTTATGAATTTACCGGTGGCAATCGTGCCCACCATCGCCTCTACCGACGCGCCGTGCAGTGCGCTCTCCGTGTTGTACACCGATGATGGTGAATTCGACCGCTACCTGATGCTGCCGCATAACCCCAACATGGTTATCGTCGACACCAAAATCGTCGCGGGCGCGCCGGCACGTCTGCTGGCCGCCGGGATTGGCGATGCGCTGGCCACCTGGTTTGAAGCCCGCGCCTGCTCACGCAGCGGCGCCACTACCATGGCGGGTGGTAAATGCACTCAGGCGGCGCTGGCGCTGGCTGAACTGTGCTACAACACGCTGATTGAAGAAGGTGAGAAAGCGATGCTGGCCGCTGAGCAGCATGTGGTTACCCCAGCGCTGGAGCGCGTGATTGAAGCCAATACCTATCTCAGCGGCGTTGGTTTTGAAAGCGGCGGTCTGGCCGCGGCACACGCCATCCACAACGGTATGACGGCCATTCCTGACGCACACCATTTCTACCACGGCGAAAAAGTCGCCTTCGGTACGCTGACTCAACTGGTGCTGGAAAACGCGTCGGTGGAAGAAATTGAGACCGTTGCCGCGCTGTGCCACAGCGTGGGTCTGCCGATCACCCTCGCGCAGCTGGATATTAAAGAAGATATTCCGGCGAAAATGCGCCTGGTGGCGGAAGCGGCCTGTGCCGAAGGAGAAACCATTCACAACATGCCTGGCGGCGCGGAGCCTGACCGCGTTTACGCAGCGCTGCTGGTCGCTGACCAGTATGGGCAGCGTTTCCTGCACGAGTGGGAGTAACCCCCTCACCCCACCAACAAAAATCCCCGCTTTCGCGGGGATTTTTTTATACCGTCAAACCAGCCTTACAGCAGGTCGAAACGGTCCAGGTTCATCACTTTCACCCAAGCTGCGACGAAGTCCTTCACAAACTTCTCTTTCGCATCGCTGGAAGCATAAACCTCCGCCAGCGCGCGCAGTACGGCGTTGGAACCGAACACCAGATCGGCGCGCGTTGCGGTATATTTCACCTCACCGCTCACACGGTCATGGCCTTCAAACAGCTCAGCCGTTTCGTCCGTTGCCTTCCATTCGGTGCGCATATCCAGCAGATTGACGAAGAAGTCGGTGGTCAGCGCGCCGACGTTGTCGGTCAATACACCGTGGTTGCTGCCGTCGAAGTTCGCCCCCAGTACACGCATCCCGCCGACCAGTACGGTCAGTTCCGGTGCGGTCAGCGTCAGCAACTGTGCTTTATCAATCAGCAGAGACTCGGTGGTCGCTTCACCCGGCGCCGCACGATAGTTACGGAAACCATCGGCAACCGGCTTGAGCAGTTCGAACATCTCGATATCGGTCTGATCCTGACGCGCATCAACGCGGCCCGGAGTGAACGGCACGGAGATGCTAACGCCAGCCGCTTTCGCCGCTTGCTCAACGCCCACCACGCCAGCCAGCACGATAATATCGGCCAGCGACGCCTTATGCGCCGATTTATAGATGCCTTCCAGTACCGGCAACACGCGCGCCGCCGTGACGTTAACATCCCAATCACGCTGCGGAGCCAGCGCCAGACGCGCGCCGTTCGCGCCGCCACGCTTGTCACCGCCGCGGAACGTTGAGGCTGACGCCCATGCTACCGACACCAGTTCGCTCACCGTCAGACCGGAAGCGGCAATATCCGCTTTCAGACTGGCGATATCTTCTGCTGACGGATTGAAGAACGCGTGCGGCAACGGATCCTGCCAAATCAGATCTTCTTTCGGCACTTCCGGGCCAATGTAACGCGCTTTTGGCCCCATATCACGGTGGGTCAGTTTGAACCACGCGCGGGCAAAGGCTTCGTTAAAGGCCTGCGGATCGTTAAGGAAGCGACGGGAAATTTTCTCGAAGTCCGGGTCGAAACGCAGCGTCAGGTCGGTCACCAGCATCGTTGGCTTACGCTTTTTCGACGGGTCGAACGGATCCGGAATGATTTCCGGCGCGTCTACCGCTTCAAACTGGATAGCGCCAGCCGGGCTGCGGGTCTGTACCCATTCGTATTTGAACAGGTTCTCGAAGAAGTAGTTGCTCCACTGGGTCGGGGTCTGAGTCCATACCACTTCCAGACCAGAGGTAATCGCATCTTTACCGACGCCCGTGCCGAAATCGCTCTTCCAGCCAAGACCCTGGTTTTCAATCGGCGCCGCTTCCGGATCCGGACCAACATGCGTAGCCGGGCCCGCGCCGTGGGTTTTACCCAGCGTATGACCACCGGCGATCAGGGCGACGGTTTCTTCGTCATCCATGCCCATGTTGCCGAAGGTGGCGCGAATCGCCGATGCCGCCGACAGCGGCTCACCGCTGGCGTTTGGTCCTTCCGGGTTAACGTAGATCAGGCCCATTTCAGTGGCCGCCAGCGGGCGTTTTGCCAGCTCTTCCGGGTCACGGTGCGCCAGCCAGGTTTTTTCATCACCCCAGTTCACGTCCTGATCCGGCTCCCACACGTCTTCACGCCCGGCGCCGAAACCAAAGGTACGGAAGCCCGAGTTTTCCAGCGCCACGTTACCCGCAAGAATATACAGGTCGGCCCAGGAAATTTTTTGGCCGTATTTCTGTTTGATGGGCCACAGCAGACGACGCGCCTTGTCCAGGCTCACGTTATCCGGCCAGGAGTTCAGCGGGGCAAAACGCTGTTGACCGCGACCCGCGCCACCGCGCCCATCGCTTGAGCGGTAGGTACCCGCACCGTGCCACGCCATGCGGATAAACAGCCCCACATAGCTACCCCAGTCGGCGGGCCACCAGGATTGTGAATCGGTTAACAGCGAGCGGATGTCCCCTTTCAGGGCGGAGTAATCTAATTTGCTGAATTCTTTACGATAGTCGAAATCCTCACCCAGCGGGTTGGATCGATTGGAATGCTGATTAAGTAGATCAACGCGCAGCTGTTTCGGCCACCAGTCTTTGCTACTGGTGCCGGCACCGGCGCTCTGGTCGTGGCCACCACCGTGGTGGAAAGGACATTTACCTGCGTTCTGGATATCGTCTGGCGTGCTCATCACTATGCTCCCTTACAGTATTTATCATTAAGATATACACCCCTGCTGATAAGTTATAGCTGAAATGACCCACGGATTTGATAGTTAATTCCTCTTATTTTTTCCTTGTCAGCGCGGAATTTTTGCGCAGGCCATACTTATCCTTGCATAGAAAGGAACACGATGACTGTGACCAGGGGGGAATTGGCAAGAAATTCCTTATAAAATATAAGGAATTTCTTATCTCTCATCGACTACGTTGAACCTGAGGGGCACGTTTTTTGAGACTGATCACCGCCAGGGCGCACACGATCAGTACGATACCGACGGTTTCTAATCCGTCCGGCTTTTCCCCCAGCAGCCACCAGGAGAACAGCACGCCAAACACCGGCACCGCCAGCGTACTCAGGCTGGCAATACCAGCAGGTAGGTTTCGCAACACATACAGCCACAGGCTCCAGGCCAGCGCCGTCGCCAGGATGGCGCTGTAGGCCAGCGCCCCGAAAACCGCGGGATGCCATTCAACCGGTTGCTGCGGCACCACTAGCGCCACGGCGCTCATGATCGCTGCGGCATACAGCATTTGCCAGCTGGTGAGGGCCAACAGATCGAGCCCCGGATGACGTCGATACATACGTTTTGCGACGATGGCGCTCGCCCCCCAGCTGATGCCGGAGAGAATCGCTAACAACGCGCTTTTTAACGAAGAGAGGTCGAGCTGCCACGGCTGCATCACCAGACACAGTCCCACCGCCGCCACGCCAATCGCCACATACTGCAGACGCCGCATGCGTTCGCCAAGAAATAGCGCCGCCATAATCACCACCCAGAACGGCATGGTGTAGGTCAGAATCGCCACTTTCCCGGCCCCGCCGCTCATCAGCGCCCACTGCGCGAGGCCTATCATGCCGCAGGTTTGCAGCAGCGCAATCGCCAGCGTGTAGCCAAACGGCGTTGGCCGCATACCGCGCCCGCGCAGGAGTAAAACGAGAAACAGCAGTAGCGCGCCGCAGATACAGCGTAGCGCGGTGAAGTCGAAGGCGCCGATGTAGAGCGTCACCTGTTTCATCGCAATCCAGCTGTAGCTCCAGATGAGCGTCAGCGCCAGCAGGCCAACAAGCGCCAGCGGATTGCTTTTCCCTTCGGTGGTCATGGTCAGTCCGTAACGGTGATGTGATAGCCGTTACTATACTGCGCAAAAGCCCTGCATAGACAGGGCTTTTGTCGGGAATTGCCTGGTCGCGCTGCGCTTACCGGGCCGGCAATTACGCCGGGCGCACGCCCAGCGTGTGGCAGATGGCGTAGCTCATTTCCGCACGGTTCAGCGTGTAGAAGTGGAAATCCTTCACCCCTTCACGGCTGAGGATTTTCACCATGTCCATCGCGATGCTGGCGCCAACCAGTTTGCGGGTTTCCGCATCATCGTCCAGCCCTTCAAACATGGTCGACATCCACGCCGGAATGCGGACGTTGGTCATATCGGCAAATTTTTTCGCCTGTTTGAAGTTCGACACCGGCAGGATCCCCGGAATGATTTCAACATCAATCCCCGCAGAGACACAGCGGTCGCGGAAGCGCAGATAGCTTTCAACATCAAAGAAGAACTGGGTGATCGCGCGGTTTGCACCAGCATCCACTTTACGCTTCAGGTTGAGCAGGTCGGCCTGGGCACTTTTCGCTTCCGGGTGTACTTCCGGATAGGCGGCGACGGAAATATCGAAATCCGCCACGTCTTTCAGCAAGGTCACCAGGTCGGCCGCATACATTTCCGGCTTGCCGCTGCCCGGCGGCAGGTCACCGCGCAGGGCCACAATGTGGCGAATACCGTTGTTCCAGTAATCCTGAGCAATCGCGCGCAGCTCGTCGCGGCTGGCGTCAATACAGGTCAGATGCGGTACGGCTTCCAGACCGGTGCGATCTTTAATGCCTTTAATGATGCTGTGCGTACGGTCACGTTCGCCGGAGTTGGCGCCATAGGTGACCGAAACAAATTTTGGCTTCAGGCTGCTCAGACGGTCGATAGAGTTCCACAGGGTTTGCTCCATTTCACTGGTGCGCGGCGGGAAAAACTCGAAAGAAACGTTAATCTGCCCCTGCACTTCGGCCAGACTCTGATTCAGCGCTTCCCGCTGGTTGGCGTGAAAAAAGCTCATACCTTACCTCTATCAATCGCAAGTCATTATTGTTGTATTGTAAACATCTATCCGTTTAGACGTCTGGATGTAAAAATGCCGCAAAAGACGACGGGCGTCAATAGAAAGATCGGCGTAAAAAGTGAGTAATCTTCAGCGAATATGAAAAATATTCATCTGGCGCGGCGGCGACCATGACACTGGTAGCAATATAACCCTCACGGCCAGCCGACGTCTCTTCCGCGGCCTCGCCGGTACAATGCCTAAAACGATGAATCTATGCCCACACGAATTCCCATCCTCTAATACATTAAAGTGAGAACTACTTCTCAGTTCTCTCACTCTCCTGCGGCCCTGACAAAAATTCTATTGCAGACGTTAATGGCTTGTTTCACGATAAGTAGAACGTTCTACTATAACGTTATACCTAACATAAACAGGGTTATTAAAAGCACGCACGAAGAGGCGTCTATCCGGGGGAAATCAGTATGAGTCTGATATCGAGTGTCGTTAAATCGCTTTCTAAACTGTCGATGATTGGCCGCGCGTTAATGCTGCCCATCTCGCTACTGCCTGCGGCCGGTCTGCTGCTGGCGTTCGGGGATAAATTCCACCTGCCGTTGATGATGAACGCAGGCGGCATTATTTTCGACAATCTGCCGATGCTGTTTGCTATCGGTTCCGCCGTCGGTCTGGCGTCCGAATCCGGCATCGCGGCGCTGTCCGCTGCGGTCTCCGTCTTTGTGACCAACATTACCATCAGTACCGTGCTCGGTATCACGCCGGAAATGGCGGGACAAGGTGGGAAATATGCGATGGTGGTCGGCATTCCGACTCTGCAAATGGGCGTCTTTGGCGGCCTGATTTGCGGTATCCTCGCCGCGTGGTGCTATAACCGCTTCCACAAAATGCAGCTGCCGGAGTTCCTTGGATTCTTCTCCGGCAAACGCTTTGTCGCCATTGCAACCGCCCTGCTGTCGTTTATTCTCGGGCTGCTTCTGCCGTACATCTGGCAGCACATTCAGGCAGGCATCGACGCGCTGTCGGTGGTGATCAACGGCGATAACCAGGCGGTATCGACCTTTATCTTCGGGCTGGTTGAGCGCGCGCTGATTCCACTGGGCCTGCACCACATCTGGTATCCGTCATTCTGGTACTCCTTCGGCGATTACACCACCCACGCAGGCCAGGTGATTCACGGCGACCAAACCATCTGGTTCAAAATGCTGGAAGAAGGGGTGAAATCCTTCAGCAGCGACACTTACCAGAACGCCGGTAAGTTTATGCAGGGCGAGTTCCCGCTGATGCTGTTCGCGCTGCCTGCGGCGTGTCTGGCGATGTACCACGAAGCGCACACGAAAAATAAAAAAATCGCCGCCGGTATTCTGTTCTCCGCCGCGCTAACCTGTTTCCTCACCGGGATCACCGAGCCGGTTGAGTTCACCTTTATCTTCGTGGCGCCCATTCTCTACGTCTTCAACGCCATTATGGCGGGCCTCTCCTACATGGTGATGTACCTGCTGCACGCGCACATTGCCAAATCGTTCTCCGCCGGGCTTATCGACTACATTTCGTTTGGCATTCTGCCGTCGTTTAATGGCTATCAGACGAACTTCCTGAACGCGATTATCGTCGGCGTGCCGATGGGACTGATTTACTACTTCACCTTCCGTTTCGTGATTCGCCGTTTTGACATCAAAACGCCGGGCCGTACCGAAACCACGGTGAGCGCTAACGATAAAACCGATGAAGATCTGGCAACGGAAATTATCAGCCTGCTGGGCGGCGAGCAGAATATCGCCTCCGTGGGCTCGTGCATTACCCGTCTACGCCTGGAAGTGTCGGACAAAGGATCGGTGGATAAGGATGGTCTGAACAATATCGGTGCGCGCGGCGTCGTTTTCGTCGGTGATAACGGTATTCAGGTGATTTTTGGCGCCAGAGCGCAATTTATCGCGCAAACCATGTCGACGATGATTGGCAAATAATCATAAGATTGTCGCCGGTTGGAGGTCCCATCCCTGATGGGCACCTCCTTGTTTTCTGCGGATATTCACGATGGTCCAGGGAGCACTTTTTGAAGAAGGTCAGCATAATTGATGTCGCGAAGCGCGCGGGCGTCTCGGTTTCTACCGTGTCGCTGGTGCTACGTCAGAAAGGAAAAATCTCCGATGCGACCATCGAAAAAGTGCAGGCCGCCATCCACGAGCTGGGCTACGTCCACAACGTGGCCGCCGCCAACCTCCGGGCCAATACCTCCAATTTGATTGGCCTGATTCTGCGCGACTTTAGCGACAGCTTCTCCATCAAAGTGATGGCCAGCATCGTCCAGGAGCTGGAAGCGCAGGGTTACATGGTGTTCCTCGGCCAGCCGCTGAACGAGCATGAACATCTTGAGCGCTGTCTGCTATCGTTTAAACAGCAGGGCGTCGCGGGCGTTATCTATCTCGCATCGGATGTCCGTCGCGATACGCTGCCCGCACAAATTCGCCAATGCCCATTGCCGCTGGTCGTCGTCTCACAGTCTCCCATCAAAGAAAAGTGCAACCTGGTGATGCGTGATAACCAACAGGCGGCCAGTCTGGCCACCCGCTATCTGCTGGAGCGCGGCCACCGCTACATCGCCTACCTCGGCGGCCAGGAACACGATCTGATTCGCCAGCAGCGGCTGGTTGGTTTTCGCAGCACCCTCACCCGCCTCGGCATTGCGACTCGCGACGAATTCAGCCCTGCCTGCGGCGACGATACTTACGCCGCCAGCGTCGCGACACGTCAGCTGCTGGAAAACAATAACGCCATTACCGCACTGCTATGTCATTCACCGGACGCGATGATCGGCTGTATCGATGGAATTCATAAGGTGGGGCGCACCGTAGGGAAAGATGTCTTTTTAACCCAGCAGGTGGCGCTGATTGGCTTTGAAGATATGTTGCACATCAACCTGACCTCGCCGTCATTTACCTACGTCTCCTCGGCCAGCGAAGAGACCGGGCGTCAGGCCGCGACGCTGATGATCCGTAAACTGCGCGAACCAACATTGCAAAATCAGGCGATTACGCTGTCGGGTCAACTGGTGCCGCGCGAGTCGGCCTGAACCATGTTCACCAGCCAATCCAGCCGCGCCGCGTTTTCCGGCGACGTCACGAGCCCGCACTGGACATACAGGGCGGCTTCATCAATGGGCCGAAAAATCACCCCCTGACGCTGGATCGCAGCAAACGATTCGGGAAACAAACTCAGCCCTTCACCACGAGCAATGCGCGCCAGCAGCACGTCGTGTTCCAGCGGCTCTTCAATACAGGCGGGCAGGTAACCCGCACGGCGGAAAATATCGCGAGTAAAGTCAAAGAAGGCGGGGTTACGCTCGCGCTTGAACCAGAATAATGGTCGATCGTTCAGCGCGCGGAGCATCAGCCTATCCTGCTTCGACTCGGGCCATTGTTCCGGCAACGCCGCAATCAGAGGCTCCTGTCGGCTAAGAGGCATCAAGTTTAACCCTGAGGTTTCCAGCGGCAGCGCCACCAGCGCAGCATCCAGTTTTCCCCGACGCACCTGACGCACCAGCTCTGGTGAACCGTGCCGCACAACGTACAGCGTCTCCACCTGAGCCGCCAGCACGGTTTCCAGCGTAGCAAAAACGCCCTGCTCAAACGCGGTGGTCAATCCAATGCGTAGCGATGACGTGCCAACCTGAGCGAGCCGGCTCAGGGCATCATAGGTTTCATCCTGCTTCGCAAGCAGTGGACGAATAATTGCCAGCACCTGCCGCCCTTCAGCCGTTAACGTCAGCCCTTTGGTATGCCGGACAAAAAGCGTTACCCCCAGCCGTTCTTCAAGCTGGCGAATGTGACGGCTCAGCGGCGGCTGCGACATATACAGCCTTTCCGCCGCACGACGCATATTGTTCTCTTCCGCCACCACGGCAAAGTAGCGTAGCAGTCGGATATCCAGAGCGTGCAAAGGGGATGAAGTCATACCGAAAAGGTATCACGGAATCGGTATTATCCAAATGATTCTGCGCGCTCTATCTTCTCGCCATACGCTAACAAACGAGGTGATGATGATGGATTCAGAACGCTATATAACCGGTCAGAAAATGCTGCAACAGGTTGATGGAAAAGGTGGTGAGGCCGTCGTGAATAGCCTGAAGGATATCGCACCGGACTTCGCCCGCTATCTGCTCGAGTTCCCGTTTGGCGATATTTATGCGCGCCCGGGGCTGGACCTGCGCAGCCGGGAAATCGCCACCGTCGCCGCGCTGACCGCCATGGGTAACGCCGCGCCGCAGCTCAAAGTGCATATCGCCGCTGCGCTGCACGTTGGCTTAACGCAGGAAGAGATCATTGAAGTGATTATGCAGATGGCGGTTTATGCGGGATTTCCGGCGGCGCTCAACGGCCTGTTCGCCGCAAAAGAGGTGTTTGGGAGGCGGTAAGCGTGCCGGATGGCGGCATAAACGCCTTATCCGGCCTACCGAACGATGTTGGCCGGATAAGCGCAGCGCCATCCGGCAATCAGGACTACAGCAGTTGCGCCAGACGGTTAATATCCGACTGAATCGCACCGGCAGTCACGTCGCGGCCCGCCCCCGGCCCACGAATTACCAGCGGGTTATCGCGATACCAGCGGCTTTCAATGGCAAAGACGTTATCACACGGTAACAGCGAGGCCAGTGGATGCTCCTGACGCACCGCTTCGACGCCGACGCGCGCTTTGCCATTGGCGTCGAAACGCGCCACGTAGCGCAGCACCAGCCCCATTTCCTGGGCGGCTTCCAGACGCTGCAGCATCTGCTCGTTCAGCTCATCGCCGTTCTCAAAGAAATGGTCGATTGAGCCTTCTTCACAGTGCGCCGGCACCAACGACTCCACGCGAACCTGGTCCGGCTCAATGTCATAGCCCGCCTCACGCGCCAGAATCACCAGCTTACGCATTACGTCTTTGCCGGAAAGGTCAACGCGCGGGTCCGGCTCGGTTAGCCCCTGCTGCCAGGCCTGATCGACAAGGTCGGTAAACGGCACGGTACCGTCAAACTGCAGGAACAGCCAGGAGAGCGTGCCGGAGAAGATACCGCTGATCGCCAGAATGCTGTCGCCGCTGTCAATCAGGTCGCGCACGGTATGGTTAACCGGCAGGCCCGCGCCGACGGTGGCATTATACAGCCAGTGACGGCCGGTTTTTTCAAACGCGTCGTGAATCTGGCGATATTTATCGCTGCTGCTGGCCCCGGCCAGCTTGTTAGCGCTGATCACGTGGAAACCGTGGCTGGCAAAATCGAGATACTGATCGGCCAGCTGTTCGCTGGCGGTAACGTCCAGTACCACCAGGTCGTCGTACGGGTGAGCGCGCATCCACAGGAACAGCGACTCTTCGTCCTGCTCAACCGCTTCATCTTCAAAGAAAGCCAGCGCGCGGCTGGCATCCAGCCCGTCATAGCTCAGCAGGCTGCGGCGGCTATCCACCACGCCTGCCAGCACAAATTCAAAACCGGTGCGCGCCGAGAGCGTCGTTTGCTCACGAGCAAACAGTTCCAGCCAGCGAGAACCAATATTCCCTTTGCCGAACAGCACCAGGCCAATGCGTTTTTCCGCGCGGAAAATCGACTGGTGCAGACCCTGAATCAGGCTTTCCGTCGGGCCAGCACGCAGTACGGCGACCAGGCTGATCCCCTCTTCCGACTGCCAGGTAAATTCAACCGGCTGCCCCTTAAGCTGTTGCCAGAAACGGTGGCAGTGCAGCGGGTTACGCGTGACGCCCGCCCCGACCATCGCCACCAGCGCCAGCCCCTGACGCAGGCGTAGCTCGCCCGGCAAACCCGCTTCATCAAGAATTTTCAGCGCGCTGTCGACCACTTCCGAGGTATAGCAGAACTGCAGCAGACGATGGTCCGCGTGTACGCCGACCGCCAGCGGACGAATCTGCGCGCGTTTGAGTATCTGGTCGATCTCTTTATGCGCCAGCTTAAAGTCCTGGCTGGCGGGAACGCGGAATTCGATTAAACAGACATCATCATGGCTGGTGACAATCCGCGCGCCGGTACCGGAAGCCAGCACGCGCTCAATACGCGTGGACCCCTGATCCGGCGTGTAGCTACAGCGCAATTGCAGATCGATATCGCTGCCGGAAACCGGCTGTAAGGTACGTGCGTGCAGCACCGGAGCGGCCAGACGCGCCAGTTCACTGGCTTCATCCAGACGCAGCAGCGGCAGCAGGCAAGCATCTTTCACTTTACGCGGATCGGCGCTGTACACGCCCGCCACGTCGCTCCAGATGGTGACGCGGGAAACCCCCGCCAGGGCGCCAATCTGGGTGGCGGAATAGTCGGAACCGTTACGCCCCAGCAGCACGGTTTCACCGGCATTGTTACGGCTGATAAAACCGGTCACCACCAGGCGTTTACCCGGATGCTGCGCCATCAGCTGCTGTAACAGCGGGTATGACAATCCTTCATCCACCTGCGGCTGTGCGCTACGTTCGGCACGCAGGAACGCGCGAGCATCGAGCCAGGCAGCGTCCAGACCTTGCAGCTTGAGAACTTCCGCCATCAGGCGCGCCGACCACAGTTCACCGTGGCCGACCACTTCCGCGTATACCGCGTCGTTGACGCCGTTATCCAGCAGCCCGGCTAACCGCTCCAGGTCATGAATAAAGTCGGCAATCATGCCGTCGGCAACTTCGGCAGGCAGCAGGCCGCTAATCAGATCGGACTGATAGCGGCGCAGCGTCTGCTGGACCTGATGCGCAGAGAGGCGATCGGTCTGACTGAGCTTCAGCCAGTTGATCAGCTGGTTGGTGGTGCTACCGGCGGCGGAAACCACCATCATATCGCCCGGCTGAGAGTACTCCGCCATAATGCCGGCAACACGCAGGTAACACTTCACATCCGCCAGACTACTCCCACCAAATTTATGCAGCTGACGCTCTTTCGCCCCTGCCTGCGCAATCACACTCATATTTACCCCTGTGCTGCGACCCGGAATCCATTTTCCAGATCGGCAATTAAGTCTTCGCTATCTTCAATACCGGTTGAGATGCGTAATAGCGTCTCAGAAATTCCCGCAGCGGCGCGCGCTTCCGGCGCCATGCCCGCATGGGTCATGGTCGCCGCATGCGAGATCAGGCTCTCTACTCCGCCCAGCGATTCCGCCAGGGTGAACAACGACAGCCCGCTCAGGAAGCGGCGCAGCGTTTGCTCGTCGCCGTTTAGCTCGAAGCTGAGCATCGCGCCAAACCCTTTCTGCTGGCGAGCGGCAATTTCGTGGCCCTGGTTTTCCGGCAGAGAAGGATGATACAGCTTTTTCACCAGCGGTTGGGTTTTCAGGAAATCGACAATCGCATAGGCGTTACGCTGCGCTACTTCCATACGTGGAGAGAGCGTGCGCAGGCCGCGCAGCAACAGGTAGCTGTCGAACGCGCTGCCGGTGACGCCGATATTATTCGCCCACCATGCCAGTTCTGTGACGGTATCCGGATCTTTAGCAATCACCACGCCCGCCACCACGTCGGAATGGCCGTTGAGGTATTTGGTGCAGGAGTGCAGTACCAGATCGGCGCCAAGCGCCAGCGGGTTTTGCAGCGCCGGGCTTAAGAAGGTGTTATCCACCACGCTCACCGCGCCCGCCTCACGTGCCAGCTGGCAGATTTTCGCAATATCGACCACGCGCAGCAGCGGGTTGCTCGGGCTTTCGACCAGCACCAGCTTCGGTTTTTCCGCCAGCGCCGCTTTTAAGGCTTCATCATTGCCCTGATCGACAAACAGCACGCGATAGCAGCCGCGTTTTGCCAGGCTATCAAACAGGCGGTAGCTGCCGCCGTAGCAGTCGTGCGGCGCCACCAGCAGATCGCCAGGTTTCAGGAAGACGGTGGTCACCAGGTGAATCGCCGACATACCCGTATTGGTCATCACGGCGCCCGCGCCGCCTTCCAGTTCAGCCAGCGCGCGCTGCACGACGTCACGCGTCGGGTTACCGCGACGCGAGTAGTCATGCGCACGCGGTTCGTTAAAACCGGTAAAGTTATAGGTACTGGAAAGATGAATCGGCGGGACAACACAACCATACTGCTCGTCGTCATTTAATCCGCTACGCACTGCGATGGTGGCCTGTTTACGGGTCATGAGGATTCGTTCCTGGCAAGGTCTGTGAAAAGTCAGACCCCAGAGTAAACATTGTTGACATAGCCGTCAATACATCTAGACATCTAAACCTCTTTGCGTATAGATTGAGCTATTGGCAAATAGCCGTTAAAATTATATGCATTAGCGCACATCTGCGAAGGCGAAGCGCGTGTCAGCGCAAGGCCACTACGGTACACTACGCGCGATCATGGCCCTGAACCGGCCTGTTAACTAATGACTAGAGGATTAAAGGTATCTCATGGCTGAATGGAGCGGCGAATATATCAGCCCATACGCTGAGCACGGTAAGAAGAGTGAGCAAGTAAAAAAAATTACGGTTTCCATTCCTCTGAAGGTGTTGAAGATCCTCACCGATGAACGCACGCGTCGTCAGGTGAACAACCTGCGTCACGCCACCAACAGCGAACTGCTGTGTGAAGCGTTCCTGCATGCTTTTACCGGTCAACCGTTGCCAAACGACGAAGACCTGCGTAAAGAGCGCAGCGATGAAATTCCGGAAGCGGCAAAAGAAATTATGCGTGAGCTGGGGATTGACCCGGAGACGTGGGAATATTGAGTTGCTGAAGAAGCCGGGAAACGTTGACGTTTCCCGGCTTTTTTATTGTCCGCGAGCGTTACTTCACCTCGTACTCCGGCCATGGTCGCGCGGCAATAAACTGTGCCACCGCCTCGCGGTCGGGAATCGCCGAGAGCGCCCCTTTCTGCGTTGTCGCCAATGCGCCGCAGGCGCTGGCCTGCGCCATCGCGCCATGTAACTGCGTGATATCGTCGGGCATCCCTTGCTGTGCAAGGCTGGCGAGCAAGCCCGCTACAAAAGCATCGCCCGCCCCCGTCGTATCAATACTCTCAACGACATAACCGCTGAAGTGCACAACGTTTCCCTGGTACAGGACCATCGCCCCCTGCGCGCCGTAAGTCACCACTTTGAACGTCGCCGGATAGGCTTCAAGCCCGGCAATGGCTTCGGCAAAGCTCTGGGATTGGGTTAACCAATACCACTCCTCTTCCGAGAGCTTCAGGATATCGGCCTGACGGGCAAAGTGGCGCACGGTTTCCAGCATGCTTTCGGGGTCAGGCCACATTTGTTCACGCAGATTGACGTCAAAACTCAGCAAGCCACCCTGCTGTTTAATACGCGTCATTGCCTGCGCCAGCGTATCGCGACAGGCCGGCGCCACCAGCGCCAGCGAGCAAAAGTGCAGGATATCCGCGCCAAACTCAGGGAGCGCCTGCGCCGACAAGAACTGATCGGCGGAGGGATTCACCAGGAAGGTGAAATCCCGTTCGCCGCCTTTACCGAGCGACACGACCACGGTGCTGGTTCGGTGCTGGCCGTCCAGCTCCATCGCCTGCGTGTTGACGCCGTACTCCCGCAGCGTCTGCTGCAAGAGATGGCCGAAAGGATCGTCACCCACCCGCCCAATAAAACCGCTGCGGCAACCTAATCGCGCGGCTCCCGCCGCGACGTTTACCGGCGCGCCGCCAGGGCAGGCTTCATAGCGCCTGTCGCCAATGGGAAGCAGGTCGGCCACCGCATCGCCTAGCGCCCAGATATTCATCATGCTTCTTCCTCCGGTTATTTATCCAGGGGCCAATAGCCGCCGCTGTGCAGCGTGGCTCGCCCGTTGCTGGCGAACAGCGCCAGTTCACGTTGCCCTTCCAGCGGATAAATGCGGCTACTTAAGCAGGCCTCACCGTCATTCACGAAAACTTCCACGGAGGAACGATCGATAAATATCCGCAGCGACAAGCGATCGCCCGCCGGTAACGCAACGCTGCGCGTACCTTCCAGCGCGAATTGCGGATAACGGCGCTCCAGCGTCAGCCGCTGTGCCTGAGTATCAACGGCGATCCGCAGGCCATCGCCTAACGCGAGGCCGTAGCTTTCCGCCGTCGCGTTTTTCATCGACCACACCAGTTCCAGCTCAATCGCCTCAGCTTCATCCACGATGTGTGAACGTTGATTGTGCAACTGCTGCGCCAGCAGCGGGTAATAGCTGCCGCGCAGCGTCGCGACCTCTTCGGCGGGTACCATCTGCAGGCGGTTATCTGCGCCAAGGCGAATTTCACGCGGCAGAGAGAGCATCCCCGCCCAGCCATCCTGCTGTTCCGGCATCGGCGACTCCCACATATCCAGCCAGCCGATCACGATGCGGCGACCATCCGGCGTCAGGAAACTCTGCGGGGCATAAAAGTCGTGGCCGTGATCCAGTTCGATAAACTCGCTTTGGGCGACAAACTGCTGTCCCGGCAGCCAGTCGCCAATCATGTAGCCGCTCTGGAACAAATTGCGGTGACGATAACCTTCCGCCGCCAGCCCCTGCGGTGAAAACATCAGTATCCGCTTCCCGTTGAGCATGAAGAAGTCCGGGCATTCCCACATATAGCCCATTCCTTCCTGCGCCTCGCCCAGAATGCCCTCTTCTTGCCACTGACGGAGATCGGCAGAGCTGTACAGCCGCACCTGTCCGGTATCGCCAACCCGCGAACCGACAATCAGGTACCAGGTATCGCCTTCACGCCAGACTTTCGGATCGCGGAAGTGATGCAGGCCCGCAGGCGTATCAATAATCTGCCCCTGACGTTCAAAATGAATCCCGTCGCGGCTGGTCGCCAGACACTGCACCTGGTAGAGATTATCGTCATTGCCCGGATCGCCATGAAACTTATGCCCGGTGTAGATCAGCGCCAGCGTATCGCCGTCCACCACCGCCGAGCCGGAGAAACAGCCGTCCTTATCTTCCGGGCCTTCCGGCGCCAGCGCCACCGGCAGATGCTCCCAATGCACCAGGTCTTTACTCCGCGCATGCCCCCAGTGCATTGGCCCCCACTGGGTTGAGTAGGGATGATGCTGATAAAACGCATGGTACCAGCCGTCGAACCACACCAGTCCGTTAGGGTCATTCATCCACCCGGCGCGCGCGGCAAGGTGATAGCGCGGATACCAGCGCGGATTCAGCGTGGCGCTGCGTTTCTGGAGTTCCTGTTCAGCATCGGCAATTGAAAATGTCATATTCTTCACTCTTGTTCAGACAGCAGAAGATTTTGTCAGCAGCGGCTCGGAAGCCGGTTTGCTGGCGCGTAATAGGAAGATGGAAATGAAGGTGGTGCAGAACACCAGCGCTCCCATAAACAGGTAGGATTCGGCAAAGCCATATTTTTCATAGCTATAGCCCGCAAGCGGTGACAGTACGGTGGCGATAACCGAGCTGGTGCAGGCAAATCCCACCAGATACAGCGTGGAGGAGAGGCGTTTATCAAAGTTGGCGCTGTTGTATTTAAAGATGGAGACCAGCAGTACCGGAAGCTCTACGCCGTGCAGCAACTTGGTGATGGAGATCAGCAACGGTCCTTCAACCAGCCCGGAAGACACCATGCGCAAGGCCATGATCATCCCTGCAAAAATCAGCCCGTTTTTCGCGCCAATGCGATTAACCAGCCACGGCGCGCAGAACATCCCTGCCGCTTCAAGGAACACCTGGAACGAGTTCAGGTAGCCGTACATGGCGTTCCCTTCCTGCAGCGTCGGGAACTGTGAGGAGAAGTAGACCGGGAACTGCTGATCGTAGACGCCATAAATACAGGTTCCGACCACGAAAAAGACCAGAGCCCAGAAGCGCGGTAGCGTCAGCAGACGCAGGGCGTCTTCCAGCTTAATGTTGCTCTTCTCACCCTCTGTTGAAAGCGCCTGCGTATCACCCGGTACTGAGAGACGAACCAGCAGGAAGAAAAAGACCAGCCCCGAGCAGCTTGCCACCGCAAAGTTAAGCTGCGGGTTGATGTTAAATAGCAGTCCGGCAAAGAAGGTGGCGACGGCCCATCCCAGCGATCCCCACATCCGCGCTTTGCCAAACTCGAAATGCGTCTGGCGCGCCACGCGCTCAGTGTAAGATTCCAGTACACCGATCCCGCCGTTAAAGGTCAGCCCAATGTAGAGGCCGCCGAAAAGGCTGCCAATCAAGATATTGATTTTCAGAAGGTAGCCAAAGAGCAAATATGCCGGACCGGAGAGAATGAGCAGTACGGTGATATACCAGAGTAGGTGTTTACGTAGGCCCAGCTTGTCCTGAATAAAACCGTAGCAGATCTGCGCAAACAGCGCGGAAACCGACAGAACGGAGAAAATAATGCCCGTATCGCCAGGCTGTAGCCCCACCTCCTGGTGCAGCCAGATAGAAAGCAGCGAACCTGAAGAGGACCAGGAGACAAAAAAGAAAAACAGCAAGGCGCTAAGTAACAAGTAACTGCTGGAGTGATGTTCTTTCATCATAGCAATCTCATCGTGGGTTAACGCCACAATGGTAACGTTAACAAAAAGAGATTCTCATGTCATTTTGCTGCGATATCCGATGTTAATCACAAAAGTTAACGTTAACATTATAAAAATAAGATCATGATCAACTATTTCCTGCCGTAACGGGGAAGTAGAGTACGTTAGAATAACGCGCTATCCTTTTACATCAGTAAGTTAGTGGTTCTGTTGCAATCGTGGAGTCTGAAATATGGCATCTTTAAAAGATGTAGCGAAGCTGGCAAACGTCTCCCTGATGACGGTTTCCCGCGCCCTGAACAGCCCGGAGCGGCTCAAGCCGGAAACGCTGGCTCGCGTACAATCCGCTATTGCCCAAACGAACTATGTCCCCGATCTCTCCGCCAAACGTATTCGTGGCGCGCACGATACGCCGAAAACCATCGGCGTACTGGCACTGGATACGGTCACCACGCCCTTTTCGGTTGAGATCACGCTGTCGATTGAAGAGACCGCGCGCGCACACGGCTGGAACAGTTTCGTGGTGAATATGTTTTCTGACGATAGCCCGGAGGCGATTGTCGACCTGCTGCTCTCTCACCGTCCAGGCGGCATTATTTACACCACCATGGGCCTGCGTCAGGTGCCCATTCCCGCCAAACTGCTCACTCTGCCGTGCGTGCTGGCAAACTGTGAAAGCCTGAACGCTCCGGTCGCCAGCTTTATTCCGGACGATGAGCAGGGGCAATATGAAGCGGTGAAGGGGCTGCTGGCGGCAGGTTATACCCGCCCGCTGTGCCTGCATCTGCCGGAAAATCATCTGGCTACCGTACGCCGCCGACAAGGTCTGGAGCGCGCCTGTCGGGAAGCGGGTATAAACCCTGATACGCTGACGCATTACTACATGGAGTACGGCGATGCGCACTATCGCGATATGCCAGCCAGAGTTCTGGCGCATATCAAGCAGGGTAAACCCCAGTTTGATTCGGTAATTTGCGGTAACGATCGCATCGCGTTTATGGTTTACCAGACGCTGCTGGCACAAGGGTTGAAGATCCCGCAGGACGTCGCGGTATTGGGTTACGACAATATGGTGGGCATTGGCGATCTGTTCCTGCCGCCGCTGTCGACGGTGCAGTTACCGCACTACGAGATTGGCCGACTCAGCGCGCTGCATATCATCAATGGCGACAAACATCGCGAGACGGTTCGCGTTGCCAGCCCGTGGCTACCCGGAGAATCGATATAAAAAAACCGCCGTTCGGCGGTTTTTTTTGAATTTTTTCAGCGCGTTAGAAGCGTGTTACTTCCGGATGCAGCTCAGACATTGAGATCAGGTAGGAAACAAAAACGTTTTTGATTGCAGTCAGCATAGTCACACCTTTACCCATAGTAATTTTGTGGTCGTTTGATGGGCAAATAATAAGCTTATCCGCGCTGTGGTGCAATATTTTTGTGATTAGCATCACAAAAATATTTGCGACTGACGAAATTCAGAGACAAAAAAAGCGCCCTGAGGCGCTTTTTTCTGCCTGGCAACTTACTTGCTGCCTGGGATGCTGAAACGCTTGTTGAAGCGGTCAACACGGCCACCGGTAGCAACATCACGCTGCTTGCCAGTATAGAACGGGTGGCATTTACCGCACACGTCCAGGTTCAGGTCGTGACCGACGGTAGAGCGGATCTGCATGACGTTACCGCAAGAACAAGTTGCAGTAATTTCTTCGTATTTCGGGTGAATATCTTTTTTCATGGGAAAACCTCGGTTAAGGCCGCGTCGCTCTTCCAGCCCTAACGCCAGACACCACGCGATGTTGATAGTATATATACTGCATCATTCAAGCCGCCTCGGCGTTGGCTGCGTTCGTTCACCCCAGTCACTTACTGATGTAAGCTCCTGAGGATTCACTCTCTTGCCGCCTTGATGCAGCTCGAATGATTTGTCTATATGTTCCTGATGCCAAAATGCACCAAAGGCGGCGAATCATACAGAATTTGACCAGCAGATGCAAACTGATCCGCACCCCTACAATGTGTATACTGTCTCGCCAGATTTCAAGTCAGGAAGAAAACATGCCCGTTGCTCACGTTGCCCTGCCTGTTCCACTGCCCCGCACGTTCGACTACCTGCTGCCTGACAACCTCAGCGCCAAAGCGGGCTGCCGCGTGCGCGTGCCGTTTGGTAAACAAGAGCGCGTGGGGATTGTGGTGTCGGTCAACGAAAGCAGCGAACTGCCGCGCGATGAGCTCAAAGCGGTGATCGACGTGCTGGACGGCGAAGCGGCTTTCTCAACCTCGGTGTGGCGTCTGCTGCTGTGGGCCGCGGAGTACTACCATCATCCGATTGGCGACGTTCTATTCCACGCCCTGCCCATTATGTTACGCCAGGGAAAACCGGCCAGCGCCGCACCACAGTGGTTCTGGTTTGCCACCGAGCAGGGGCAGGCGGTGGATATTAATAGCCTGAAGCGCTCACCAAAGCAGCAACAGGCGCTGGCGGCCCTGCGTCAGGGAAAAATCTGGCGTCACCAGGTGGCAGAGCTGGAATTTAATGAAAGCGCGATGCAGGCGCTGCGTACCAAAGGGCTGTGCGAGCTGGGTAGCCTGGCACCGGAAATTATCGACTGGCGCTCCGCTTATTCCGTTCCCGGCGAACGCCTACGCTTGAATACCGAGCAGGCCACCGCGGTTGGCGCGATTCACAGCGCCTCCGACGAATTTTCCGCGTGGCTGCTGGAAGGCGTCACCGGCTCGGGGAAAACCGAGGTCTACCTTAGCGTGCTGGAAAACGTGTTGGCCAAAGGCAAGCAGGCGCTGGTCATGGTGCCGGAAATCGGCCTGACGCCGCAGACCATCGCCCGCTTTCGCGAGCGTTTTAACGCGCCGGTAGAAGTCCTGCACTCGGCGCTCAACGACAGCGAGCGGCTGGCCGCCTGGCTGAAGGCGAAAAGCGGCGAGGCGGCGATCGTCATCGGCACCCGTTCCTCTCTCTTTACGCCATTCAAAAATCTCGGCGTGATCGTCATTGATGAGGAGCACGATAGCTCATACAAGCAGCAGGAAGGCTGGCGTTATCATGCCCGTGACCTCGCCGTATGGCGCGCCCACAGCGAGCAAATCCCCATTATCCTCGGCTCGGCAACGCCGGCGCTGGAGACCTTGCTCAACGTTCGCCAGCATAAATACCGTCTACTGCGCTTAACGCGCCGCGCGGGCAACGCGCGCCCAGCGACTCAGCACGTTCTCGACCTTAAAGGCCAGCAGTTGCAGGCCGGACTCTCTCCCGCCCTGATCAACCGCATGCGCCAACATTTGCAGGCTGATAATCAGGTGATTTTGTTCCTCAACCGCCGTGGTTTTGCGCCAACGTTACTGTGCCATGACTGCGGCTGGATTGCCGAATGCCCGCGCTGCGACAGCTACTACACGCTGCACCAGTCGCAGCACCATCTGCGTTGTCACCACTGCGACAGCCAGCGGCCTATTCCGCGCCAGTGCCCCTCCTGCGGCTCAACGCACCTGGTACCGGTCGGGCTGGGAACGGAACAACTGGAACAGGTACTGGCGCCAATGTTCCCCGGCGTTCCGTTGTCGCGTATCGACCGCGACACCACCAGCCGTAAAGGGGCGCTTGAGCAACACCTTGCTGAAGTGCACCGCGGCGGCGCACGTATTTTGATCGGCACCCAGATGCTGGCGAAAGGGCACCATTTCCCTGACGTCACGCTGGTTGCGCTGCTGGACGTCGACGGCGCGCTCTTCTCCGCCGATTTCCGCTCGGCGGAACGCTTTGCCCAGCTGTATACCCAGGTTTCTGGCCGCGCCGGGCGCGCGGGTAAGCAGGGCGAAGTGGTGCTGCAAACTCACCATCCTGACCACCCGCTGCTGCAAACGCTGCTCTATAAAGGCTACAACGCCTTCGCCGAACAGGCGCTGGCCGAACGCCAGACGATGCAGCTGCCGCCATACACCAGCCACGTCCTGATTCGCGCGGAAGATCATAACAATCAGCAGGCGCCGGTGTTCCTGCAGCAGCTGCGTAACCTGATACAGGCCAGCCCGCTGGCGGACGATAAGCTGTGGGTGCTCGGCCCGGTTCCTGCGCTGGCGCCCAAACGTGGCGGCCGCTATCGCTGGCAGATTCTTCTGCAACACCCCTCTCGCGTGCGTCTGCAACATATCGTTACCGGCACGCTGGCGCTCATCAACACGCTCCCGGAATCCCGCAAAGTGAAGTGGGTTCTCGACGTTGACCCGATAGAAGGTTAATTCAGAGTTGCGAGCGGGATCGTGAAATCAAACAATCATCACACTTTTGATGAAAATTCTGTAACAGATCCCCCTAACTATCTGATAAAAGTGTGTCAGATGTCAGGCCACAAAGGACGTGCCTGCGCCAGTCAGTGAGGAGAGAATCAGGTGAAGGCTAAAAAACCGGTTGTTGCCGCAACCATGAAAGATGTCGCCCTACAGGCTAATGTCTCTACGGCAACCGTATCCCGTGCATTGATGAACCCTGAGAAGGTTTCGCAGGCTACCCGTAATCGCGTGGAGCAGGCGGCGCTGGAGGTCGGGTATCTTCCGCAAATGCAGGGCCGCAACATGAAGCGTAACGAGTCGCGCACCATCCTGGTGATTGTTCCGGATATCTGCGATCCCTTCTTTAGCGAAGTGATCCGCGGGATCGAGGTGACAGCGGCGGCGCAAGGCTATCTGGTGCTGATTGGCGACTGTGCGCATCAGAATCAGCAGGAAAAAACCTTCATCGATTTAATCATCACCAAACAGATTGACGGCATGCTGCTGCTCGGTTCCCGTTTGCCGTTCGACGCCAGCATTGAAGAGCAGCGCAACCTGCCGCCAATGGTGATGGCCAACGAATTCGCGCCGGAGCTGGGCCTGCCGACGGTCCACATCGACAACCTCACTGCCGCCTTCGACGCCGTTAACTATCTTCACGAACTGGGCCATCAGCGCATCGGCTGTATCGCCGGGCCGGAAGAGATGCCGCTATGCCACTACCGCCTGCAGGGATACGTTCAGGCGCTGCGCCGCAGCGGGATTACCGTTGACCCTCACTACATTGCCCGCGGCAACTTCACCTACGAAGCGGGCGCCAGCGCGCTGGAACAGCTGCTGGCGCTGCCCAAGCCGCCGACGGCCGTATTCTGCCACAGCGATATTATGGCGCTGGGCGCGCTCTCCTGGGCCAAACGTCAGGGTCTGAAAGTGCCGGACGATCTGTCCATTATCGGCTTCGATAACATTTCGCTGGCCGAATTCTGCGACCCACCGTTGACCACCGTCTCTCAACCGCGTTTTGATATTGGCCGTGAAGCCATGCTGCTACTGCTAAACCAGCTCAGCGGGCAGTTTGTTGATAGTGGTTCCCGTCTACTCGACTGCGAACTGATCGTTCGCGGCAGTACAAGCAAAATTTGATGTAAAGCCGGGCGCTTTAGGACTTGCTTGTCTGGTCAAAGCCCCGTCGCTTAAGTAACATGTCGGGCTAACTAACGGAAAAAGACAGCGAAACGATAGTGGCACAACGAGACTATGTACGCCGCGGCCAGCAGGCACCTTCGCGGCGCAAGAACAGCGCTTCACGGAATACACGGAAAAAGCAGAGTAACTTTCCGGCAGTCTCTCCTGCCATGGTGGCAATTGCTGCTGCGGTAGTGGTCGCTTTTATCGGCGGTTTGTACTTCATCACGCATCATAAAAAAGAAGACGCCGAATCCCTGCAAAGCCGCCAGATGACCGGTAACGGCCTGCCGCCGAAGCCGGAAGAACGCTGGCGCTATATTAAAGAGCTGGAAAGCCGCCAGCCGGGCGTACGTGCGCCAACGGAACCGTCCGCGGGCGGGGAAGTCATCAACCCGAATCAGCTTACCGACGAACAGCGCCAGCTGCTGGCACAAATGCAGGCGGATATGCGTCAGCAGCCCACGCAGTTAACCGAAGTGCCCTGGAACGAGCAGACGCCAGCACAACGCCAGCAAACGCTGCAACGCCAGCGTCTTGCCCAGCAAGCGCAGCAGCAGTCACAACAGCAGCAGTGGACGCAAACGCAGCCGGTACAGGCACCGCAAACCCGCACCACGCAGCCGGCGCAGCAGCCACGTCAAACGCAGACTCAGCAGCAGCCGAAAGCCGTTGCGTCGAACTCGCCGTACCAGGATCTGCTGCAAACACCGGCCCACACGGCTTCACAGCCTAAAACCCAGGCCGCTGCACCGGTAACGCATGAAACGACGCCGCCGAAGGCGACCGAGAAAAAAGATGAACGCCGCTGGATGGTCCAGTGTGGTTCCTTCAAAGGTGCCGAACAGGCGGAAACCGTCCGCGCTCAGCTGGCGTTTGAAGGCTTCGACTCGAAGATCACCACCAACAACGGCTGGAACCGCGTGGTCATCGGCCCGGTGAAAGGTAAGGATAACGCCGACAGCACCATCGCCCGTTTGAAGATGGCGGGTCACGGAAACTGCATCAGGCTCGCTTCAGGGGGTTGAAACCCCCAAAAACCCCCCCATCTATACTTACATTCTGCCCCGTACGCGGTACGGGGCCACTCTATCCGTATTGGTAAAGGGGTCTGCTCGTGACAACAATAGTAAGTGTTCGCCGTAACGGCAACGTCGTCATTGCCGGGGATGGTCAGGCCACGCTGGGCAATACCGTCATGAAAGGCAACGTGAAAAAAGTTCGCCGTCTGTACAACGACAAAGTGATCGCCGGTTTTGCGGGCGGTACTGCGGACGCCTTCACGCTGTTCGAACTGTTTGAACGTAAACTGGAAATGCACCAGGGTCACCTGGTTAAAGCCGCCGTGGAGCTGGCGAAAGACTGGCGTACCGACCGTATGCTGCGCAAACTCGAAGCGCTGCTGGCCGTGGCCGATGAAACCGCTTCGCTGATCATCACCGGTAACGGTGACGTTATTCAGCCGGAAAACGACCTGATTGCCATTGGCTCTGGCGGCCCCTATGCCCAGGCCGCGGCCCGTGCGCTGTTGGAAAATACCGATATGAACGCGCGTGATATCGCGGTGAAAGCGTTGGATATTGCAGGTGATATCTGCATTTATACCAACCACAACCACACCATTGAAGAATTACCGTCTAAGGCGTAAGGATCTCCCATGTCTGAAATGACCCCACGCGAAATTGTCAGCGAACTGGACAAACACATCATCGGCCAGGACGCCGCGAAGCGCTCCGTCGCGATTGCCTTACGTAACCGCTGGCGTCGTATGCAGCTGGATGAAGAGCTGCGCCACGAAGTCACGCCGAAAAACATTCTGATGATCGGCCCAACCGGCGTCGGTAAAACCGAAATCGCCCGCCGTCTGGCCAAGCTCGCCAACGCGCCGTTCATCAAAGTTGAAGCCACCAAGTTCACCGAAGTGGGCTATGTGGGTAAAGAAGTTGACTCCATCATCCGCGATCTGACCGATTCGGCGATCAAGATGGTGCGCGTACAGTCGATCGAAAAAAACCGCTACCGTGCGGAAGAGATGGCGGAAGAACGTATTCTCGACGTGCTGATCCCGCCGGCCAAAAACAACTGGGGCCAGGCTGAACAGCAGTCTGAACCGTCGGCAGCGCGCCAGGCATTCCGCAAGAAGCTGCGTGAAGGCCAACTTGACGACAAAGAGATTGAAATCGATCTCGCCGCTGCGCCGATGGGCGTAGAAATCATGGCGCCTCCGGGTATGGAAGAGATGACCAGCCAGCTGCAGTCCATGTTCCAGAACCTGGGCGGCCAGAAGCAGAAACCGCGTAAGCTGAAAATCAAAGATGCGATGAAGCTGTTGATTGAAGAAGAAGCGGCGAAGCTGGTCAACCCGGAAGAGCTGAAACAGGACGCCATTGACGCGGTTGAGCAGCACGGCATCGTGTTCATCGACGAAATCGACAAAATCTGTAAGCGCGGCGGTAACTCCTCCGGCCCGGACGTTTCTCGTGAAGGCGTTCAGCGCGATCTGCTGCCGCTGGTTGAAGGCTGCACCGTCTCCACCAAACACGGCATGGTCAAAA
>ERZ1026892.64-NODE-64-length-48607-cov-13.043932_pt1 | contig 48607 bp, 39 predicted proteins | sample MGYA00380176_ERZ1026892 | MGnify/ENA primary metagenome ERZ1026892 (study PRJEB33269, sample SAMEA4719812) | human gut metagenome | biome: human-associated habitat; feature: organic feature; material: feces | place: Cameroon | collected 2013-10 ... | reverse complement strand
CGCATTGCGGTTTTAAAATACCCGGCAGCGTTTCCACGCTGCCGGGTATTTTTTATTCGGCGACGGCCTGCCAGCCGACGCTGGAGTCCGGCGAGAACTGAGTAATCGCCTGCGCTTTTTGCGCCGTCTCTGCGCCTAAGTTCGCTTCGTAAACGCGGTCGGTCTTATCGACCATAAAGCTCATGATGCCCGTCTGCCCCCACTCAACCGGCCAGGCCAGCAGGGCGACTTCGCCTTTATCGCCGTCGGCGATGATGCGGAAATGGTAGCCGTGATAACCTTCACCCGGCACCGAGGGGCTGAAGTTTGGCCCCAGAGGGCTGGGATCTTCTCCCGGCTTGATGGGCCAGTAAAGGCCATCTTTTTTCCCGTCGCTGCTGATAATTTTCTGCGCCCAGGCGTGGTTCAGCTGATAGTAATCTTGCTGTGCATCCACGTAAGCGTGCATGGCTTCAATAGCCGAAAGCTCGTTGCGGCCAATGGCGCGGGTCAGAATCTCATCTTCGCCTGCGGCGATATTAAAGGCCCAGCCTGTGTCGCCTTTCTCCATGGGGATGGGCAGCCGCCAGCCGTCGTTACCCACATCTAACCAGGCTGTGTTGCCCTGTGTGATTATCCGATGACCGAGCCGCCAGTCGCGAAGAAAACGAGCAACGGCCTCCTGGTCAACGCCGTCAGGCGGTAAAAATTGCTGCCAGTTTTCGCCGAAGAGTTTGTCCAGTTTGTTGTCATCTTTGTGGCTGACGGCATCCACCAGCGCGCTGGCCGCCTGCTCTGGCGTGGAGAACGTCTGCTGTGCCCATGCCATTAGCGGCGACATTGCCAGCGCCAGCAGGGCTATCTGTATCTGCTTTTTCATCTTGTTGTCCTTTAGCGTCGACGAAACTCATGATGCTCAGCCAGCCCACCGCTGCGCTGCTCACCGCCGAGGCCGGAAGCACGACGGCTCTCAAGCCCGCGTGACTGCTGTGACTGCCAGGAGGGGGCGCGGCTTTCGTTGCCGCTGAAAACATTACTGCGCGCGCCTTCACGATGTGCCTGTAATGCGCTGCGCTGACCCATCATGTCCTGATTAAGATGCAGTTTTTCGCCATTCTGACGTTCACGCTGGAGGCTTTGCCGTTGGCTATCGTTAAGCTGCGGATGCGACTGCTGGATGCGCTGCGCGGCCTCTCGCGGCTGGGTATTCCGCGTGGCGATATGGCTCGTCGGGGCATCGTAGCCGCGGAAGTTATTGCGCTGCACGGTGTGGTTGAGCTGCTGCGATGCGGCGCGGCGCTGAGCGTCCCGCGAGTCAGTGGCCGCTGGCGTTGTGCCGTTGCTATGCGTGCGCTGGTTAAGCTGCTGCATTGCCGCTTGACGCTGCGCATCGCGGTTCGGCGCAGTATGTTGGATGGCGCTGAGGCCGCCCGCGACATCGGTCTGATGCGGCGCAACTAACGCCGGAGTCTGGTGAGTGGCGCTCAGCCCGCCGGCGACGTTGGTCCGGTGGAACTGATTGGCTACCGTATTATTCGGATAAGGCGTATTACCGCGATAGGCCGGATTATGCTGCCAGTTGCGGGTTTCTCCGCTCAGATTCGCTCCGGTTATCTTGTTGAAATTATTTACATTAATGTTGATGTTATCGCCATTATGCTGGTAGCCGCCGTGATCGTAATGATCGTCATCGTGGTGGTGATCATCATCGTGGTGGTGATCGTCATCATCCCAGTCAATGTTGCTGAAAATGGCGTAGGTTGTCGCCACGCCCAGGCTAAAGCCAAAACCGCGTACAAAGCTGTCGGCGAACTGCTCCCCGGGAGGTGGCGGCAGATAAACCGGCGGCGCTGAGGTGTAAGGCCAGCTGTTACCATAAACGACCGTCGGGTTGTAGTTCGGAACGTACACCACCTGCGGATCGCTCGGCTCGATTTTAATCACCGTTGGTGAGCTGCTTGCGCTGCTGGTTGTATGGCTGGAGCCGGTGGATGAGGCCGCACGTTTGGTGGTGGTCACCGTTTGCTGCGGTGTCGATTTCAGCGAGCCAGTCTGCTGCGCCAGCAGTCGAAGTTTTTGCACTGCATCCATCACATCCTGCGGCTGCGCCAGAAAGGCGTTGCCGAGGTTGGTCACCCACTGAGGATCTTCGCCCATCATGCCCGTCAGCTGTGGAAAGGCGACCAGCGATTTCACGCTGGCGTCCCACGGCTGCCCAGCGACGGCTTTTACCGCCGCATCGCCCTGCTGGCCGGGATGATCTTTCGACCACTGCACTGCCTGAGTGACGCTATCCGGGTAGGTGGAGGCCATCAATACCTGCGACAGCAGCGGGTCGGGGTAAAGGGCGATGGGGGCCACCCACTGGGTGATTTGCGCTGTGGAGTAGGTTGGCGTCGCTGCGGCTTCCGGCGCGGCGACGGCGGCAACCGGCGGCGCCTCCGGAGCGGCAGGTTCGCGGCTTTTCACATACAGCGTACCGGCCGCCGCAAGCAGCCCGGCGCTGCACACCAGTGCAATATAGTGGGGCTTAAAGGGCAAGTTCATGGTGGATCTCCAGAGAACTAAACAGTCCGTATGAGGGATCGGATATGCCGCGAGTATAATGAGACTGTTGTTTGTTTTTTGATTAAAGCAGGGATTTCTGCGGATGCAGGGAAAATCTGACAGGAGTTTACACTTGCGCACACTCATGGCCTGAAGTTCGTTGTTACGTATAAGTAATGATTTAATAACAAAGCATCTAACATCGCTGCTAACAGTTGGTTTTTTCCTATCTAAAAGGGTGATTTCCTGCTCTCTTATATCAACATTAACGATTCAGCAAATATTTAATGTTGCTTTTTTGTAAACGGATTAACAGTCTCCGGAAATCCTGCTATGCTGGCCCTCGCGGTACCGGGCTTTTACCCTACAAACTGCTGTCTCACAGGAGCGTGAAGAGATCGCCGACCGCATATGACAATGAGAGCGAGGAGATACCGTCGTGCTAAAAGAATACCGTGAGCACGTAGCTGAGCGTGCAGCCATTGGGATTGTTGCCAAACCCTTAGATGCAACCCAAATGGCCGCGCTGGTTGAGCTGCTGAAGAATCCGCCTGTTGGCGAAGAAGAATTCCTGTTAGACCTGTTAATTAATCGCGTACCGCCGGGCGTTGACGAAGCCGCCTACGTAAAAGCGGGTTTCCTCGCCGCCGTTGCGAAAGGTGAAGCCACTTCCCCGCTGGTCTCCCCAGAAAAAGCCATTGAACTGTTAGGCACCATGCAGGGTGGTTACAACATCCATCCGCTGATTGATGCGCTGGACGATGCGAAACTGGCGCCGGTTGCTGCCAAAGCGCTGTCCCACACCCTGCTGATGTTCGATAACTTCTACGACGTCGAAGAGAAAGCCAAAGCGGGCAACGCCTACGCGAAGCAGGTTGTTCAGTCCTGGGCCGATGCCGAATGGTTCCTGAGCCGTCCTGCGCTGGCGGACAAAATCACCGTTACCGTCTTCAAAGTGACCGGTGAAACCAACACCGATGACCTGTCTCCGGCGCCGGATGCGTGGTCACGCCCGGATATTCCTCTGCACGCCCTGGCGATGCTGAAAAACGCCCGCGAAGGCATTGACCCGGATCAGCCGGGCAGCGTTGGCCCGATCAAGCAGATCGAAGCCCTGCAGCAGAAAGGTTTCCCGCTGGCCTACGTGGGCGACGTTGTGGGTACCGGCTCTTCCCGTAAATCAGCGACCAACTCCGTACTGTGGTTCATGGGTGACGATATCCCTCATGTACCGAACAAACGCGGCGGCGGCCTGTGCCTTGGCGGCAAAATTGCACCTATCTTCTTCAATACCATGGAAGATGCGGGCGCGCTGCCAATCGAAGTGGACGTAGCCAACCTGAATATGGGCGACGTGATTGACGTCTACCCGTACAAAGGCGAAGTGCGCAACCACGAGACCGATGAACTGCTGGCAACCTTCGAACTGAAAACCGACGTGCTGATCGACGAAGTCCGCGCCGGTGGCCGTATCCCGCTGATTATCGGTCGTGGCCTGACCACCAAAGCGCGTGAAGCGCTGGGCCTGCCGCACAGTGACGTATTCCGTCAGGCAAAAGACGTGGCGGAAAGCAGCCGCGGCTTCTCTCTGGCACAGAAAATGGTTGGCCGCGCCTGCGGCGTGAAAGGTATCCGTCCGGGCGCATACTGCGAACCGAAGATGACCTCCGTGGGTTCTCAGGATACGACTGGCCCGATGACCCGTGACGAACTGAAAGACCTGGCGTGCCTGGGCTTCTCTTCTGACCTGGTGATGCAGTCCTTCTGTCACACCGCCGCGTATCCGAAGCCGGTTGACGTGACCACGCACCACACGCTGCCAGACTTCATTATGAACCGTGGCGGTGTCTCTCTGCGTCCGGGCGATGGCGTTATCCACTCCTGGCTGAACCGTATGCTGCTGCCGGATACCGTGGGTACCGGCGGTGACTCCCATACCCGTTTCCCGATTGGTATCTCTTTCCCGGCGGGTTCGGGTCTGGTGGCGTTTGCCGCCGCGACCGGCGTGATGCCGCTGGATATGCCGGAATCTGTTCTGGTGCGTTTCAAAGGCAAAATGCAGCCGGGCATCACCCTGCGCGATCTGGTACACGCCATCCCGCTGTACGCCATCAAACAGGGCCTGCTGACCGTTGAGAAGAAGGGTAAGAAAAACATCTTCTCTGGCCGCATCCTGGAAATCGAAGGTCTGCCGGATCTGAAAGTTGAGCAGGCGTTTGAGCTGACCGATGCCTCCGCAGAGCGTTCCGCTGCGGGCTGTACCATCAAGCTGAACAAAGAGCCGATCGTTGAGTACCTGACCTCCAACATCGTCCTGCTGAAGTGGATGATCGCCGAAGGCTACGGCGACCGTCGTACGCTGGAACGTCGTGTTCAGGGCATGGAAAAATGGCTGGCGGATCCGCAGCTGCTGGAAGCCGATGCTGACGCAGAGTACGCGGCGGTGATCGACATCGATCTGGCGGATATCAAAGAGCCAATCCTGTGTGCGCCAAACGATCCGGACGACGCGCGTCTGCTGTCTGACGTGCAGGGCGAGAAGATCGACGAAGTGTTCATCGGTTCCTGCATGACCAATATCGGCCACTTCCGTGCTGCCGGTAAGCTGCTGGACAACCACAAAGGCCAGTTGCCGACTCGCCTGTGGGTGGCGCCGCCAACCCGTATGGACGCCGCGCAACTGACCGAAGAAGGTTACTACAGCGTGTTCGGTAAGAGCGGTGCGCGTATTGAGATCCCAGGCTGCTCTCTGTGCATGGGTAACCAGGCGCGCGTAGCTGACGGTGCAACGGTGGTTTCCACTTCCACCCGTAACTTCCCGAACCGTTTAGGTACCGGTGCGAACGTCTTCCTGGCTTCTGCGGAGCTGGCGGCGGTTGCGGCGCTGATCGGCAAACTGCCGACGCCGGAAGAATACCAGACCTACGTGGCGCAGGTGGATAAGACGGCGGTGGATACCTACCGTTATCTGAACTTCGACCAGCTTTCTCAGTACACCGAGAAAGCGGACGGCGTGATTTTCCAGACTGCGGTCTAATGGCATAGCCCGGAGGAGGCGCATCAGCGCCGACTCCGCGAGCGTCCCCGGCGTCACGTTGTTTGGCCGGGCAGGAAAGGTGAGAGTTTCGGCTCTCACCTTTTTTATTTTTCTATTCCTCCCGCGGCGACGCTGTTTTTATTCCTCCAGACTGCGATAATTACCCATAGGTACAATGCAGCGGTGACGCATTGCCTTTGTAGAGGAACAGATCATGGATTATGAATTTCTGCGCGACGTTACCGGAGGGGTAAAAGTACGAATGTCGATGGGCCACGAGGTGGTCGGTCACTGGTTTAATGAAGAGGTTAAAGACAACCTCTCGCTACTGGATGAAGTGGAACAGGCTGCACGCACCGTTAAAGGCAGCGAACGCTCATGGCAGCGCGCCGGGCATGAATACACTCTGTGGATGGACGGCGAAGAAGTGATGGTTCGCGCTAATCAGCTGGAATTTTCCGGCGACGAAATGGAAGAGGGGATGAGCTACTACGACGAGGAGAGCCTGTCGCTCTGCGGCGTAGAGGATTTCCTGCAGGTAGTCGCTGCGTACCGCGAGTTTGTGCAACAGCGTTAATTGATGCGGAGCCTGCGGGCTCCGCCATGTCTGTTACTTCACGTAAGCCAGCAGGCTTAACGAATCACGCGCCAGCGCCTTGCATTTTTTCGCCGTTGGGATGCCGATGCCGCTAAGATCGCGGTAGCTGTCTTCACCCAGCGCCTTCATGTTAAACGTATCATAATTGCTGAGATCCCACTGGTTCTGCTGCGCGAAAAAGACCAGCGCGCGACGGATTTGGGTATTAGGCAGGTTCTGGTAGCCGCAGTCATTTTTCAGGAACACAAATACCGCCGTCAGATCGGCCATATCTTCCGCTTCAGACTCGCTTAAAGCATAACTCGAGCTGGACATCGCCAGCAGCGATCCAAGCAGCACCGTTCGGAAAAACGTCTTCATTTCTTCTACCTTACATCGTCGATATTCCACGTTAACATATTTACCCACAAGACCGGGAGCATTATTCATTGCTTTCCGCTTGACCTTCCTGCAGGGGGAGGGTTTAAGCTCAAATAATCACCACAAGCCGAAAAGGAAGTACCGATGCATCGTCGTGATTTTCTCAAATTAAGCGCCGCCGTCGGCGTTGCCAGCGCCTTGCCGCTATGGAGCCGCGCGGTGTTTGCCGCTGAACGTCCTACGCTCGCCATTCCGCCGATCCTCACCGCCGACGCGAATAACCAGATCCTGCTGACCGTGCAGGCCGGAAAGACGCAGTTTGCGGGGAAAACGGCGACCACCTGGGGCTATAACGGCAACCTGCTGGGGCCGGCAATTCGTCTACAGCAGTGGACCCCGGCCACGGTCAAAATCCACAATGCGCTCCCGGAAGAGACCACCGTGCACTGGCACGGCCTGGAGGTGCCGGGTGAGGTCGACGGTGGGCCGCAGGGGGTCATTCAGCCCGGAGCCAGCCGCACGGTGAGCTTTACGCCGATGCAGCGAGCGGCGACCTGCTGGTTCCACCCGCATCAGCACGGTAAAACCGGGCATCAGGTAGCGATGGGGCTGGCTGGACTGGTGCTGATTGAGGATGAAGACAGCCAGAAGCTGATGCTGCCCAAGCAGTGGGGTATCGACGATATTCCGGTGATTATGCAGGACAAAAAATTCACCGCGGCGGGCGAGATTGATTATCAGCTGGATGTTATGAGCGCCGCCGTTGGCTGGTTTGGCGATACGCTGCTGACCAACGGTGCGCCGTTCCCGCAGCACGCGCCGCCGCGCGGCTGGCTGCGTCTGCGCCTGCTCAACGGCTGTAACGCGCGCTCGCTAACGCTTGCTATCAGCGACAAACGCCCGATGTACGTGGTGGCGAGCGACGGCGGCCTGCTGGCCGAGCCGGTGAAAGTGAACGAGCTACCCATGCTGATGGGCGAGCGTTTTGAAGTGCTGGTGGATGCTCGCGATGGCAAAGCGTTCGACCTGGTGACGCTGCCGGTTACCCAGATGGGGATGGCGGTTGCGCCGTTTGATAAGGCCGTACCGGTGCTACACATCCAACCGATCGGAATTCCGGGCTCTGGTACGCTGCCGGATACGCTGGTGAAAATGCCCGCGCTGCCGTCGCTGGACGGCCTGACCGAGCGCAAGCTCCAGCTTTCGATGGACCCGATGCTCGACATGATGGGCATGCAGGCATTGATGCAGAAATACGGCAATCAGGCGATGGGCGGAATGGATCATGGCAACATGATGGGCCACGGCGGTATGAAAATGGACCACGGCAATATGGGCCACATGCAGCACGGTGAAGGCGGGTTCGATTTCCACAATGCGAATAAGATCAACGGTAAAGCCTTTGATATGAACCAGCCGATGTTCGCGGCGGAAAAAGGCAAGTTTGAGCGCTGGGTCATTTCCGGCGAGGGCGACATGATGCTGCACCCGTTCCATATTCACGGTACCCAGTTCCGCATTCTACGGGAAAACGGCCAGCCGCCAGCGGCGCATCGCACGGGCTGGAAAGATACGGTGCGCGTGGAAGGCGGCGTGAGCGAAGTGCTGGTGAAGTTCGATCATGAGGCCCCGAAAGATCAGGCCTACATGGCGCACTGTCACCTGCTGGAGCATGAAGATACCGGCATGATGCTTGGCTTTACCGTCTAGCAAAAAACCGGATAGCGGCGACGCTATCCGGTAACACCCTCCAGGCGATACAAATTTTCGCCGTATCAAACGGATAATTAAATATATACTCGTGTGGATAACAATTAATCACGAGGTGAACATGTCTCTCTTTGGTAAGGTTCTGGCCGCATCTTTTGTCATGATGGTGGCGGTGTCAGCACAGGCTGACATGAAGATGGAACGTAAAAACATTCCCGAGCTGAAGTTGAGCATCGAGATCCCGCAGGCGTTCACGCCGATGCCTGACGATATGGCAAAAATCAAATACCCGTCAGAAAACCGTCCGCAGGTTATTTATAGTGATGAACGTGGTAAAGCATCCTTAGGGGTAAGTAATGGACGTCACGCGCTGCCCGCAGACAAACTGGATGTCGCAAAAGACGCGACGCTGAAAATGCTGAGTAACTTTAAGCCGCAGGCGGAGTCCGTGACGGTTGATGGGCATAAAGCGTGGTTGATTACCTTCCGCTCCCAGGCTGCGGATACGGAAATACTGAACATGCTGCTGGTCACGTCTGAAAACGATAAGGCAGTGCAGGCCGCGTTTAATATGACGAAAGACCTGGTGGGGCAGTATCAGGGGGTGGCGAGGGCATCGCTGCTGTCGATTAAGTTTGATAAATAACAGAGCGTTTCCCCGGGCCACAAAAATGCGTGACCCGGGGAGGGATTGATGCCGACCTAAGGGTCGGCATTTTGTTTACTTCGTGTCGTCAGGTAACGCATAGGCCACAATATAGTCGCCCATTTTTGTGCCAAACGACCCGTGGCCGCCCGCGGAGATAACCACGAACTGCTTACCGTTGACCTCATAGGTCATCGGCGTCGCCTGGCCGCCTGCCGGCAGACGTCCTTGCCACAGTTTCTCACCGTTGCTCATGTTGTATGCGCGCAGGTAGTTATCGGCGGTTGCGGCGATAAACAGCACGTTACCGGCGGTGGAAATCGGGCCGCCCAGCATCGGCATCCCCATATTGAACGGCAATGGAATTGGCAGCGGGAACGGCAGGCTATCCTGCGGCGTACCCAGACGTTTTTTCCACACCACTTCATTGGTTTTCAGATCCAGCGCGGAGATGTAACCCCAGGCCGGCTGTTTGCACGGCAGTCCGAACGGAGAGAGGAACGGGTTCAGCGTAACGCCGTACGGCACGCCGTACTGGGGCTGAATCCCCGCTTCTGTACCGCTACCTTTAGCGTCTTTCGGCTGCTCCATCGGGTTGCCTGGGCCGCGTGGAATCAGTTTAGAGACGAACGGCAGCGCCATCGGGTTGGCAATCGCCACCTGACGATTCGGATCGACAGAGATACCGCCCCACTCAAACATCCCCAGGTTACCCGGGAACACCAGCGTGCCTTGCTCTGACGGTGGGGTGAAGATGCCTTCATAGCGCAGCTGATGGAACATCACGCGGCACACCAGCTGGTCAAACATGGTGGCGCCCCACATGTCTGCACCGCTCAGGTCTTTCTTCGGACGGAAGCTCAGGTCAGAGAATGGTTGGGTTTTGGTGACGTAGTCGCCTTTCGCCGCGCCCTGCGGGACCGGTTTTTCCGGTGCCGGGACGACCAGCTCGCCGTTACGGCGATCCAGCACGAAGATGTTGCCGGTTTTGGCCGGCGCGTAGATAACCGGCACGCTTTTGCCATCGACGGTGATGTCGGCCAGCGTCGGCTGGGATGGCATATCCATGTCCCACAGATCGTGGTGAACGGTCTGGTAGCTCCAGGCAAGTTTACCGGTGGTGGCGTTCAGCGCCACAATGGAGCTGGCAAAGCGTTCCTGTTCCGGTGTACGGTTGCCGCCCCAGATATCCGGGGTGGTGACACCCATCGGCAGGTAGACCAGGTCCAGCTTCGCATCGTAGGCCGCGGGTGCCCAGGAGTTCGGCGAGTTAAAGGTATAGTGCTGGCCGGGTTGCGGAAGGGCGTTAGGATCTTTCGCGCCCGGGTCAAAGGCCCACAGCAGTTTGCCGCTGTTGACGTCGAAGCCGCGAATCACGCCAGACGGCTCGCGGGTAGAGAAGTTGTCGGTAACCGCACCGGCAATCACAATCACTTTATCGGTGATAATCGGCGGTGAAGTCGGTTCATACATTCCCGGCGTGGTGACCGGCATATCGGTTTGCAGGTTCAGAATGCCTTTGTTCGCAAAGGATTCACACAGCTTACCGGTGTCGGCATTGAGGGCAAAAATTCGGCCATCGTTCACCGGCAGAATGATACGGCGCGGACAATCGGACACCACGTCAGGCGAGGCGTTCGCCGCCGTCGCTTCGTGATAAGACACGCCGCGGCAGGTCACGTGCTGGAAGCTCGGGTCGGTTCCCAGCTGCGGGTCGAAGTGCCACTTCTCTTTCCCGGTAGCCGCATCCAGCGCGAACAGACGCTGGTGGGCAGTACACAGATAGAGCATGTCGCCAATCTTAATCGGCGTCACTTCATTGGTGATTTCACCCGGATCGTTTGGCTGCTTCAGGTCGCCGGTGCGGAACACCCAGGCTTCCTTCAGGTTATGCACGTTCTCCGCGTTAATTTGTTTAAGCGGCGAGAAACGCTGGCCTTCCTGGTTGCGGCCATAGGCGGGCCAGTCCTGGTCTGCAATCTGCGAGATAGGCTCGGCAGGCGTAGCGTCGGTGCTCAGCGTGCCGTTCACTTCTTGCGGGTCATGGAATCCTGCCCACGTCAGAATCGCGGCGCTGATCAACAATGCCACGACCAGCGCGGCAACGGCACCGCTGGACGGCACGATCAGGCGACGCCAGACGAACGGCAGAATCAGCCACACGCCGAAGATGACCAGCACGTCGCTGCGCGGAGTGAGCGCCCAGAAGTCGAAGCCGACTTCCCATACGCCCCAGATCATGGTGGCGACCAGCAGTACCGCATACAGCCACAACGCCGAACGCTTACCGCGCCACAGCAGCGCGGTAACGCCCAGCATCACCAGACCGGCGACCGGGTAATACCAGGAGCCGCCGACGGCGACCAGCCATGCTCCGCCAATCAGAAGATACAAACCACAAAAAGCCGCAAAGAGGCTGGTTAACCTCGCGAGCAGTCGTGGTTGTTGGTTTTTTGTTTCAGCCATAGAAAGGTGTCCGTTTGTTTGTTAATTATTGCTTTCATTTGATTATAGGATTTAACAAGTGTGATCGAAATCACAAAATGAGCTTTATTATCGAATTAGCCGCATTAATCGTTTTGCTGGTATACTTTCTCGCTTGCTGATCAACCTCGCGGCTCTGGGTTAACAGGTTGAGTGATTTACATTTAAAATCATGTGGTTAGTTAAATGAAACATACTGTTGAAGTGATGATCCCGGAAGCGGAGATCAAAGCGCGTATCGCCGAACTGGGTCGTCAGATTAACGAGCGCTATAAAGATAGCGGCAGCGAAATGGTGTTGGTGGGTTTGCTGCGCGGTTCATTCATGTTCATGGCCGATCTGTGCCGTGAAGTGCAGGTACCGCACGAAGTCGATTTTATGACGGCATCCAGCTATGGCAGCGGTATGTCGACCACCCGCGACGTGAAAATCCTTAAAGACCTGGATGAAGACATTCGCGGTAAAGACGTGCTCATCGTTGAAGACATTATCGACTCGGGCAATACCCTGTCGAAAGTGCGCGAGATACTCGGCTTGCGTGAGCCGAAGTCGCTGGCGATCTGTACGCTGCTGGATAAACCGTCTCGCCGTGAAGTGGACGTGCCGGTTGAGTTCGTCGGTTTCTCCATTCCGGATGAATTCGTCGTCGGTTACGGTATCGACTACGCACAGCGTTATCGCCATCTGCCGTACGTCGGCAAAGTGGTGCTGTTAGACGAGTAATGCGCGGGTGCCTGATGGCGCTTCGCTTATCAGGCCTACGGCGCAGGCTTGTAGGCCGGGTAAGGCGTTAGCCGCCACCCGGCAATCCCTGTACTACTTATGATTGATATGCTTTAACTTGAGGTTGGAAATCCCGTGGCGGTATCGCTGCTCGAGGGTTTCGCGGCTGGTCGCGGTGACGTCGAGGTCGCGCAACAGGCCGTCATGAATACCGTAGGCCCAACCGTGAATCATCACCTTCTGGCCGCGCTTCCACGCAGACTGCATGATGGTGGAGTGCCCCAGGTTATACACCTGTTCCATCACGTTCAGCTCGCATAATGTATCCAGGCGACGTTCCTGCGGCATCTCGCCCAGCAATGAACTATGTTTGAACCAGATATCGCGAATATGCAGCAGCCAGTTGTCGATTAAGCCCAGCTCCGGGTTTTCTACCGCCGCCTGTACGCCGCCGCAACCGTAGTGGCCGCAGATAATAATGTGTTCAACTTCCAGTACATCAACGGCATACTGCACCACGGAAAGGCAGTTGAGGTCAGTGTGGATAACCAGGTTTGCCACGTTACGGTGAACAAACAGTTCGCCAGGCTCAAGCCCGGTGAGACGTTCGGCGGGAACGCGGCTGTCGGAACATCCGATCCACAAAAAGCGTGGTTTTTGCGCCTGCGACAGTTTCTCAAAAAAACCGGGATCCTCTTCTATCAGCATCTTTGACCATAGTGCATTGTTGCTGATGAGTGTATCTATGTCGTTCATGGAAGCGGTAACCCAGTAATTTTCGTTGGGTTAATATAGGGCAAGTCCTGATTTATTAAAACCAAATATCAAGTATCGGAATGTAAGGTAAGCGAAAATCTATGACCATTGCACTGGAATTAGAGCAACTGACGAAGACCTATCCGGGCGGTGTGCAAGCGCTGCGCGGGATCGATCTGAAGGTGGAAGCCGGTGATTTTTACGCGCTGTTGGGGCCAAACGGCGCGGGTAAATCCACCACTATCGGTATCATCAGCTCGCTGGTGAATAAAACCTCCGGGCGCGTGAGCGTCTTCGGCTATGACCTGCAAAAAGACGTGGTCAACGCCAAGCGTCAGCTCGGACTGGTGCCGCAGGAGTTCAACTTCAACCCGTTTGAAACCGTGCAGCAAATCGTGGTGAATCAGGCTGGTTACTACGGTGTTGAGCGTAAAGAAGCGGTTATTCGCAGCGAAAAATACCTGAAACAGCTCGATCTGTGGGAAAAACGCAACGAACGCGCGAGAATGCTCTCCGGCGGGATGAAGCGTCGTCTGATGATCGCCCGCGCGCTGATGCATGAGCCGAAGCTGCTGATTCTCGATGAACCGACCGCGGGCGTGGATATCGAACTGCGCCGCTCGATGTGGGGTTTCCTCAAGGATCTCAACGACAAAGGCACCACCATTATTCTGACCACTCACTATCTGGAAGAGGCCGAAATGCTGTGCCGCAATATCGGCATTATCCAGCGCGGCGAGCTGGTGGAAAATACCTCAATGAAGGCGCTACTTTCCAAGCTGAAATCGGAAACCTTTATTCTCGATCTGGCGCCAAAAAGCCCGCTGCCGAAGCTTGAAGGTTATCAGTACAACCTGGTCGATACCTCAACGCTGGAAGTGGAAGTACTGCGCGAGCAGGGGATTAACAGCGTCTTCAGCCAGCTGAGCGCCCAGGGCATTCAGGTGCTGAGTATGCGTAACAAAGCGAACCGTCTGGAAGAGCTGTTTGTTTCGCTGGTTAATGAAAAACAAGGAGATCGCGCATGATGCAGCTTTATTGGGTCGCGCTGAAAAGCATCTGGGCGAAAGAGATCCATCGCTTTATGCGTATCTGGGTACAGACGCTGGTGCCGCCGGTTATCACCATGACGCTGTACTTTATTATCTTCGGCAACCTGATCGGTTCGCGCATCGGTGAAATGCACGGCTTTACCTACATGCAGTTTATCGTGCCGGGTTTGATTATGATGGCGGTCATTACCAACGCTTACGCCAACGTGGCGTCGTCGTTCTTCAGCGCTAAGTTCCAGCGCAATATCGAAGAGCTGCTGGTCGCGCCGGTGCCGACGCACGTGATCATCGCCGGTTTTGTCGGCGGTGGGGTCGCTCGCGGCCTGTGCGTGGGCATTCTGGTGACGGCGGTTTCGCTGTTCTTCGTCCCGTTCCAGGTGCACTCCTGGGTCTTTGTGGCTCTGACGCTGATCCTGACGGCGATTCTGTTCTCGTTGGCCGGTTTGCTGAACGCGGTGTTTGCGAAAACCTTTGATGATATCAGCCTGATTCCTACCTTTGTGCTGACACCTCTGACCTACCTTGGCGGCGTGTTCTATTCGCTGACGCTGCTGCCGCCGTTCTGGCAGGGGCTGTCGCACCTGAACCCGATCGTCTACATGATCAGCGGCTTCCGCTACGGCTTCCTCGGCATTAACGATGTGCCGCTGGTTACCACCTTCGGTGTGCTGGTGGTGTTTATCATCGCCTTCTACCTGCTGTGCTGGTATCTCATTCAGCGCGGACGCGGTCTGCGCAGCTGATTGTGCCTAATTTCCCGGCAGACAGCGTCTGCCGGGAAGTATTCTTTGACAGTCATCACTCCCCTTTATCAATCACTCCGCTAAACTACTTGCCTGCTAAGGAGGCAAGCTATGTTAGGTTGGGTTATTTCCTGCCATGACGATCGCGCACAGGAACTGCTGGATCGTCTGGAAAAAAAGTTCGGGCCGCTGCCGCAATGCCGGGCCGTGAACTACTGGCGTGGATTAAGCGCCAATATGCTGAGCCGGATGATGTGTGACGCGCTGCATCAAACCGACTCCGGCGACGGCGTCATTTTTCTGACCGACAATGCCGGGTCGGCGCCTTATCGCGTTGCTTCGTTAATGAGCCATAAGCACAGCGGCTGTGAGGTGATTGCGGGGATTCAGTATCCATTGATTGAAAAAATGGTTCCCCTGAGGGACACGCTCAGCAGTAGCGACTTCCGTAACCGTATTGTTGAACAGGGAACGCCCGGTGTGACGAGTCTGTGGCACCAACAGCAAAAAAATCCGCCATTTATACTGCTCCATGATTTGTATAAGCCTTAAACATTGGTATTGATCGCGCTTTTGTTACAATAGCGAAGTCGGTTCCCGCTTCGGTTATTGCTCATGGCTATACGCTCGGTTGTTTTTCTTCTGCTCTTCCTCGCTGGTGGCGTGAGCGCCGCTTTGCCCGCCCGTTATATGCAAACCACTGAGGATGCGACGGTCTGGGCGCGCATTGGTAATAAAACTCAGACCGTCGGTAACCTGCGCGCCGGGCAGATTATTGCCATTGAGCCGGGCGCTGAAGATTATTACACCTTTAGCTTTGGCTTCGGGAAAGGATTTATTGATAAAGGTCACCTTGAACCCGTGCAGGGGCGGCAGCGCGTGGAGGATGGGCTAGGAGATCTGAACAAGCCGCTCAGTAACCAGAATGTGATCACCTGGAAAGATACTCCGGTATACAACGCGCCGGATGTGGGGAGCGCGCCGTTCGGCACGTTGGCAGAAAACCTGCGCTATCCGGTGGTTAATAAGCTCAAAGATCGGCTGAATCAGACGTGGTACCAGATCCGTATCGGTGAACGCCTGGCCTATATCAGCGCGCTTGATGCCCAGCCGGATAACGGTATTCCGGTCATCACCTATCACCATATTCTGCGCGATGAAGAGAACACCCGTTTTCGCCATACCTCCACCACCACGTCGGTACGCGCCTTTAGCAACCAGATGACCTGGCTGCGTGATATGGGCTATACCACGCTCACGATGTATCAGTTGGATGACTATGTGCATAACCGCGCGAATCTGCCGGGGCGCGCAGTGGTCATCACCTTTGACGATGGCCTGAAGTCAGTCAGCCGCTACGCCTATCCCATTCTGAAGCAGTACGGCTTTAAGGCCACCGCGTTTATCATCTCGTCGCGTATTAAGCGCCATCCGCAGAAATGGGCGCCGAAGTCGCTACAGTTTATGAGTGTTTCCGAGCTGGAGGAGATTAAGGACGTCTTTGATTTCCAGTCGCATACCCATTTTCTGCATCGCGTTGACGGTTATCGACGGCCCATACTGCTCAGCCGCAGCTATCACAATATTCTGTTCGATTTTGAACGCTCGCGCCGGGCCCTGGCGCAGTTTAACCCGCACGTGTTGTTCCTTTCCTATCCGTTTGGCGGGTATAACGCGACGGCGGTGAAGGCGGCGCATGATGCCGGTTTTCATCTGGCGGTGACGACGGTGAAAGGGAAGGTGAAGCCGGGCGATAACCCGATGCTACTGAAACGGCTGTATATTCTGCGGACGGATTCGCTGGAGACCATGTCGCGGTTAATCAGCAACCAACCGCAGGGATAAGCTGGCGCACCGCATGAGCGGCGCGCCAGAGAAGATCAGGCGACCTGAACCGGAATGGCTTTAGCGGTGCGCTTCATCTCGTTGTCGCCTTCGAAATAGGCCACGTTTGGACGCCAGGTACGCGCTTCTTCGTCGCTCATGGTGACGAAGCTGGCGATGATAACGATGTCGCCGACGTCGGCGTTATGCGCTGCCGCACCGTTGACGGAGATGATTTTCGAACCACGCTCTGCCGCAATAGCATAGGTGGAGAAGCGCTTACCGTTGTTCACGTTCCAGATATCAATGGCTTCGTTTTCCAGGATACCGGCTGCGTCGAGGAAGTCCTGGTCAATGGCGCAGGAACCTTCGTAGTGCAGGTCCGCATGCGTCACTTTAACGCGGTGAAGTTTGCCCTGCAGCATAGTGCGAATCATAGCGTCTACCTTTAATTCTTAACGGAAACAAAGCAGTTTTCTGACTGCCTTGAGAAATTTCGCAGGCAGTATTGCCCGATTTATACCAGGTGTCTATATGCGATTAACCTTGCTTACGATTAATTGCGTATCCCCTGTCTGCGCGTTCGATATTGCGTAGGCCTGATAAGCGCAGCGCCATCAGGCGCTACGGAGCAGATGCCGGATGGCGGCGCAACGCCTTATCCGGCCTACCTGTCGATGATCACGCCGCCTTTACAGCTCTACGCTCTGGTTATCAATCAGACGAGCCTGGCCCAGCCACGCCGCCATCAGGATCACCGCGCGTTTGCTGGTGTCAGTGAGATCGAGCAGGGTGTCGGCATCACGAATCTGAATGTCATCCGCGCGGAAGCCTTTCTCGTTCAGCTCCTGCTCGGCGATAGCGATCATCTCTTCCTGGTCGCGTTCGCCGGCCTTCAGCTTCTCGGCCACACGGGTCATCACTTTGTACAGACCCGGGGCGATTTTACGCTGCTCTGCCGTCAGGTAGCCGTTGCGTGAACTTAACGCCAGGCCATCTTTAGCACGGATAATCGGCACGCCGACGATCTCGATATCGTAGCCCAGATCGGCGACCATTTTGCGAATCAGCGCCAACTGCTGGAAGTCTTTCTCGCCAAAGCAGGCGATGTCCGGCTGGACAAGGTTAAACAGCTTGCTGACGATGGTCGAGACGCCGCGGAAGTGGCCTGGACGGCTGGCACCTTCCAACATGGTGGAAAGACCGGGAACGTCAACATAGGTTTGGCCTTCCAGTCCCTGCGGATAGATTTCTTTCTCCGACGGGGCGAAGACAAAATCAACCTTACGCTTGTTGAGCTTCTCGCAGTCTTCCTGCAACGTGCGGGGATAGCGCGCCAGATCTTCAGGGCGGTCAAACTGCATCGGGTTGACGAAGATACTGACAACAACCACATCCGCGCGCGTTTTCGCTTCTTCAACCAGCGTCATATGACCATCGTGCAGGTTGCCCATGGTGGGAACCAATGCAACACGCTTGCCTTCCTGACGCAGACGACGGATATGCTGGCGCAGCAGCGGCAGGGTTTCAATAATCAACACAACTTGACTCCTTAATGGAAACTGTGTTCTTCGCCCGGATAAACGCCGGACTCCACTTCAGCAATATACTGCCGCACCGCCGCGCGCATGTCGCCCGCTTCGGCAAGGAAATTTTTCGCGAATTTCGGAATATGGCCGCCGGTGATGCCAAATGCATCGTGCATGACCAGGATCTGCCCATCGGTGACGTTGCCCGCGCCGATACCAATCACCGGAATCGACAGCGCTTCGGTCACGCGTTTCGCCAGCTCAACCGGCACGCACTCCAGCACCAACAGCTGCGCACCTGCCGCTTCCAGCGCCAGCGCGTCATCCAACAGCACCTGGCCTGCGTCGCCGCGGCCCTGCACCTTGTAGCCGCCAAAAATATTGACCGACTGCGGCGTCAGCCCCAGGTGGCCGCAGACCGGTACCGCACGGTCGGTGAGCATTTTCACGGTATCAACCAGCCATGCGCCGCCCTCGATTTTGACCATGTTGGCGCCCGCGCGCATCACCGTGGCAGAGTGCTCAAACGCCAGCTCCGGTGTGGCATAGGCCATAAACGGCAGATCGGAAAGCAGCAGGCAGTTCGGCGCACCGCGACGTACCGCGCGAGTGTGGTAGGCGATGTCTTCAACCGTCACCGGCAGAGTGGAGTCGTGCCCCTGGACGGTCATGCCCAGCGAATCACCGACCAGCATCACGTTGATGCCAACGTCAGCGAACAGTTTGGCAAAGCTGTAGTCGTAGGCGGTAATCGTCGCGAAGCGCTTTTTTTCCTGCTTGCATTTCTGCAATAGGGCAATCGTGGTCGGTTTCATAATTATTCCTGATGGTAAGGTCATATTACCCGGCATTCTAGCAGCCGATTTCAGGGGGGCAATTATTTTAGGCAAGCGATTTCGCGTAAAGCAGGGATCGCTAAAAATGAGGGGGCCGCGTTACCAGCTGGCGGGTTTTTCCGCGCCCAGGGTATCCAGACGCTGCTGCAGGCTGACGCCGTCAGGGAAGCATAAATTCGGGGCAATTTCGTACAGCGGCCACAGCATAAAGCCGCGGTTGTACATGTCGTAATGCGGAACGGTCAGCTTTTCGGTATGAATCATTTCCTGACCAAACAGCATGATGTCTAAATCGAGGGTGCGGGGCCCCCAGCGTTCGGCTTTACGTTGACGTCCCTGCTGTAGCTCGATGCGCTGAGTATGGCTGAGCAGCGCTTCTGGCGTGAGGGTCGTTTCCAGCGCAACGGCGGCGTTCAGGTAATCGGGCTGATCCTGTGGGCCGAGCGGCGGTGTACGATAAAACGAAGAGACGCGAATAATGCGGCTTTCCGGAATAGCGCCAATAGCCTCAACGGCAGCATTCACCTGCTCCAGCGGAGAGGCGAGGTTGCTGCCGATGGCGATATAAACGACGGTCACGCGCTACCTTCACGGCGCGGTGCGCGTTTACGCGGGCGGCGATGACGACGGCGGGTGTCCGGCTCGTCGCCCAGATCGTTGAGCATCTCTTTCTGCGCCGGTGGCGCAACCACCTGGAATTCGCTCCACCACTGGGTCAGGCGTTGTAATTCGTGGTTGTTTTCCGCTTCGGCACGCAGCGCCAGCAGGTCGTAGGCGGCGCGGAATTTCGGATGCTCCATCAGCTTCCATGCGCGCTTACCCTGACGGCGAGACATACGTAGCTGCAGCTGCCAGATATCGCGTACCAGCGTGGTAATACGTTTTGGAATCGCCAACGAACGGCAGGCTTCATCCAGCACGTCGTTCATCGCCAGCGCGAAAGCGTCGTAATAGGCCAGTCCGCTCTCCTGAGCGATTTTCTGCGCCATTTCCAGCAGCGGATACCAGAACATCGCGGCAAACAGGAACGCCGGGTTAACGCGCATATCGTTACGAATGCGGTTGTCGGTGTTCTTCAGCACCTGGGCGATGATACGCTCCATCGGGCTGTCGCCATCTTCGGTGAAGTAGCGGGTGATGGTCGGGAACAGCGGCTGGAACAGGTTGTATTCGCGCAGCAGCTTGTAGGTTTCAAACCCGTAGCCTGCCTGTAGCAGTTTGAGCGCTTCTTCAAACAGGCGCGCCGGCGGCACGTCGTTCATTAAGGTCGCCAGACGCGGGATCGGCTCAGCGGTTTCCGGGCTGATGCGCATATCCAGTTTGGCGGCAAAGCGCACGGCGCGCAGCATCCGCACCGGATCTTCACGGTAGCGAGTTTCCGGATCGCCGATCAGACGGATGACGCCGTCAATCAGATCCTGCATGCCGCCAACGTAGTCGCGTACGGTGAAGTCCGCCACGCTGTAATAAAGGCTGTTGATGGTGAAGTCACGGCGCTGAGCGTCTTCTTCGATAGAACCGAAGATGTTGTCGCGCAGCAGCATACCGTTCTGCCCACGCTGGGAGGTGGTGCGATCGGACTGGCCATCTTCGTGGTGACCACGGAAAGTGGCGACTTCAATAATTTCCGGGCCAAACATGACGTGGGCCAGGCGGAAGCGACGACCAACCAGGCGGCAGTTGCGGAACAGCTTACGCACCTGATCGGGGGTGGCGCTGGTGGTCACGTCGAAATCTTTTGGTTTTTTGCCAAGCAGCAGGTCGCGAACGCCGCCGCCGACGAGGTAAGCCTCGTAGCCTGCTTTGTTCAAACGATAAAGAACCTTGAGGGCGTTTTCGCTGATATCTTTGCGGGAAATAGCGTGCTGCTCGCGCGGAATGACGGTCATAGCAGGTTTTGCGACGGCGTTTTCAGCCTCGCTCTCCTCACGGCTCAGCACCTTGCGGCAAAAATTAGCGACTCGGGTAAAAATGGTGCACCTCGGTAGTATCTGACTTTGGGACAAAATGTACTCTATGGATTTTGCGTTGCAGCAAGGCGACAAGTTTGCGAATCCCCAGGAGCATAGATAACTATGTGACTGGGGTGAGCAAACGCAGTCAACGTAGCCGCAGCGCGAAAGACGACGAGTAAAAATAGCGGCTAATCATAGCTCAGCACAACGCATTTGAGAATGGCGGATTGATCTTCGCCGTCTCAGGCACCGTCGTCAGCGACCACTGAGCGACCGCATTGTGCAATAAATCCGCCGTGCTGACATCCTGCCATTGCGTCGGAACCGGCTGGCCTAAAAAGCGCAGCGCCTGAATGAGTGTCGGACGTGGATCGCCAACAGGCAAAGCAGGTGCATGATTTTGCTTGGAAAGTTTAGCACCTTCTTCATTCAATGCCAGCGGCAGGTGAATATAGTCGGGCGCTGGCCAGCCGAACTGCTGGTAAAGCGAGATCTGGCGGACGGTCGGCTCGATCAAATCGGCCCCGCGGACGATTTCCGTCACCCCCTGAAAATGGTCATCGACCACCACGGCGAGATTATAAGCAAATAATCCATCACGACGATGAATAATGAAATCTTCACGAGCCAGACGTTCGTCGGCCTTGATTGTACCGCGCAGCAGGTCGGTGAATTCGGTCACCGGATGCGTCTGACGCAGACGCAGGGCGGCATTTTGCGGGCCGTTCTTCAGGTCGCGACAGTGACCGTCATAGGTGCCGCCGATGCTCTGAATGCGCGCGCGCGTGCAGGTGCAGTAGTAGCACAGGTCCTGTTTTTTCAGCCACGCGAGGGCTTCGCGATAGGCATCGTGACGCTGCGACTGCCAAAGCACGTCGCCGTCCCAGTGCAGGCCGTAATGTTCCAGCTGATGCAAAATGGTGGTTGCAGCACCGGGAACTTCACGCGGGGGATCGATATCTTCAATGCGGACTCGCCAGATACCGCGTTGAGCGCGGGCCTGGAGATAGCTGCCAAGCGCGGCAATCAACGAGCCGAAATGTAGCTCACCGGAAGGGGAAGGGGCAAAGCGCCCTATATAAGGTTGTGTTGACATGTTTATTGCAATAAAAAACAACAAGGCGGGAGAGATTCCCGCCTTGAAGATAGAGTGTGAGCGTTCTCTTAACCTGCCATCTGCTTTTCGCGGATTTCTGCCAGCGTTTTGCAGTCAATGCACAGGTCAGCCGTTGGACGCGCTTCCAGACGACGAATACCAATTTCAACACCGCAGGACTCGCAGTAGCCGAAATCTTCATCTTCGACTTTCTTCAACGTCTTCTCGATCTTTTTGATCAACTTGCGTTCACGATCGCGGTTACGCAGTTCGAGGCTGAACTCTTCTTCCTGTGCGGCACGGTCTACCGGATCCGGGAAGTTTGCAGCTTCGTCCTGCATATGTGTAACGGTGCGATCGACTTCATCCCTAAGTTGATTACGCCATGCTTCAAGAATACGTCTGAAGTGCGCCAGCTGGGCTTCGTTCATATACTCTTCGCCTGGCTTCTCTTGGTACGGCTCCACCCCAGCGATGGCGAGAATACTCAGGGACGATGTTTTACGGTTTTGCCCTTCTTGCATGTTGCTTCTCCTTAACACGCACTATCGATCCCCGTGTTCGGGGGAAAAATCAGGCCGCTATAAATAGCAGATGCTTTTCCGGATGGCAATTATCTAAACGTAACACTTGACAATGCTGTGAGGAAAAGCGTATTTGCGCCGCAGCCCGAACACTTTCTATTCAACTTCACCCCGCGTTAACGAAACGGGTAACGGCGATATCAGAGTCATATTATCGGCAGAAAGTTCCGCTTTATAAGCCAAAATTTCCACCCCCTGTTTTTGCGCTTCTTGCAACAACTGTGCGTATTTAGCATCAATATGGTGTGCTGGAGAGAAATATTCAATGGCTGAGTGCAATATTGCAAACAGCAAAACGGCGCGTTCGCCGCTGGCCACAACGCCCATAAGCTCGCGCAAATGCTTCTGTCCGCGCACGGTGACGGCATCGGGAAAATAGCCGAACTCATTTTCCGCGAGTGTGACTGACTTCACTTCAATATAGCAGTTGGGGCGATCATCTGCCTGTAACATGATGTCAATTCGACTCTTTTCCTCACCATATTTCACCTCGCTTTTCAGCGTGTTGTAGCCGGCCAGTTCGGGAATTCGGCCCGTCAGAATCGCGTCTTTAGCTAAGGTGTTTGCGCGTAAGGTGTTCACGCAAATAAAAGCCCCGTTTTGCGTCTGGGTTAATTCCCATGTGTGGGGATATTTACGCTTAGTGTTATCTGATGTGGAATACCACACGGTGTCGCCTGGCGTTGCGCAGCCGGTCATCGCGCCGGTGTTAGGGCAATGCAGGGTAAAGGTTTCACCTTCAGGCGTAATGACATCGGCGAGAAAACGTTTATAACGTTTGATAAGCGTTGCGGAGTGAAGCGCGGGGATAAACTGCATCGGGTTTCCTTCGTTATTCGCTGAGCGTCCAGCGCTGCAATGACGTATATCGCGTACGACCGCCGGTGAAGCGCGATTCGTACAGCGCAAACTCGGTGACCGGGATTTCCCAGTGAAAACCGGGCGCGGGAATCGGCACCGCCTGTCCGGCGTTGCGCAGTAGCGTCAGGTGAGGGTGGAACGGCTGTGGGCTTTGGTAACAGCCGCTGCGTGCGGCCTGGGCGCGCAGCATGTTGGCCAACTGGAGCAGACCGCGTGGCGGCTGGCGCGTGCCCAGCCAGACCACGCGCGAGCGCAGCCACTGACCGGCGTCGTCAAGATGTAGCGTAAAGCCTGGCTGACGGATGCGTCCCGCCATGGCCGCCAGCGCGCGCTGTTTTTCCGCGCTGACTTCGCCCAGAAAGGCCAGCGTCAGATGCATGTTGGCTGCCGCCACCGGCACGCCCGCATCGGCGGGAAAATGATCCGCGCGCCACTGCACCAGTTGCTTCTGGATTTTCGGCGGAATTGCAATGGCGAAAAACAGTCTTTTTGACTCAGACATGGTGGGGACTCGGTTATGAATTGAGGCGATGCTACAATGTCCGCCGTTTAATGTTAACCCTCTGGAGCCATTCGTGTCCCTGTTGCCGGTCGCAAGCGTCCTTCCTGAACTTCTCCGCGCCTTACGGCAAGCCCCGCAGGTGTTGCTCAACGCCCCGACGGGCGCGGGTAAATCCACCTGGCTGCCGCTGCAAATTTTGCATGAGGGCGGAATCGATGGGCGCATCCTGCTGCTGGAACCGCGTAGGCTAGCGGCGCGTAACGTCGCGCAGCGTCTGGCGGAACTGCTCGGCGAGAAGCCGGGAGAAACGGTCGGTTACCGGATGCGCGCCGAGACCTGCGTGGGGCCGAATACCCGGTTAGAAGTGGTGACCGAAGGGATCCTCACCCGCATGATCCAGCACGATCCCGAACTGGCGGGCGTGGGGCTGGTGATCCTCGATGAGTTTCACGAACGCAGTTTACAGGCAGATCTGGCGCTGGCGCTGCTGCTCGACGTTCAGCAGGGGCTACGTGACGATCTCAAGCTGCTGATCATGTCGGCAACGCTTGATAACGAGCGCCTGCAGCGTCTGTTGCCGGACGCGCCGACCGTGGTATCCGAAGGCCGGGCTTATCCCGTCGAACGCCGCTATCAATCGCTGCCCACGCATCAGCGGTTTGATGAAGCCGTGGCGATAGCGACAGCGGAGCTTCTGCGTCAAGAGCGCGGCTCGCTGCTGCTGTTCTTACCCGGCGTAGGCGAAATTCAGCGAGTGCAGAATCACCTTGCTGAACGCGTTGCCGATGACGTGCTGCTGTGTCCTTTATACGGCGCGCTGCCGCTGAGTGAACAGCGCAAGGCGATTTTGCCCGCGCCAGTCGTCAAGCGTAAGGTGGTGCTGGCGACCAATATTGCCGAAACCAGTTTGACCATTGAAGGCATTCGTCTGGTGGTGGACAGCGCCCAGGAGCGCGTGGCGCGCTTTGATGCGCGCACCGGGCTGACCCGTTTGCTCACCCAGCGCGTCAGCCAGGCCTCAATGACCCAGCGCGCGGGGCGTGCAGGCCGTCTGGAGCCGGGCGTGTGCGTGCATCTGCTGGCGAAAGAGCAGGCCGAGCGCGCGGCGGCCCAGAGCGATGCGGAGATTTTACAAAGCGATCTCTCCTCGCTGCTGCTGGATCTCATGCAGTGGGGCTGTGCCGACCCAGCGCAACTGAGCTGGCTCGATCGGCCGCCCGCGGTGAACCTGGCGGCGGCCCGTCGCCTGCTGACGCAGCTTCAGGCGCTGGAGGGCGAACGCCTGACGGTGAAAGGGCAAAAGATGGCGGCGCTTGGCATCGATCCGCGTCTGGCGGCGATGCTGCTGGCGGCGCAAAGCGACGACGAAGTGGCGACGGCGGCCCGGTTGGCGGCCATCCTTGAAGAACCGCCGCGCGGTGGCAATAGCGACCTGCTGCAGGCGTTTTCCCGCTCTCATGGGCCATGGCAGCAGCGCAGCCAGCAGCTTTGCAAGCGATTGAACCGTCGCGCCGGGCAGCCGGATGTGGACGCCATTGCGCCGCTGCTGGCGCAGGGGTTCCCCGACCGTATTGCCCGCCGTCGTGGTCAGGAGGGCCGCTATCAGCTCGCGAATGGCATGGGGGCGATGCTGGATGCTGACGATGCGTTAGGCCGTCACGAGTGGCTGATTGCGCCGCTGCTGTTACAGGGCAACGCCTCGCCGGACGCGCGCATTTTGCAGGCCTGCGCGGTGGATATCGACGCGCTGGTCAGCCGCTGCCCGCATCTGCTTCAACAATCTGACACCGTGGAGTGGGATGATGCGCAGGGCACGCTGAAAGCGCTACGGCGGAGTCAAATTGGCCAGTTGACGTTGAGTGTGCGCCCGTTGGCCAGGCCGTCCGAAAGTGAATTGCATCAGGCGATGCTCACCGGTATTCGCGAGAAAGGATTAAGCGCGCTGAACTGGACGAACGAAGCGGAACAGCTACGCTTGCGGTTACGGTGTGCGGCGCAGTGGCTGCCGGAAGAGGCATGGCCCGCGGTAGATGACGCGTCGCTGCTGGCGGAACTGGAGAATTGGCTGTTGCCGAAGATGAGCGGTATCCATTCGCTGCGCGGCCTGAAATCGCTGGATATTCACCAGGCGCTACTCGACTGGTTGCCGTGGTCCTTACGACAACGTCTGGTGAGTTCGCTGCCAACTCATTACACTGTGCCCACGGGAAGCCGTATTGTTATTCGCTACCATGAAGATAATCCGCCTGCGCTTGCCGTACGTATGCAGGAGATGTTTGGCGAAGCCAGTACGCCGACCATCGCCGAGGGGCGCGTAGCGCTGGTGCTGGAGCTGCTCTCTCCGGCGCAGCGGCCGCTGCAAATCACGCGTGATTTAAGCGCGTTCTGGCAGGGGGCGTACCGCGAGGTGCAAAAAGAGATGAAAGGGCGCTATCCGAAACACGTCTGGCCGGACGATCCGGCGAATACCGCGCCAACGCGGCGGACGAAGAAGTATTCTGCCTGATGGCGATACGCTTATCAGGCCTACGTTTAAGCGAGTAGGCCGGATAAGCCGAAGTCGCCATCCGGCATAAACACAGCGTAAAATTGAGAGATATCTTCTTCTGTTCTGTGACAGAAGAATTGAGAATCAGGCCTTTATGCCTGAATGTTGCGGAGAAAAAGCATGGCGGGGAATGACCGCGAGCCGATTGGACGGAAGGGCAAGCCTGCACGTCCGGCAAAACAAAAGGTAAGCCGTCGACAGCTCAGAGATGATGAGTATGACGACGATTATGATGATGATGGCTACGACGACGAAAAACCACGCGCGCGTAAAGGCGGCAAGGGGAAAAAACCGCGCGGCAAACGCCGCTGGTTCTGGTTCCTGGTCAAACTGGGAATCGTCTTTGCGGTACTGATTGCTATCTATGGCGTCTATCTGGATCAAAAAATCCGTAGCCGCATTGACGGTAAAGTCTGGCAGCTGCCGGCGGCGGTGTATGGCCGCATGGTTAGCCTTGAGCCGGATATGGCTATCAGCAAGAACGAGATGATTCAGCTGCTGACGGCGACTCAGTATCGTCAGGTGACGGCGATGACGCGCCCCGGTGAATTCACCGTGCAGGCGAACAGCATCGAGATGATCCGTCGTCCGTTCGATTTCCCGGACAGCAAAGAGGGGCAGGTTCGCGCGCGTCTGACCTTCGACGGCGCGCGTCTGGATAGCATCGAAAACATGGATAACAACCGTCAGTTCGGCTATTTCCGACTCGATCCGCGGTTGATCACCATGATGTCCTCGCCGAACGGCGAGCAGCGTCTGTTTGTGCCGCGCAGCGGCTTCCCGGACCTGCTTATCGATACGCTGATTGCGACCGAGGACCGCCACTTCTACGAGCATGACGGTATCAGCTTCTACTCCATGGGCCGTGCGATGCTGGCGAACCTGACCGCCGGACGAACGGTGCAGGGGGCGAGTACGCTGACCCAGCAGCTGGTGAAGAACCTGTTCCTGTCCAGCGAGCGTTCCTACTGGCGTAAGGCTAACGAAGCCTACATGGCGCTGATTATGGACGCCCGCTACAGCAAAGACCGCATTCTTGAGCTGTATATGAACGAGGTGTACCTCGGTCAGAGCGGTGACAACGAAATCCGCGGCTTCCCGCTGGCGAGCCTCTACTACTTTGGCCGTCCGGTGGAAGAGCTGAGCCTCGACCAGCAGGCGCTGCTGGTAGGTATGGTAAAAGGGGCGTCGATTTATAACCCGTGGCGTAACCCGAAGCTGGCGCTGGAACGTCGTAACCTGGTGCTGCGTCTGCTGCAGCAGCAGAACGTGATCGACCAGGAGCTGTACGACATGCTAAGCGCGCGTCCGCTGGGCGTGCAGCCGCGCGGCGGGGTGATTTCACCGCAGCCGGCGTTTATGCAGATGGTGCGTCAGGAGCTGCAGGCGAAGCTGGGCGATAAGGTGAAAGATCTCTCCGGCGTGAAGATTTTCACCACCTTTGACTCCGTGGCGCAGGATGCGGCTGAAAAAGCGGCCACCGAAGGCATCCCGGCGCTGAAGAAGCAGCGTAAACTGAGCGATCTGGAAACCGCGATGGTGGTCGTTGACCGCTTCAGCGGCGAAGTACGGGCCATGGTCGGCGGCGCGGAGCCGCAGTTTGCCGGCTATAACCGCGCGATGCAGGCGCGTCGTTCCATCGGTTCTCTGGCGAAGCCAGCAACCTACCTGACCGCGCTGAGCCAGCCGAATCAGTACCGTCTGAACACCTGGATCGCCGATGCGCCGATTGCCCTGCGCCAGCCAAATGGCCAGGTGTGGTCGCCGCAGAACGACGATCGCCGCTACAGCGGTCAGGTGATGCTGGTGGACGCGCTGACCCGCTCGATGAACGTGCCGACCGTTAACCTCGGCATGGCGCTTGGGTTACCAGCGGTCACCGATACCTGGCTGAAGCTGGGCGTGTCGAAGGATCAGCTGCACCCCGTTCCGGCGATGCTGCTTGGGGCGCTGAACCTGACGCCGATTGAAGTGGCGCAGGCGTTCCAGACCATCGCCAGCGGCGGTAATCGCGCACCGTTGTCGGCGCTGCGTTCGGTGATTGCGGAAGACGGTACCGTGCTGTACCAAAGCTTCCCGCAGGCCGAGCGTGCGGTTCCGGCACAGGCGGCGTACATGACGCTGTGGACCATGCAGCAGGTGGTTCAGCGCGGCACCGGTCGTCAATTGGGCGCGAAATACCCGAACCTGCATCTGGCAGGGAAAACCGGGACCACCAACAACAACGTCGATACCTGGTTTGCCGGCATCGATGGTCGTGAAGTGGTGATCACCTGGGTAGGCCGCGATAATAACCAGCCGACCAAGCTGTACGGCGCGAGCGGTGCGATGTCTATCTATCAGCGCTATCTGGCAAGCGAGTCGCCGATTGCGCTGGATCTGACGCCGCCGGAAGACGTGGTGAATATGGGCGTGGATGAAGGCGGTAACTTTATCTGCGGCGGTGGCGGCATGCGGATGCTGCCGGTCTGGACGACCGACCCGGATGCGCTGTGTCAGCAAAGCCAGCAGCAGATAGAACAGCAGCAGTCGACGAACCCGTTTGACTCGTCTTCATCGCAGCCGCAGCAGCAACCGGCGCAGCAAGAGAAGAAAGAGAGCGACGGCGTCGCCGGCTGGATCAAGGATATGTTCGGCGGAAATTAATCGCGTACTGCACTCACTAAAAGGCCTCTGTTTCTGACAGAGGCTTTTTTATATCCAGGTTTTTTCTTTTTTTTAACCTCATTATTTCATCTGTTGGTTTCTTAACCCCTTAGTTTTTGTAGGGGCGCGTATTGCTTGCTATCACCGCATTTTTTCGCCTATCATGCTGCTCGTTATAATAATAATTCTCGTTTACGTTATCATTCACTTCATCAGAGAAATACCCATGGCACGTCTTAAAACTGCTCAGCCAACCCACTCGCTGCGTAAACTCGCAGTTGTAGTAGCCACAGCGGTTAGCGGCATGTCTGTTTACGCGCAGGCAGCAGAACAACAGAAAGAAGAAACCATCACCGTTACCGCCGCTCCGGCTTCGCAAGAGAGCGCGTGGGGCCCGGCACCGACGATCGCGGCAAAGCGTTCCGCGACGGCAACCAAGACGGATACGCCGATTGAGAAGACGCCACAGTCTATCTCCGTTGTAACCAATGAAGAGATGCAGATTCACCAGTCTCGTTCGGTGAAAGAAGCGTTGGGCTATACGCCTGGTGTTGTTGTAAGCAACCGCGGCGCATCCAATACCTACGACTTCGTCAGTATCCGTGGCTTTACTTCTGTAGGTCTGAGCCAGAACAACTATCTGGATGGACTGAAACTGCAAGGTAACTTCTACAACGATGCAGTTATTGACCCTTACATATTGGAACGCGTTGAGTTGATGCGCGGACCTACTTCCGTGTTGTATGGCAAGAGCAACCCGGGCGGGATCATCTCTATGGTGAGTAAGCGCCCAACGACTGAACCGCTCAAAGAAATCCAGTTCAAAATGGGAACGAATAATCTGTTCCAGACCGGATTTGATTTTAGCGATGTGCTGGATGATAACGGTGAGTTCTCATACCGCTTGACCGGCCTGGCTCGTTCCAATAATGAACAGCAGGATCATGCTGAGCAGCAGCGTTATACTGTTGCACCATCTTTCTCCTGGCGCCCTGACGATAAGACTAACTTCACGTTCCTTTCTTATTTCCAGAATGAGCCTGAAACCGGTTATTACGGCTGGTTACCTAAAGAAGGGACTGTAGAACCTCTGCCTAATGGCTCTCGTCTGTCCAGCAGCTTCAACGAAGGCGCCAAAAATAACAGCTATTCACGTAACCAGAAAATGGTTGGATATAGCTTTGAACACGGCTTTAACGACACCTTTACTGTTCGTCAAAATTTACGTTTTGCTGAAATGAAAACGTCTCAGCAGAGCGTTTATGGCACCGGTATTTGTACAACAAACACCTTCAACGGCCCTTGCCAGGCAATCCCGGCGGCAGACCGAGATCATTATCTGGGTCGTGGTACTGTTGTTGATGATGAGCGTTTGCAGAACTTTAGCGTTGATACGCAATTGCAGAGCAACTTTGCGACCGGGATGGTCGATCATACGTTACTGACAGGTGTTGACTTCATGCGTATGCGTAATGATATCAATGCTAAGTTCGGCACCGCACCGGCTCTCGATCTCTACAATCCGCAGACGCTGAATAGCTTTGATTTCGACTCTGCGGAACCGTATCAGATGAACGAAACCAAACAAACGGGTATCTACGTTCAGGATCAGGCCGAATGGGATAAGTGGGTCTTCACGCTAGGCGGCCGCTATGATTGGTCTCAGCAAGCGACAACAGTCCGCGAAAACTCCACCACACCGGTTGGAGATTATATCGAACGTAACGATCACCAGTTCACCTGGCGTGGTGGTGTAAATTATCTGTTTGATAACGGTATTTCTCCGTATATCAGCTATAGCCAGTCGTTCGAGCCGAACGCATTCGATCTCTACAGCACTCCACGTATGGCATTTGCGCCGTCCAAAGGTGAGCAGTATGAAGCGGGGGTGAAATATGTGCCGAAAGATATGCCGGTTGTTATTACGGCTGCGGTATACCATCTGACCAAGACAAATACTCTGACGACAGATCCGAATAACTCCAATCTGCAAGTTCCATCGGGGGAAGTTCGTTCCCAGGGCTTCGAGTTTGAGGCTAAAGCTGCTGTTAATGCGAACATTAACGTGACGGCTTCCTACACTTACACTGATGCTGAGTACACCAAAGATACGAATCTGAAAGGGAATAACGTTGAACAGGTTCCTCAAAATATGGCCTCTCTGTGGGGTGATTACACCTTCCATGACGGAATTCTGTCTGGCCTGACGTTGGGAACCGGTGGCCGCTTTATTGGTTCTAGCTATGGTGACCCGGCGAATACGTTCAAAGTGGGTAGTGCAGCCGTGATGGATGCGGTTGTGAAATATGATTTAGCACGTTTCGGCATGGCAGGCTCAAGTCTTGCTGTCAACGTAAACAATCTGCTTGATCGTGAATACGTTTCCAGCTGCTTCCAGACTTATGGCTGCTTCTGGGGCGCAGAGCGTCAGGTTGTTGCGACCGCAACGTTCCGTTTCTAACCACCTCCTGGGCGCGGATTTTCCGCGCCCTTTAACATGTTGACGGTTATGCAGGACAACACAATTCATTCTGATACGACCTTTGCTCTGCAACAGGTCGTTTTTCGCGTTCCAGGCCGTACGTTGCTTCATCCTCTCTCGCTAACTTTCCCCGCGGGCAAAGTGACCGGTCTTATCGGCCACAACGGCTCGGGAAAATCGACGCTGCTGAAAATGCTGGGCCGCCATCAGCCGCCGTCGGAAGGGGAGATCCTGCTTGACGGTCAGCCGCTCGAAAGCTGGAACAGCAAAGCGTTTGCCCGCAAGGTCGCCTATCTGCCGCAGCAGTTGCCGCCCGCAGAAGGGATGACGGTGCGCGAACTGGTCGCGATTGGCCGCTACCCATGGCACGGTGCGCTAGGTCGTTTTGGCGTTGCCGACCGTGAAAAGGTGGATGAGGCGATTGCGCTAGTGGGGCTGAAGCCGCTGGCGCAGCGTCTGGTCGACAGTCTATCCGGCGGTGAGCGTCAGCGTGCATGGATCGCCATGCTGGTCGCGCAGGATAGCCGCTGCCTGCTGCTTGATGAACCGACCTCTGCGCTGGACATCGCGCATCAGGTCGATGTGCTGGCATTGGTACATCGCCTGAGCCAGCAGCGCGGCCTGACCGTCGTCGCGGTGTTGCACGATATCAATATGGCGGCGCGTTACTGCGACTATCTGGTGGCGCTGCGCGGCGGCGAAATGATTGCCCAGGGCACGCCGGATGAACTGATGCGCAGCGACACGCTGGAACGCATTTATGGTATCCCGATGGGGATTCTGCCACACCCAGCCGGTGCTGCACCGGTAAGTTTTGTCTATTGATGGCTGACGTAAACCTGATTAGCCGCCGTCGGTTGCTGACGGCGATGGCGCTGTCGCCGCTGTTGTGGCGGATGCAAATGGCACAGGCCGCGCCGATGAAAAACGAACGTATTGTGGCGCTGGAATGGTTACCCGTTGAGCTGATGCTGGCGCTGGGCGTCACGCCCTACGGCGTCGCGGATATACCCAACTACCGTATGTGGGTCAACGAGCCGGTGCTGCCGGATTCGGTGATTGATGTTGGCCTGCGCACGGAGCCGAATCTGGAGCTGCTGACGCAAATGAAACCGTCGATGCTGGTATGGTCGGCAGGCTACGGTCCTTCGCCGGAGATTCTGGCGCGCATCGCGCCGGGGCGCGGTTTCGCGTTCAGCGACGGTAAACAACCGCTGGCCCAGGCGCGTCGCTCCCTGCTGGAGATGGCCGACCTGCTGGGTAAACAGGCGGCTGCACATCGCCATCTGGCGGAGTTTGATGCCTTTATCGATGGACTGAAGCCGCGTTTCCGCCAGCGTGGGGAGCGCCCGCTGCTGATGATATCGCTGCTCGATTCGCGTCATGTGCTGGCGTTTGGCCCGAACTGCCTGTTCCAGGAGGTTCTCGACCGTCTGGGAGTCAAAAACGCCTGGCAGGGGGAAACTAACTTCTGGGGCAGTACGGTCGTGGGGATTGACCGTCTGGCGGCCTATAAAGATGTCGATGTGATTTGTTTCGATCACGGTAACGCTGCGGAAATGCGCCGCTTGAGCGCTACGCCGTTATGGCAGGCGATGCCGTTTGTACGCGCTGGCCGTATGCAGGTCGTACCGGCGGTCTGGTTCTATGGCGCAACGCTATCGGCGATGAATTTCGCCCGCATCCTGGGTAATGCGCTGGGAGGCAATGCGTGAAAACCACTTTCTCTCCCTTTGCAGCACTGCTGCTGGGGCTCTTGTTTATTGCTGCGTTGGCGCTGACCTGGTTTAACTTCAGCACCGCGCTGCCGGGTTCGCTCTGGTTGCAGGCAATGCGCCAGCCGAATATCGACGCCATTGACCAGATGATTTTCCACTACAGCCTGCTGCCGCGTCTGGCGATTGCGCTGCTGGTGGGGGCGGGTCTGGGGCTGGTCGGCGTGCTGTTCCAGCAGGTTTTGCGTAACCCACTGGCAGAACCGACGACGCTAGGCGTGGCCACTGGCGCGCAGCTCGGTATGACTATCACCACCCTGTGGGCGATACCGGGGGTGCTGGCGGCTCAATTTGCCGCGCTGGCGGGAGCCTGCATCGTCGGTGCGCTGGTGTTTGGTGTCGCGTGGGGCAAACGACTTTCGCCGGTCACGCTGATTCTCGCCGGTCTGGTGGTGAGCCTCTATTGCGGCGCCATCAACCAATTGATGGTGATTTTCCACCATGACCAGCTGCAAAGCATGTTCCTGTGGAGCACCGGTACGCTGACGCAGACCGACTGGAGCGTGGTGCAGCGTCTGTGGCCGCAGCTGCTGGGCGGCGTGATGCTGACGTTGCTGCTGTTGCGTCCGCTGACGCTGATGGGGCTGGATGACGGCGTGGCCCGTAACCTCGGGCTGGCGCTGTCGCTGGCTCGTCTGGGGGCGCTGACGCTGGCGATCGTCATCAGCGCCTTGCTGGTTAATGCGGTGGGGATTATTGGTTTTATCGGCCTGTTTGCACCGCTGCTGGCGAAAATGCTGGGCGCGCGACGTCTGCTCTCCCGACTGCTGCTGGCGCCGTTAATTGGTGCGCTCATTCTGTGGCTCTCCGATCAGCTGATTCTGTGGCTGTCGCGAGTCTGGATGGAGGTCTCCACCGGCTCCGTCACCGCGCTGATTGGCGCGCCGCTGTTGCTGTGGCTGTTGCCGCGTTTGCGCAGCATGAGCGCGCCAGCAATGAACGCCAGCGACAGTGTCGCCCGTGAGCGGCAGAACGTCGCGTGGTTTGCGCTGGGCGGGTTAGTCCTCCTGTTCATTGCCGTGTTTGCCGCGCTGTCCCTGGGGCGTGACGCTTATGGCTGGCACTGGGCCAGCGGTTCACTGCTGGATCATCTGCTCCAGTGGCGCTGGCCGCGTATCGCCTCCGCGCTGATCGCCGGGATGATGCTGGCGGTTGCGGGCTGCATTATTCAGCGTTTGACCGGTAACCCAATGGCCAGTCCGGAAGTGCTGGGTATTAGCTCCGGTGCGGCATTTGGCGTGGTGCTGATGCTGTTTATCGTGCCGGGCAACGCCTTTGGCTGGCTGCTGCCTGCCGGGAGCGTGGGCGCAGCGGTCACGCTGCTGATTATCCTGATTGCCGCCGGGCGCGGCGGCTTCTCGCCGCACCGTATGTTGCTGGCGGGTATGGCGTTGAGTACCGCATTCACCATGTTGCTGATGATGCTACAGGCGAGCGGCGACCCGCGTATGGCGCAGATTTTGACGTGGATTTCCGGCTCGACTTACAACGCCACCGGCAAGCAGGTGATGCAGTCGGCGGCCGCGATGGTGGTTCTACTGCTGCTGGTACCGCTGTGCCGTCGCTGGCTTACCATTCTGCCGCTGGGCGGTGAAACGGCGCGGTCGATCGGCATGGCGCTGGCGCCGACCCGTATTGCGCTGCTGTTGCTGGCGGCATGCCTGACGGCGGCGGCAACGCTGACCATCGGGCCGCTGAGTTTTGTCGGTCTGATGGCACCGCATATCGCGCGGATGATGGGCTTCCGACGGACGATGCCGCATATGGTGATTTCCGCCTTGATGGGCGGCCTGCTGCTGGTGTTCGCGGATTGGTGCGGACGGATGCTTATGTTTCCGTATCAGGTGCCCGCGGGGCTGTTGTCGACCTTTATCGGCGCACCGTACTTTATCTATCTGCTGAGGAAGCAGAGCCGATAAAAAAGCCGGATGGCGCATGCGCTTATCCGGCCTACAGATTGTGCGACTCACATAGGCCGGGTAAGGCGAAACCGCCACCCGGCAAGTGTATTTGTCTTACAGCTGGGCAAACACCCGACGCGCCGCGTCGATGGTGTTATCAATATCTTCTTCGCTGTGGGCAACCGACATAAAGCCCGCCTCAAAGGCCGATGGCGCCAGGTATACGCCTTCTTCCAGCATCAGATGGAAGAAGCGCTTAAAGCGCTCAACGTCGCACTTCAGCACATCCTGATAGCAGGTGACTTCTTTGGCATCGGTGAAGAAAATACCGAACATGCCGCCCACATTGTTGACGACCAGCGGGATGCCAGCGTCTTGTGCGGCATCCAGCAGGCCTTGCGCCAGCTGGTTGGTCAGCTCGGTCAGCGTCTCGTGGACGCCCGGCTGCGCCACCTCGGTCAGGCAAGCGTAGCCCGCCGCCATTGCAATCGGGTTACCGGACAGGGTTCCCGCCTGGTAAACCGGACCGGTTGGCGCCAGCGCGTCCATGACGTCGCGACGGCCACCGAAAGCACCTACCGGCATCCCGCCGCCGATGATTTTGCCCAGACAGGTCAGATCCGGCACGACGTCGTAGTAGGACTGTGCGCCCGCCAGCGCGACGCGGAAGCCGGTCATGACCTCGTCGATGATCAGCAGCGCGCCAAACTCATCGCACAGCGCACGCAGGCCCGGCAGGAACTCCGGCTGCGGTGGGATGCAGTTCATGTTGCCGGCGACCGGCTCAACGATAATGCAGGCAATCTCCTGCGGATACTGCTCGAAGGCCGCGCGCACGGAAGCCAGATCGTTATAGGTGCAGGTGAGGGTATGTTTGGCGAAGTCTGCCGGTACACCCGGTGAATTCGGTTGGCCGAGCGTCAGCGCGCCGGAACCGGCTTTCACCAGAAGGCAGTCGGCATGACCGTGGTAGCAGCCTTCAAACTTGATGATTTTGTCGCGGCCCGTGAAGCCGCGGGCCAGGCGGATGGCGCTCATGGTGGCTTCGGTACCGGAGTTGACCATACGGACCATGTCCATGGTGGGCACCAGTTCGGTTACCAGTTTCGCCATGGTCACTTCCATTTCGGTCGGCGCGCCGAAGCTCAGGCCGCGCTCGGCCGCTTCAATGACCGCGTTGCGGATAGCCGGATGGTTATGCCCCAGTACCATTGGCCCCCAGGAGCCGACGTAATCGATATAGGCTTTACCATCGACGTCGTACAGGTAGGCGCCGTCTGCGCGTTCAATAAACAGCGGCGTGCCGCCAACGCCGGTGAAGGCGCGTACCGGCGAGTTGACGCCGCCGGGGATGAGTTCACGCGCTGCGCTATAGAGGTTTTCAGATTTGCTCATTGCCAGGATCCTGGTTCGTGAAAAATGTTTTGTCCGCTATTCTAAATTATTCCGTAGAGGTTATGAAATTTTTGCCTGATTGCAACAAAGCCCTCCTGAAGCAATTTTTTCGCGACGTAGCGCACAGGTATGGGTAAAATGCTCCCCCTTCCTATTTGTATTACCAATTAGTGATGACGGTATGAAAGCTGAAATACCCCCTTTAGAGGCACAACGGATTGTCCGTTTACGCCGCCGTGACGTGGTGCGTAAATTGTTGAACCGCGATAAAACGCCGCTGATGGTGCTCCTGATGGCCGCCGTGGTTGGCGCGCTGGTGGGTTTAGTCGGCGTGGCGTTTGAGCATGCGGTGAACTGGGTGATGAACGCGCGTATTGGCACGCTGGCGCAGGTGGCTGACCATTGGTTTATCGTCTGGCCGCTGGCCTTTATTCTGTCTGCGCTGCTGGCGATGGTGGGTTACTGGCTGGTGCGTCGCTTTGCGCAGGAGGCCGGTGGCTCGGGGATCCCGGAAATTGAAGGCGCGCTGGAAGAGTTACGTCCGGTGCGCTGGTGGCGCGTGTTGCCGGTGAAATTTATCGGCGGCATGGGCACGCTCGGTGCCGGTATGGTGCTGGGACGCGAAGGGCCGACGGTGCAGATTGGCGGCAACGTGGGGCGCATGGTGAGTGATATCTTCCGCCAGCGCGGCGAAGAAGCGCGCCACACCCTGCTGGCAACCGGCGCGGCGGCGGGCCTGTCGGCGGCTTTTAACGCACCGCTGGCGGGCATACTGTTCATTATTGAAGAGATGCGACCGCAGTTCCGCTACAGCCTGATTTCAATTAAAGCGGTGTTTACCGGCGTTATCATGTCGAGCATTGTGTTCCGTATCTTCAACGGCGAAACGCCGGTGATTGAGGTCGGTAAGCTGAGCAACGCGCCGGTCAATACGCTGTGGCTGTATATGGTGCTGGGCATTGTGTTCGGCTGTTTTGGACCGCTGTTCAACACCATGGTGCTGAAGACTCAGGATATGTTTTTCCGCATCCACGGCGGCAATATTAAAAAATGGGTGCTGATTGGCGGACTGATCGGCGGTTGCTGCGGCGTACTGGGGCTGATTCAACCGGCGGCATCGGGCGGCGGCTTTACCCTGATCCCGATTGCGGCGGCGGGTAACTACACTATCGGCGCGCTGCTGTGCCTGTTTCTGGTTCGTGTGGCGACCACGCTGCTGTGCTTCTCCTCCGGCGCGCCCGGCGGGATTTTCGCACCAATGCTGGCTTTGGGGACGCTGCTGGGGACCGCGTTTGGTACGGCGGCAGCGAGTCTGTTTCCGGCCTACCATCTGGATGCGGGGACCTTCGCTATTGCCGGGATGGGCGCGCTGCTGGCGGCTTCCGTTCGCGCACCGTTAACCGGAATTGTGCTGGTGCTGGAGATGACCGATAACTATCAGCTCATTTTGCCAATGATTATCACCGGGCTCGGTGCCACGCTATTAGCACAATTCCTCGGTGGGCAGCCGCTTTATGCCACTATCCTGGCGCGTACGTTGGCCAAGCAGGAAGCCGAGCAAGAGGCAAAAGCCCGGCAGGTTGCTGGGGAGAATACTTGAACGATTTACCAGGGTATTAGATAATGACCCAAAGAGTCGGGTTACTATTTGCCCAGACTAGCTGTAGTAATGGGAGCATAAAATGAGTGATGACGTAGCGCTGCCGCTGGAGTTTACCGACGCCGCAGCCAAAAAAGTAAAAGTCCTGATTGCGGATGAAGAGAATCCAAACCTGAAGCTGCGCGTGTACATCACGGGCGGCGGCTGCAGCGGCTTCCAGTACGGTTTTACCTTTGACGATCAGGTCAACGAAGGCGATATGACCATTGAAAAACAGGGCGTTGGCCTGGTGGTTGATCCAATGAGCCTGCAGTATCTGGTAGGCGGTTCCGTTGACTATACCGAAGGTCTGGAAGGTTCACGTTTTATCGTGACCAACCCGAACGCGACCAGCACCTGCGGCTGCGGTTCTTCCTTCAGCATCTAAGCCTGTTGACCAGATAGTTTAAAAAGCCCACCGAGAGTGGGCTTTTTGTTGTCATCCTGGCTTCCGGGGCTCCCCGGCGGCGCAGCGCCTGGCCGGGCTACACCGGATGGTTGGCCGGATAAGCGCAGCGCCATCCGGCAATCAGCGTCCGTTATCATCCAGTGCAAAGGTCGGCAGCTTGAGGTGCCAGCGAATGGCGGCAAGGCGAATGGCCAGCGTCACCACCATCCCCATCATACTGGCGTTTTCCAGCGGTACCTTGAAGGTGTAATAGGCCGTCGCGTGGACGATGCCGCCAATAATACAGGCGGTGGCGTAGATTTCGGTGCGCAGAATCATCGGCACTTCGCGCGCCAGCACGTCACGAATAATCCCACCGCCGACGCCGGTCACCACGCCCATGCACACCGCGACCAGCGGCCCTGAGTGCGCGATAAACGCTTTATTGACGCCGATACCCACGAACACCGCCAGCCCGACGGCGTCGAGCACCGGTAGCACCCACTTTGGCAGGCGGCGCGGTTGGCGCACCAGCACGATGGTCAGCATACAGGTCACCATTGCCACAACCAGGTCGGTGGGATCCTTTACCCAGAATACCGGGCCGTTGGCGAGCGCCATATCGCGAATCGTTCCGCCACCTACCGCGGTGACGACGCCCAGAACCAGCACGCCGAAGGGATCCATGCGCAATTTCCCCGCCAGCAACACGCCGGAGACGGCGAAAACTATGGTGCCAACAATATCAAGCCAGTAGACAAGCATGACCAATTACCCAATTAATGAACCTGCGCCAGCGCAGTACAGAGTTGTTTTGCGGCGAGGATAATACGTGGGCTTGCCCGTTCAAACCAGTCACTATTAAGGGGAATAACCGGGATTGTGAGCTGACTGGCCCAGTAGCGCTGAATTTTCGGAATCTGACTCTCGTCACCGGCAGCGACAATGGCCTGCGGCTGGCGCGTCAGTACCTGCTCACGGCTCACCTGCGGCCAGGCGACGCGGCTGTCGGCAAAGATGTTCTGACCGCCACAAATCTCCAGCACCTGGTTTTGAATTGCGCTTTTGTTACTGGTGAAAATGGGGTTGAAACCGAACTGCATAAACACGCGCTTTTTCGGCGCGTTGGCGTACTGCGCCTTCAGTTGAGTGTAGTCGTGCATCAGCGCGGCGGCGGCCTGCTCGGCTTTTTCCGGCTGCGGGCTCCACTGTGCCAGCTTGCGCAGCGCGGCGGCGATATCTTCAATATTGTGTGAGTCAATCCACAGCACGGTAATCCCAAGCGACTGCAGCTGATTAACCTGGCGCTCGGCGTTGCCTTCCTTCCACGCCAGCACGACGTCCGGATGCAGCGCCACGATGCGCTCAAGGTTGATGCCTTGCCAGGAGGCGACCTGCTCGATAGCTTTGGCAGCGGCGGGATAGTCGGACCAGGCGCTAACGCCAACGGGTGTGATCCCGGCGGCAAAGGCCAGTTCGGTATTGGCAGGGGAGAGGGAGATAACCCGCGGCGCGGCATAGAGCCACGCCGGGGCGCTAAACAGCAGGGCCAGCAGCCCTGTCATCAAGCGCTTAGCCATGTGCGAGTTTCTGCACCAGCGTTTCAACCATCAGCGTCGACTGCTTCGCGGCAACCGCCAGGAATTCGTCAAAGCTCAGGTGGGATTCTTTGTCGGCAACGTCGGAGATGGCGCGCACCACCACGAACGGCACGGCAAAGCTGTGGCAAACGTGGGCAATGGCGGTGGCTTCCATCTCAACGGCAATGGCCTGCGGGAAGTTGCGACGAATTTTCGCCAGCCCTTCGGCGCCGTTAATGAAGGCGTCGCCGCTGACGATCAGGCCGCGTACCGCGTTCAGATCCAGCGCCTTGATGCAGGTTTCGGCTGCGGCAATGAGCTTATCGTCGGCTTTGAACGCCGCCGGGCAGCCGGCCATCTGGCCGATTTCGTAGCCGAAAGCGGTGACGTCGGCATCGTGATAGCGCGCTTCATCGGAGACCACGATATCACCGACTTTCAGCGTCGGCGCCAGACCACCCGCGGAACCGGTGTTGATGATAACGTCCGGCTGGCAGCGCTCCAGCAGCAGGGCTGCGCCCATCGCGGCCGCAACTTTACCAATGCCTGACTTCAGCAGAGCAACGTCAACGCCGTTCAACTGGCCGGTGTAGATTTCACTGCCGCCGAGGGTGATGGTCTGACGATTTTCGATTTTGTCACGCAGCAGCGTAACTTCTTCTTCCATTGCGCCAATAATGCCGATTTTCATAGATTTACTCGCGATGTGCCATGTTTAAAGGCATAGTCTATCATGCGGTTCAGGGGAAGCGCATTTCTCGCGACGGAGAGGCTATGGCTAAGATTGATTTTCGCAACAAAATTAACTGGCGTCGGCGCTATCGTTCACCGCAAGGCGTCAGCTCGGAGCATGAGATCCTGCGCATTTTTGAGAGTGACCGTGGGCGCATCATCAACTCGCCGGCGATTCGCCGTTTGCAGCAGAAAACCCAGGTGTTTCCGCTGGAGCGTAACGCGGCCGTTCGCACGCGCCTCACTCACTCGATGGAGGTCCAGCAGGTAGGCCGCTATATTGCCAAAGAGATTTTAAGCCGCCTGAAAGAGAAAAAGCTGCTGGTAGCCTACGGGCTGGACGAGCTGACCGGGCCGTTTGAAAGCATCGTTGAGATGGCCTGCCTGATGCATGATATCGGCAACCCCCCGTTTGGTCACTTTGGTGAAGCAGCAATCAACGACTGGTTCAGCCAGCGTCTGGCACCGAAAGATGCGCTGCGCCAGCCTCTGAGCCACGATCGCTGTGAAGTGGTGAGCCTCCAGTTGCGTGAAGGTGAAGAGACATTAAATGAATTGCGCCGCAAGGTGCGTCAGGACCTGTGCCACTTTGAAGGTAATGCGCAAGGGGTTCGGATGGTGCATACGCTGATGCGTATGAACCTGACCTGGGCGCAGGTGGGGGGCATCCTGAAATATACGCGCCCGGCCTGGTGGGTGGGTGAGACGCCGGTGACCCACAGCTATTTAATGAAAAAACCGGGCTACTATCTGGCGGAAGAAGGTTATATTTCGCGCTTACGTAAAGAACTGGATTTAGCGCCTTACAATCGTTTTCCATTAACCTGGATTATGGAGGCAGCCGATGATATCTCTTATTGCGTGGCGGATCTTGAGGATGCCGTTGAAAAACGTATCTTCAGCGTTGAGCAGCTGTATCAGCATTTATACGATTCCTGGCCGGAGCATACAAAAGGTTCACTGTTCGCACAGGTCGTGGAAAATGCCTGGGATAAATCTCGCGCTAATTCGTTAAGCCGCAGTACTGAAGATCAGTTCTTTATGTATTTACGCGTGAATACATTAAATAAACTGGTGCCTTATGCGGCACAGCGGTTTATTGAGAATCTACCACAAATTTATGTGGGTGACTTTAATCACGCGCTGCTGGAAGATGAAAGCAGCTATAGTCAGCTGCTTAATCTTTATAAAAATGTGGCAATAAAACATGTGTTTAGTCATCATGAAGTTGAACAGCTGGAATTGCAGGGCTACCGGGTTATTGGTGGCCTACTGGATATCTACGCACCGTTGCTTAAATTATCCTTAAGCGATTTCAGCGAGCTGGTGGAACACGAACGGGTACGTCGGTTACCTATCGAATCCCGTCTTTTTTGCAAGCTCTCAACGCGACATCGTTTAGCTTATGTTGAGGCTATTAATAAAATTTCACGCGATGCCCTTGAATTTCCGGTGATGGAATATTATTACCGTTGTCGTCTGCTTCAGGATTATATCAGCGGAATGACCGACCTCTACGCGTGGGATGAATATCGACGGCTGATGGCCGTGGAATAATCAGAAGTTTTGTAAAGACGCTCAATAAATTTTTACTTTTCCCACGTGCGGTTGAATGGAACTTAGTGTCATAAAGTGAATCTGATAGTCACGAACACAGCAATTTTGCGTAATCTGATATTGAGATTGAAACACATGAAAAAAACCACGTTAGCAATGAGTGCTCTGGCTCTTAGTTTAAGTCTGGCTCTGTCTCCGTTGTCCGCTAGCGCGGCCGAGACGGCATCTTCTACCGCATCCGCTGCCCAGCCTATGCCTAGCCTGGCGCCGATGCTGGAAAAAGTGATGCCGTCTGTCGTCAGCATTAATGTTGAGGGCAGCACAACGGTAAACACGCCGCGTATGGGCCGTAATTTCCAGCAGTTCTTCGGCGACAACTCGCCGTTCTGCCAGGACGGTTCACCGTTCCAGAGCTCGCCTTTCTGCCAGGGGGCTGGCCCGAACGGCGGTAACGGTGGCGCCCAGCCGCAGCAGCAACAGAAATTTATGGCACTGGGTTCTGGCGTGGTGATTGACGCCGCCAAAGGCTACGTCGTCACCAACAACCACGTGGTTGATAACGCCAACGTGATTAAGGTACAGCTGAGCGATGGACGTAAGTTCGACGCCAAAGTGGTCGGTAAAGACCCGCGCTCGGATATCGCGCTGATTCAGATTCAGGATCCGAAAAACCTGACGGCAATTAAGCTGGCGGACTCCGACGCCCTGCGCGTGGGCGACTACACCGTGGCGATTGGTAACCCGTTCGGTCTGGGCGAAACCGTCACTTCCGGTATCGTTTCGGCGCTGGGTCGTAGCGGCCTGAACGTCGAAAACTACGAAAACTTTATCCAGACCGATGCGGCGATCAACCGCGGTAACTCCGGCGGCGCGCTGGTGAACCTGAACGGTGAATTGATTGGTATCAACACCGCGATCCTTGCACCGGACGGCGGCAACATCGGTATCGGCTTCGCCATTCCAAGCAACATGGTGAAAAACCTGACCGATCAGATGGTGAAATTTGGCCAGGTAAAACGCGGTGAACTGGGCATTATGGGCACCGAGCTGAACTCTGAACTGGCGAAAGCAATGAAAGTTGACGCGCAGCGCGGCGCTTTTGTCAGCCAGGTCATGCCGAACTCCTCTGCGGCGAAAGCGGGCATTAAAGCCGGTGACGTGATTACCGCCCTGAACGGTAAGCCGATCAGCAGCTTCGCGGCGCTGCGTGCCCAGGTGGGTACTATGCCGGTGGGCAGCAAAATTACCCTCGGTCTGCTGCGCGACGGCAAGCCGGTCACGGTGAATCTGGAACTGCAGCAGAGCAGCCAGACTCAGGTAGAGTCCAGCAGTATCTTCAATGGGATTGAAGGTGCCGAAATGAGCAACAAAGGCCAGGATAAAGGCGTGGTGGTTAACGCGGTGAAAGCCGGGACCCCGGCCGCGCAGATTGGCCTGAAGAAAGGCGACATTATCGTGGGCGCGAACCAGCAGGCAGTGAAAAACATCGCCGAGCTGCGCAAAATCCTCGACAGCAAGCCGTCCGTTCTGGCGCTGAACATTCAGCGTGGTGATAGCTCTATCTACCTGCTGATGCAGTAATCATGACCTCAACCCTTTCCCCTGGCGGGGAGAGGGTTTCTTCCTTTCGTAATGTGAAGTTCCCCACAACTCCATAGATCTTGACCATGCTTTGTGCATTTGCACAGTGCAGGCTTTTCTCATCTTTCTTATCATGTAACCTGCTCACAGGAGGGGTTCATGGCTAGCTGGCATCTCGATACTAAAATGGCGCAGGATATCGTGGCGCGCACCATGCGCATCATTGATACCAATATTAACGTGATGGATGCCCGTGGACGCATTATCGGCAGCGGCGATCGCGAGCGTATTGGGGAATTGCACGAAGGTGCGCTGCTGGTGCTGTCGCAGGGCAGGGTAGTAGACATCGACGATGCGGTGGCGCGCCATCTGCACGGTGTGCGTCAGGGGATCAACCTGCCGCTGCGTCTGGAAGGCGAAATTGTCGGCGTCATCGGCCTGACCGGCGAACCGGAGACGCTGCGTAAATATGGCGAACTGGTGTGCATGACGGCGGAGATGATGCTGGAGCAGTCGCGTCTGATGCATCTGCTGGCGCAGGACAGCCGCCTGCGGGAAGAGCTGGTCATGAATCTGATTCAGGCCGAGGAGAATACCCCTGCGTTGACCGAATGGGCGCAGCGTTTGGGGATCGACCTGAACCAGCCGCGCGTGGCGGCGGTGGTCGAAGTTGATAGCGGACAGCTTGGCGTCGACAGCGCCATGGCCGAGTTACAGCAGTTGCAAAACGCGCTGACCACGCCGGAGCGTAACAACCTGATTGCTATCGTCTCTTTGACTGAAATGGTGGTGCTGAAACCGGCGCTCAATCAGTTTGGCCGCTGGGATGCTGAAGACCACCAGAAGCGCGTGGAGCAGTTGATTTCCCGCATGAAAGAGAACGGGCATCTGCGTTTTCGCGTGGCGTTGGGCAACTACTTTACCGGGCCGGGTAGTATTGCCCGTTCGTACCGTACCGCCCGTACCACCATGATGGTGGGCAAACAGCGCATGCCCGAGAGCCGCAGCTATTTTTACCAGGATTTGATGCTGCCGGTGCTGCTCGACAGCCTGCGCGGTGGTTGGCAGGCCAACGAGCTTTCGCGCCCGTTGATGCGCCTGAAGGCAATGGATAACAACGGTCTGCTACGTCGTACGCTGACAGCGTGGTTTCGCAACAATGTTCAGCCGCTGGCAACCTCAAAGGCACTGTTTATTCACCGCAATACGCTGGAGTATCGGCTGAACCGTATCTCAGAGTTAACCGGGTTGGATTTGGGGAATTTTGACGACAGGCTGCTGCTGTATATTGCGCTGCAATTAGATGAGCAGCGATGATAAAACCGTAGAGCGTGCGGTCTGTGTCGGCCTGATAAACGTCGTGCCATCAGGCAAAACGCCGGGTGGCGGCTTCGCCTTACCCGGCCTACGAATACATCCACATGCTGCTATTTACGCGTCAACTTCTCCAGATCGGCTTCAATCTCGCTGATCTTATTGGTCACGACGCTTTCCAGGTGGCGCAGATCGTCAAGGATCTTACGTTTCAGGTCGACTTCGCTGCGATCGCGCTGGCAAATCTGGTCCAGCTCATCAATCACGTAACGCAGGTTCGGGCTAATTTCCTGTACTTCTTTGAAGCCCTGACCGTCACCGGCGATGGTTTTACGCTGACGCGGATATTTGAACTTCACGCTCTTGGCGAAAAATTCACCCTTATCCTTCTGGAAATAGATTTTCAGGATATCGTTGTTGGCTTCCTGCCGGAGGCTGTAACGATCGATTTCATCGGGATTGGTAATGCCCAGGCTTTTCAAATTATCGTACATAGCGGTACCCCTGATCTAATTTAACTATTGAATAATTAACGAAAAAATCAAAATCCGCCAGCGTAAGAATAAAAAAAAGCGGGGTTGCCCCCGCTTTTTCGCTTCTTATTAATCGATAGTACGCAGTAGCTCGTTGATACCGACTTTACCGCGGGTCTTCGCGTCGACCTTCTTCACAATCACCGCGCAGTACAGGCTGTACTTGCCATCTTTAGAAGGCAGGTTGCCGGAGACGACAACGGAGCCTGCCGGAACGCGGCCGTAGAACACTTCACCGGTTTCGCGATCGTAGATTTTGGTGCTCTGACCGAGGTAGACGCCCATTGAGATGACGGAGCCTTCTTCCACGATCACACCTTCCACCACTTCAGAACGCGCGCCGATAAAGCAGTTGTCTTCGATGATAGTCGGGTTCGCCTGCAGCGGCTCCAGCACGCCACCGATGCCGACGCCGCCGGACAGGTGAACGTTTTTACCGATCTGCGCGCAGGAACCCACGGTCGCCCAGGTATCCACCATGGAGCCTTCGTCAACGTAGGCGCCGATGTTCACATAGGACGGCATCAGCACGGTGTTGCGGGCGATATAGGCACCCTGACGAACGGCTGCCGGCGGCACCACGCGGAAACCTTCTTTCTGGAAACGCGCTTCGTCGTAATCAGCGAATTTCATCGGGACTTTATCGAAGTAGCGGCTTTCCGCACCGTCGATAACCTGGTTATCGTTAATACGGAAAGAGAGCAGAACCGCTTTCTTCAGCCACTGGTGAGTGACCCACTGGCCGTCGATCTTTTCAGCGACACGCAGCGCGCCGGAATCCAGCAGGGAAATCACCTGGTTAACCGCTTCGCGGGTTACGGTATCCACATTTGCCGGCGTGATGTCGGCGCGACGCTCAAAAGCGGACTCAATAACGTTCTGTAATTGCTGCATTGTTTACTCTTTCCATTCACTAATAAAAATACGTCACCCTTTATCGTTTGGATTGAGGGCTGCTGTCAACCGTTGTTGCACTTCTTGTTGCAGCTCATTATTAAGGGCACGCCGGTCGGCGGTGGCGATTATAAATAAATCTTCTACTCGTTCACCAATTGTCGTAATTCTGGCCCCGTGTAGCGAAATACCGAGGTCGGCAAACACCTGACCGACGCGCGCAAGCAGGCCCGGCTGGTCGAGGGCGATTAGCTCAAGGAATGAGCGGCGGTCGGTATGGGTCGGCAGGAAATTGACCTCGGTATCGACGGAGAAGTGGCGCAGTTTGGCCGCCTGACGACGCGGCTGCGGCGGCTGCCAGCTACGCTGGGTAATCGCCTGTTCCAGCCCTAAGCGGATGGCTTCGTGGCGATCGCTGGAGAGGGGGCTACCATCGGGCTCAAGCACGATAAAGGAGTCCATCGCCATACCGTCGCGGGTGGTAAAGATCTGTGCGTCGTGGACGCTCAGGTTGCGGCGGTCCAGCTCGGCGCAGACGGCGGCAAACAGGTACGGGCGGTCCGGACTCCAGATAAAGATCTCGGTGCCGCCGCGCGTTGCCTGCGGGCTCAGCAGGATCATCGGCTGACTGAGATCGTGTTTAAGCAGGTGACGAGCGTGCCACGCCAGCTGGTTCGGCGTGTGGCGAACAAAGTAGTTGGCGCGGCAGCGGTTCCAGATCTGGTGCAGCGCCTCTTCATTGATGTTGTCCATGCGCAGTAGCGCCAGCGCCTGCATCTGGTGATGGCGCACGCGCTCGCGCATATCCGGCGTGTTTTGCATTCCACGGCGCAGCTGTTTTTCGGTGGCGAAGTACAGCTCGCGTAGCAGGCTCTGTTTCCAGCTGTTCCACAGGGTTTCGTTGGTCGCGCAAATATCGGCGACCGTCAGGCACACCAGGAAGCGCAGACGGTGTTCGGTCTGCACCTCTTCGGCGAACTGCTTAATGACTTCCGGATCCTGAATATCGCGGCGCTGGGCGGTGACCGACATCAGCAGATGCTGGCGTACCAGCCAGGCGACCAGCTGGGTTTCACGCGAATTCAGACCATGCAATTCGGCGAATTTCAGCACGTCCTGAGCACCGAGGATTGAGTGGTCGCCGCCGCGCCCTTTGGCGATATCGTGGAACAGGGCGGCAATCAGAATCAGTTCCGGATGGTTGAGCCGCGGCCAGAGGTCGACGCAAAGCGGATGGCGCGAACGGGTCTCCTCATTGGCAAAACTCTCCAGCTTCAGCAGCACGCGGATGGTGTGCTCGTCGACGGTATAGGCGTGGAACAGGTCGAACTGCATCTGGCCGACGATATACGACCACTGCGGCATATAAGCCCACAGCACGCTGTGGCGGTGCATCGGCAGCAGGCCGCGGCTCACCGCGCCGGGGTGACGCAGCATATTGAGGAACAGGGAACGCGCCTCCGGGATATAGCACAGCGGCTCGGTCAGATGACGTCGGGCATGGCGCAGGTGGCGCAGCGTGGTGGAATAGATGCCGGTGATGTTGCTGTTGCGCACCATCATGTAGAACATCCGCAAAATAGCCTGCGGTTCGCGGATAAACAGCGTATCGTCACGCAGATCAATCAGCGTCCCGCGCAGCTGGAAGTCATCGTCGATGGCGCGCGGTTTTTCATCTTCCGTCAGGGCGAGAATCGCTTCATCGAACAACTGCAATAGCATGTGGTTCAGCTCGCCCACCCGGCGGGTGACGCGATAGAAGTCTTTCATCATGTGTTCGATCGGCTGATTGCCTTCGCCGGCATATTTCAGCCGCTGGG
>ERZ1026892.62-NODE-62-length-49128-cov-35.120005_pt1 | contig 49128 bp, 38 predicted proteins | sample MGYA00380176_ERZ1026892 | MGnify/ENA primary metagenome ERZ1026892 (study PRJEB33269, sample SAMEA4719812) | human gut metagenome | biome: human-associated habitat; feature: organic feature; material: feces | place: Cameroon | collected 2013-10 ... | reverse complement strand
AGGAGAAGCAGCAGAAGTTCCTCAAGCGCCTTGCCACGGAGTATGTGATTATGGGGAAGGAGTGCGAAAAAGAGGGCATGAAAGAGGCTGCCATCATGAATTACCGCAAGGCCCTCACGCTTTATCCTGAGCACCCGGAGGCTAAAAGAAGGCTTTTAAAGGTAAAAGGGTAAAAAGGTAAAAAAGTAAAAAAAGTAAAAAAAGTAATATAGATAAAACAAAAAAAACAGGCAAAATGATTTTGCCTGTTTTTTTTGTTTTATCTATAAGCTGAAAAGCTCTATTAACTATAAACTTTCAACTATAAACTTTCATCTAGTACCATTGCACAGCATTCGAATAACCGCTGCGCTTGTCGTATTTCAGCGCATCTGTCAAGGTGGCTGCGTTACAACGGAAGGTGAAGTTGTAGCTCGTATATGGAGCGAGAACCACAGAACAGCTCATGTTAAAACAGTGAAGATCACGAGCCAGACTGGCGGTGGTCATACTGATCTTGTGGTTGTCAAAATCATAACCAGATGAGAAACTGATGTTCCAGCCATCACTGATTCTTACGTTACCACTCATGTTCAGAGTCTGGGTAAACTTGTATGCATAGCGCATCGTCTTCTCATTGAACTTCTCTCTTCGCGTATCCTCGCGCATCGTTACACCATAACCGAAGGTCAGCGACCATGGCATCTTAAACGCCATATAACCATCTGAATCCGTTTCAGCCTTGCCGCCCTTCTTGGCTGCCGTCTTACCCTTCTCCATGCTGTCGTCTACGTTGCTTTCGATGTCGGTATCCAGACCTTCATCGTCATCATCATTGCGCTGGCTGTCCTTCTTGTCGTCCTCATCATCGCCCCCGCCAAAGAGTTTCTTCAGCTTCTCCGGGTTCAGTGTGAACGAGAAGTTCTGCGACATACCCTGGAATCGTCCGAACCTGCCCTTGCCCCACTCCGTATGGGTACCCACATAAACATTGTTCTGGTCGTCCAGCTCGTAGGCATAGGTGGCAAACACGGCGTTCATGTTGAAGGTATAGTTCTTCCACCACTTCAGTCTGAGGTTGATGTTCATATCGCTCCAAGGGCGAACCTTGGCTGCGGTATTGTAACTCATGTTGATGTCGAACGCATCGATGATACTGAGTTTCTTGTATCCGGTAGAGTCCTTATCGCTCTTCACCTTCATCTCGATGTTGTTGCCCAGGGTAAACGAGATGTTACCGCTCTTACCCTTACCCGGCGCACCGTAGAGGGCATTGGCATACTTCGAGTAGCTCACCAGCGATACGTTTCCGTCGGCATCGGTCTTCTGGTAGGTGTCCCAGTAGCCGTAGCGTGAAGCTCCGAAGTCTGGGGCATAACTGAAGCTCACCGTAGGCGTAAACACGTGGCGCACAGCCTGTATCTTATCTCCGAAGAGCTTGCGGCTTGGTATGTAGAAGCCATAGAGTTTGGTAGAGAGACCTACGCTCATGTTCCAATTATACACGTTGTTGAAACCGTAGATGGTATCACATTTCTCCGTTTGGCTGGCTTCATCCCATGATCTCTCCACCTTGTTGGTATACATACGGTCGGTGAAATTGAACGATGGGTTCACGTTGAGATATTTGAAGAGCGTGAATGTAGCGCTCACCGGTATCTGATGCTGCCATCCGTTGCGCCAGTCCTTGATGAGTGAACTGTGCATCAGCTTATCCTCTTTGGTATTGATGCTGTTAGAGATGTGTCCCGTATAGCTCATGGCTATCTTCTCGTACCATTTCTCATCGCCCACCATCTTCTTTCTTCTGAACGGATAGAAGCGGGAGATGCTGATGTTGAGGTCGGGCAGCGTCATGGAGATGGATGAATCGCGCATGTTCTGCGAGAGGTTGGCGGTGGAACTGAGCGTCATACCGATGCTTGAGAACGAGGTGCTCCAGTTAACAGATGAGGTTCGCGTACTCTGCGTCATCGTCTGCGGATTGTAGAGCGAATTGAGGTTGTTGCGTTCGTAGCTCGATGTGGCGAAGTTCACACTTGCCGAAAGCGAACTGTATGGGTTTGCCTTGCTGTCCTGGCGGTGGCTCCATTGCAGTTTGAAGCTCTCCTGCTCGGTAAAGTCTGGCATTCCCTTGTCGCCGTTCTTCGTATCCTGGTAACTGAAGAAGAAGGAACCCGAGTATTTGTATCTCTTTCGGTAGTTGCTGGCTGCCGAGAGTCCCCACGATCCCTTGGTATAAATCTCGCCCAGCAGCTTCAGGTCCCATTTATCGTTCATGGCGAAATAATATCCGCCATCTCTGAGATAGAATCCTCGTGCCGTTTCATCGCCGTAGGTTGGCATGATGAAACCGCTGCTGTAGCTCTTGGTGAACGGGAAGAAGCCGTAAGGGATGGCAAGCGGCATAGGCACATCACACACCACGAGATAGGCTGGTCCGAATACCACATCCTTGCCCGGCCTTACCTTGGCTCGGGAGAGCGAGATGTAGAAGTCGGGATGCGGATCATCGCAGGTGGTATACCTTCCGTGCTGCAGATAGATGACTCCCGATGAGTCACGTTTCGACTTCATACCGGTCAGGAATCCGTCTTGCTGTTCTGTATATACATTATTAATAAGGGCCTTCTTGCTCTTGAAGTTGAATTTGATGGTGTCGGTATCATAGGTATCGCTACCCATCTTGAAGACAGGTTTGCCCTTGATGCCTCCCTCCGCCGTACTGTCGGGTGTACCCATCGCCTTCACGTTGCTCTTGTCCATATCCATGGAAATGCGGTCGGAACTGAGGTCCATGTTGGTATACTTCACGTTGGAGTTTCCGTAGAGATATGCCACCTTGTTCTTGGCATCGTATACGAGAGAGTCGTCCGCCTGATAGTTAACCGGTGCGTCTACTCCACCCTGTTTCTTTCTGGCGATACTGTCGAGGCGGATACTGTCATCCACCACTTTATTATGTTTCCATATAGCTTTCTGCAGCGAGTCCATCTGCGTGGTGTCGTCAGCCTGTTTCAGTTTGGGCTTTATTTCGTTGCCCAGCGAGTCTACGAACACACTGTCACCCACGCTGTCCACGGTTTCCGTCTTCTCCTTCTTCTTTTTCTTTTTCGAATCGGGCGTACCTGGGTTAGCCACCATCATACACGAGATGGCAGCGAGCAGCAGCATAGCTATCGTCGATTGTTTTCTCATTCAATAAATTAGAATTCTATTCAAACATGCGTTCCCATTGCTGGAAGCGTTTTACTCCTTCCTCTCCGAACTTCATGAGACTTTTTTCTGCTTTCTCAATTGTTTTTTCCCGGTCGAGGTGAGTTTTGCTGAAGAATTTATCAGCGTAGCAAATCACCTTCTCCTCCATGGTTTCCGGCAGGAAATCCTGATGTGGCAGGGGCAGGTTCTGTGCTATGATCTGTGCCTCTGTGATGCCTGCACCGGTATGGCGCTCACATACGCGGGCATGTCGCTCATATCCTTCCTTGCGCAGGATTTCTGCTCCCAGTCGTCCATGGCAGATGTAGGGCTGCGAGCCGAAACACTGTATGCCTGGGGCATCGGTCATGAAGATGCCGAGGTCGTGGAGCATAGCTGCTTCTTCGATAAACTGGGCATCGAGTTGCAATTCGGGATGATACGAAACAATCTGTAGCGCTTTTCGCGCTACAGATTGGCTATGTGTGATGAGGATATGCCGAAGTTCATTATCCTCAGGATAATACTTATCAATAATAGCTTGATAATTCATTTCTATTATATTTACTCCGCGTTGCGCTCGATGTAAGCGATAACATCGCCCTTGCGCACCTTGCTGCCCTGCTTGGCATTGATTTCTACGAGCTTGCCGCCCAATGCAGCTGGGATGGTTTCAAACTCGCCCCAAGGAGCCTGGATATAGCAGAAGGCATCACCTTCTTTATATTCCTTGCCGATGTATGGCTCTACAGCTGGCTGGCACTCGCCCTCGCCCTGGAATTCCCAGAAGAGCTGGCCGGCTACTGGTGCCACGATGGCATCTGCCTTGGCGTGCTTGAACTCTGCAAGCTGTGCAGGAGTAAGGGTTGTACCGAGCTTGGCATCCTTTGCCTTCTGAAGGTCGGCCAGGAAGTTCTTCTTTGCCTGTCCGCTCTTGTAGTTGCGATACTGCTCTGGGTGCATGGCGAGCTCGAAGAGTTCCTCGTCGTCCTGACCGTAATCCCAACCGTTCTCGTCCATCTCCTTCTTGAAGTCGTCGAGGGCGTTGGTGAGCAATGTGTGCGCATCTACGTCGGTAAACTCGCGGCCCTGCTTCTTGGCGAGCTCTACGAGTTCTGGGTCGATAGTTCCAGGAATCTTACCGCTCTTACCGAGAATCATACCCCACATTGAGTCGTCCATCATTACGAAGCGGCCCTTGCCCTGCTCCATGGTGAGGAGGTTCATCAGTGAGATGTTCTTTACATACTGGCTGAATGGTGTTACCAATGGAGGATAACCTACGCGTGGCCATACATACTCTACCTCGTCGAAGAGCTTGATCAGGAGGTCGTCCATAGACAACTCTTCCTCACCCTTCTTCTTGCGGATGTTGTTGATGGTCTGACGCATACCGCCGAGGTCTGCCATCATAGAACCCATCATACCGCCAGGGAGACCGCAACCGAGCAACAATGAAGACATGATCTTGTTACCTGGGTTGATGAAGTAGCCGAGCCACTCGTCGATGAACTCCTGAGTCATGGCACGAGCCTTCATATAAGCGCTCATGTTGATTTCAGGTACCTCGAAGCCCTCGTTCTTCAGCATGCTGATAACAGAGATAACGTCTGGATGAACCTTACCCCATGACAATGGCTCGATGGCTGTATCGATGATGTCGGCACCATTGTTGCAGACCTCGAGGATAGAAGCCATAGAGAGACCAGGACCAGAGTGACCGTGGTACTGGATGATGATCTCAGGATACTTGTCCTTGATCATCTTGGTAAGCTTACCGAGGAATGCAGGCTGACCGATACCAGCCATATCCTTCAAGCAGATTTCCTCTGCACCGGCAGCGATGAGCTGGTCGGCGATGTTCATATAATATTCGAGAGTATGAACAGGAGAGTTGGTGATACAGAGTGCACACTGTGGAGTCATACCACCCTCCTTTGCCCACTTGATAGAAGGAATGATGTTGCGCACATCGTTCAGTCCGTCGAAGATACGTGTGATGTTGGTACCCTGCTTAGCCTTTACCTTATACATAAGGGCGCGCACGTCGTCAGGCACAGGATACATACGAAGAGCGTTCAATCCGCGGTCGAGCATGTGAGTCTTGATACCCACCTCGTTGAAAGGTTTGCAGAATGCGCGTACGGCATCGTTAGGGTTTTCACCTGCCAGCAGGTTAACCTGTTCGAAGGCACCGCCGTTAGTCTCTACACGGCTAAAGCATCCCATTTCAATGATAACTGGGGCAATTTTAGCCAACTGATCCTTGCGTGGCTGGAACTTACCAGAGCTCTGCCACATGTCTCGATAAACGAGACTGAACTGAATTTTCTTCTTCATTATTCTTGTTCTTTTTCTTTATAATCGATGTATGAATTAAATTCCAAGGTGCAAAATTAGACAAAAAAATCGAGAAATCGTCCTATTCGCCTCTTTTTTTATATTTATTATGTAATTTACTTCAATATTTCCTTCTTCATCTTGCTGTTCAGCTTCTCGGCTGCGGCATGGGCCTTGGCGTTGGCTTTCATCGCATCGAGCGAGCGGTGGAAACCCTGGATGCGGCCCTCACGGTCTGAGAGAGCCAGACTGTCGCCCTTCATATATACAAAGGTGAAGGTATCGCGCTTCGTCTTCCCGTTGAGCACCACGCCATCCAGCTCGCGCTGGCCCTGCACCAGAATCAGCTTGCCGTTGTAGGCATGCCATTCCGTATACTGAGGCACAGCAGGATATTCTACCGGGCTGTCGTCATCCACATCCTTGTTTACCATCACCCTGCCCACGGCCATCGCCTCGCTCATGCGCTTCAGGGTGAAGCCATACTGGCGCGGCACCATATAGGTATCTACGATGCTGTCGGGCATGTTGGCAAGGATTCTCGCCTGCTGGCGCTTGCTCAGATGCGATACATCGCGCAGCTTCGGCATCACCGGATAGGTCCAGGTAGCCTTCAGCTGGTCCAGGTCTATCACCATGTCGGCGCGGTTCCTCTCATCCTTCTCCTCGCATGGCATCACGCAAACCCAGTCGCCCACCTCTATATCTCCGAACACCTGATGGTTGCGTGTGGCATCCAGGATGTTGTATCTTACGGGGTCTCCTCCGCCGTTGGGCAGCAGCACCAGGGCAGTATCCGAGCAGCCCAGGCAGGCAAGTCCGTAGATAGCCCTGTCGCCCTTAGCCGGTTTCGAGAGGCTGATGGCGAGTTTCGAATTGTCCATACGTGGTGGTTTCTTTCCCCTGTGACATGCTGCGAGGGTTGTGGCGGCTAGCGCCAGTATGAGTATTGTCTTGACTTTCATCTTTCTATTCATTATTTCAGATGCAAAACTACAACTATTTTTTGGAAGCACCAAATATTGAATCGTAAAATAATTAAAAAAATAGGTGATATATTTTGTAGTGTCTCGATTTTGCATTACCTTTGCAACCGTTTTTTGGGATCAACATCCCCCTCGTCCTGCCACACACGCCGGATGATGAAAAGAAATAGGACCAACTCAAGAATTATATGCAACAAGAGAATATGACAGACAAGACAAATACACACGCTCTCCCGGCATGGACCGAGGTAGAGTATACCGCATTATGCAAAAACCCGTACCTGTTAACCCCATTCTTCATCCCTAAGGAGGCGAAGTGCTTCACGTGCCGCGAAGATGGCACGAGGGAAGAAGAAAGAATGGTTTTCCTCGTTTTCAAATCTACTGCAGCCCCTGCTGATGCCGAATGGGAAGATGATCCTGTTCCGGGCGAGATGTGGGTACGAGCGCTGGGCGATGACGATGAGGAGATTGAGCCTGCCAAGGTGATTTACCTGGGTCAGGACATTGAGGATTTCATCCGTGTAGCCGCTGAGGACGACCAGACCATCACCTTCGATTTCTGGTGGCGCCACGGCGAGGTGAAGGTGGAGAAGGCTGAGAAGACGGATGACGGATTCGTATGCCGCAAGGATGATTTCGGAGATGACGGACTGGCTGTTACCCTGATTCCTGAGGACGGCGGCAATCCGGTTGTCCTCCGTCTTCAAATTCCTTACATAGGTTTCTCGCTCTACGATGCCGAGGGCAACAAGGTGCATGGCGAGCTGAGCATTCCGCAGGATAAGGTAGATGACTACACCTACGAATTTGTGGGCGATGACAACAACGACCGTTTCACCCTTCAGCTCGACAGCAACAGGCTGGTTTACATGTGTGTATTGCGCCATGAGGACCATCAGCTGGTGGTTCGCAACCAGCGCGACCGTCTTTCGGTAGTAGATCAGATTCCTACCGAGGGCAAGCTTTCTGAGTTGCTGATGAACACGAATTCTGCGCTCATCAAGAACAGGAATCACCGTTGGCGCATTCAGATTGAGGGCACCACGCTGTCTCACGAGGTTGAGTTGAATGTAGATGCGGCATCTCTGGTAGCTTTTGCTGAGGAGCAGATGCAGAAGGGCATGGAGATTGACGAGCTGGGGCAGCATCTGATGGCACTGGAGCAGAAGTATCATTTCCAGTGGTTCTGGCTGAGTGAGGACGACTGGAGTCATGACAATCCGGTGTTCGACATGTTCATGAAGCAGCTTTGTGCCTTTTCGTATGTCAGTCAGAATCCTGTTCAGGCAGATGCGTTGATGGCAAGGAACTACAAGCGTAAGATTCGCCGTTACAGCAGTATGCTGAAGGCTCACAAGCGTGGCGAGTTGAATCTTTTTGAGGAGAGTGATGAGGTGCGAGCCGAGTATCTCCGCATCTTCCAGGGTTTCCACCAGCCTTTCGTAGAGGCTTTTGAGAAGGAGGAAGAGGAATAATCTTTTAAGTTTTATCCCTCACATCCCTCACTTTTCCACTTCTCAAAACGTTAATCATCTGATAATAAGAGTATTGTCTATTTAGGAAAGCGTGATGGATGGATAAAATGTTTACAATATCCATCACGCTATCCATCACTAATAGCCTTCATCTATCACGTTTTTCAGCTTATCTTCTTGCAAAAAGCAAGAAGAGCTTTGCAGAATATGGTTATGGGACCTGGCGAAAACGGACCACACGTTGTGCTGCGCTGACTCACGGATATTACTGCATCGGGTTACAGATATTACTGCGTCGGGATACAGATATTACTGCGTCGGGATACAGATATTACTGCGTCGGGGTACGGATATTACTGCGTCAGGGCACGGATATTACTGCGTCGGCTAGCGCAGACGTATCCGTAGGCTTATTGAGACGGCTGAATCAGCTAACTGAGACGGCTGAATTCGCTAACTGAACTACTTGAATAGCCCGACCGGGATAAAAACAAAGCGGGCGGACCTCTTCTCACGAAGAAGCCCGCCCTGTTTCCTAATTAAACTTTGTTTTGCATTAAAGAAATGCAATGCTTGAGCAAAAATATTTTTATTTCTCTATCAGTCCCTCTACATACTTGCAGAGGATACCAATGCCCTTGAGGTTTTCGCCACCTTGCGGAATGATGATGTCAGCATAGCGCTTGGTGGGTTCGATAAACTGCTCGTGCATCGGCTTCAGGACCTTGAGGTATCGGTCTACCACCATCGATACGGTGCGACCCCTGTCGATGGTATCACGCTGAATGTTGCGTATCAGGCGCTCATCAGCATCGGTATCCACGAACACCTTCAGGTCCATCAGGTCTCTCAACTTCTTGTCCACCAGCGTCATGATGCCTTCGATGATCACAACCGGTTTGGGGTCAACGTGAACCGTTTCCGGTTCACGGTTGCATTTGATATAACTATAGGTGGGTTGCTCTATCGCCTTGCCAGCACGCAGATCAGCGAGCTGCTGGTGCAAAAGCTTCCAATCGAATGCCGACGGGTGGTCGAAGTTGATCTGATGACGTTCTTCCTCGGTCATCTGCGAGGTATCGTTATAATATGAATCGAGGGGCACCACAGCCACATAATGAGGCGGCAGCACTTCTACGAGTTTCTTCACCACAGTGGTCTTGCCGGAGCCTGTACCTCCCGCAATGCCAATAACGGTCACTTTATCTTTCATATTCTTTCTTCTTTTCTATAAGATTTCATCAAACATCTTGCGGTAAAATTCAGCCTTCTTCTCCACTGCCATAGGATAGGCACGGGAACTGGAGGGCATGCGGTACAGACGGAGTCTGCGGCCCTCGAACTGGAATTCTGCATAGCCTCCCATCTCAGGCTTTTCCTTGATGCCAAAGTGTTCTGAAAATACCTTCGTGGCAAGCTGGCCGGCTGTGAGCACCGCCCTGCAATGGGGCAGCTGGCGGAGCATGCCGTCGAGATCGGCGGGCTGCACGATCTGCAGATCCTTGTCGGATGCCGTATTCTTGGTGCGTATCACCTGCTGTGCGGTATCATAGATGGCGACGCCCTTCTCCCCGAGAAATTCCTTAATAGCATCGAGGCGGTAGGTCTTCTTCTCTACATCCACAAAATGGAACTTATCCTGGAAGTAGATAATCCCGAATATCCTCCACATATCATTCTGGAAGTTGGGATAATACCAGGGCATGCACCACCGCTTCTCTGCAGGCGGAAACGTGCCGAGCATCAGCAGCCGCGCATTATCGGGCAGCCACGGCTCAAAAGGATGATTCTCAACCATTCAACTGTTAACTATAAACTCTTAACTATCAACTAAATCAAAGCTTTTCCTTCACCAGGTACATCACTACCGGCAGGTGATCGCTGTAGCCGTTGAGCCATCTGCCACCCGCCTTGGTACGCAAAGGAGCACCCTTGTACTGCCCCTCCTGCTGGATGAGGTAATCGCGGCGGAAGATGTGGTTCTTCCAGAACTTCAGAGAACTGTAGTCCTTGTTCTTACTATCCCTGTTCAGGAGATTAGGCGTGATGACAATCTGGTCGAAGAGATTCCATGAACCGCTGTAGAACAGGGTTCCCTTGCCTTCCTTAGCCAGGATGTTGTACCATGGATTGTACATATCATCGGCACCCACCTCGCTGATTTCAGCCTTCGCCTTCAGCACCTTGTGCATGCTGGCGTTGGTAGGATCATCGTTCATATCACCCATCACAAACACCTTCATCGTCGGGTTCAACTTCAGCAAACTGTCTTTTACAGCCTTAGTCTGGCGTGCTCCGCTCTCGCGATAGAACGAAACGGAGAAACGGCTTGGCCAGTGGCATACGATAACCGCCACATCCTCGCCCGCCAGTTCACCGCGAACAGTGAGGAAGCCACGGGTCTTGTAGGCAGAATCCTTGGCGAGTTCCTGTACGTAAGGCACCAATCGAGTGTTCTTCACCGTGAAGAGTGCCGGATTATAGAGCAGCGCACAATCGATGCCTCGCTTATCGGGACCCTCGATATGGCAGAACTGCATATTTCTTGCCTTAAGAGGCGGCTGTGCGGTGAGATCTTTCAGCACGTTGGCATTTTCAACCTCAGACAGACCGATGAAGGCGCAGCCCACATTAGGCAGCACATCGGTACCCATATCGGCAAGTGCACGCGACATATTCTTGAGTTTATTGGTATATTTCATACCATTCCATCCCTTAGCAGGGAGATACTCATAATCATTCTTACCGGCATCATGGCAGGTATCGAAGAGGTTCTCCTGATTGTAGAAACCTACAGCATACACTTGAAACTGCCTGTTGCCTGAAGTCTGCGACTTTTTTTTCTGTGCTGTAGCGCCCAGCCCTATCATGAGGAGGGCAGCCAGCAAGAGCAATTGTTTTCTCATACAATATTAATTATTAATGTATACCTTATTATATATGTATTTCTTAAATTCATAAGGAAATACGCAGCAAAGATACCTAAAAAACCGGAAATATCTCCATAAAAACGAATAATTTTTCAGTTTTCATGCATTTTTAACATAAATAACTTCTCTTTTAAAAAAATTTTTTGTTACTTTGCAGCACTAATAATTATTTTTGATCGGGACAGAAGACACAAGACCAGAAACCATGATAAGTCCCCCTTACAGTTTACCTAAACAAAATCCAACGGGACTATAAATATATCATCACTGCTCAAAGAAATCACTGTTGCCGATCTATTAATATTTAAAACATATAAACTATGCAGAAGAAAGTAAACTTAGCAATGTTAGCGCTCTTCTCGTGTTCATTGGCTATGGCTCAGAACGAAAAGACTGACCAGAACATAGCCCAGGGACTCGACGAGAATGCTTTCACCTTCTCCGAGGCACAGTTGGGCGAGGACGATGACATGTCATCCAATGTCACCATCCTCAATTCTACCAGCAACGTATACGCGAGCCAGGCAGGTTACCTGTTCTCGCCAGCACGTTTCCGCTACCGTGCCTTCAACCAGAAGTACAACGATGTCTATATCAACGGTGCTTCCATGAACGATATGGAGACCGGACAGTTCCGTTTCTCCAACATCGGCGGTTTGAACCGATTCTCCAGGAACGTAGACTTCGCCCTGCCTTTCGAAGCCAACGGCTATTCGATGACGGGCATGGCAGGCTCCAACAACTATGATTTCCGTGCCGGAAGCATGCAGGAAGGACAGTATGCCAGCGTAGGTGTTGCCAACCGCAACTATACCCTGCGCGGACTCTACTCCTACTCCAGCGGATTCAACGAAAAGGGATGGGCCATTACAGCCGGTCTCACCTACCGTTGGGCTAACCAGGGATACGTAGAGGGAACCATCTACAACGCCCTCTCCTATTTCTTCGGCGTGCAGAAGAAGTGGATGAACGGTCACTCGCTGAGCTTCTCCACATGGGGTAACCCGACAGAAAGAAGCACCCAGGGAGCATCTACCGACGAGGCTTACTGGCTGGCAAACGACTACCAGTATAACCCATACTGGGGATACCAGAACGGACACAAGAGAAACTCACGCGTAGTGAACGACTTTGCTCCTTCGGCTATCGCTACATGGGACTGGGAAATCAACGACCAGATGAAGCTCACCACATCGGTGTTCGGAAAATACTCTATGTACAAGAGCACCAAGCTCAACTACAACAACGCAGAGAATCCGCAGCCAGACTACTGGAAGAACATGCCATCTGCCAACTACTATGTATGGGGCGACTACAAGAACGGCAACAACATGTATACCTGGGAAAACTGGAACAACGCCGTAAACTACTGGCAGGCAAGCAAGCAGAACCGACAGATTAACTGGGACCGCCTGTACTATGCCAACCAGCAGGCAGCCAAGAACGGACAGGATCTGCTCTACTATGTTCAGGCTAAGCACAACGACAACCTGACCCTGACCCTGTCATCCGTTCTGAACACCAAGCTGACAAAGAAATCGAACCTGGCTACAGGCATCATGCTCGGAAAGAGTACCAACCAGCACTATCAGACCCTGGAAGACATGCTGGGCGGTGCCATCTTCCACAACATCAACACCTATGCCCTGGGCGATTATCCTAAGACCGACCCACGTGTGCAGTACGACCTGAACACAGCCGGTCCTAACAACACAGGCAAGCTGGTTTACGAGGGCGACAAGTTCGGTTACGACTATCGCATCGATGTGAACAAGGCAAACGCATGGAGCACCTATACAGCCGAATTCTACAACATGAAGGCGATGCTGAGCGGACGTATCGGATATACCGGCATGAACCGCCGCGGCTACATGCGCAACGGTATGGCACCGAACAACAGTCAGGGCAAGAGCGGCACAGCCAACTTCCTGGACGGTGGCGTAAAGGGAAGCCTGAACGTGGATATGGGCAGAGGTCATGCCTTCAGCATCGGAGCCGGATACGAGCTGCGTGCGCCGATGGCAAGCACAGCCTTCATCTCGCCTGAAATCAGCAACGACTTCGTGACTAACCTCAAGAACGAGCGCATCTTCAGCTCTGAATTCAGCTACCTGTATCGAAACGCATGGCTGAGTGCCAACGTGAGCGGTTACTACAGCCGTATGGAGAACGTTACGGAATGGCAGAACTTCTACAACGATGATGAGAACTCATTCACCTACGTGAGCATGACCGGACTGAAGAAGGAATACTATGGTGTAGAGGTGGGCGCTAAGATCAAGCTTACATCATGGCTCGACCTGAAGACTCTGGGCGCTATGAGCGAGGCGAAGAACATCAACAATGTAAACGCCGTATACATGCTCTCAAAGAGTGCTGAGGTTTACCAGGACAAGGCTTACGTGATGAATATGCGCGAGAGTGGCACACCGCTCACAGTGGGAAGCATCGGTCTCGATGCCCACGTAAACGGATGGTTCGTCAACCTCAATGCCAACTACTACGACCGCATCTACCTCTCTTATTCTCCAAGCTACAGATATGAGAAGGTGCTGACCAACCGCCAGGCTGCCTACAAGGCATTCCCTGAAATCTTTGCTCCTACTACACTCGACGGTATGAGCTGGACTGAGGATGCTGTAGCCCAGGAGAAGGGTCACGGAGGATGGATGGTTGACCTGAGCATAGGCAAGAGTGTGAGACTGAAGAAGGGTTCTCTCAACTTCAACCTCATGATTACCAACCTGCTGAACAACCAGACTATCGTAACAGGCGGATATGAGCAGAACTCACGTTCAAGCTATACACTGGATGCTAACGGCAACGTGAAGAATCCACGCCTCTACCAGTTCTCTAAGAATCCTAAGAAGTATTACACCTGGGGTACCAACGGCATGTTCCAGGTATCTTACAGATTCTAAAAAACAGCTTCTCTTTAACATAAAGAACAGGGAGCAATCCCGTTTCTCTATAACAATAAAAAGAAAGAACAATGAAAAAGATAAAATTCATAGCATTGGCATTCCTGGCACTGACCCTGGGGTCGTGTATGGGCGACGGTTATGCTGACCCAGACCTGACCGAGAAGGTGCCTGCATCTCCATGGGGCAACAACAGCCTGAGGGAGAAGAATGTGATCAGCATAGCAGATTTGAAGACCCAGTTTGCTACGATTATCAACAGCGACAATGGCTACAAGCTGATTGAGAAGGACATGATGATCAAGGCGGTAGTAACGGGCAATGATGTCAGTGGCAATATCTACAACCAGGTGAGCGTACAGGATGCATCCGGCGCTATCATCATTGCCATCAACGGAAGTGGCCTGTCTGGTTATCTTCCTGTTGGTCAGGAGATTCTCGTAAACCTGAAGGGTCTCTATATCGGAAGTTACAAGAAGTTGCCTCAGATTGGCGGTGTGAATACCAAGCTCTCAGACGGAAGTCTGGGTATGGGCAAGATAGAGCGTGCCGTATGGAACCAGCACTTCAAGATTCTGAACCCTGGCGAGGCTGATGCAAGCACGGTAGTGCCAGAGGAGTTTGACCTGACAAAGCTTACTGATGCAGCCTATATGGATGCTAACGTGGGCAAGCTGATGACCCTGAAGAAGGTGAAGTTTGCCTCTGCCAACGGCACAAACGTATGGGCACCAGATGATACCAATACGAGTCTGGAACTGATTGATGCCGAAACGGGCAAGAGAATCAACAAAAACAACCTGGTAGTGCGCAACTCGGGTTATTCTAAGTTTGCCAACGAGGTGGTTCCACAGGGCGTATTCGATATCACCGGTATCTTCACCCGTTACCACAACAAAGACTATGACACCTGGCAAATTGTGCTTCGCAGCACGGATGATCTGAAGGCATCAGAAACAGGCGGTACATTGGAGAAGCCTTACACTGTGGCTCAGGCACTTGAGAAGATCAATGCCGGTACAGCAGGCGATGCTAAGGTTTATGCTACCGGTATCATCGTAAAGGTGAAAGATGTAGATACAGGCCAGTATGGTAACGGTACATTCGTTATCTCTGACGACGGTAAGGATACAGAAGGCAAGACTCTCGAGGTATTCCGTTGCTACAACATCGATGGTGCAAAGTGGACAGAGGAAACCAAGAAAATCCTTGTACCGGGCAAGAAGGTGGTTGTATCAGGCACCCTGCTTGATTATAACGGCACCAAAGAGATTAAGGGTGGCAATCTCATCTCTATCAAGTAATTACTGATTATCAAAATAGTAACAATATTTAAAAAGACAATAATATGAAAAAGTATATATTTTCAGTTTTGATGGCGGCAATGGCTGCCTTCACATTCAGCAGCTGCGAGGATGTGCCAGAACCATACACCCTGCCTACCAAGCCTGAAGCTCCAAGTGCTGGCGAGCCTAAGGGTACAGGTACTGCTGCCGACCCATTCAATGTGGCTGGTATCGTTAAGTATATCGAGGATGGCGGAAGTGCCGACCAGGAAGTTTACACCAAGGGTAAGGTGGTATCAGTTAAGGCAGGCAGTTTTGATGCTACTTATGGTAGCTTGAAGTATTATATCTCTGACGATGGTACTACTAATAACCAGTTCTATGTTTACAATGGTTATGCTGGTCCTAACCGCACCAAGTTCTCAGGCGAGGATGCACTCAAGCCTGGCGATGAGGTTGTTATCTGCGGTAAGGCAAAGAACTACAACGGAACCAACGAATATGATACAGGTAACTATCTTGTATCTCTCAATGGTAAACCAACAAGTGGGTCTACAACCCCTGATACTCCAACCGACGGTTACATCAATGAGACATTCAGCAAGAGCTTCGGTTCATTCACAGCCAAGACCATTAAGGGCACAGCATGGGTTATCGACTCTTACGGCTATGCAAAGGCTACAGGTTACGATAATGCCTCTAAGACAACAACTCCTTCAGAAAGCTACATTGTTTCTAAGGCTATTGACCTCTCAGCATCTAAAGGCGCGACATTGGAATTCTCTTACATACTCCGTTATGTTACCAGAGATGGTGCAGCCGTTGAGGGAGTAAAGAATCAGGTTCTCATCACAGACAATTACACCGGTGACCCAGCAACAACCAAGTGGACTGACATTACTGGCACAATGAAGGAAGGTGTGGATTGGAAAACCTGGGAAACCTACAAGCACGATCTCTCAGCCTTCAAGGGCAAGAAGAATGTAGTTATCGCTCTCCACTATACCTGCGCAGCTTCATCTGGAACATGGGAAGTAAAAAATCTCTCAGTAAAAGAGGCTACAGGAGAAACACCTGATACTCCATCTAAGCCTGATACTCCTGTTACAAAAGACGGCATTACCATCGACAACCTGATCGTAACTTTGGCAAACAGCGGTGTAACAGCTGGTGAAAGCCTTAAGATTAATGACATCAGCACATTGAACCCTGATAAAGCTCCTACAGAGATTAAATTGTCAGATGGAACAGTTATCGTATTTGACAAGAGCAGTGGTACAAACGCTCCTGCTTACAACTCAAAGTTTAATGAGTTGCGTATCTATGCAAACAACAAGATGACTTTCACAGCCAGCAAGCCTATCGCAAAGATTATCTTTACATGCACATACGATACAAACAAGAACTGGAATGCTGTAGGTAACGAAACTGCTACTGTAGTATTCTCAGGAAATACAGCAACCTATACAAATACATTCAGCGGTACAGGCGGTGGCGTTCAGCTCCGTATTGCCAAGATGGAAATCGTATACGCAAAGTAATTCCCCTAGTAGATATTATGTATTAGAAAAAATACCAATCCCCATCGTCCTCTACACAAACAGAGGCGATGGGGATTTTTTTTCATCCATTAAAAACATAGGTGTCAGGAGGGAACGCGAACCTACGTATTATGCTCATTTCTAAAATATTTCTTAAAAAGAAGAAGAAATATTTGGTGGTTTCAGGAAAAAAGCGTAACTTTGCAGCCTGAAATTGATAACAGGCTATAATGGGCATGCCCCGATAAGGGACACGAAATGATGCAACAAGCATCCCCATGACGTCTAATTTTAATAACCCAATAAAAATAAAAAAGAAAAATGAAAAAAGGTATTCATCCAGAGAATTATCGTCCTGTAGTATTCAAGGATATGTCTAACGGCGATATGTTCCTCTCTCAGTCTACATGCAAGACTAATGACACTGTTGAGTTCGAAGGCGAGACTTATCCAGTTGTTAAGATTGAAATCTCTAGCACATCTCACCCATTCTACACAGGTAAGAGCAAGCTCGTTGATACAGCGGGTCGCGTAGACCGCTTCATGAACCGTTACGGCAAATTGAAGAAGTAATAATATACCTTTTTTATAAGGATATATTTATTATCGCAAAGATACAGAGTGCATTCCAGCGTAGTTGCATATACGTAGGAATGCACTTTTTTTCTCTCACTACTATTCCTCATACAATCGATTTTCTACATATCTCTATATATAGAAAGTACTAAATCTTTAACTTCAAAACATTATCGAGAATTATGAAGCATACTAAGTTTTTTATCTTCGCGCTCGTAGCTGCGATGACGTTCTCTGCCTGCGGCACTGACGATACCCTGCAGTTCTATTATCCTGAAAACGGTGGTACAACCGGTGGCGGTAATACGGGTGGTGGAAGCACAGGTGGCAATACCGGTGGTGAGTCAACCGATAAGAACAATACAAACAAGAATGTGGCTACTGCCAACATGCCACAAGTGGTAAGAAACGCTATCGGCGGTCTGGAGTTCCCAAAGCTCAAGAATAATGGTACCAGCTATGCCATCGTTCACATGGATAATACAACAGGTATGTTGAACTATTCTACAGAATGGGATGACAACATGAAGAGCCAGAGATGGAGCTGCTACACTTTCCACACAGGAAACACGGCTTCTAACGTTGACAGATGGAAACCTGGTCAGGGCGAGCGCAAGTATCCATGGGATACGGATCTGAAAGAACAATGGGGAATCACAGATTTCACAGAAGACCCTACTCCTACAGCTCAAGGCTTTGACCATGGTCATATCTGCCCTTCTGCTGACCGCAAACTCAATCTGACACAGCAGAAACAGACTTTCTTCATGACCAATATGCAGCCTCAATATGCCAATTTCAACGAGCGTGGTACCTGGTTTTACATGGAGAATGAGCTGCGCAAGCTGGCTCCAAAGATTGACTCAGATACCCTGTTTATCGTAAAGGGTGGAACTATTGACCCGGTAGGCAGCGAGAGTAATCTCTTGGGCTGGAAGAAGAATGGTGCTTCTAGCGAAACCCAGAAGCCAGGCTATATCCCAATACCAAAGTATTTCTTTGTTGCCGTGCTGAAGAAAGAGTATAACCAGAAGACCAAACAGTATGGCTACAGCGCTTTCGGCTACTGGTTCCCTCACGAGGACAAGGCATTTGAAAAGGGCGATAAGCTCGGCAAGTATGTCGTAAACATCAAGACGCTGGAAGACAAAACCGGCATCGACTTCTTCTGTAATCTCCCTGATGAAACCGAGAAGAAAGTGGAAAACGAAGATGCAGAAGCTCTCAAGAAACTTTGGGGCTTTAAATAAAAGGCTATATACAAACAAAGAATCCGCTCTCTCAAATCAATGAGAGAGCGGATTTCTTGGTTTATATCATCATCTTCTCGGCAACTTCTTGATAGCATGTGGCATGAATGCCCTACCGGTAGCCTTACCGAAGCTAGGAGCTACGGAATCGGTTGCAGCAGAACGGGTCTTCTTACGGGCTCCACCCGGATCGTAGCGCACTAAATCGATTTGCATGACATCACCCTTAGCCTTACCTGTTCCTATCATAAAACCATAGAACACATCCTGGCCCTTTTCATCACCCAGATGGAAACCATACTGCTTAGCACCTGCATCCATCACATAGGTAGCACCAGAATCATTATAACGGATATAAATATCACCATTATTATCGATATACCAGGTAAACTTCAGAGTCTGGCTTTCATTGCTTCCATCATCGGCATAATCCACTTCTACACCATTACCACTGAGCGAGTTAACCTTATCACCCGCCTGATAAAACGTCATCTCGGCATTGAAACTGTAGTTATTGCGAGACTGGCCGTCCTCAGCAAGTTCAGAGAGCATCACAGAGCCTCTCCAGTCGCCTGTAAGAGTCTGAGCCTCCAACAGCAGGTCATCATCCTGAGAGCCGTTAGAACCATTGTTCCAGTCGCCCTGATTCCATCCCCAGCCACCATGATTATAGTCATCATACCAGTAATCATCATCATCACATGAGGTGAATGAGAAAGATGCTGCGGCTATCGCCATCCACATCCATATCCGATTAAACTTTTTCATATCTTGTTTCCTTTCTTCAAACTAAATTCCTTATTGCCTTACTTCACTACAAAGCGGCGAACAGGCTTCTGATTATCATCTGCTACCTTAACATACTCTACAGAATCCTTAGCTCCGCGAGAAACAATCTGGGTGTTCTCCATGCCCGAATGCTGCTTGCTGTAGCCCCAACCGTCATCGTAGTCCCAATCGTAGCCCCAGTCATAATCGCGCCAGTTATAGCTGTAAGAATCACGATAAAGTTCGAAATAAGCACGGTTGCCGTTATCAGCCTCTACATATCCAGAGAACTTGCGGTCGCCCAGAGCATAATCGTAAATCACAACATCGCTACCCTCATCGAGAAGAGAGATATAGATGTTTCTGTTGCGTACTGTCCAGGTAATATGATTTGCTATATAATTGTTGCCATGCCAGTAATTTCCCTTAAAGTAATCGATCCAATAGCCTGTACCGGAATAGATGCCATCATTCTGGTCGAAGTGAATTACCGAATAGAGGGCTTTGGAATTACCGTATTCTACCAACATATTACCCTTCCATGTACCATCGAGGGTGTATGCAATGTCAGAATCCTCATCACACGAGGTGAATGAGATACTCATCAAAGCTATGAAAGCCATTGTGAGAAGAGTAGTAAACTTTTTCATATCAATTTATCAGTTAAGTTATTTATATTCTTATATCTTCTATACTTTTGAGCTCTTGAAGAACAGCATTCTTTCTTGAACCCGATGCAAAGGTAGTGGATTTTTCGTCTGCATCAAAGGGGAAAAGGATACAAACTGAGGGGGAAATCCCTATTCTTTCAAAAGCAACAGTTTTTTTGATGATATTTCTCTTTGCCTAGAGTGGTATTTCTTTCGGTTTTGATGGTCTTTCTTTCTCTGTATCAAAGATTTAACACCTTCTTAACACTTCGTATCGATATTTTTCGTATCTTTGCATCATAAATAAGTAATTATTCAAAGAACATATTTTTAGCACAAAGCAAATTCTAAGAATGCGCTCACAAAATGAGTTTCAACAGTTTATTAATTATACGTTAAACCTTTAAAATGATTAAGTTATGAACAAATTTTTACGCTATTCATTATCATTGGTTCTGGCATTCGTAGCTAGCGTTACGTTTGCAGGAACAACTCCTTACAAAGTGTTGACTTTCCCTGACGAAGGTACTGAAGGCAAGGCAATCAGTGCTTATAACGAAACATGGAAAGCTACAATAGGAGAAGATGTCTGGACTATTGCAAATTTCAACACAAACAAGTGGAATAATAGTTGGAAATTCATCAAATGCGGAAGTAAGAATTTTGAATCTGTTGCTTCAATCACTTCACCTGCCATTGATCAGCCTATCAGCAATATTGTCCTGACCATCGACAAGATTACTAAAAGTAGCATTAATTCTATCAAGTTGCAGGTAGCAACTGATGCTGACTGTAACAATGTAACTGAAGAAATCTCTGCCAAGATTGAAGATGGAGACCTGATCTTCAAGCCAACTAAGTCTACAGCAAACAATTACTATAAATTTGTCTTTGATTGCCAAAAAGGATCAAGTAATGGTTTGATTCAGGTTTATAAGATTGCATATTATAAGGTAGGTGATGCTCCTGAAATCGTAGACATTACAAACACAGCAGAAACTGCTTATACCATTGCTAAGGCTAAGGAACTGATTGATGCAGGTAAAGGCTTGAGCGAAAGTGTATATGTTAAGGGTACTGTATCTCAGGCTAGTGAAAGATTAAATGCTAAATACGGTAGTCTTTCTTACTACATTTCTGACGATGGTAAAACAGAAAATGAATTGAAGGTTTACGGTGGTCTTTCTTTCGAGGGTAAGAAATTCACTTCTGTAGATGACATCAAGGTTGGCGACGTAGTTGTTGTTTATGGTAAGCTTAAGAAGTTTAACACTACTTATGAGCTTGATTCAAACAACATTCTCATCTCTCTGAATGGCCAAACTACCGGCATCACTAACATTACAGCAGACGAAGCTGCAAAGAACGCTCCTGTTTACAACCTCGCAGGCCAGAAGGTAACCAAGGCTTACAAGGGTGTAGTCATCAAGAACGGAAAGAAGATAATTCAGAAGTAATCAAATTCAAAACAACATATCCCTACTACTCCCCCGATATTCATTTATCGGGGGAGTTTTTTTGTTAGGCATAACATAAGAAGGAACCACCAGCAAATCAACCAAATATTACCCCTATAACATGAAAAGTGGAATATTTTAATGCAAAAACATAAAAAAATACACCTGATAAATACGTATTCTCAATAATTTTCACTACCTTTGTTGCGATTAATAAACGTATACGAATAAAAATGATGAAAAGAAAATTATATATTACCCTATTAGGACTGCTCTCTACTATCATGGCTGTAGCTGTACCTTACTGCGATGTGAGAAAATTCTCTATCACAGACGGACTCGCAGCCAATACCATATCAGACCTGAAACAAGGTAAAGACAACCTCATGTGGTTCAGTACATGGAACGGACTGTCGTTCTATGACGGCTACAAGTTTCATACTTTCAGAGACACCCCCGATGATATTGACGTCCTGTCAACCAACCGTATACTGAAAATAGAACCATCCCATAACAACAACGTATGGTGTATCACATACGACCACCAGCTCTACGTATACGATACCCACTTCTGCCGGTTCTTTGCTGTTGGACAGAAATTCAACGAACTGTTCAACATCGACCTGCGCGTGAGCCAGGTATACCCATTGAAAAACGGAGCTACATGGTTTACTTCAGAAGATGGAAAATATATCATCCGATCAGTAGGGAAAACCTTTGATGAGCGGAACATAGAACTCATCAAAGTAGGAGAAAAGGGACTCAGAAGCGGAAATGTATGGTACATCCATCGAGATATACACGGAAGAGAATGGGTGCTTACCGACAAAGGCGCATACATATATCATTCGAAAATTCCAAGCAAACTGCCTTTCAAATGGCTCAGAGGGGTGGGAGAAGATGAGTTCCTGGCAACTGAAGACGGCAAACTGGCAAAATATGACCTGCAGAACCGACTCACCATGATACCGATGCCGGAAGGCGTAACCCATATCAACCAACTGAAAAATACAGGTTACCAGCTCCTGCTGGCAACCAATCTGGGTGTTATCATCTACAACCCGCGCACCTTCAAGTTTGATATCATCAACGTACAGAGCCCGAGTCAGCCTCTGGCAGAGGTAAAGAAGATTTATACCGATGATTTCGGTATGGTATGGGCATTTACAGACGGTATGGGAGTAACCCTCATCAACCCGAAGACCGGACAGAAGCAGTGGCTCTTTGCCGATCAGGAAGACCCGATGGACCGCACAACCTGCGAAAGCAATTTCATCACACAAGACGAAAACAAGACCCTCTGGGTAGTGCCAAGAGGAGGAACCTTCAGTTATTTCGACCGCAAGGCAGGAAAACTGGTGGCTTATCTGCTCAGAAGCAACTCATCGGGCAACTACCGCATACCGAAGATTACGAAATATGTACTCTCTGACCAGGGAATCCTCTGGCTGACAGGCACTCACGACCTGACACAGGTAGTCTTCAAATATCACCCTTACGTCATCAACAAGCTGGACGTGGGCGAAGACGAAGTACAATCGGTGAATGCATCACCAGCCGGACATATCTGGGCAGGCTATCATAACGGAGTAATCCAGGTGCTCAACGCATCCTACCAGAGCATCGGTTACCTTTCGCCAAGCGGACAAATCGTGCCACAACAGGTAAACTTCGCCGAAAAGGGCATCTTCTCCATCTACTTCGATATCAAGGGAAGAGCATGGATAGGAACCAACGGTAACGGTATTTATCTGATAGACAAGATGCAGGTAAGGCACTTCGCCTATGACCCGAACAATCCTTCCTCGCTGCCATTCGATAAGGTATTCGACATCGTAGCCGACCGCACCGGACGCATCTGGATAGGTACCTATGGAGGCGGACTGGCACTCGTTAATGAGGCGGCAGACGGCAGTATCAGCTTTATCAGCAAGCGGAACGGACTGCCTTGGGAGAAGCAGAACTACGACCGCATACGCCGCATCTGCTGCACCACTACAGGAACCATTCTTGTAGGAACTACAGACGGTCTTATCACCTTCAGTGATGCATTTACAAACGCAAGGAAGATTAATTATCACAAGACCTACTACATACCGAACGATACAACAAGTCTGGCTGCAAACGATATGAACAATATCATGGAGCACACCAGCGGCAAGATGTATATCTCGCAACAGGGCGGCGTGATGGAAGAGATTGTGAGCAAATCGCTCCTGCAAGACAACCTGAAGATGAAATACTTCCATGCCATCGATGTTAACGAAGGCATCGTACAGGGCATGGTAGAAGACAACCAGGGAAGAATCTGGGTAATCAGAGAATCGAGTATCGACTGCGTAAACCCGAAAACGGGCCAGTGCAATGTGTTCGGACCTAACGATTTCGACTTCAACATGTCGTTCTCGCAAAGCCGTCCTTACCACGATCCGGCAAGCAACAACATCTCGGTAGGTACCCCGATGGGACTGATTACCTTCAATCCGGCTACGCTGAAGAAGAGCAACTACCAGCCTAAAGTCATCTTCAGTTCCCTCCATTATAGCGGAGAGAAGGAGTCGGAACCTATCCTGCACAAGGAAAAAGTGGTGATTCCTGCCAACAAGCGAAGTCTGACCATCACCTTCGCATCACTCGACTATCAGCGCAAGTATCAGACCAGATATCTCTATCGCATAGATGGTTATACAGCTCCAGGCGAGTGGATATCGAACGGAAGCAGCAATATCATCGGCTTCAACCGTATCAATCATGGCGATTACGTACTCAAGGTGAGAGCCACCAACTCGCATGGTGTATGGAGCAAGTATGTGGCAGAACTGCCTATCGAAGTGCGCCCTACCTTCTGGGAAAGCATCTGGGGCAAGTTTCTCATGCTGCTCCTGCTCTTCGGTATCGTAGGCGCTATCTTCTATACCTACAACCAGCGCCAGCGCGAGAACGTAACCCACGAAATGAGCGTGCTGAAGAACGAGTTCTACAACGATGCTGCCAACCGTCTGAGAACCCCTCTAACACTCATCGGAACCCCGGTAAAAACCATTCTGGATACCGAGCCGGGTATCACCCGAAAGGGCAAAGAACTGCTGAGAATGGTAATAGACAATGCCAACGAAATGCTGGTAATGCTGGACAAGGTTCAGAGATACGGCAACAAGGCAGACTTCCATACGAACAGCGGTCTGACCGAGGAAGATTACGACCTGGCAGAAAGAGAAAAAGCGAATGGCCAGATTGACGACCACAATGCATCTGACTATCTGGAAGAAACCAACAAACAGAAAGAAGAAAAGGATGCAGAGGCTGAACGACTGGAAGAAATGGGCAAGGAACAGAAAGAAGCACAGGAAGAAGCGGAACTCAAAGACCAGACGATACTGGTAGTAGAAGACAATGCCGACCTGCGCAAGTTCCTCTACAGCATCCTCTCGCCTACCTATAACGTGCTGCTCGCAGAGAACGGAAAGGCTGGTTTAGTGATGGTCCGCAAGGAGATACCAGACTTTATCCTCACGGACGTTACCATGCCTGTGATGGATGGTTTGTCGATGATTCACGAGATCAAGCAGGATACCACCCTCAACAACATCCCAGTGATGATTCTCTCGGCCAAGGCAAGCGTAGAAGACCAGCAGCGAGGTTTTGATGAAGGAGTTGACGCCTATATCACCAAGCCATTCTCTACCCCTTATCTGCTCGGCAGAATAGAGGCTATCCTCACCCAGCGCCGCAACATTCAGATAGATGTCATCAGAAAACTGAAGGAAACTGGCGATAAAGATGCCATAGCAGCCCTGCGCATCCTGCCTGCAACAGCTCCACTGCCAGTACTCAACCAGGCAGAACAGGGAGCAGAGAAAGAAACGGTTGACCCGAAGAGCGAGCTGGCTTTTATGGCGGCACAGATTCAGGACAGAACCATGATGCGTGTCTTTAAGTTTGTGGTTGAGAATGCCGGCAACCCGGAGCTCAAGATTGAAGACATCTCAAACGAAATCGGTATGAGCCGAAGCGTACTATATAATAAGGTGAAAGCAACGACCGGAATGACACCGGTAGACTTCGTTCGCCATATACGTATCAAGAAGGCATGCGAGATGTTGCGCAAGACAGACGATACACTGAGCAGCATCGCCTTCGCAGTAGGTTTCACCGACCCTAAGTATTTCTCGAAGGTATTCAAGAAAGAAACGGGTATCGTGCCTACTGAATACCGAAACAGAACGCAGGGATAGCCCGCATAATTACAGATGAAAGCAGTCATCATTACTGATGGCTGCTTTTATCTGTATTGACAAAAAAGTAATACATATACAGAACATATCTTCAGTTGTTGTCGGGCACAGCCTTCTTCGTTATCGTACACAGCAAAACGTTCAAGCAAGAAAAAAAGCAGAATAGTCATAAAATTGAGCCGTTTTGCTTTGTTTTTTGACCGAATATTGCAAAAAAATACAAAAATGGGGGGGTATTTGATTAATTTTCCCTTTTTACTGAAAAAAAACAGAGAAAAAGTTTGGTGTTACAAGAAAATGTAGTACCTTTGCAACAAGTTCTTAGAAAAGTTAAATGATAGATTAATCGTAAACCTCTTTTTCTTTGTTTTTTGAGGAAAAAGAGGTAAAGAAAAAGGAATGCAGGGTTTGTGAAAATCCTGCATTTTTTATTTTTTCAACTTTCATGCAGGCCGTTATGTAGTCTTATAATCTACACACCTTTCTATTCACAAACCCAATTATCTACGGAATCTATATACTCTTAACTGCGATACTATCTACATTATATATATTACGCTTATTCCTTCATCTATGATTTTGTTCGATTTTTAGAATTTTTAAAAAAACTCTTGAAGTATTCTAAGAGAAAAGTAGTATCTTTGCACTCTAGATCATATAAGTTGAGATCGGAAATATAGATAACACATACATAAAGATAAAAAAAATGAGAACTGTTTACGAATTTTCTGTTAAAGACAGAAAGGGAAAGGATGTTTCCCTCAAGGAGTATGCCAACGAAGTGCTGCTCATCGTTAACACCGCCACAAAGTGTGGTTTCACACCTCAGTATGAGGAACTGGAGAAACTTTATGAGACCTATCATTCTCAAGGTTTCGAAATACTTGATTTTCCTTGCAACCAGTTTGGTCAGCAAGCCCCTGGTACAGATGAAAGCATTCATCAGTTCTGCAAGCTTACATACGGCACAGAGTTCCAGCGCTACAAGAAGATCAAGGTAAACGGAGACGATGCTGCCCCTCTCTTCAAATTTCTGAAAGAATGTAAGGGCTTTGCTGGTTGGGACGAGAGCCACCCTCTCTACCCTGTTCTCGACAAGATGTTGAGCGAGGCTGATCCTAACTACAAGGAGAGTGCCGATATCAAGTGGAACTTCACCAAGTTCCTCGTTAACAAGAAGGGTCAGGTTGTAGCCCGCTTCGAGCCTACCACAAGCTTCGATGTCATCGCTAAGGCTATCGAAGAGTGGTTGAACTTCTAATGAAAGATAGAAGTCTCGAACTGAGAATAGAATCTCTAAAATAAAAGAGAATAGAATCTCTAAATAAAAAGCCAGGTTGCTTTTCGCAGCCTGGCTTCTTTTATAATGTGATATTGTTATTTCAATATATCTCAAAGAATAATTGTCAACGGTTTGCTATAAACTATAAACTATTAACTGTTAACTATTAGTCAACCTTTGGCACATCCTTGAGGAACTGCTGGATTTCTTCATCACTTACTGAATAATTGTGCAAATCGCCATTAATATAGCTATCGTAAGACGGCATATCGATAAGACCATGGCCTGAGAGGCAGAACAGGATAACCTTCTCCTTGCCCTCTTCCTTAGCCTTCAGAGCCTCACGTATAGTGGCTGCAATCGCATGGCAGCTCTCTGGAGCAGGAATGATACCCTCGGTCTGTGCAAAGAGCATACCCGCCTTGAATGACTCCAGTTGAGGGATATCTACACCATACAGGTAACCATCCTTCAGAAGCTGGGAAATAATCATGCCCGCACCATGATAACGGAGACCACCGGCATGAATGTTGGCTGGCTTAAAATCATGCCCCAGAGTAAACATTGGCAGCAATGGAGTGTAACCTGCCTCATCACCGAAATCATACTCGAACTTACCGCGAGTCAGCTTAGGACAGCTCTCCGGCTCTGCAGCTATAAACTCAGTATGGCGCTCGCCTGTGAAGTTGTGACGGAGGAATGGGAAGGCAATACCACCAAAGTTACTACCACCACCGAAACAAGCAATCACCTGATCAGGATACTCACCTGCCATCGCCATCTGCTTCTCTGCCTCTAGACCGATGATGGTCTGGTGAAGTGCCACATGATTGAGCACAGAACCCAGCGTATACTTACAGCCCGGTGTGGTTGTAGCCAACTCAACAGCCTCACTGATGGCAGTACCGAGCGAACCTGGATGATGAGGATCGCGTGTGATGATATTCTTACCGGCGCGTGTACTCATAGAAGGAGAACCCTCTACAGTGGCTCCAAACGTACGCATGATGCTGGAACGGTATGGTTTCTGCTGCATGGTAATCTTTACCTGATAAACTGCTGCCTCCAGGCCGTAGAGTTTTGCTGCATAAGAGAGGGCTGCACCCCACTGTCCTGCACCAGTCTCTGTAGTGACGTTGGTATCACCCTCCTGCTTACAGTAGTAGCACTGAGGAATCGCTGAATTGATTTTATGAGAACCTAACGGGTTGGTACTCTCATTCTTGAAGTAGATATGCGCCGGAGTACCAAGTGCCTCCTCAAGGGCATAAGCACGTACAAGAGGGGTTGAACGGTAGAAGGTGTACTTCTCCAGCACATCTTCCGGAATATCAATCCAAGCGTGCTCTGTATCAAGTTCCTGCTTTGAGCACTCCTTATTAAATACGTGTGACAAATCATCAGCATTCATTGGCTGGTGTGTCTGAGGGTTCAATGGTGGCAATGGCTTGTTAGGCATATCTGCCTGAATGTTGTACCACTGAGTAGGAAGTTCCTGCTCGCTTAAGATGTACTTTTTCTGTCTCATGTCTATATATATGTTTAAAATTGTTGTATGCCTGAACAAAGGTACAAATAAAAAATGAAATAAAAAACTTTTTTATCTGTTTTTCCACTATTTTTTTATTTTAGTCCAACTAAAAGGTTCTTTCTACATGTATTATTTGGTATAAAGGGACGTCTTTTAGCGTACTTTCTGTAACTTTAATCAAATATTACCCCTAAAAAATCAAATATTACCCCTACTATTATAACTGAAAATAGTATCTTTGCAGCAGAAAAAATTCAACTGCGTTGTGAAACGCTTATCATCATCTTTTACTTATACAAAAAAATAAAACATTGGAGTTCAATAGGGGTATTGAAATTCCAATGTTTTTTTATATCCCCATGTCTGACACCAATTCTATCAGGATGGTCTTATTTATATCTCTTCAGTATAAATCAGTATAAATCAGCCGTCTGTTTTATTGCCTATTTGTTGCCTAAATCAATCTGCGATATCTGATTCAGCAGGTTTACTGCCTGCCCTACCGTCTTCACATCATTGATTCGAAGCATTCGCTTGTTGAATTTTTCCTTCAGTACACAGTCCTGAATATGACTGGTGACGTAAGCGAGAATGCGGTTAAACATTTGACTTCTGTAGAACGGACTGTTTACATTGCTCACAAACTGCATCTGCATATAGCCCTGCTTGAGAATAATCTTCTCACAGCCCAGTTTCTTGCCTACCCTACGCAAGCCTACCACATGCATCAGTTCATCTGCTTCATGAGGCACAGGACCGAAACGGTCTATCATACGCTTGCGGTAAGCCTCTACCTCCTCATCGCTCTCCAGACGGTCCAGTTCACGATAAAGGAGCATACGCTCGCTGTCGCCAGGCACATAAGTCTGAGGGAAATACATCTCCAGATCGCTCTCTATGCCACAATCGTCAACGAAATCATCACCCGTAAGCTGGGCGCCTTCATCCATCTTCTCCTGATAAAGATCACAGAACTCCTCGTTCTTCAACTCAGTGACAGCCTGAGAGAGAATCTTCTGGTAGGTTTCATAACCGAGATCTTCCATAAAACCGCTCTGCTCAGAACCCAGCAGATTACCCGCACCACGGATATCCAGGTCTTGCATGGCGAGATTGAAGCCGCTGCCCAGTTCGCTGAACGTTTCCAGAGCCTCCAGACGGCGACGTGCCTCAGGAGTAAGTGCACTCTTAGGTGGCGCCATCAGATAGCAGAAAGCCTTCTTGTTGCTTCTTCCTACGCGTCCACGCATCTGATGCAGGTCACTCAATCCGAAGTGATGAGCATCGCTCACGATAATCGTATTGGCGTTGGAAATATCGATACCATTCTCTACGATGGTGGTAGAAAGCAGCACATCATAATCGTAATTGATAAAGCCCATGATGATTTTCTCCAGATCCTCAGGTTTCATCTGTCCGTGACCGATGGCTACCCTGCAGTCTGGAATATGCTTCTCTATGAGCATCTTGAGTTCCGGAAGCTTGGAGATACGGTCGCATACGAAATAAACCTGTCCGTTTCGGCTCATCTCGAAATTGATGGCATCGCAGATAACTTCACTACTAAACGTTACCAGTTCGGTATGAATCGGATAACGGTTAGGTGGCGGAGTGCGCATGATGCTCATATCCCGGGCGCCCATCAGAGAGAACTGGAGGGTTCGCGGAATCGGAGTGGCACTCATCGTAAGTGTATCGACATTTACCTTAAGCTGACGGAGTTTCTCTTTGGTAGACACACCGAACTTCTGCTCTTCATCGATGACGAGCAATCCCAGGTCATGCCATTTCACGGTCTTTGATATCAGCTTATGTGTACCTATCAGGATGTCTATCTTACCCTCTTTCAGGGCATCAAGCACCTCTCTGGTTTCCTTCGTCGTGCGTGCCCGGCTGAGGTAATCTACCCTTACAGGCATGCCTTCCAGACGCTTCTTGAAGGTCTGATAGTGCTGGAAAGCCAGAACGGTAGTAGGTACCAGCACCGCAACCTGCTTGCTGTCGCACGCCGCCTTGAAGGCAGCACGGATGGCAACCTCAGTCTTGCCGAAGCCCACATCGCCACAAACCAGACGGTCCATCGGTCTGCCGCTCTCCATATCCTTCTTCACTTCCTGAGTAGCCTTATTCTGGTCTGGCGTATCTTCATAGAGGAAGGAAGCCTCCAGCGTATGCTGCAGATAATTGTCGGCACTGAAGGCGAATCCCTTCTCGCGTCGGCGCTGGGCATAGAGTTTGATGAGATCGCGCGCAATGTCCTTGATTCGCTTCTTAGCCTTGTCCTTGAGTTTATCCCAGGCTCCTGTGCCCAGTGTAGACAGGCGTGGCGGAGTACCGGTGTCGCTGCGGCGGTATTTGCTGATTTTATAAAGCGAGTGGATAGAAACATCCACCTTGTCATTGTTCGTATATACGATGCGGATCATTTCCTGATAGCTGTTGCCCGTAGGAACCCTTACCAGACCGCCGAATTTACCGATACCGAAGTCTACGTGCACGATAAAATCGCCTACTTCCATCTCCTGCAGTTCCTTCATGGTGAGTGCCATCTTGCCGGCTCTCGCTTTATCTGAGCGCAGGTTATACTTGTGGAAACGGTCGAAAATCTGATGATCGGTAAAGAAACAGCACTTCTTGTCGTGATCAGTAAAGCCTTCGTGAAGCGTCTTGTCTACCGGCGTAAAACGGATGGCATAGCGCTTCAGTTCTTCGCTTTCAAAGATATCCTTCAGACGCTGTTGCTGTTTCTGGCTGTCTGCCAATATATATAAGGTGTAACCCTGGAGCAGGAAATCCTCCAAAGTCTGGCAAAGTAAATCGAAATTCTTATGGAAAAGAGGCTGTGGAGCGATATTGAAAGGTATCACCGCCGCACTTTCTGACGGAGAAACCTTGCCGAACTCGATACGGAGATGAGTCGCTACAGCCTTCTTGAAATCGAGCTGAGAAACGAGGTTGAGCTCGGTCTTCATATCATGTCTGATGCGCTCAGCCTCCACCTCTGTGGCTCCCTCCAACTGCTCTGTAAGACTCTGCGACGAGAAGCCTTCGGTATAAATCTGACCGATGCGGTCACAAACGAAAGAGAGGTCTTTCGCTACGACGGGCGTACTTTCGGAGAGAAAATTGAGGAAACACTGTTTGGTACTTTCGATATGGGCGAGTTCGGGCACGATTTCTATCTCTGTGCGCTTCACCTGCGAGAGCTGGGTCTCTACATCGAAGGTACGGATGGTATCAATCTCATCGCCGAAGAAGTCGATACGGAACGGATATTCGCAGCTATAGGAATAGACATCGAGGATGCTTCCACGCACGGCAAACTGACCCGGTTCATAGACATAATCGGTTTCTTTGAGTTCGAAATCGCGCAGGGTATGAACCACATCGGTCTGGGCAATCTGCTGACCAGTAGCCAATTTCAGAATCCGTTCATCCAGATTCTGCTTAGCCACAACGAGCTCTGCCAGTGCATCGGGATAAGTAACGATAAAGAAATGACCGCCCGAAGAGAGGCGCGCCAGCACCTCGGTACGAAGGATTTCGTTCGCCGCATCACGCTGCCCGTATTTCACGGCACGCCGGTAACTGGAAGGAAAGAAGAAGGCCTTCTCCTGCCCTATCATCTGAGTGAGATCGTGATAAAAATAGCCTGCTTCATCGGCATCATCCAGTACGAAGAGCACCGAACGCCTCATCTTCCCCTGCAGAGAAGCAAAGAACATCGGAGCCGAAGAGCACAGCAAGCCCTGGAGAAAAATGGAATGAACCGACTTCTTCCCCATCAAATCAAAGAGGGCATCCGCCTGTGGCGAACGCCCATATATTTTTTCTATCTTTTGGATTTCCATCCAATTAATGATTAGTGATTACTGAGTAGAGATTACTGAGTAGTGATTACTGAGTAGTGATTACTGAGTAGTGATTACTGAGTAGTGATTACTAAGTAGTGATTACTGAGTAGTGATTACTAAGTAGTGATTACTGAGTAATGATTAGTGATTATTAATCCTTCTTCGAATATTTCTTGAACCAGCCATCCAGGCGCAGTCGCATCACACCAAAGAATGCCTCACCGAAGATGCCACCACTCATCTTGCTCACACCTTCACGACGGTTGACGAAGACGACAGGCACCTCCTTAATCTTGAAACCGATGCGATGAGCTGTGTACTTCATCTCTATCTGGAAAGCATAGCCCTTGAAGCGGATAGCATCCAAATCTATGGTTTCCAATACCTTACGTCGGTAGCAGACGAATCCAGCTGTGGTATCATTCACCTTAAATCCGGTTACGATACGTACGTATTTAGAAGCGAAATAGCTCATCAATACGCGTCCGATAGGCCAGTTGACCACGTTCACACCCGAAATATATCTTGAGCCTACAGCCACATCATACCCCTCATCGTGAGTTGCCGCATAGAGACGTGGCAAATCATTAGGATCATGACTGAAGTCGGCATCCATCTCGAAGATGAAGTCATAGCCTTGCTTCAATGACCATTTGAAGCCCATGATATAGGCTGTACCCAAACCGAGTTTACCCGAACGCTCCAGGATATGCAGACGACCGGCAAACTCATTAGCCATCAAGCCCTTAACAATGGCAGCAGTACCGTCAGGACTTCCGTCATCGATAACGAGGATATCAAACTGCTTTTCGAGACCGAAGACAGCACGGATGATTTTCTCGATGTTTTCCTTCTCATTATATGTAGGAATGATTACTATGCTATCACTCATAACTTCTTATAATTTTAATGATTCTGATTCTATATAATGTAATACAGATGCAAAATTACAACTTATTTTTGAAATAACAAGCGAAAAACCGAAATTATTGGTCCGGATTCTCTACAAAACCCTGATATTTCTTGTCAAGTCCGTTCATGATCGCCTCATAGCTCTTGTTCATCTGGTTCTTGATATTGTCAGCTCCCTTGCCAATCGGCTCGATAGGCTCATGAATGGTGAGCTTCAGAGGATGCCAGAAAGCCCAGTAGATGTCCTTCATGCGAGGCTTCACATCGAAGCTGCCATTGATGGTAAGCGGACATACCGGCAACTGCAGTTCATCGGCAAGCATGAAAGCGCCACGGCGAAACACGCCCATGTGACCCGTAAACGTGCGGGCACCTTCAGGGAATACCACCAGCGACATACCCTCTTTGAGCACCTCGCGAGCACGGTCATAAGAAGCGCGGATCTTCGAAGGTCCGCTCTTGTCTACAAAGATGTGATGCGCATACTCACAGGCAATACCGATGAGAGGCACTTTGCGCAAGCCCTTCTTCATCATCCACTTGAAGTTTCTGCCCAGGAAGCCGTAAATCAGGAAGATATCGAAAGCACCCTGATGATTGGCCACGAAAACATAACTCTGGTTCTTCTTGAGATGCTCACGTCCCTCTACTTTTACAGGCAGAAGGAGGATGCGGACCCAAAGCCAGGACCAATACTTACCAGGATAATAACCCCAGAAATGACCATTACCCAGCATACATCCCAAAACAGTAGTTAAACTGGTTAAAACGCTAGCCAACAAGAGGATAGGCAAGCATATTACAAGCTGATACAGACGATATAAGTACTTCATTTTTTATTAAGAATGAATAATTTAACACTCAACATTTAACATTCAACACTCCTTATTTTCTCTTCAGTGTGATGACCACGATTTCTGCCGTAGCCCCTATGCGGATTGGAACGGTACCGCCCAGCCCCGATGTGGTATAGAGCTGGCAACCCTCCTCTTCGAAGAGGCCGTAATCATAAGGAGTAAACATCGACGGACGCAAGCCCAGGATACTGATCTGCCCCGCATGCGTATGACCGCTCAGCGTAAGTTGCGGTGCTACGACCAGCGAATCCTTCCTGTCAGGTCCTATCACATCGCCATCCTCATCCTTCTCCTTATTAATAGTAGAAGGCCAGGTCTCGCGCCATTGCTTCGGAATATGCTGCAGCATCAGCACGAAAGAGCCCGGTCTGATGCCATACAGCGCCTTCCTTACGTTGGTGCGCTTTGGTTTGTCATAGTTCTCTGTACCAGCTACATAGATGCTGTCAGCGTCTCTATGCACCGCCACATGTTCATTCATCAGCAGGCGCCATCCGCAACTCCGCTGGAAGTCCTGCATCCGCTTCTCTAATGCAGCTATCTCCTGCTCATCATCTACATCCATATAATAGGTGTAATCGTGATTGCCCAGCACACTCATCACGCCATCTCTGGCTTTCAGACTGCTGAGCAGCGCCTGATACTTAGGCAGTTCATCGGGTGTAACATTCTGTAAATCACCCGTAAAGCAAATCAGATCAGGCTTCTCGGCATTGATGCTGTCGATATCGCGCTGAGGCAGATGACCACGCCAGCCATAGTATGACCCGAGATGGATGTCGCTGAACTGAACGATGCGATAGCCCTCGAAAGACTTCGGCAGATTGGGTACATAGACGGTGATTCGCTTGACCTGCATCTTAGGAAATCCTTCGGTAAATCCGTAGATAAAGCAGAAGAACGCCACCGCTCCCACTACCAGTCCGAGGAGCTTGCCCCAGTTGCGATGTCCGTGAAGGAGCCGCATACAGCACCAACCGAAGACACTGAACAGGCTGAAGACAAACTGCGGAACCGCACATACTGCCATCATCATAAACCAGATGTCGATGAGCACCGGATTGCGTGGCAGGAAGTTGGGCAGTATCGTGATATACGCGCTGTAGGCGATAACCACGAAAGCCGGCAACCAGAAGAGCACCCGCTGCCAGAGGCTCTTCAGCCGTAACTTGCCATATCTTTTATATATCCACAGATACGGCAACAGGGTGAATACCACTACGGGTATCAATATTCTTGCTATCATTTCTTGATCAAACTTGATTGAAGATACGTTTTCATTGCCTGCACGGGCACTCCTCTGCGCTGTGCATAGTCGCGAAGCTGGTCGTCTCCTATCCGTCCCAGTTCGAAATACCGCGACTTGGGATGTGCAAACATCAGCCCCGAAACACTGGCATGAGGCGTCATCATACCGCTTGTGGTGAGCCGGATGCCCACCTGACTCATATCAATGAGCTGGTCGATGATGAAGTTGGCACTGGTATCGGGCAGCGAAGGATATCCTATAGCCGGACGGATGCCCTGATAGCGCTCCTGATGCTGGTCTTCGATGCTCAGCTGCTCGTCGGGAGCATAGCCCCAGATGCTGCGTCTCACCTCTTCGTGCAACTTCTCTGCCGTGGCTTCAGCCAACCGGTCGCAGAGTGTCTGTGCCATCATATTGAGGTAGTCGTCCGAGCGATATTTCTTCTCCAGACCGCCATCTACCGTCGTACAGAAGATACCCAGCCGGTCTGTTATTCCACTGCCCAGAGGACGGATGAAATCAGCCAGACAGAGATTGGGTTCTCCCTGAGCCGCCGGATGCTGCTGACGGAGCATCGGGAAGCGGACTTTCTGCCCTTCCAGCCAGATATCATCCCCCTCGCTGTTCGCCTCGAAGAGTCCGAAGACGGCATAGGTATGATATTCGCCTTCCCATGAATGGAGCATATCGAGCGCCTCCGCCTTCAGTTTTTCCTTTTCCTCACGAGGTTTCCCGCTCAATCCCCAGGCATGATAGAAGTAAAGCCAGTTGATATATGGCTCTATTTCGCTTATATTGTATACTATTCTTCGCATCCGATACGATATTTTATTTTACAACCCATATAAGATTTCTCTTTTTATGAATCGCTTCTGAACTCCAGTTCCTCTCCTCTGCTGGCGGCATCAAACACGCCTTTGTCGTAGATAAGACGACCGTTACAGAAAGTCTGTTCCACTTTCCATGCAAACTCGTCACCCTCTACAGGGCTCCATTTACACTTGCTCTGAATCACCTCTTCGGTCACCTTCCAAGGCTCTCCCTTGCGTACCACAACGACATCTGCCTTATAACCCGGACGCAGGAAACCGCGCTGGCTGATATGGAACAGACGGGCTGGATTATGACACATCAGTTCTACCAGGCGCTCGATGCTGATTACCTTTTCGTCAACAAGTTTCAGCATGCTTACCAGCGAGAACTGTACCATTGGCATACCTGATGCAGCCTTGGCACAACCGCCCTGCTTATCCTTCAACTGATGAGGAGCATGATCGGTACCTACTACAGTTATCTTACCATTACCCAGCGCTTTACGCAAAGCTTCGCGGTCAGCAGCGGTCTTTACTGCAGGGTTGCATTTGATGCGTGCGCCCTTCACAGCGTAATCTTTATCCGAGAACATGAGATGAGCCACAACAGCCTCGCCTGTAATATTTTCATCCTTACCAAAGAACTCCAGTTCCTTAGCCGTAGTAACGTGGGCGATATGGAGATGCGCCCCGCTTTCCTTAGCCAGCTGCACCGCCAGACGGCTGCTTTCATAGCAAGCCTCCTCGCTGCGTATTTCCGGATGATGTTCTACGGCAGGGTCCTCACCCCATTTCTGCTTAGCCAGCTGCATGTTGCGGTTGATGATTTCGGTATCCTCACAGTGGGTCATCACCGGCAAATCCAGCTCTTTCGCCTTCTTGAAGATAGCCTGCAGTGCCTCATATTTATCCACCAGCATATTGCCCGTACTGGAACCCATAAAGAGCTTGATGCCCGGTACACGACGCGTATCGAGCTGCTCAAAATCATTTACATTGTCATTGGTAGCGCCAAAGAAGAAACTGTAGTTCACATGACTCTTCTCTGCGCCCAGCTGCCGCTTTGCCAGCCAGGCCTCCAGAGTGGTAGTCTGAGGCACCGTATTAGGCATCTCGAAATAGCTGGTCACACCACCAAAGGCAGCTGCACGGCTTTCGCTCTCGATGTCAGCCTTCTGCGTAAGTCCCGGCTCACGGAAGTGAACATGATCATCAATCACACCCGGCAAAACAAAACACCCCGAGGCATCGATGACTTCATCGTAATTGCCACGGGGTGCCTCGCCTTCATATATCTCCTTGATAAATTCACCATCCAACAAGAGGTCGCCCACAAAAGAGCGACCCTCATTTATAATGGTTCCATTCTTGATTAATTTCATATTACTAAACTTATAAAATGAAGAGTTTTACAAGATGTTAATGCCCAAGACCCTGAAAGAGCCCTGTTTCTACTCCTGACCTTCCTGTTTTTCAGGAATCGTAGGCGCAGCCAGTTCGTTGGCTGTAGGTGCCGGAGCCGCATCAGGATTTACCTGTGGAGCCGCTTCCATCTCTGGCTGCATGCCGCTCTGCGCATCTCGTGTACCGTTCATAATCTCCTGATTCTCTTGAGCTTTCTTATAATAGTCCTTTACATAAGGATCATTCTTGAAATAGTCGGTAGCCTTGCTCATGATATCCTCAATCCAAGGAGAGAGCATCGGATACTGGTTGCCCATTGTAACGAGGAAGAAGACGCCCGGTCCCAGCACATTGTTGAAGTTGTCGGTAACAAACGAAGTGATGAGCTTGTCTTCCTGCTCAGAGAGGCGGATGGATTCCTCGTTCAGATGCTTGTTGACAGCCACCATATCGCTACCGTTCATGATAGCCTGGTCGTGCTTGTGTACCAGTTCGCGCAACTGATTCTGAATCTGCTGGTATTTCTTGAAGAATCCGAAGAGTTTATCGTTCATAGGAGTACCGCTTACCACCTGCTGTGTATCATCGAGCTTCACCGTAATGCTTCCACTCTCCAGCACCAGCGGCAGCACAGGGTCATCATCCATGAAGATATTCGCCATCTTCATAGAGTCGACAGAACCCTGAAAATGGAACTGTCCGTGCACTACATCGCAAGAATCCACGTTCTTGAAATCGTTGTTTTCCAGTATCTTAAGGTACAGCATGCGTCCGTCCAGAGTACTTACGTTAGAAGTACCCGAGATATCGTAACTGTTGGCACAAGATGCAAGTGCCATCAAGGCAATGAATGCGTAAAATATTCTATTCATAAGCTATCTATATCACTTTCGGTGAACAAAAGTACAATCTTAATTTGAACTGACGAAATAAATTGCAGCAATTTAATTCATTCTTACAAGATTTATGTTTTGTTTGCACTCCTATTGGCCACCGAAAGCTTTTTTCTCGTCCTTTCTATATTACTGATTGTTTTCCTTCTTCAGTTCATGAGAGATGCGATGCGTGGTATACAGTTCCAGCAGGGCTGCGATGAGAAGGAAGACTACCCACTTATTATAGAAATAGGTGATATAGGTCTCATAATTCTCAAACCAGCGGCGCAGGAAAGCATACACCGTATCTACCATCGAGATGCCTGAGAGCACGAAGAAGATGTCTGCTACATACTGCATGCGTTTCAGGCGGTGGATAACCAGCGAAGGTCCCTCATAGAACTGCATCGCCTGCATTACACTGAAGAGTATGGTGCCCAGCAGGAACCCCCAGCTCGTTACCTGCACCAGCTGCGGATGTGAAAAACCAAATGCGAAGCAAGCCGCACCGACAACCATCAGCACGCCGCCCAGCAAGAAAATAGCACTTTCCAGTTTACTCAATTGTTTCATTTTCGTCTTGTTCGTTAGTTTTTTCCGGAATATCCGAACTCAATACAAAGATATCTTCATCATCAGCCTTCATGAAATAACGCTGGCGGGCTATCTTCTCAAATGCCCGCACACCATGCTGCATATCACGCAGGGTATGCTTGTCGTTTTCATACTGCTCACGATACTTTTCTATCTCCGAACGGAGCGTAGCTATCTCTATCTGGTACTTAATGTGCTGTCTTACACTGTTGTCGTCAACTACACCAACTACCAGAACACCCGCTACAATCACTATAAGATACTTATAATGAGCGAGATAATTCCATATAATACCAAGTTTTTTACTCATTTCTTCCGAATTTGTTTGCAAAGATAATATTTTTTTGTTATCTTTGCATCATCAATTAAGAAAAAATAATGGAAGAGTATATAGTTTCTGCAAGAAAGTACCGTCCGATGACCTTCGATTCGGTTGTCGGACAGAGTGCATTGACCACCACTTTGAAGAATGCAGTGAAGAGCGGCAAGCTGGCGCACGCCTATCTTTTCTGCGGTCCGAGAGGTGTGGGAAAGACCACTTGTGCCCGCATTTTTGCGAAGGCAATCAACTGCGAGCACCCTCGTGAAGACGGCGAGGCATGCAACGAATGTGAGAGCTGCCGTGCCTTCAACGAGCAGCGTTCCTACAACATCTTCGAGCTGGATGCCGCCAGCAACAACGGTGTTGACCAGATTAAGGTTCTGATGGAGCAGACCCGCATCCCGCCTCAGGTGGGCAAGTATAAGGTGTTTATCATCGATGAGGTCCACATGCTCTCTACAGCCGCCTTCAACGCCTTTCTCAAGACGCTGGAAGAGCCGCCTCAGCATGTCATCTTCATCCTCGCCACTACCGAGAAGCATAAGATTCTGCCTACCATCCTGAGCCGATGCCAGATTTACGACTTCGAGCGAATGACGGTAGCCAATACCATCAACCACCTGAAGATGGTGGCTGAGAAGGAAGGCATACAATATGAAGAGCAGGCGCTCGCCGTTATAGCCGAAAAGGCTGACGGAGGTATGCGCGATGCCCTCTCTATCTTCGACCAGGCTGCCAGCTTCTGTATGGGCAACATCACTTACCAGAAGGTAATCGAGGACCTGAACGTGCTCGACAGCGACAACTATTTCCGTCTGGTAGACCTGGCTCTGGAGAATAAGGTGCCCGAGATGATGGTAACGCTCGACGGCATTCTGAGCCGCGGTTTCGATGGTGGCAACATGATTCAGGGTCTTGCCCAGCACGTGCGCAATGTGATGATGGCGAAGGATCCTCAGACCCTGCCTCTGCTCGAAACCAGCGACGACCAGAAAGCCAAGTTCCAGGCTCAGGCCCAGAAGGCACCTACACCTTTCTTATATAAGGCGCTGGAACTGATGAACCAGTGCGATATCCATTACCGCGCCAGCAGCAACAAGCGATTACTGGTAGAGCTCACCCTGATACAGATAGGCCAGATTACGCAGCCCGAGGATCAGGATGTGCCTAGTGCGGGGCGTACGCCCAATAGATTAAAATCCCTGTTTCAGAAACTCCTGGCTCAGTCTAAGCTTGCTTCTCAGGGTGCAGGTTCTGAGCCTTCTGGCAGCAGCGAAAACCGGTCATCACAGCCGGGAGCGTCTGCTGCTACAGCTACTGCTGTGCCTTCGTCAGGGGCACCAACAGCCGCTTCTGCAGCCTCTAATGCTGCATCTTATTCTGCATCTGCCACCGCTGCCGCATCTGCCTCTCCAGAAGGTTCAGCCGCTGCCGGAGCTGCTACTGATGCAGCATCGCCTCACAAGCCACGACTCAAGAATATCAAGCTGGGCGGCATAGGCATGACTTTCTCTAACCTGAAGAAGAGGGAGGAGAACCAGCGCCGCCTGCACAGTCCGTATGATGATACCAATGAGGAAAAAGCGACCATCACGGGCGACCAGAACGAGTTCACCCAGGAGCAGGTGGAAGCAACATGGTTCAGTATGTGCATGAGAATGCAGAACAAGCTGGATTTCATAGGCTTAGCCAACCGCATGAAGAGTATTGTACCGAAGATAACCAACTATCCGCAGATAGAGGTTATCATCAACAACCAGCTCTTACTAGACGACGTTTTGAACATCAAGAACCGCATTCTCAAGACTTTCGTCTTAGGTCTTCACAACAGCGAACTGAGCATCACCTACCGCCTTGCCGACCAGGAAGAGGTGGGCAAGGTTCTGACCAAGAATGAAGTTCTGGAACTTCTTATGGAGAAGAACCCTGCGATGAAAAAACTCACAAAGGACCTGGATCTGGTCATGACATAGAAGATACTCCACACGATACGAAATTCTCCACTCCATGTAGGACAACCTATACGGAGTGGAGAAACTAGTACTATCTTCCCCAAATGCTGCCATTATACCCGGGCGTATGATGCCCAAGAGGTTATTCAGTATTCAGTATTCAGTTTTTTTCGCGATAGTTACCTTTTATATGGTTACAAATTGTAAGTAATTATTTTATATTATATATATATAATTATATATATAATATACTATCTATACAGAGAGTGGCAACAACAGCGAAAAAAACTGAATACTGAATACTGAATACGTTCCACGTAATCGGTTATTACTTTGTAATATACTGATTTATAGCGCAAAACATAGTTTTCTACACCGCAAAACATAGAGATGCGTTCCATGAAACATAGAGTTATTTCTCTTTACTAAGTTTCAAATCGTAAGCTGCTGAAAATCGTTCCTTATCACATGCCTAAATTTGGTAGATACCAGAAATCTTCGTATCTTTGCACCGGCAATCGAAAGAACAGTCTTTTGTGTCTCGCTCGAGTCTTCTATTAAGACCAACACGGGTTATAAATGATGGCAGACGCCGGTCATCAATGAAGACCCCGAAAACGGCAGAAACGGGGCGTTCTGGGGAATTTGAACCAACTAGGTTAGTGTCATACCGACACACAACAAAAAAAGCCCCCGATGCAGAAAAGCACCGGGAGCCTTCGTAAGCAAATTATTATTATCTTAAAAAGATCAACTGAATATGCAGCACATCACAGTATACACCATGACACACCGACAGAAAGGCTTAAATGAGGTTCATGCCCGCTTTCTCAGCCTCCTTGCGCATCTCCTCAGGCCAGATGCTAGCCTGGATCTCACCAATGTGAGCCTTATGAAGCAATACCATGCACAGACGGCTCTGACCGATACCGCCACCAATGCTCAGAGGCAACTTGTCGTTCAGGAGCTGCTGATGGAAGTAAAGCTTCTCTCTATCCTCCTTGCCCTCCAGCTTAAGCTGACGCAGCAGACTCTCCTTGTCGACACGGATACCCATAGAACTGAGCTCGAAACTGCGACCCAGAACAGGATACCAGATGAGGATATCACCATTCAGTCCCACCTTGCCGTTCTCAGCCACGGTGCTCCAGTCATCATAGTCAGGAGCTCGGCCATCATGCTTCTTGCCATCGCTCAACTTGCCTCCGATGCCCTCTACAAATACAGCGCCATACTTCTTGCAGATAGCATCCTCACGCTCCTTAGGAGTCTTGTCAGGATACATATCGAGCAAATCCTGCGCATGAATAAAATGAATCTCCTTAGGCAGGAAAGGCTTCAGCTGAGGATAATGCTCGCAAGCCAGGAACTCGGTACGCAAGATGGCACCATAGATGCGGCGCACGATATTCTCGAGGAAAGCGATGGTACGGTCTTCCTTGGTAATCACAGCCTCCCAGTCCCATTGGTCAACATAGAGCGAATGAAGATTATCCAGCTCCTCGTCAGCACGGATGGCGTTCATATCGGTATATACGCCATAAGCAGGCTCAATCTCATACTCGGCAAGCGTCAGTCGCTTCCACTTGGCAAGAGAATGAACCACCTCAGCCTGGGCTTCGCCCAAATCCTTGATAGGGAAAGTTACAGGGCGCTCCACTCCATTCAGGTCATCATTGATACCCAAACCCTTCAATACGAAGAGCGGAGCGGTAACGCGACACAGACGGAGCTCGGTGCTCAGGTTTTGCTGGAAGAATTCTTTTATCATTTTAATACCCATTTCGGTCTGGCGCATATCCAGCAGCGCCTCGTACCCTTCAGGTTTTATCAAATTGCTCATTTTTATCTATTTTTTAGTATTTGCGCTGCAAAGGTACAAAATAATAATTAATCTGCAAGCATTTTTCCAAATTATTTTGCAAAATGATAGCATTTTTTAGCTTTTCAGTAGCATTTTGTAGAACATTTTGTAAATACACATTATATATATGAAAAAATCTGCCCCAAATATTTGGTTATTTCAAATAAAAGCAGTAATTTTGCAGTCGACTTCCCGATTCGATGTCATTCAGGCGGAGAAACGGGCAGCAGGAGAGGGTCTCGTAGCTTAGCTGAATAGAGCGTCAGATTCCGGTTCTGAAGGTCGTGGGTTTGAATCCCACCGAGATCACCCGAAACAACAGAAATGATTAATAATTGAAAACATGGATTTAGTAGAACGATTTATAAACTATACGAAATTCGACACACAGTCGAGCGAAGAATCGACCAGCGTGCCTAGTACGGCAAAACAGCTCGAATTTGCCAAGTACCTGAAGAAGGAACTTGAGGACGAAGGATTGAGCGATGTCGAAATGGATGACATGGGCTATATCTATGCCACCCTGAAGAGCAATACCAAGAAAAAGACTCCTACCATCGGATTTATTTCACACATGGATACATCGCCTGATGCCAGCGGAAAGGATGTAAAGGCGCGCGTCATCAAGAACTATGACGGCAACGACATCGAGCTGAGCCCGGGCATCATCTCAAGCGTTGAGACTTTCCCAGAGCTGAAGGCTCACAAGGGAGAGGATATCATCGTAACAGACGGTACTACCCTGCTGGGTGCCGACGACAAGGCGGGCATCGCTGAAATCGTACAGGCAATGTGCTATCTGCGCGACCACGACGAAATCAAGCACGGAGATATCCGCGTAGGTTTCAATCCTGACGAGGAAATCGGTATGGGTGCGCATCATTTCGATGTAGAGAAGTTTGGCTGCGACTGGGCGTACACCGTAGATGGCGGCGACCTGGGCGACCTGGAATACGAGAACTTCAATGCTGCCGGAGCTAAAATCATCATCAAGGGCGTGAGCGTTCATACAGGCTATGCCAAGGGCAAGATGGTGAATGCAAGCCGACTGGCTGTGGAATTCCAGAACATGATTCCTGAGAACGAGACACCTGAGCAGACTGAAGGCTACCAGGGCTTCTACCACCTCATCGGTATCGAGAGCCGCTGCGAGGAGGCAAAACTCAGCTACATCATCCGAGATCACGACCGCAACAAGTTTGAAAACCGCAAGGATTTCATCGAGGACTGCGTAAACAAGATGAACGAGAAGTATGGCGACGGAACCGTAAAGGCGGTTATCTACGACCAGTACTATAACATGAAGGAGAAGATTGATCCTAACATGCACGTCATCGACATCGTGCTCAGAGCGATGCAGGAGAGCGGCGTTCCACCTCGCGTAGAACCTATCCGCGGCGGTACCGACGGAGCTCAGCTGAGTTTCAAAGGTCTGCCTTGTCCTAACATCTTCGCCGGCGGTGTCAACTTCCACGGTCCTCACGAGTTTGTGAGCATCCAGGTAATGGAGAAGGTAGTGAAGACCATCGTGAAGATAGCGGAAATCACAGAAGAATTTAATGATTAGTTTATAGTTAATAGTTTATAGTTAATAGGGCATTCTTGCTGCAAAGCAAGCGTCTTATCTACTATAAACTATTATTTTTATCAGCATCCCTCTTCTTTAAGCAAGTTTGCCCCTATACGGCGAAGCCGCTATTAACTATCAACTATAAACTATAAATAATACGGCGAAGCCGCTATAAACTATAAATTATAAATTATAAACTATAACTAATGGCAGAAATTCCATTTTTAGTAAAAGACCTCGCCCTCATTCTGATGGTAGCAGGCATCGTAACCCTCATCTTCAAAAGGCTCAAGCAGCCGCTGGTGCTGGGATACATCATGGCGGGATTCCTGGTTTCGCCACACATGTCCTACACCATGTCGGTAGTCGACGAGACGGATATCCAGACCTGGGCCGACATCGGTGTCATCTTCACCCTCTTCTCGCTCGGTCTCGACTTCTCATTCAAGAAAATCGTGAAGATGGGTGCCTCTCCCATCATCGCCACCGTGGTCATCGTGTTCTGCATGATGATGCTGGGCATCAGCGTAGGCCACAGTTTCGGCTGGGGAAGGATGGACTGCATCTTCCTGGGCGGTATGCTCGCCATGAGCTCCACCACTATTATATATAAGGCATTCGATGATATGCGGCTGCGCACCCAGAAGTTTGCCTCGATGGTGATGAGCGTACTGATACTGGAAGATATCCTGGCTATCGTGATGATGGTGATGCTGTCGGCGATAGCGAGCGGAAGCAGTCCCGACGGCGGGCAGATGCTTGCCTCTATCGTGAAGATAGGCTTCTTCCTGGGCGTGTGGTTTATCGTGGGCATCTTCGCCATTCCGTGGTTCCTGCGTTCGGTGAGGAAACTTATCAATGCCGAAACCCTGCTCATCGTTTCGCTGGGTCTGTGCTGCGGCATGGCGGTACTGAGCACCAAGGTGGGGTTCAGCAGCGCCTTCGGAGCCTTCGTCATGGGCAGCATTCTGGCAGAAACCATTGAGGCAGAAAAGATTATCAAACTCGTAGAACCGGTAAAGAATCTCTTCGGAGCCATCTTCTTCGTATCGGTAGGTATGCTGGTAGACCCGAAGATTCTGGTAGAATATGCCGTTCCTATCCTCGCCCTGGTGGGCACCATCCTGGTAGGTCAGGCGATATTCGGCACCTTCGGATTCATGCTCGGAGGCGAGTCGCTGAAGTCGGCGATGCGCTGCGGTTTCTCGATGGCTCAGATCGGTGAATTCTCTTTCATTATCGCCTCGCTGGGTCTGTCGCTCGGCGTCATCAGCAAGTTCCTCTATCCGGTAGTGGTAGCGGTGAGCGTCATCACCACCTTCCTTACACCTTATATGATCCGTCTTGCCACACCTACCTATCAGGTAATGGAGAAACATCTGCCCGACAAACTCATCCATATTCTGAACCATTTCGCGATGAGTCATCCCCAGACGCAGCAGCAGAGCAAGTGGAAATCGCTGATCCGCCAGATGCTGGTCAACACCACCGCCTACTCCATCCTCTCGGCAGCCGTCATCGCCCTGATGTTCACCTTCGTGCTGCCGCTGATGCGCAATCTGCTGCCCGGCTGGCATCTCCACTGGTATGCCAACGCCATCACCGGTCTGCTCACCGTCCTGTTCATCTCACCGTTCCTGCGCGCCATCGTGATGAAGAAGAACCACAGTGCCGAGTGGAAACGCCTCTGGGTGGAGAGCAGCATCAACCGCGTGCCGCTGCTCTTTACGGTGTTCGTGCGCTTCATGATAGCACTGGCTTTCATCTTCTATATCATCAATTTCCTCTCGCGCTTTACCAATGCGCTGATTGTCTGCATCGGTGCCGCCGTGGTGATGCTGATGCTGACATCCCGCCGCATCAAGAAGCGTAGCATCGTGATGGAACGCGTCTTCGTTCACAACCTGCGTTCGCGCGATATTGCGGCTCAGGTGAACGGCGAAAAGCGGCCGCTCTACGAGGGCAGACTGCTAGACCGAGATATCCACATCAGCGAATTTGAAGTACCAGAAGATAGCAGTTGGACTGGCAAATCGCTGAGAGAGCTGCATCTGCGCCAGCGTTTCGGTGTTGACATGAGCAGCATTCACCGCGGCTCTCACCGGTTGAACATCCCGAACGGCGACATGATCATCTTCCCGGGCGACAAACTGCAGGTAATCGGCAACGACGACCAGCTGCAGAAATTCAATACCGCTCTGCAGAGCGACCTGCTGCCTGAGGAGGCTGAAATAGAAAAGCGCGAAATGAAACTCAGCCAGCTCATCATCTCTTCTTCCAGCGAATTCCTGGGCAAGACGCTCATCGAAAGCGGTATCAGAGACCGGTACAACTGCATGGTTGTAGGACTGGAAGAAGGTCGCGAGAATCTGACGCACGTATCCCCTACCCGAGTCTTCAAGAAGGGAGACATCATCTGGATAGTGGGAGAAGAAGCTGATTTGAAGAGAATCAAGAATTAAATGAAACACCACTACTTCACGGTGATATGGAAGCATCCCTGCTTCACCTCATATTTAATATAGCAGCGGTTCTTGTCGCGGAAATCGCGGAGCACCTCGGAGAACACCCATTTCAGAGTATCATTCTGCACCTGTCGGCGAGGCTGTTCACGGGTCTGAATCTGCTTGTAGCGGTTGTAGCAGATATCGAAGGTAGTACCATAGAGATGACACGAATTCTCGGTAGCATTGCCGTTTCGGGTACGCAGTTTCGCCACATCATCCTTGGTACGCAGAATGCTCGTCACGATAATCTTATGCAGCGGAATGCCCTTGATCTGCAACGAATCGAAATAGGCACGACCAATATCCTGGAGCAGCACAGAGGCGCGAGGCACCAGGTAAGGAATACTGTTGTTCAGCTTGTCGACATAAAAGAAAGGATTGCTGCCCACATACACCAACTTTCCCTTGCTGTTCTCCGCCTCCAGACGGTTCTGTACCGGTTTCACGCCGTGCTTAGTAGCCGCCAGAATCTGCACATCCTGCTGGTCGGGGAAAGTATTGCCGAAATGAGGCACCGAGAAGATACGATGCTTCACCTCCTTGCCATCCTTGTCGAAGAAGATAGAAGGCTTGCCGCCCTGTTCCGTATCAGGCGTAGCGGAGAGTTCATCCTTCTTCAGGTTCTCAGCCACATTCCCTTCAGCATCAGCCGATGCATCAGAAGTCTCAGCAGAAGAAGCATCAGAAGCAGCCGAATCCTTCGCAGCCACGAGCGTAGAATCAGCCGCACCAGCAGCCGCAACCTTCGGTTTTGCTACCCCCGGGAAGATGACTCTTACCAGCGCCAGAAGCAAAACCACAATACCAAAACCCTGTAAATATCTATTCTTACTAATCTTCATAATTATCTAATTTTCACGAAATAACTTTCTATATTCTTCAGGCAAAACGGGAACCGCATCGCCAAATTTAGCTGCAAAGGTAACAAAATCTCTCGAAAAAATAGCTTTTTTAATATTTAAAGAATGTTTTATTCGCCGAAATTTGCTCATTTCATGGAAAAGTAGTAATTTTGCAGCGTTATATAACAAAATATTAGATAGGATAGTTTAAACTTTATAGAATTAAGACATTTTGATAGAGAAACATATTGTACTCGAAGATATCGATCCAGTGATGTTCTACGGTGTGAACAATGCCCACCTGCAGATGATTAAATCGCTGTATCCTAAGTTGCGTATCGTGGCACGCGACAACGTGATTCGTGTGCTCGGCGACGAGGAGGAAATGGCAAAGGTGGAAGAGGATATTGAGCAGATGCGCAAGCACTTGCTTAAATACAACATGCTCAATGATGAAGACATCCTGGACATCGTGAAAGGAAAACAGACCAAGGCGGACAGCGTGAAAGGCGTGCTGGTATACAGCATCAGCGGCCGACCTATCAAGAGCCGCAGCGAAAACCAGCAGCAGCTGATAGATGCTTACGAGAAGAACGACATGGTATTTGCCGTGGGACCAGCCGGTACCGGCAAGACCTATCTCAGCATCGCCCTTGCCGTAAAGGCCCTCAAGGAGAAAGCCATCAAGAAAATCATCCTCTCACGACCAGCCGTAGAAGCCGGCGAAAAACTCGGTTTCCTGCCTGGCGATATGAAAGACAAAATTGACCCATACCTCCAGCCGCTCTACGATGCGCTGGAAGACATGATACCTGCCGTAAAGCTGCAGGATATGATGGAAAAGCACATTATCCAGATTGCTCCGCTCGCCTTTATGCGCGGACGCACACTCAGCGATGCCGTCGTCATCCTCGACGAGGCGCAAAACACTACCTCCCAACAGATTCGCATGTTCCTAACCCGTATGGGCATGAACACCAAGATGATTATCACCGGCGACCTGACACAGATTGACCTGCCACGCGAACAGCGAAGCGGACTGAAGGAGGCGCTCAAGATTCTGGACGGCGTGGAAGGCATCGGAGTGGTGAAGCTGGGACAGAAGG